>ERZ795052.422-NODE-422-length-64470-cov-7.785469_pt1 | contig 64470 bp, 65 predicted proteins | sample MGYA00375136_ERZ795052 | MGnify/ENA primary metagenome ERZ795052 (study PRJEB30181, sample SAMN05720156) | activated sludge metagenome | isolation source: Anaerobic digester | place: Japan | collected 2015-05-26 ...
GGCTCCCCCGCGTGGACTCGAACCACGGACCTGCCGCTTAACAGGCGGATGCTCTACCAACTGAGCTACAGGGGATAGTAAAAATCACAAATTCCAAATTTCAAAATCCAAAACATGGAACTGACGATTTATGTAAAAGTGCGAGTAAATTATAACATTTATCCTTTTACTCCAGGTAATCCTGCAACTTTTTTCTCCTTGAGGGATGTCTTAATTTTCGCAGAGCTTTAGCCTCAATCTGACGAATCCTCTCTCGAGTGACATTAAAAATCTTGCCAACTTCTTCAAGAGTTTTAGGAGTTTCCCCCATTAGACCAAAACGCAGAGATAAAACCTTCATCTCCCGTTCATCCAAAGTTTTAATCACCTCCTCCACCGATTCCCGCAACAATTCCTTGCTGGTTTCTTCATATGGCGATAATTGGGTGGTGTCTTCAATAAAATCACCCAAAAAGGAATCTTCGTCGTCGCCTACTGGGGTTGATAATGAAGTTGTATCTTGGGAAATCCGATAAATTTCTTCCACCTTGGATGTCGGCAGATCAACTTCCTTGGCAATCTGCTCAACAGTCGGTTCTTTGCTCAATTTCTGAGTTAAAGCCCGGGTAGCTTTGTAAACTTTATTAATCGTTTCCACCATATGGACCGGAATTCGGATTGTTTTCGCCTGATCAGCGATCGCCCGGGTAATTGCCTGACGAATCCACCAGGTAGCATAAGTGGAAAACTTAAAACCCCGCCGCCAGTCAAACTTTTCTACCGCCCGCATTAATCCTTGATTACCTTCCTGAACTAAATCCAAAAAAGACAATCCTCGACCAATATACTTTTTAGCGATAGACACAACTAATCTTAAATTGGCATTAATTAAAGCTTCGCGGGCTTTATGAGAGCCTTTTTCAATTTCCTTGGCCAAAGCCACTTCTTCATCAAAAACCAACAAATCAATTTTCCCGATTTCCTTTAAATACATTCTAACCGAATCGACATTGCCTTTTTGACTTAAAAGAGCCAGTAATTCGGAGGAACTTGATTTATCAGCTTCGATAGCTAAGGCTTGTTTGGACTCGATTTTATCAAAAATATCAATACCTTTATCAAAAAGAAAATTAAATAAATCATCAACTTCTTTCAAATATTTTTCCGGTTCGGGAATCAGAGCCAAAATTTCATCATTAGTCAAATAATGAAGCTTTTTAGCCTGACGGACTAAATTCTGCTTAATTTTAGAAAAATCTAAGGACGCCGGCATTGTAATTGCGATAGTTTAACTAAGAGCTTATTATACTTTATTTCTAAGGTTTTTTGGCGGTTATCCGGGTCATTCTTTTCCAACTGGGTGATCTCGGCCGCTAATTGACGTAATTGTTCCTTAACTTCTATAATTGTTAATTGATTAATTAATTTTTTAATTTCCAAATTAAGCCGATAAGTATCGAAATCGAAATTATGTGATTCCAAATAAACGTTTTGGAAAACACCGGTCAGTTCAGAGGAAAGTTGAGACTGAAAAGTGGCTGGGGAATATTTATCAACGACCAATAGCTTCTCTAGTAAACTCCGAAAACGCCGGGTGGTAAACTGATATTGTTTAGAAACCCGCCGGGCAACTAGTCGGGGGGATTTGGTCAGCAGGATTAAGGCGAGTAATCTTTCTTCCAGTTTTTCTTTTAAATTAGTTTGACTGATGTCCGCCGGCCGGTGGACATCAATCGCGGAAGTGGTAACAGGTAAAGTTGAAAGCGACAGCCGTTTCTGAAATTCCTGAAAAACAGCCTCCGGTTCGGAATTTAAAACATCGGCTAATTTTTTTAAATAATCCGAACGAATGACTGTATTGCTTATTTTGGCAATAACAGGCAGAGAAAGGTCTAAAACTTGTTTTTTACCCCTAACCGAATCGACACCATAAAGTTTAACCGCCCAATTAATCACGAAATCACCGACAGATAAACAGTGGGCCAGTCGGTCTTGAAAAAAGGCTAAATCGCCTCTGACTGCCTCGTCGGGATCTTTAAATCTAGGAGAAAGGTCTAAAACCTTCAAGTCGAAACCCATTTTATCGGCCAGTTCAATACTACGTAAAATCGCGGTATTACCTGCAAAATCCGTATCGAGGGCTAAAATAAGGGTGTCGCTGAACCGATAAAGCAGCCGCAATTGATCTTCAGTAAAAGCTGTCCCTTTGACCGCTACTCCGTTTTTAATACCGGCCTGATAAGGCGAAATCATATCAAACTCACCTTCGGTAACTAAACAGGTCCGGGTTTGTCGAATAAAATTCTGGCTTAAGTTAAGACCATAAACCAATTCACTTTTGTGATAAATTTCAGTTTCCGGCGAATTAATATATTTGGCCTGATCCTGGGCGGCGCCGGGTAGAATTCGGCCGGAAAAACCACAAATCTCGCCCCGGTGATTAAATAAAGGAAAAATAAGACGATTTTTAAACCGATTATAAAGGCTATTGCTTTGACCTCGCAGAAAACAGCCGCCATCCACTAAATCCTGGTCAGTAAACCCCTTTTTTCTTAAAAAATGGATTAATAAATTATCATCCGCCGGGGCAAAGCCTAAAACAAATTCTTTCATGGTTTTAACCGCTATCTGTCGATCTTTTAAATATTTTAAACAATTTCTTCCTAAAGGATGGGATAAAAGGATATAGTGAAAGAAAATAGCGGTCTCTTTATTTAACCATAAAAGATGCTGGCGCCGGCGGCCGGCCTTATCAAATCCGACCCCGCTGGTCAGAGTTACTCCGGCCATTTTAGCTGCGGTTTCCAAGGCCTCTCTAAAATCGATTTTTTCAAATTCCTGTAAAAAGGTAAATAAATCCCCTCCTTTGCCGCAGCCAAAACATTTAAAAATCTGAAGCTCGGGAGAAACAATAAAAGAAGGCGTTTTTTCCTGATGAAAAGGGCAACAGGTAACAAAATGACGGCCGCGCTTTTTTAGGGGAACAAAATGACTAATTACCTTGACAATATCAAGCTTTTTCTTGATTTCTTCGACTTGATTCTCCACTGGCTTAGTTTAACACGAATGATAATCAGAGCTGAGATAAAAACACTAACTGAACCAGTAAAGGCAATTATTTTAACAAAAGAAAACTTAAACAGAGACAGGGTTAAAATTGGTATTAAAAATGACAACAGTAAAGAATGATCAGGTGAAAACCGAAAATCATGAAGAAAAACCTCTTCTAAACTAGTTAAAAAATTAAGACAGCCTTTAAAGGTTAACAAAATACCCAAAATAGCACTAATTTGACCTAATTTAGAACTAACTTTAAACAAGCCGCTCACCGTATCGGCGCTTAAATAAGAACCAGACAAAAGAATAACTGCTATAGTAAAAAGACCATAAGTTAAGGCCGCTAAAAGAGTTCCTAAGGCAGTTGCCCAGATTAGTTTAATTTTTTTATCTTTATCCTTGCTTAAAAGGCGTTCTACATCAGGGATAATTACAAAACCGGTCAGAGCAAAAACCAACGGTCCTAAAAAGGCATAATTAGATGATGGTAGAGTAAAATTAAAAGGAACTTTCAAAGAAGCGGCAAAAAGAAACAGGACAATTACCAATCCTGTTAATGGAATATAATGAGTGATTTTCCCAACTAGTCGGGAACCTTTAGCATGAAAAGCACCTAAAAAAGCAAGAAAAATTAATTGGCAAATTAGGAATGGTGAATTAGATAGGAGTAATTGAATAAAACCGGTCCCGAGTTGAACATAAGCCGCCATTGCCCCCAAACCCAAAATTAACATATTGGCCAGAGCTAAAAAACCCCAAAACCGGCCAAGATAAATCCGGGCATAGCCGGGCAATTGATGATGACCAGAAGTATCCAAAATAATACTGACATAAAGACGGTCAAGAATAATCATCCCCAAAGTAATTATTACCAGTCCCAATAAGGCGAAATAGAAATTAGACTGATAAAAAAGGAGAGGGAGAACAAAAATTCCCGCTCCAACAATACCGCTATAACGTTCTAAAACCGCTTTAATAAAATTTGAGTCTATCATTGACGGCGATTAACGACAAAATCGATAACCTGGGCTAACTGATCGCGGTAAGGCTGATGGACAAGAAAGGTTAATTCTTGATTAAAAATTTTTTTGGCCTTATTGGCAAATTTATTGGCCAAAGAATAGGCAAATTCCAAACTACCAGCCTTTTTTATCCTCTCCAGAAGAAAATTGATTTCTTCTTTGGTTTTTTCCTCCCGGGATTTAGATAAAATAGATAAAAGTTTTGAATCTTTATCTTTCCGGAGTAAATCAACCAAAATAACTGTCCGTTTACCCTCATAGAGATCATTCCCGATTTGTTTTTTTTGACCGCCGAAATCGGAAGTTAAATCAAGATAATCGTCAATAATTTGATAAGATTTTCCCAAATATAGGCCAAATTTGTAGAGAATTTGGAGTTGTTGGGGGGTAGCTCCGGCTAAAATCGCTCCTAATCTCATTGGTCCGGCAATAGTGTAATAACAGGTTTTTGACTCAATAATCCGATAAACATCTTTCAAATTTAAATTAAAATTTTGATCTCGAATCCACTTAAGTTCAATTGTCTGACCCAACAAAGTTAGATTAAGAATACGACTAAACTCATCAAAAATTGTCGCATTTTTTAAACGGTAAATTAATTGCCAGTTGAGAGCCTGGAGAGTATCGCCGGCATTAATTGCCAAAGGGATGCCAAAACGGCGATGAAGGGCTGGCGCCCCGCGGCGTTCTAAAGAATCGTCTTCAATATCATCATGGTTTAAAATCCAATCTTCAGAAATCTGGATAGCAGCAGCAGTAGCAATGGCCGCTGGCCGGTGAGGATCAAAACCCATAGCTCCAGCTGTGATTAAAACCAACGATGGCCGGAGATATTTCCCCTTCCTCCGGGGATAATCCATGGTAATTTCCTGGTGAAAGCCCGAGGGTAAATTTTCCGATAAAAAATTTTCTATAAAGGGCCAGACCACCGCCTGATAACTATTTAGTAAATCCATAAATTATTATATACTGGAATAAGAAATATGTTGGAAAATAAAGAAAGATTACCAGTAACTACGCCGGAGCAATTGCCTCAGCCGCGGAAAACTTCAAAAGAAGTTATTGAAACCATAGAAAGAAAGGTTTTTGTCCCCAAGGAGGTTAAACCTTGGCTGGAAAAAATTGAGGAGGAGGAAAACCCAATTATACCAACGGTGTTACCGACCAGCCAGAAACCATATCTTAAGACAGTTTTACCCATAAGTAAGGAGGTTTTCCTAAAAGGCCTAAATCAAAAGGTCAGTGATGCCGGGCACTGGTTAGCCACTTTTGTTCTCAGAATAATTAAGATTAAAGGAGGTAGGGTCCAGTTCCAAGAAAAATAATTATGGAAATTCTGATCGATTGGCTTTGGCAACTGGGAACAATCATTGCCGTTATTGCGGCTATTATTCTTTTGCTGGCCCTAGCCCTTTTTATTCTAATTATTTGGTGGCGGTCCAAAGATCGGGAAAAGGAATCTCTTAAAATGGTTACTCTGCAGGTAGCAGTCCCTCAGGATAATGAAGTTAAAATCGACGCTATGGAACAAATTATTGCCACTTTTTCCAGCTTGCGTCAAAGCGGCCGCTTCAAATGGATGGAAAAATTTATCTATCAACCGGTAGTTTCTTTAGAAATAATCGGCACCAATAAGGATATTCGTTTTTATGTCTGTGTTCCGGAAAAGTACCGCGACCTAATTGAGAAACAGATTTTTGGTGTTTTCAATGGGGGCGATATTCAGGTAGTAGAAGAACCCAATATTTATACTGAAAACGGCAAGGTTGAATATGCCTGGCTTGGATTAAAAAAAAGCCCATACTATCCATTAAAAACATACAAAGAGCTGGCAGTTGACCCACTGGCTGCCCTTACTTCGGCCTTATCAAAATTAAGCGAAAACGAAACGGCAATCATCCAACTAGTTATTTCTCCGGCTGACGGCCGCTGGGCCAAGGCCGGTCGCAGTTTTCTCAGTAGCACCAAAAAAAGCGAGGCTAATCCGGAAAAAGCCTCGTTTAAGATTGATGCCAAACAAATGGAGGCAATCGAAAACAAGATTGGTAAACAAGGTTTTGAAACTGCTATTAGAATTGTCTCAATTGCCCCTACAGCCGAAATTGCCAAGGTAAATATCGGTAATATCAAATCCTGCTTTACTCAATTTGAATCTCCCTACAACAAATTAACCAAAAAACCAATTCGGTTGAAAAATTTATTCATGCAGAATTTTATCTATAAATACCCAGTAATTTTCTGGCCGAAAGTACCGACTATTTTGTCATCGGATGAAATAGCCTCCATTTTTCACTTTCCCAATAAAACCATAGAAACTCCTAATATTTTTTGGTTAAAATCAAGAAAGGCACCGGCACCAGCTGATACTCCCCTTAGTGGTATTTATATTGGTGATAATATTTACCGGGGAATTACCAAAAAATTTTATATGGGAGATATTGACCGCCAACGGCACTTTTATATTGTTGGTCAAACTGGTGTTGGTAAATCATGGCTTTTGGCCGATATGGCTCTCCAAGATATTAAGGCGGGTAAAGGAGTCTGTTTTATCGATCCTCATGATACTTTTGAAAGCATTCTAGAAAGAATTCCGCCAGAACGGGCTGATGATGTTATCTATTTTGACCCCTCCAACACCGAGCGGCCAATGGGCTTCAATGTCATGGAATGTGACAACGATGAACAAAAAGACTTTGTCACCTCTTCTATTATTAATCTGATGTATAAGCTTTACGATCCTTATAAAACTGGTATTGTCGGCCCCCGTTTTGAACACGCCATTAGAAATATCATGCTGACCGTAATGACGGAACCCGGGGCCACTTTTATTGAAGTCGTTCGTTGTTTAACTGATCCTGATTATGTTCAGGAAATACTTCCTAAAGTAAAAGATCCAATGGTTAGGCGTTATTGGACTGATCAAATTGCCCAGACATCAGATTTTCATAAGTCGGAAGTTCTAGATTATATTGTTTCTAAATTTGGCCGCTTCGTTACTAACACGATGATGAGAAATATTATTGGTCAATCAAAATCGGCTTTTAATTTCCGCCAAGCTATGGATGAAGGTAAAGTTTTAATTATTAACCTAGCTAAAGGAACTATTGGTGAAGAAAATTCATCTTTTTTGGGTTTGGTTTTAATTCCCAAGATTCTTATCGCGGCTATGTCACGCCAGAATATTCCCGAAGAACAAAGGCGCGATTTTTATCTTTATGTTGATGAGTTTCAAAACTTTGCTACCCAAGATTTCGCCGTTATTCTTTCGGAAGCCCGAAAATACCATCTTAATCTTATCGTTGCCAACCAATTCATCTCCCAAATGGAGGATGAAGTTAAAAACGCTGTTTTTGGCAACGTCGGCACTATCTGCAGTTTCCGACTAGGTATTGCCGACGCAAATTTTCTCCAAAAACAATATGCCCCAGTTTTTTCAGAAAAAGACCTGCTTAATTTAGGTACAGCCGAAACCTACCTAAAAACCCAGATTAATGGCGTTCCCCAAGATCCATTTTCAGTTAAAATTGCCGCTCTAGAGAGAAAGGCACCGGGTAATCCCAAATTGGCTGAAGATTTGAAAAAAATATCATCTCTAAAATATGGGGTAGCTCGGGAAATAGTTGAAAGTGAAATCGCTAAACGAGCCAGGTTATAGTTCCTTCAAATGAATACCTTTACTTTCCTCTTTAGAATCGATTAATTCCAAGTATTTTTCGGTAGTAGAAATCCGTTTGTGACCGGCTACTTGAGAGACAACATCAATCGGTACTCCCGATTTTAACTGAAAAGCAATAAAAGTACTTCTCAAATCATTAACTTTTACTCCCTCCAAATCAGCCTTCTCAAAATAACGGTTAAGCAAACTTCGGATATTTCTAGCCAAAAGAGCTCGGCCAGACTTAGTCACAAAAACATTTTTCGACTTAGTTTCATAGCGGCCGCCTTCCAAGTAGCGTTTAATGGCTAATTTAGCTGAATTATTTAAAGGTACTTTTCGTTCACCATGACTCTCATAGCTCTCAATTATTAACTCGTTATCTTTGATATTATCCATCTTCAAATTTTCAATCTCTTTAATTCTTAAGCCGGCTTGAAGCATTAATTCCACCACTGCTGTTGCTCGAACATCATTCCGACAGGCATCACGAAGAGAACGATATTCAATCGGCTTTAAAATCCGGGGTAAATCATTCTCGTATTTAGGATGTTTAATCTCCGCTGAAGGGTTTTGGCTAATAATTCCCTGCTCAATCAAAAAATTAAAAAAATTCTTAATAGAATTCAATTTTCGACTAATTGATTTAGCCGTATAATTGTTTTTAGCCAAATCATCCTTAAAACTATTAATATGGTCGGGGGTAACTGCCTTAGGATCGCTGATATGCAATTGGGCTTCTAAAAAGTTAACTAATTGGTTAATATCTCCCTTGTAGGCTATAATTGTATTGGTCGATTTGCCTTTCTTTCCTAGAGATAAGGCAAACATATTGAGTGCCTGAAGCAGGTTAGTTTCGGCCATAATAGCTTATAGTAACATATCTTAGGACAAAATTCAAATTTTTATGAGATATTGGAAAACAATAATTTTAAACCTAATCTTAGCCTATATAGGCATAACGGCTATAATTAATATCATTAATCAATATAATCTTCTAAAAGGAGCAAAAAAAAGAAACAGTCAATTACAGGAACAAATTACCAAACTAATCCAAGAAAATGAAGAATTAAAACTTAAAATTAAGCAGGTTAACGGTGAGACCTCGGCCAGCACCAAATAAACAAAGACTGAATCTATTGAATTGCTTCACCACTGTCCAAAAATGTAGAGACGCGCAATTGCGCGTCTCTACATAAAAACCCCGTTTGTTTACTAGTCAAAAAAAGTATGTTAGAATGGAAAGCTTTGCTCCAACATGCGGGGTAGTGTACGGTTGCACGTGAGGCTCATAATCTCGCAGGCTAGGTTCAACTCCCAGCCCCGCAACACACAAAGAGGCTCTCATTAGTTTGAGGGCTTTTTTGTTAAGACTTAACAAGTTAAATGGAAAAGGCCAATTACTTTCTTTTTAATCTTTAAAGCTTGATTAAAAATTTCAACAGCTTGGCCTGTTTTAGCAATAACGATATCTATTCCCACCCGGCTAATTCGATCTTTTACCACCGGCTTAACTTTGGCAACTCCAGCTGCTCCAGTACCAATAACAATCAATTCCGGCTTGGCTGTAATTGCCGCTTTAATATCTTGAGTTCCAATGACATGACTCACAGACCGTCGCCACGGTAAAACCTCACCACTCCATTTAACCAGAATATCTTCACTCACTAGCCTCCCGTCAATAACCATCAAACCAAAGGAATAGCTGTCAATCATTAAAGGAGATAAATTTTATCTCCTTTTTCGACTTTCTGAACCACTTTCATTCCGATCACCTGACCGGCTTCAACTTTGTCTGTTCTCTGATGCTCGGTTTCCATCGATTCTACCGTTTGGGTAAAATCGGTCTTTCCCCCATCACTTTTAATATGGATGGTTTGACCAATTTCAATCGGCGCCAGAGCTTTAACAACGGCTACTCCTATTTTATCGTAATAATGGGTAATTTCACCCACTAATCTCTCTTCTTTTACCTCCATGATTAAGTATAACACAAATAATTCAAACCTGTTAATTGAGGGTAAAACAGAGTATTTTAAAACTCTTTGTTATAATAAACAGGTCACGGCAGGGTAGCTCAGTTGGTTAGAGCGTAGCATTCATAACGCTAAGGTCGTGGGTTCAATTCCCGCCCCTGCTACACGGTTTAATTTAAAATTTAAAATTCTTAATAAGAGTATTGAAAAATTGGATTTTAAAAATTGAAAATTAAATGGATGTGTAGCTCAGTTGGTCAGAGCATCGATCTTATACATCGAGGGTCCGTGGTTCGACTCCACGCACATCCACTAAATACAAACCAGAACAAACAAACACTACATCCAGCCCTGGTGGGAATTGTTCCACGGAGAGAGCTTTGGTCAAGAATTCAACAGGAAAGATGGTATCACATTCCTGTTAAATCGGCGCCTCAAAATACTTCTTTGGTGGAATATATCGCTTTTTATTTCCCTAAAATTTTTGATAAAGAATATCAATATCAAGTAAACTATTACGCTAAGGTCTTAGAGTATGAGATTAAAAAAAGAATTGAACTTTTTCCCAAAGAGCCAAAACATCAAAGAGCTATGCAGGATTACTTTCAATTTCATTTAGGACTGATTCAAAAATTACCCAGATCAATTCCAAGTAAAAGATGGAGGTATATCAGTCATATTCCCACCAGTTTGGACAAACTCCTTATGGCTAAAGAAATTAATGACCTCTGGGATACCAGTCCTTTAGAAGAAAAAATGTACCAGGAGATGAAAAAACGAAAAATAGAAACTGAAAGACAGTTATATGTAAAAGTGGGTGGTCAAATTTTCTGCCTAGATTTCGGGATATTTTGTAAAAAAGGAAATATTGACCTAGAGTGTGACGGCGAACGATACCACACACTACCCGAAGCCTTAGCAAGAGACAGAAAAAGAAATAATCAGCTTACCAGCTTTGGCTGGAGAGTATTAAGGTTCTCAGGAAAAGAAATCAGTCAAGACATCGGTAATTGCCTAAGAGTAGTAGAAAGGACCATTGGCACTCTAGGTGGTTTGGGTAAAATAAAAATTGAAACGTTAGAATCCCATTGCTTTTAAAACTTCATTTAAAGTTTCTTGGGCGATGGGGCGAACCACGGTTTGGCCCCGGGCGAGAATTTCCTCAACGAGGCCGGGTTTATTTTCAAATTCCCGACGTTTTTCCCGCATCGGCGCTAAAAATTTCTCTAAAGCTAAAGCTAGTTTTTCTTTAACCTCAATATCGCTAACCTGCCCTTGACGATAACGCTTTTTCAGATCAACTACTTCTTCTTTATTTTCATTAAATAAATCATGGTAGATAAAAACAGGATTGCCTTCAACTCTTCCAGGATCGTTTGAATGGATTCGTTGAGGATCAGTATACATTGAATTCACTTTTTCTTTAACCGTAGCCGGATCATCGCTTAGATAAATACAATTATTTAATGATTTACTCATTTTGGCCCGGCCATCAAGACCCACCAAAGTGCCAGTTTTACCAATAATAGCCTTAGGAATGGGAAAAACATTACCATAAAGTTTATTAAAGGTAGTGGCTAGCTCTACTGTTAATTCCACATGGCTTTGCTGATCTTTACCAACAGGGACCAAATCGGCTTTAACCATTAAAATATCGGCTGCCTGAAGAATTGGATAGATCAGCAAACCTACCGAAGGTTTTTTAAGATCAAGATCATGCATCACCTGTTTTAAGGTAGGGATTCTTTGAGCTCGGGGAACAGTTACTAACATTTGGAAAATAGTAGACAAATAGGTAACTGCCGCTATCTGTGACTGCTGATAAATAACTACTTTCTCTGGATCAATTCCTGCTGCTAAATAATCCAAGACGATATCATGAATATTATTCTTAATTTGTTTAATTTTTTCCTTGGTGGGAAAAGTAGTTAACAGGTGAAGATCAGCCAAAACCAAAAATACTTGGTACTGATCCTGATATTTAACTCGATTTTGGAGAGAACCAACCCAATGACCAAGATGTAACTTACCCGTTGGTCGATCCCCCGTTAAAATTCGTAATTTAGTCCCCGGCAACATAATGATATAATACCACCTATGGCTCAGATCACTCACCAAATAAAAGCGGAAATAAGAACAGCTAAAGGAAGAAGCCAGGTAAAACATCTAAAAGAGGCGGGATTAATCCCGGCAACGCTTTATGGTAAAGGCATAGCTTCAATTTCGATTCAATTTCCAGCTAAAGAACTTATAAAAACTTTTAAAGAGGCAGGCGAATCGGTTTTAGTTGAATTACTACTTGATAATCAAAAGATACCTGTTCTTTTCAAGAATCCACAGTATCACTATCTAAATGGCCATTTAATTCACCTGGATTGTTTCCGAGTTAATTTAAAGGAAAAAATTACCGCCGAAGTGCCAATCGTCCTGGTTGGCGAAAGTCCGGCAGTCAAAGAAGGTAATATTTTGGTCACTGTTAGTGATCAAATCAATGTCGAAGCTCTTCCGGCTGACTTACCGGAAAAAATTGAGGTCGATATCGGTTCTTTAACTACCATCGGGGCTATAATCACCGCCGGCGATCTAATTCTCGATAAATCAAAAGTTGAACTAAAAACGGCTGCTGACCAAGTTATAGTTAAAATCGAAGAGCCGAAAATTGAAGAAGAACCAGTAGCTCCGGTTACTCCTCCTGAAGAAGTCCCAGCAACTGAGCAAAAAGAAAAGACTCAAGAAGAAGCTAGCGAGAAATCTGAGGAAAAGTAAAATAAATTTTTTCTACTTCACGATGGAGGGGATCGATTTGATAAGCCCGTTCCACAGCGGCTGAAGCTTCGGCATAATGGTCCAAAAGGAGTTCTAATCTAGCAATAGTCAACCAATCGTCGACAGTCAAATTTTCCAATCCATATAAAGCTTTTAATTTACTCTGGAGCGATTCCGGCGAATATTGGTCCTTATAATAACGAATGTCGTCGGAATTTAACTTAGTTTCTAATTTAACTGCTTGAGGCCAACGATTAGTTTGGATTAATTTTAACCAATAATTAAGGCGAAGATAATAATGATCACCAGCCGACAAACTAAAAATATCTTGGTGTTGGTAAGTAAAAATAGCAAAAAAGATTAATAATGAACTAAGCCCAATCAACTGCCACATGGTCCGATTTTTCCAATTCAATTTTTTGGGCTTGGGTTGCTGCTTGAAAATCATCTTGATATGGGATCAAATCATCCTCAGTTAAATTTGGATGCTTAATTATTAAAGTTTTAATAGGAGAAGCTAAATTAAGACCAGCCGATGATTTCTTTCCCCTAACTAAGGAAAGAATTGCCAAAAGTTCCGAAATAACTCGATAATCTTCAGCTTTAATTTTTAATTCAGGCCAAGATAACTGATGAATTGAGGGACAGGAATGATAAATTGATTGAAAAATTTCTTCAGTTACATGAGGAATAAAAGGGGCAAACATGATTAAAATATTTAAAAAACCTTGAGATAAGGCTAATTGAGCCGAAAGACGACGGTGGTCGGTTGGGGTTAATCCATAGATTCTCTTCTTAATCATTTCCAAGTAATTATCACAAAAAATACTCCAGAAAAAGGTTTGGATAAGATCGCGGGGATGATTGTAATCAAAATGTTTAAAATACTCAGCCATTTTATGAGCGGTTATCTCTGATTGGGCTATCAACCACCGGTCTAAAGGCAATTCAGGTTGATCTTTAACCGATTGAAAACCGGTTAAAGCCAAAGAAACAAAATTAGCGGCACTCAGTAATTTAGTCACGACTCTCTGGCCGAAAACCACTTCATTGGTGTCATAATAGGCATCGGCTCCCAAAGAAACCCCCGAAACAGCCCAACGAACAGCATCGGCTGAGTAGGTAGCAATTTGGTCTTCAGGGCGAAGATTACCACCGCCATTCTTTTTACTAATTTTTTCTCCCCGGCGAAGAAGAAGGTGACCAGAAACGGCCACATTTTGCCAAGGAATACCCTGTTTCTTATAATAAGATAGGACTAAAGTATAAAAAGCCCAGGTACGAATAATTTCATAGGCCTGAGGGCGAAGAGAATAAGGGATCCGGCCGCCTTTAAGAGTATTTATCTCTGGAGTATTGGCCGAAGTAAACCAAGTATCAAAAACCAAATTATCCTCACCGGGAATGGGAATACCGTAAGGCCGTTCTCGCGACAAACACCAATCCCATTTTAGATTTTTTACCCAATCAATCAAACGTTCTTTCATAAAGGCTGGATACCAATTAATTGTTTCCGCCATCGCTAAAATTTCCTCTTTAATTTCCAAAACTTTAAGAAAGTATTGCTCTCGTAAAATAATTTCAATGATTGTTCCACAACGTTCATGAACCCCCACATCATGGGTTAATGGTGTTTCTTTCACTACTAAATTCTGCGATTTTAATTCCTTTATTATCTTTTCTCTGGCGGCTGGAATAGTTAACCCGTCGATCCGACCCTGCTCGTCAATAATTATCTTTTCATCCAATTGATATTTATTTTTAAGATACCAATCGGTCTCATCACCATAAGTGCAAATCATAACCGCCCCGGTGCCTTTATCAGGTTTGACCTTACCATCAGCCAATATCTTAACCTTATCCCCCAGGGAAGTGGTGGTCTCTGTTCCAATTAAACGTTGATATCTCACGTCATCGGGATGAACAAAAACAGCCACACAAGCTGGTAATAATTCCGGCCGGGTAGTAGAAATGATTAGATCGCCAAATTGAAGATCATAAAAAACTGTTTCTAATTCCCTATCCTCAACTTCAGCTTGAGCCACACCAGTGCCACAAACAGGACACCATAAACATGGGGCTTTCTTTTTATAAATAATGTTCCTCTTTTTAAAATCCTCGAAATTCTTCAGGGTTAATTCCTGAACTTCAGAAGAAATAGTTGAATATAAGAGATGCCAGTCAAAAGAAAAACCAAGAGAATTAAACAAATTCATGTAATCCTGATGATAGCGGCTAACTAAAGTTTGAACCTGCTGGCGGTATTCGTCACGAGGTAAACTGGTAGATTTAATCCCCAATTCTTTTTCGGCCAGTTTATCGGTTGGCAAACCATTATCATCCATTCCGATTGGATAAAAAACATTATAGCCGGCCATGCGAAAAAAACGCGCTATAATCTCGGTCTGGGTATAAGAAAAAACATGGCCGAGGTGCATCCTGCCGGAAACAGTTGGCGGAGGGGTATCAATAGAAAAAATCGGTTTTGGTGATTGGGGATCAAATTTAAAAATATTATTGTCGCGCCAATAGTCCTGCCATTTTTTCTCAATTAATTTAAAATCATATTTTTTCATCAACAAATTTATTTTATCAGAAGATCTAATTGGCGATAGAACTCACTCCTAATTCTCGAAGGGGAAATATTACCATTTAAAACAATTAATTTTCTCTCAGTAAGAATTTGTTGGGCTTGATGACCATTCTTATCAATTAAGGTGTAAAAGTTTTCCACTTCCCGACAGCTGGATTTAACCTGAATCCAAATTTGATCATGAAAACCATGATAATTATTGATAACAACGGCTAAATCGCGCTTTTGATAAATATCTTCACCAGAAAAATCCTTTATCTGCCGAATTTCACCAATTATCTTTTCCTCTTTAATGGCTTTAATAACTCGATTAACTGACTTCTGACCACGTTTTTGCCCTGTCTCAAGGCGATAATCGTAAGCAGCTAATTGACGGTCGATAACCGCATTATCTAGACCATTTTTCAAACCATTAAAAATAATTTTTAGACGTCCTTGGCTACGATCCTGTTCTACTAAATTATGATAATGTTCTAAGGTTTTTGACATAGATTAAAAGTTGCATCGATTATAGCATAATGATTTGATAAAATTGGCTATGCCAGCCACTAAAAAACAAATCATCCAGATTTTAAAAATGGGTGGTTTAGTCGTCATTCCCTCAGATACGGTTTATGGATTAGCGGTTGATGCGACTCAATCAAAAGCCGTTGAAAAGTTATTAAAATTTAAAGAGAGATGGCCCGGTAAGGCTATTGCCGTGTTTTGCGATAGCTTTAAAATGGCTAGTGATTACGCAATAATTAACAACAACGTACAAACAATTTATACAAACTGGTTACCCGGTCCTTTTACTTTAATTGTCGAGGGCCGACATCGATTAGCTAAGGGTATCGAAGCGGAAGATGGTTCTTTAGGTATTAGAATTCCCAATTATCCTTTAATCATTGAAGTGGTTAAAGAATTTGGCCGGCCGATTACCGCTACTTCAGCTAACTTGTCAGGCCATCGGCCGCACTACTCAACTACCAGCTTTCTTAAAACTTTATCCGAAAAAAAAAGACGGATGATTGATTTAATTGTTGATGTTGGTAAACTACCACGAAATAAACCATCAACAGTAGTCGATATAAGAGAACCGAAAATAAAAATTCTCCGGCGAGGGGATTTCATAACTCCTAATGGGCAAACATTCATTTCCCATTCAGCTCAAGAGACCCAAAAAATTGCCGGAACTCTTCTTTCTAAAATACCCCAACCAATTATTTTAGGTTTAAGCGGTGATTTGGGTACAGGTAAAACTGTTTTTTCTCAAGGTATTGGCCGAGCTATGGGAATTAAGGAAAAAATCACCTCCCCCACTTTTACTATTTATAATGACTACGGTAAATTCCTACATATTGATCTTTATCGAATTAATAATCAGGAAGAATTGATGGAACTCAATATATTTAATGCCATCAAAAATAAAAAGGTAGTCTGTATTGAATGGATAGAAAATTTAGGTAAAACCAATTTGGTTAAATTAACTCAAATAGCTCCTTTAAAATTCTTAACTTTTAAATATATTGATGAACATACCCGAGAAATAAAATTATGAAAATTTTAGCTATTGATACCAGTTGTGATGATACTTGTGCCGCCGTAGTTGAAAATCGAAAAATAATCACCAATATTGTTTCATCTCAAATTAATTTATATAAGGATTGGGGTGGAGTTGTTCCTAACATCGCTAAATGGGCTCACAAGAAAAGGATTGATTTAGTAATAAATAAGGCATTAAATCTCCATCTAGCCCCCTCTTCAAAAAAGAGAGAAAGTATCAATAGCATTGATGTGATTGCCGTTACTCAGGGACCGGGGCTAGCGGTAGCTTTGGAAGTTGGGATTGATAAGGCCAAAGCATTGGCTAAACAATATAAAAAAAAACTAATAGCCGTCAATCATATTGAGGGTCATTTACTATCTACTCTTTTTAATCATCAAATTGCTTTCCCAGCTCTTGGTTTAACTGTTTCCGGTGGTCATAGTCAAATTATCCTTATTCATAGCATTGGTGATTACAGAATAATTGGAGAAACTTTAGATGATGCCGCCGGCGAAGCTTTAGATAAAGCCGCTAGAATATTGGGGTTAGGTTATCCCGGCGGACCAATAATCGAACGATTAGCCCAAAAAGGAAATAAAAACTTTCTCAAACTACCCAAAGTCCTTCCTGATAATAAAATTCTAAATTTTAGTTTTTCTGGATTAAAAACCAGTTTTTATTATCAAATTAAAAATTTATCACCCCAGCAAATTAGTAGCCATTTATCAGATTACGCCGCCAGTTATCAGGAAGCTGTTTTTGAACAATTGATCCGTAAATTTAGACTAGCGGTTGAAAAATATCAACCAAAAGTATTACTAGCCGCTGGCGGGGTTATGTCTAATTTAGAATTAAGAAATAAATTAAGACAATTAGCCAAGACTCTCAATCTGCCAATAAATATGCCCTATAATCAGAAACTGAATACGGATAATGCGGCAATGATCGGTTTAACCGCCTATTACAAAGCTCTGAAAGGAGAATTCGTTGAAGATATTGATAAACTCGATCGTAAACCCCGCCTTAAGTTGGATTACTAAAAAGAAGCGGCCCTATTGAGATGTTGGTCCCCGGCGAAAAATAGCTGCCCAAGGAACATAGGACGAAGTAAATGTCCGTTGATAAAGCACTTTACCATCTTTTGTAACTCTCCAATCGAAAGCTACTTTTAGTCCGCTGACCTTATGCTCATCTTGAACTATTTTCCCGGGCGGCAAACTAGGATCGTCAAGATAAATATCTGGTGGTGGTGGAACTTTACCCCATTGACGATAATTAGTAATTTCTACCTTCCGATTATCACTAGTGCCATAAATTTCATAAGTCAATTTTTTTTCCACCCCATCATAAAGGCTTTGAATAAGCAGATAATGATCAGTATCATTAATAAATTGCAAATCGGGCTTGGGTGAAAAGACAGTGGCATCATAACCTGGCGGCATATCTTCCTCGTAATAACCAACGCGATAGGCATGAGCCTGACGTTCGGTAATATTCAAACCTGCATTTAATAGGGCTCGAAACAAAGTTGTTGATACTTGACAGATACCACCGCCAATATCTAAAACAGTTCGCCCCTGTTTAATAATATAAGCTTTACCAAATCCACTTTCAGCATCTACTTTACCAAGAGCTTTATTAAAAGAAAAAGTTTCGCCTGGAGCAACTAAAATTCGATTGACAATAGCTGCTCCTTGGGCAATATTAACATTGCGGTAACTGGCACTGGTTTTAAAGGAAGAACTACCTCGACCAATCAATTCCTTGATGCCTAAATTATTAACGTCGGCATTATTAACTTTAGGGTCACTATAAATAAAAGGTAAATCTAACCTTAATTGAGTCTCGGTTTGACTGGTTAAACCTGGAAGACGACGATTTAATAAAGAAACCAATTGGGAAACATTAAGAGTATATCCTTTCTGAGCTGGACGAAAGGCTAAAACGTGACCGTTTTCGAATTGAAAAACAGCATCCACTGGCTCTTTTTTCAAACTGGAAGCTAAATTATCAACATACTCGCTAATTTTATCCGTTTTATAGGTATTATTAAAATCGTACCAAGAAATAAGCAAATCGTCGCTCAGAATAATTTCCTGATTCTCACCAATTAAAACTACTGACCGGCCAATAATTTTTTGAGCCTCCTTGAGACTAGAAGCTAATTGATTCTGATCTGGCAAAGAACCAACGTTAGTAACTGGAATAATAATTGGCTGATTAAACTGATAGTTGGCTAAAGCCTCTAAAATAATTGTTTTTAAAGAAGCTTGATCAACCCGTCGGCCAATTTCACCATTGTTTACTTTTACTTGGTGGTTTTCATTAATATAAAATTCAGCTGGAATAAATGGTCGGTCAATTTCTCTAGCTACCCAATCAAGCCGCTGATGGAGTTGATCTTGATTAATTTGAAAAATGAGTTTAAAGTCTTTAGGTTGGAAAAAGGCAGTTAAATAGCGCCATGGACCTTGCTTTAATCGCCGGAACAAAAGACTGGAGGCCGTTTTGTTTTTATCAATAACTGCAGATATATCGGCTGTATTGATGATTAAAATCCGATTGCCATCAATTAATTTCAGATCTCTGGGTAAAGAAAAATCAGTTTCCAGCCTGGCTACAATCTCCCGTTTGGATAACAGAGAGTAATCCTTACCCAAAAGGCTAATTCGGCGGCCAGTTTTACCGAAATTAATTACTAAAGGTGAACTAATTAAAAGAAAAACTAAAAATATCAAAAGAAGCCAATTAAGTAGTTTTTGATTCATAGGCAGAATCCATTGATTGATTAGCCAGTTTATCGGCTAAAGAATTCTCCTCCCGGCGAATTAAATTAAAAGAATAAGGTAAATTCAAATCTTGGAGTAACTGGCGGCAATCGGCCCAAAGGGATTTCAAATTAGAAGCTTTAACTTTATAAAGACCTTGTAATTGATAAATCAAAAGTTGAGAATCGGCATAAAAATCCATTTGGGTAATTTGATATCTATTGGTATTACTTTTAACCCATTCTAGGGCCATTTTCATGGCAAGATATTCGGCTTCGTTATTGGTTTTAATTCCCCAGAAACAGCTTTTTTGAAAGATTAACCGACGGCAAGCGTCATAAACCACCATTCCACCACCAGCCGGCCCGGGATTACCCCTGGCGCCGCCATCAGTATAAATAGTCACAACCATACATAATGGAGTTTATCAAAAAAATTAGTTATCATATAACTGTGAATCCAGAAGAAATCCAATCACCTCTACCGCCAAGAAGAGTCGAAATTCCCCCAGTGCCAACAACCTCTTCATCCGTTATTAAGGATCAGACCACCATTAGTCAGCAAATTCAAAAACAACAGGAAAGGGGACTAAAAAAATATCTAATTTGGCTGATAGCAGCAGCGATTATTCTTTTAATTATTCTTTTATTAGTTTACTTCCGAGGTCGAGGGAAAACCCCGGTAAGCAATCAAATAGAGTTAAATTATTGGGGATTATGGGAAGAAAGCAGTGTTATGGATGGAATTATTGCTGATTTTGAAGCTAAAAATCCCAATATCAAGGTAAATTACAAAAAGAATAGTCAGGAAAATTATAAACTTAGACTGCAAAATAAATTAGCTAAAACAGAAACCAGCGGGGAAACTGATACTCCAGATATTTTTCGAATTCATGTCTCTTGGCTGCCTTTGTTTAAAAATGAATTGGCTCCAGTCCCCACCGAAACTGCCAATCGTATTGGATTAGAAACCGATTTTTATAAGGTTTTCTCAAAAACTTTAAAAACAGGGTCTAATTATAAAGCCATTCCTCTAATGTACGACGGTTTAGCGCTTTTTTATAATAAAGATTTAATTGGGGCGGTTGGGGGTGAATTACCAAAAACCTGGAATGACCTTCGGATAATAGCAGAAAAAATTACCAAAAGAGATGAACAAACAGACAAAATTGTTACCGCTGGGGCTGCCTTAGGTTCAGTCAATAATATCGATCATTGGAGTGATATTATTGGCCTAATGCTAAAACAAGGAGGGATTAATCCCCTTCTTAATAGTGACGATGAAAAAATTAAGTCGGTTTTAGTTTACTACAGTCTTTACCGAACTAAATATCATCTCTGGGATGAAACTTTACCTCCGTCTACTTTGGCTTTTGCTAACGGCAGTTTGGGCTTTTATTTTGGTCCCTCGTGGCGGATATTTAATCTAAGGGATATTAATCCCAAATTAAACTACGAAGTTATATCTGTTCCTCAATTGGAAAATGAAAATGGTACCTTAACTAACGTCAATTGGGCTAGTTTTTGGGTAGAAGGAGTTAATACGAAAAGTAAACACCAAAAAGAAGCCTTTAAATTGTTAGAATTTTTAGCCTCTAAAGAAGCTTTGCAAAAAAGTTTTACCTTGGCTAGTCAAATTAGAGATTTTGGTCAAATTTCTCCAAGAAAAAGTATGTTTGATCAAATGGGGGCCAACTCTAAAATTAAACCCTTTGTTGACGCCGCCGAGACAGCCGATAATTGGTATCTTTCTTCCCGAACCTTTGATGAAAGCCTCAACGACGAAATGACTAAGTATTTCGGTGACGCTATCAATGCCATCGTCAATCAAAATAAAGACGCGGCTGAAGTCATTATTACTTTAAGAAGCGGTATTAATCAGCTAAAGACAAAATATGGGCTATAAACTATGATCATTTTAGTTAATTTTAAGGTTTATCAAGAAACTTGGGGCGAAGGGGCAATCAAATTTACTTCAATTTGTCAAAGGGTTATGGAGGCAACTACTACAGAAATTATTCCCGTGGTTTCTGCTTTAGATTTAGTTAGAGTTAAAGCAATTATGGGTAAACACAAGGTTTACCTCCAAAGCCTCGACGGTGATTTCGAGGGAGCTCATAATGGCGCTATTACCTTAAAACAGGCCCAAATATTAGGTGCTAATGGCGCTCTAATTAATCATAGTGAAAAAAGATTAAAACCAGGGACAATTTTACAATTATTAAAAAACTGGCCAAAAGAAATGGATAGTGTTGTTTGTCTCCAAAGTTGGGGGCAAGTAGAAAGGTGGGCTAAAAACATTAGACCAACTTATATTGCTTATGAACCAAAATATTTAATTGGCAATCGAGAAAAATCGGTAGCAACAGAAAAACCAGAGATGATAAAAAAAATGGTTGAATTTTACAAAAATATTCCTGTTTTAGCTGGCGCCGGCGTTAGAACCAAAGAAGATATTTTAGTAACCCAAAAAATGGGAGGGGCTGGAGTCTTAGCTGCCGCCAATATTATTAAGTCCGATAATCCCGAAAAAACCTTAATGGAATTAGCCAGCCAAAGTTAAAAACCAAATGTCCTGGCAATAAGTTTTTAAAACTTCAGCGGCTGATCTAAGGGTGGAACCAGTCGTATAAACATCATCGAAAAGAATGAGATTGCCTATTTGATTTTTAACCGACGGATTTAGGGCAAAAGCGTGATCAACATTTTTCAACCGAGAAATTCTCTTTTGAAGACGGGCTTGGGGAGAGGTATGACGGGTCTTAATCAATAAATCAGATCGATAATCCAATTTAAGCCGCCGGGCAATATTTTTAGCCAATAAATCAGCCTGATTAAATGAACGCCAATTATACCGCCACCAATGAAGAGGGACGGCCGTCATTAGATAATGATTTTGCTGCCAGAATTGCCAAAGATGGGAATAATGCCCTTTTATGGAGTCAGCCGATAACTCCGCTAACTCGTCAACCAAATCAGTAACAAAATTGTATTTTAAATCGAGAATCGCCTGCTTAATCCCTTTCTGATACTTAAACAAACTTAATCGATTACTTTGAGGTTCGAGTGAATTGATTAAAATTTGCTGACGGCAGGAGTTGCAAAAATATTGACCAATTTTACCACAATCATAACATTTTCTAGGAAAAAGTAGATCGAGCACCCAAGGCATAAATTTATTTTATGCTATCTAAGCCTCTGCAGGGGCAACAGGATATAGATCAAGGCATTTATTCTATGTTATACTTGGTCAGGAAAGAATTTTGTTCAAATCGCGAATATTTGCAAAAATAGGGAGAAAGTGATATAATATTGTGTTGGAGATGTAAAGCTTCGACAGAGATTGTTCTTTAAAAGACGGCAGGCCGGCTTCGATCCCACAGCCGAAAAACAGGGATTAAAAATAAAATGCCATGAATTATTCTGGCGCCAATTACGCTTTAGCTTACGCTTAAGCCATTGGCCATTCCTTCTTTGCCTATTCCGGAGAAAAGAAAGGAGTGTCAACCAACCGGAATGCTTTTTCTTCAAGGGCAGCATTGAGGAAAATTAAGATTCGGGTAAGACCGAAATTAGCTGTCTTTTTGGAAACAAAATAAGCTTGTAGATGTCTTTTTTAGTCATCTTTGGACCTCGGTTCGTTACCGAGCATCTCCGCTAAAGTAAAATAGAATATGGGTAAGTTAATTAAAGGGCTGGTAAAACAGATAAAAAAACTAGGAATAAAATATAGGAAACTGCTTTTAATAGGATTGATTGTTTATGGTCTTATTCTGTTGGGAATCGGTACTTTCATCGGTAGTTTTTTTAACAAAGCTACTTTAGATAAATTTCCTGAGCTAAACCGAGACAGTAAAATTCTAATTGCGGCTCCTCATATTGACGATGAAGTTATCGCTACCGGCGGTTTAATTCAAAAAGCAATAAAGGCTGGAGCGGAAATTAAAATTATTTACCTAACTAATGGCGATAATAACCTTAATTCGGTCATTGTTGACGAAGACAAAAATCTTAAAATTGGTCCAGATGACTTTATCACTTTAGGTGAAACCAGAATGGCCGAAGGCCGGCAAGCAGCTAAAGATCTGGGTTTGTCAGATAAGAATCTGGAATTTCTTGGCTATCCCGACCAAGGCTTAAGTCAACTTTTCAATAATTATTACAGCGCTGATAAAAAATATTCTGCCAAGGGAATTAAATTCACTTATAATCCTTATGCCGGTACTTACCGTAGTAAACAGGATTATAACGGTGAAAACATAGTTAACGATCTGTCAACAATCATGAACAGTTTTCAACCTAATATTCTTATTATCCCCCATCCCCTTGATCAACATCCCGACCATAAAGCTACTTTCAGATTTTTTGATAAAGTTCTGGCCGAAAACCCCAAACAAAACAATATTAAAGTTTGGTTATATTTGGTTCACTATAAAAATTACCCGGCTGATAAACTGGTCGCTCCCAACAAATTTTTATTTCCGCCATCAAAATTATTCAGTCAAAGCGGCTGGTTTAGTCTAGACTTAGATAAGGATGAAATCCAAGTTAAACTCAAAGCTTTAAGTGAAAATAAAACCCAACTAGTTAAAATACCTCTTCTCGATTTAAGAATGTTTATTAGACGAAATGAAATTTTTGAAATTCACGAGTTTTAATTTTTTCCCTTTTTTCGTATTTTTTAATCTTTCGACCAACACCAATTTCCAGTTTAAACCACTTGCCATGAAGAAAAATTCTTATCGGTAAAAGGGTATATTTCTGCCGACGATAAGAAATCAATTTAGCAATTTCTTTCTCTTTTAATAAAAGCTGTCGAGGACGGGTGGGATCAATCGGCTGACTATGAGCATATTTATAGGGAGATAAACGAAGGTTCTCCAAATAAGGTACTCCTTGACGAATTTCCACCTTAGCACTAGCAAACTGAGCTGTTTGGGTCCGCAGTGACTTTGCCTCAGCCCCAGTTAACACTAGGCCGGCTTCAAATTTATCGATAAATCGATAGTCACGGCAATCTTGATTAAAATGTTTCATGGAAGGCTAATTATATAGATTTTTTGGTCGGAGGCCAAGATATAAAGATTTTTACTATTAAAATCAGCCGTTAAGTCAATTATTTTTATTTCTTCCACCGCTTTGACTAACTTTAATTCACCTGATTTACTAACTACATAAACATGATTCTGGTCAGCAAATATCAAATCATCACTCATTGTGGAGGTCAACAAACTTTTAGCACCGGTCAAAACCAAATTTTGGCTAAAATTAAATTTGTCCTGTTTACCATGAAAATAAGGCTTTAATTCGCCCGAATCAGTCAAAATCCAAATTTTACCATCAATAGCCATGGCTGCTGGATTAACCGGTAATTGTTGACCAGCAGCTAACCACGAAGATAAGCTATTCAATTTTTTAATCGTTTCAGGGTATAAAACATAAAGACTATTGTTCCAAATCTGGAAATCCAGAGCTTCTTTTTCTAATGGGGCTAATTTTTTCCATTCTGTCCCATCAAATAGACGAATTTCACTGGCAGTTAAGGCATAAATCTTATTTTTGTCAGTAATTATTGCCTTTATTCCTTGGAGATGATCACCTTGATCCAGTTCTTTCTTGCTCTGGGAAAGAGACAGCCAATCCAAACGATTATTGATGGGATCAAACATAACCAAACCGGAACCATTAAAAACTATTTGGGAATAGTTACTCGATTCGTTTATTAAATGAGTGTCATAGAAAAGTTCTAAAGGGTTCACCAACTTCTTAATTTTTTGGAAGTACAAATCTACTTCCCTTTGATCATGGGAAATTTCCTTTAAGTCTTGGAATAGTTTTTGAGCGGCTTCTGTTTCTTTTTGATTAATTTTTGTCTCTAATTGAGTAATTAAATTCTGATGTCTCATCTCTTTATTAATTTGCCGGTGGCGGTAAATAGTCCATAAACTAATCAGCAAAATAATAATTCCAATTAAACTAAAAATAATTGTCCATAATCGACGACGATGAACGGCTTCATGAACTGGCGCCCGCACTAAATACTGAGGATGAGTAATTGATCGGGAACGATTAATTTCGATCAAAACAGCGGCTATATTGGCCGGAGGAAAAATATCAGAAGTGGCCCCTGAAATAAAAAGTTGTTTAATAAAATCACGGGAATTACTTATGGCCCACCAATCACCATCTTGTCCTCGGCCCCGAACCACTTGATGATGGGAAAAATCAAGGAAACTAAAATAATGGCCTCGTTTTACCGCCAAATAAACACCTTGACTTGCCATTGCCTCAAAATAATCACCATGGCTAATGAAAAGACCAACAGCGGCATTACTAATTTGATCTAAATTTCGCCGGCGATTAATAACACTAATAATTTCTTGCCCTTGAACAGCATTATCAGCCCAAATTAAACCAAATAAACGGCCCTTTTTCTTCTCTTCCCAAAAATGAACCCACTGGCCGCTGCTCGAATTACCATTGTAAAACCGGCAGGAATAATCCATTAAATAATGATACTACAAAAACAGAAGGGCCAAGAAAATCAACAGAAAGGCCAAAATAAGATGAAGATAAGAAGCAATCATAATTGGCCGGTTGAACTTATCACGAATATTTTTAGAAAAAACCTTAACTTGTTTAACAATTAATAAGGCAAAAATTAAATAAATTAATCCGCCGACAATAACAAAGATCTTAGTCAGAAGAAAAAAAATATTATTAAGATTAAGATTATTGGTTAAAGGATCCATGATGACAAAGTTCCTGTAATAATTTTAAAATCTTATCTGGGGCGGCAATCTTTTCAAAAACTAAATTAGGCCGTTCACCGGCTGTTTCAATTCTCACCGAACCATAGTTAAAAAACGTCTGACTGGCTCCTGCTAATCTATAATCTATATCCTGAATATTTTTTATTTCCGCCTCAGTAAATTTACGATTGAGCAGATTAAAAATATCCATATCGATTACCCGCAAATTAGTAATGATACTTAAATCAAAGTACCAGGAAATAAATTTTTCCAAAGCAAAGGCTAAAGTAACCATATACCAAAAAATAATAATAAGGAGAAATAAATTACCAGGTAAAGAGATCTCAACCGCTAATAATTTTAAAATCAAGGGAGCTAAAAACATTACCAAACTCAACAGAATCCAAGAAATGTTAGTAAACCAATGAGGACGAAGAACTACATAAATAATCTCGCCCTCGCTTCGCTCACTAAAGTCAAAAAAATTAGGACAAATCAGAGTTGAGGAAAATGAATTACGAGTATGACCTAAAATTCTCCTGATAGGAGTTAAGTCTTCTTGAACATTTTCATTTTTTTCTGTTTTAATTATCTTATCATCGGGAGCAATCGTATCCAAATTACCGGCTCGAATCGTCATAAAAATATTTTAACATGGTCAAAGACTAATTATTTCTTTTCAATATTAAACAGGGACGATTTGACAGCAATGGCACCGGGAGCTCGAAGATTATAAACCTGCTTAAAATCGCCGCCGTCAAAATCGAAACTACCCTTATCGGTAACTATATGAACAGTTTTGGTAAAGCCGCCGGTAGAATAATCAACCGAAATGGAATCGATCGAAGAAACCGGTCCGCCCTTATCGCCTACCTGACGTCTCAATTCTTCCATTCCCCAGGCATTAGGATCGTTGCCGCCGAAACAACCGCCGGAATTATACTGGGAAAGATGAGAAGAATCATGAGTATTTTTGAAGTAAATATTGGCATTGATAATATCGGCAAATTCATCTTTAGTCAGCCAAGGATGGCTTCGGCCGCAACTAGTTCCGCTTCGGGTTTTATACCAACCTTTATAAAACCAAGGGGAGCCGGCCGCCTTCTCGTAGGCATCACCGGGCCAGCAGCCCTGACTACCACAGGTAGTGTCCCAAACACTAGGGGTAGCGTAATCACTTGAGCTATAACCATAGGTGTATCCCCCGGCAGTCGAGGCGTACATAGTCGAGAAAATCCGGCCGGTAGAATTAGCTTTAATCACCAGGCCCCGGGTTGTCTCAACCGCCTCTTTCCACTTTCCAGGAGAATCATAGCGGGAGCGGGAATAAACTTGGCAGGTTTCAGTAACGCAGATGCTACCTGAACCCATATTGGTATAATTCAAGGCATAAGTGCGGGCGGCGATCGCCTGAGCTTTTAAAGCTTCCATGCCTCCTAATTCACCCCATTTAGCCGGCATCTCGGCAATACCAATCAAATAATTATCCTCAAAAGGCAGGGTCCCGATACTGGTTTTAATTGAACCAGGGACATCAATTTTTTCCAAACGAATATCGCCATAATAGGCCTTTAAAATAGTCTCGTAATTTTGGCCGGCTTTAGCTCGGCCAAAAGCCCCATATTGAGACATGCCTTTGCGGTGAGGTGCCCCGAAAGAAAAAACGGCATAGGCCGGAGAAAAGCCAGGATTAAAATCAGCTCGAGCGGCCGGATCATCGGCGGTCGAAACATCACCAACAGCAGTATTAAATACAGCTGTCTTTTCAGCAATTAAAGCCTGTTGTTTCGCCGTTAATTCCGCCTTATAATCTTCGGCCTTTTGGATTTCACCAGCCAAAAAACCAAAACGAGATTCGAGACTTTTTTTTAACCCAGCCAGTTTTATTTTCTGAGCCTCAAGATTGGCCTTATTCTGATTCAAAACAGACAAATCATTGGTATAAGTCATAATCAAATCCCGATCTTTAGCAATAATTGATTGATACCAATTATACTGACGGATTAATGAGGAGCTTTCATTGCTGGCTAAAAAAATCATCAGCGGGTCAAACTTACGACTATTAATATAGTAGCGGCGGGCCCGTTCGCCCAAAAGAGTTTTTTGATTAGCCAATTCAGCCGCTTTTTCTTCAATATCGGCCGTTAGAGCTTCTATTTGCTTTTCAGCCAAGGCAATTTGAGACTTAGCAACGTTAATTTTTTTTGTCAGATCAGAACTTTCTTTTTTTAATGGGGAAAGAGCGGCGTCAATCTGGGCAATTTGTTCACCCAGTTTAGTAATATCACTATCAAGATCAGCGTAGCACGGAAAAGGTAGAACAAATAAAAAGACGAAAAATATAAACCAGATATTTATCACCCGTCTCACCATTCAATTTTAACAGATGATATACTGATATCATGAAAAGATTGATGAGGTGGGTGTTTATGTTTATGTTTTTGGTGTTTTTGGGTGGAAGTGAGGCATATGCTACTTGTGAAGATTATCCTGGGACAGGTAATTTAGGCGAGAATTGTTGTTTACTAGAACTGAATACTGGTTGGTTTGGAAAAAAGTATAAATCTGGTCAATGTAACACTGATCTTTATTGTAATCTTGAGACAGGAAAATGTGTTGAAGCAAAAGGTGTATGCGGAAAAGCAGTGGGGGGTGAATGTTGTAATTGGGTTTATCCATATGCAGGTAGTTGTGATAGTGAATTGGGGTTGTCGTGTGATACTAAGGCCGGAAAATGTCAAAGAAAACCCGGTGGTACAACTACAGAACCATGGGGTGACCCTGGAAAGTGTCAATATATAAGAGATACGAATTCTTCAGACAAAGAGTGCAAATTAATTGATCAATGTAATTATAGGAATGGATGGATGGGTATAGAATTATCAGATCCATTACAACGGGATCTTTATCCAAATTGTCCACAATGTACGTGTGGAAAAAATCCACATTATCAATTAGATACGTGCCAGGTTTATCCATTTGACCAATATAGAATAATGACAAAATTTATGTTTTGTGGTCCAGGAATGGAACCAGAAATATATCTTTCTGCAAATAACACTACAAATTGTCGTTGTATTGTGGAAGGAAGTATTCATAATATCGATTATGTTGGGGATAAGTTGCAAAAATATGATAAAGAATGGTTTTCAAAAGCAAGTAATTCTGTTATAAGTGGGGTAGGAGTAAGGCTGTTTTGTGAGCCGATTGATAAAAATAACCCCAAAGTCTACACTGCTCTCGGCTGTCTGCCAGTGTCGGTCACCGGTTTTACCGCCTGGATTATTCCAAATTTATTTGGTATCATCGGCGGAATTTGTTTCCTAGTTCTAGTCTACGGCTTTATTATGGTGGCCACTTCGGCCGGTGATCCTAAAAAAACTCAGGCAGCTAAAGAAACCATAACGGCGGCAATTACCGGTCTAATTCTTTCTATTTTTGCTATTTTTATCGTCAGATTAATCATGATTTATATCTTAAAAATTCCGGCAGTGAGATGAAATTAAAAAAAATAATAGCCGGAACAGCCATCATCATTGTTTTCTTTTTTATAGGAACGAAAAAGGTAGAAGGAGCTGGTCCCACTGTTTGCGGAGACTATGGACAACCATGCTGCGGATCAACAACTAATAAATATTGCAATGGTGAAAATCTGGTCTGTGGTACAAATAACATCTGCCAAGCTATGGGAGGGGGAACAGTAGCCCCAATTGATGAAAGAGAAAGTGGCAGGGCTGACGATGTCATTTTACCCCAATATAGTGCTGACAGCGGCTTCCGCTGGGCTAATGCCAGTTTGGGCGAAATTATCAGCGAATTAATTAAATATGTTTATCTTTTTGCTGGATTAGCTTTAATCATAGTCTTGCTTTTTGGCGGCTTTACCGTCCTAACCGCCGCCGGAGTTCCCGAAAAAGCTCAGGTCGGTTATACCCGTATTACCCAGGGATTAATTGGCTTCGTCGTTATTTTTGCCAGTTATCTGGTAGTTCTTTTAGTCGAAGCCATCTTAAAAATAAATATATTCTAAATTAGGAAAACATCGGTTATTGAAATTTTATTTCCCTTTCCGCCGTTCCCGGTTTTGATACCAAATCAACGCCTTTTCCATTTCTTTCTCGTTAAAATCCGGCCAAAGAACATCAGTGAAGTAAAGTTCGGCATAGGACATTTGCCAAAGCAAAAAATTGGATAAACGAAATTCTCCACCAGTCCGAATAATTAAGTCGGGATCAGGTTGGCCTTGGGTATAAAGATAGTGGGAAACTAATTTCTCATTAATTTTACTCGGCGGAATTTTATCTTTAACAATTTTTCTAATTGCAGTAACAATTTCATCCCGACCGCCATAATTCAAAGCCACGTTAAAACTCATTTCCTTTTTATCCAAGACAATATTTAATACCTTTTTAACGGCATTCTTAACTTTTAGAGGGAGGGCTTGAAAATTACCCAAAACAAACAATTTTATTCCATCCCTTCGATATTCCTTTTCTTTATCTCGACAGGCTTGAACAAATAGATTAAAAATATTTTTGACCTCTACCATTGAGCGGGAACGCCAGTTTTCTGTCGATAAGGCATAAACAGTAAAATGCTTGATTCCTATTTTACGGCAATAATTTACTATCCTTTCCAAATTTTCGGCTCCGGCCCGATGGCCTGCCTGAACCTCTAGGCCATGCTGCCGCGCCCATCGCCGATTACCATCCATAATCACAGCCACATGAGAGGGGATTTTCTTTAGATCAATTTTTGATTTCATAAACTTTTGAAGGTTAGTTTATTTGGAGCCCCAATTATCAGTACCAGAAAAATTCCTCAAAGGAGGTGATCCATCCGCACCTTCCGGTACGGATACCTTGTTACGACTTAACCCTCATCGCTGAATTTACCTTTGGCCCCGCGAAGGGCGGGGACTTGGGGTACCCTCAACTTTGCTGATTTGACGGGCAGTGTGTGCAAGAGGCGAGAACGTATTCACCGCAATCTGCTGATTTGCGATTACTACCAATTCCGGGTTCATGCCGGCGAGTTTCAGCCGACAATCCCAACTGAGAAAAGATTTAAAGGATTAGCTCCGCCTTACGGCTTGGCAACCCGTTGTTCTTTCCATTGTAGGATGTGTGTAGCCCTGGATATAAGCATCGTGATGACTTGACGTCGTCCCCTCCTTCCTCCTAACAAAATAATGCTAGGCAGTCTCCCGTGACACAATAACACGGGATAGGGGTTGCGCTCGTTACCTCACTTAAGAGAACAACTCACGTCACGAGCTGACGACAGCCATGCAACAGCTGTGCATTACCCTCGAAGGCTTCCGGCGTTTCTGCCGGAATGCAAATGCATTTCAAACCCAGGTAAGGTTTATCGCTTCGTATCGAATTGAACCACATGCTCCACTGGTTGTGCGCCTCCCCGCCAATTCGTTTGAGTTTCAACCTTGCGGTTATACTCCCCAGGCGGTCTGCTTAACGCGTTAGCTTGCGTCTCTCCCTGCAAATGCAGAGAAAAACTAGCAGACAATGTTTACAGCTAGGACTACTCAGGTCTCTAATCTGATTGATTCCCCTAGCTTTCGTCCTTGAGTGTCAGAATATATCTGGCTACCTGCCTTCGCGCTTGGTGTTCTTTATAGTATCCACGGATTTTACCCCTACACTATAAATTCCGGTAGCTCCGATATATCTCTAGTCTTTTAGTCTCCTGCCCCTGTCTCCGGTTAAGCCGAAGTCTTTGAAACAGGACTTAAAAAACCACCGACGGACCCTTTACGCCCAATAAAACCGGGTAACGCTTGCAACCTACGTATTACCGCGACTGCTGGCACGTAGTTAGTAGTTGCTTATTCCTTTCAAGTTCATCTTGAAAGAAAAGAGGTTTACAACCCGAAGACCTTCATCCCTCACGCGATGTCGCTGCATCAGACTTTCGTCCATTGTGCAAAATTCCTAACTGCTGCCACCCGTAGGTGTATGGGCCGTGTCTCAGTCCCATTGTGGCGGACTCTCCGCTAAGAGCCGCTAACCGTCATCGCCTTGGTAGGCCATTACCCCACCAACAAGCTGGTAGTTAATACGCCACTCTCGAAGCGACTTGCGTCTTTGGAGCCGTAAGGCACCACATGGAAAATTACCCCGCCTTTCGGCGGGCTATGTTCCTCTCCGAGGTATGTTCGTATTTTTTACTCACCCGTTTGCCGCTGAACTCGTGCATAACACACGAAATTTTTAGTTTTTAATTAAAAATTAGAAATTTAAATTCCGTGTGTTATGCACAAATCCCGCTCGACTTGCATGTCTTAAGCACATCGCCAGCGTTAACCCTGAGCCACGATCAAACTCTTAGTCCAAAATTTTTCAAATTAAAAAAATTTCTGGTACTGGTAGCTGTGGCTCCAAACAAATTAACCTTCAAAAATTTTAAAGAGCCCGTCTGAATAGTCGGACGCATTGGCTATTATATTATAAATTAATCACTTTTGCACTAGGTAAAAGAGGATCAATATCATGACTGGTAAAAGTAAAAAAAGTCTGGTAATGCTGGCAAATTTTAATAACCAGCTGCCGGTGGTTGGGATCAAGTTCAGAAAAAACATCATCCAAAAACAAAATTGGTTTCTCCTGATGAGTTTGCTCATAAAAAGCAATTTGAGCTAAACGTAAAGCTAAAACGGCTAAGCGTTGTTCACCTCGACTCCCCCAATATTCTAAATTCCTATATTGATCGGGAAAATTTAAATTATCAAAACTAAAATCATCGCGGTGGTTACCGGCACTAGTATAACCCCAAGTTAAGTCTTTCTGGTAGTTCTTATCCAAAACAGATTGAGAAAGAACGGAAGGTTGAAAGTTAAGAAAAATAGTTTTAATTTCAGCATCAGGATGAGAGGAGAAAAAATCGTTGGCCGACTGAATAAATTTACCCCGGTAATGGTGAATAATTTCATCGTTTTTGATCAATGATTTATCCCAATAAAACAATTCCGCCTTTAAGTTTTTACCCAGGCGAATTTGATCCAAAAGTTCATTTCGATGCTTTAAAGCTTTTTCATATTGAAAGAGAGCTACTCGATAATGCCAATCTAACTGGGATAAAACTTCATCAAGTAAATGGCGCCGACGGGTAGGTGAACCGGCAATTAAACGAATATCTTCAGGCTGAAAAGCAACTACTGATAAGAGCCCCAAATAATGACTACGGGTCTTCTCCACTCCATTCAAATAAAATTTGCGAGTTGTTTTAGCAGTAGTCAACTGTCTGACAGTTACTAGTTGAACTTCCAATTCCTTATCCCCTCCCTGAGAATCTTTAATCTGCGCTCGGATATCAGCCATATCTTTACCCCAATAAATCAACTGCCTTAAAGACAAAGCCCGAAAACTCTTACCGGTAGCTACAAAATAAATCGCCTCCAAAAGATTAGTTTTACCCAAACCATTTTGACCAATAATCAGATTAACGTTTGGATCGAACTCAAAAATTTTTTGGGAATAGGACCGAAAATTTTCAAGAATGATTTGACTCAAATACACAGTCCAGCGGGTAGGAGTCGAACCTACCTAAGGCAGTTTTACAGACTGCTGCATCAACCGCTTTGCTACCGCTGGAATGGTTATATTTTACCATAAACCCCTATTTTAAATTCCCCATTTCCCCAATCATCTTCATCTAAAATAGATAATCCGTCTATAATTTATAATACTCACTATGAGTATTCGAATAATTTCATGGAACATAAATGGAATAAGGGCAGCGGTTAAGAGAGGTTTGGTTGATTTTATTAAAAAGGATAAAGCAGATATTTATTGTCTACAGGAGGTAAAAGCGAGTCAGAACCAAATTGATCTGCATTTAAAAGAATATACAGGTTATTGGAATAGTGCTAAAAAAGCCGGTTATTCGGGAGTTTTAACTTTGAGTAAATTGGAGCCCAAGGCAGTCATTATTGGTGATCGGGATAATGATTGGGATGACGAGGGGCGGGTAATCATTACTAAGTTTGATAAATTTACTTTGCTAAATGTCTATTTTCCCAACGGGAAAAAAGATCGAGGCAGATTAATGTACAAACTCGAATTTTACGAATATTTTTTACAATACATCAATAAATTAAGAGATCAAGGCGAAAAAATTGTTTTTTGCGGTGATGTCAACACTGCTCACCGGGAAATTGACTTAGCCCGGCCGAAAGAAAATGAAAATATCTCCGGCTTTCTAGAAATCGAAAGAAAATGGCTGGATAAACTCGAGCAAAATGGTTATATCGATACCTATCGATGGCTTCATCCCCAAGAAATCGGCTATTCCTGGTGGTCACCCCGAAGCGGTGCCCGAAAACGGAACATTGGCTGGCGGATCGACTACTTCTTTGTTTCTGATAACCTTAAAAATCAGATTAAAAAGGCTTTTATTTTACCCGAGGTTCAGGGTTCTGACCATTGTCCGATTGGGGTTGAGTTATCACTTTAACTACCTGACAAATATACTTTAAGCCCTCAAAATTAACCTCGGCCTTAAAGGTATTCGTTTCTTCATTAAAACCAAAATTACTCACTAATTGCTTCTGCTCTAAATAATCGGTTATGGCTTTAAGGGTGGGTAAAGTAATTAAACGGCCATCAGGATAAATATAAACCTCATGGAAAATAGGATTCTGATGATTCTTCTTTCTGACTTGAATCCGCATCAAAGGGCTAAAAACATCAATAATCTCCTCTTCCCTAGACGTCCATGGATTACGGAAGTTTTGATAATGAATATGGTCATCGAGACCTGTTTTTTTAAAAAGATCAAGATAATTGTCCTTATTTTCAATCATAAGTTAACACTTATATCAAAAGAGAGCAGTTTTGTCAAGAAACAGAAAACAACGGCGGCCGTTAGTTTTTAACCAATGGTGATGAACTTCAGTTTGCGGATCATAAAATTTCAACTGATCCCAAAATTGTCGTTTATGGTTTTTAACCGATAAATGGGTTAATTCATGAAGGAGTAAATGACGAAAAATAGGATAGGGTAAAAAAATAATCTGCCAATTAAAATTTAAATTATTTCGGCCAGAGCAGGAACCAAAACAACTTGACTGACGACGGAGAGTTAACCGATTATATTCAAAACCAAATTCAGCCGCCAATTTATTTAATTCAAGTTTAATTTTTTTAAGGGCAAATGGCCGCATTTTTCGATCAATTAGCTCTCCAAGATGAGCCGACGTCAACGAAAAAGTATTAATCAAAATTTGCTGTCTGTCTTCATCAATCACCAAAGAATCATAATAACCAGGAAAAATCAACAACTGATATGATTGATCCAAAATAGTTAAAGTTTTTAACTGTCCCATTTATGATATGATTATAGTGTAATTTATGAATCAGATTTATGTTGGTGCGGATCATCGGGGATATCGGTTAAAAGAGATTATTATTAATCAATTAAGGGAAGAGGGTTATAGTGTTGAAGATACAGGCAACAGTCAATATAATATTGAAGATGATTTTACCGATTTTGCCATTAAAACAGCTGAAATGGTAATTCGGGGAGGGGCAAGGGGTATCCTTATTTGTGGTTCTGGTTTAGGAATGAGTATCATCGCCAATAAAGTCAAAGGTATTCGAGCGGGGTTATGTACCTCAATTAAACAGGCAAGACTGGGCAGAAATGACTTAGATATTAATCTTTTGTGTTTATCAGCTGATTTAGTCTCTGATGAAAAAAATTTAAAAATAGTCCAAAAATTTTTAGAAACAGTTTTTGCTCCGGAGGAACGTTATTTAAGAAGAATTAAAAAAATCACTCAATATGAATCTGAGAAGTGTTGAACAATACCTGCCTGCGGTCGGTTCTTTGGCTATTTTAAGAATGGATTTAGATGTTCCAGAAGGAGATAATTCCCGCCTTAAAAAATCAGTTCCCACTCTCCGCTATTTACTTGATCAAGGTAGCCGAGTAGCTATTATTGGTCACAAAGGCCGACCAAAAGGAATTGAGGAAAAATACAGTCTACGTAAAGTTTATCTTGATCTTATGGGTATTTTAGGTAATCAGGCAGATCTAGACAGTGTTTTTATGGAAAATTTTAACGAAATTAAAAACAATCAAATATTATTTTTTGAAAATCTAAGATTTTGGCCGGAAGAAGAAGCTAATAACGATAGTTTCATGAAAAATTTAATTGACCACTCACGGGCTTATATCAACGATGCCTTTGCTGTTGCCCATCGCCGCCATGCCTCGATTATGCTTCATCAAAAAATGGATGGTTATTACGGCTTCGCTTTTATTGAGGAAGTAGAAAAAATTTCTCATATTTTAGAAAATCCAGCAAGGCCTCTAACTATTATTCTTGGTGGGGCTAAAGAAGACAAATTAAGCTATTTGCCGGATCTGGTTAAAATTGCCGATAAAATTCTCATCGGCGGCAAGCTCCCCCAAATTACAAATTACGAATTACCAATTACAAATGAAAAAATCAATTGGGGAAAACTAAGAAGAGACACTCTTGACCTGTCCCAGGAAACAATTAACCAATTTATCGAAATAATTAATAACTCAAAAACGATAATTTGGGCCGGTGCTATGGGTTATTATGAAAACGAAAATAGCCGTTGGGGAACCCAAAAAATTGCTGAGGCGGTCGCTCTTAATCCTGGTTTTAAAATAATTGCCGGTGGCGAAACGGCTGCCTCAGTTATTGATCTTAAATTAAAAGACAAAATTGATTATATTTGCTCAGGTGGCGGGGTCATGTTAGAGTTTTTGACTAAGGGAACATTGCCGGCCTGGGAAGAAAGATCATAAATTATAGCAAAAGAGATTTCATTTTTTTATCAGATAGCATAAAATGATTATATGGATCATAAAATCAGAATCGGTATTAACGGCTTTGGCCGGATTGGCACGGTTGTTCTCCGAGCCATTCTTTTAGAAAACTATAATGTCGAGGTCGCCGCTATTAATACTAAAGGTGATTTCGATATCGATAGTATTGTCCATCAATTTAAATACGATTCGGTCTACGGTCGGATTCCCTTCCATCTTGATGCCGCCGGACCGAAGTTAGGAGCAGAATTAGGCAGATTGAGAATAGAAGACACGGAAATACCAATTCTTGGAGAATCTAATCCGGAGGAAATTAATTGGAAAAAATATCAAACAGAGGTAGTTCTGGAATGTACCGGAGCTTTTCTAGATAAAAAGGCTGCCGGTCATTTTAAGGGAGGGGCCAAAAAAGTTATTATCTCCGCTCCATCTAAAGATCCCAAAATTCCGGTTTATATTCTTGGTGTTAATGAAAGTCGTTATCAAGGGGAAAATCTTATTTCCAACGGTTCTTGTACTACCAACTGTGTGGCCCCTATTGTTAAGGTAATTGATCAAAAAATTGGTTTTCAGGAAGGAATTTTAACTACGATTCATGCCTATACCACCAACCAAAATATTGTCGATGGTATCGGAAAAGATGCCAGACGAGCCAGAGCCGGAGCGATTAATATTGTGCCCACTTCTACTGGCGCCGCCGAAGCTGTTATTGCCGCTTATCCGGAAGCAATGGGAAGATTTGCTGGAACAGCTATCCGCGTCCCAGTAGTTTGTGGTAGTTATTCTGAGCTTACTTTTAAAGTCATTAGAGAAACTTCAGTTGAAGAAATTAATTCCCTTTTAGAAGAAGCTAGCGTTTCACCCGAATTAGTCGGTAAATTAAAGATTGGCTATGAACCAATTGTTTCATCCGATATTATCGGTAATAATGCTTCATGTCTTATTGATACCCTAATGACTAAGGTAGTTTCCCAAGATATGGTTTCAATTGGCGCTTGGTATGATAACGAATATGGTTACTCCTGTCGTCTAATTGAAATGGCTATTTTTATATGCAGATAATCCCGACAGTTTTAGAAAAAGAATTCAACGCCGCCGAAAAAACAATTCGACAGGTAATGACCTTTTCACCTTGGATTCAAATTGACGTTATTGACGGCATTTATACCCAAGGTAAAACTTTTGAACTGGAATTGCTTAATAAGGCCGAATTTCCGGAAACAATTCTGTGGGATATTCATTTAATGGTTAAGGAGCCGGAAAATTGGTTAGAAAAATGCTTTTTCGTTGGTGCCGCCAGAATTACCGGTCAAGTAGAAATGATGACTGACCGTTATCGTTTTATTAATAAAATAAAAAGTATGAATATAGAGGCTGGTTTGGCTTTTGATCAAAATACTCCCGCCACTAATATTCCTCCCGAAACTAATCTTGTTTTATTAATGGGAAGAAAGGCTGGATTTATCAAAAATAAGTTTGATCCTCAAGTATTAAAAAAAATAAATCATCAATTTATTACGGCTATTGACGGCGGTGTTAGCTCCCGGAATATTAAAACAATAGAGGAAGCTGGGGTGGATATTGTCTACAGCGGGCGAGCTTTCAGAGATTTAATTAATCATCATGCTGGCCAAAACTCAAAAAATAATTAAGAGAGTCGCCCTTTTAGGCGATTCATCGGCCAAGAGATACCAATCACATTGGCAAGCTGCTTACCAAACAGCTAAAATCTTAGCCCAAAACGGCTATATTATCGTCAATGGCGGTGGTCCAGGAGTCATGTTGGCGGCTACTTTAGGGGCTAAATCTGCCAAAGGTATAGTTGAATTAAGCATCATTAATCCCCAAAAAAAACCAAATAATTTTGAAAGTACCCATCCCGGCAATTTAGCTCTGGCTGATAAAGTCTATATAGCTAACACCTACCAGGAACGACTCAATCGATTAATCGATCTAGCTGACGCCTATATCTGCTTTAAAGGAGGAACCGGAACTCTTTCTGAAATTGGTTTAACCTGGGGATTAGCTAAATTTGATTACGGCCGACATGAACCTCTAATTTTTTACGGAAAATTCTGGAAAACAATTTTGGAACAATTAAAAACTGCTTTACCACTCACTAAAGACGAAAAAACTGTTTATGCCATTGCTCAAACCCCCAAAGAAGTCCTTGAATTACTGAAAAATTCCCAAATTTAATTATAAAAATGCTTAAAAAAGCGATTTTAGTCATTATTTGCAGTTTATTTTTAACCGGCTGTAGCTTAACCCCTCCGGCCAAGTCGGCGATCGAAATCCATTCAACTCCTCAGGCTACCGTTTTTATTAATGGCCGGGAAGCCGGCATAACCCCTTACAAAAACACTAATTTAACTCCTCAAGAAATCACTGTTAAGTTAGCCTTTAATGACCAGTGGGTAGAAAAAAAAATTAACCTTAAACAAGGATTAACATCGGTCTTAGACTGGAAATTCGATGAAAATGGCAACAATGGTGGTTATCTATTAACAATGGAAAAAACCGGTGATTCTAACTGCAGTCTTTTAATTAATTCGATTCCGGCTCGAGCGGTGATTAGCTTAGACAATCAAATTATTGGTTCAACTCCTAAAAAAATAGACCGTCTTGACCAAGGGGAAAAACAAATTACTATTAGCTTTCCAAATTATCAAAACATAAATTTATTTTTAAGAACTACACCAGGCTATAATTTAATAGTTACTGCTGAATTAATTAAAAATATCCGACCAACCGAATCTTCTCAGGAAACTACTCCCATTAATCAACAACCACTCGTCCGGGTTCGGGAAACAGAAACTGGCTGGTTAAATGTAAGGGACAATCCTTCCACTGGTGGCCGAGAGATTACCAAAATAAAACCAGACGAGGAATATCAACTTTTAGAAAAAACTCAGGATTGGCTTAAAATAGAATTAAAGGATGGTCGAGACGGTTGGATAGCAGCTAAATACGGCGAGATAATCTCCAGGTAAAGGAAAAAAGGAGCAAAAAAATTCCTAAAAATGCATAAAATTTTTGGGTGCTATTTAGAAAAAGAGAAATTATACCAAACAATAAAGAAACTAACCAATAAAAAACGGCGATCTGGGACCGTTTCCATCCTAAACGTAATAGCTGGTGATGTAAATGACGATTGTCAGATTGAAAAATTGATTGGTGGTTTAATAATCGCCTAATGATAACAAAAATGGCATCAACCATAGGTACACTTAAAAGTAAAATTAAAGTAGCCAATTTAGCCCCGGACAAAATAGCTAAAACCGCTAATAATAGACCGGCCAAACTCTTACCACCATAACCAGGCATAATGCTTTGAGGAAAAATATTATAAGGAAGAAAACCAAGATAGGCTCCAGCTAAAGCCCCAGCTAAAACAATAACTGGCCATTGAGTAATATCGTTATGAAAACGTAAACCAAGAATACCAATAAATGTAGCCGCAATTACCACTAAACCTGGGAGCTGGCCATCCACTCCAGTCGACCAACCAACAATATTGGTACACCAAGTAATCCAGATAATGGCCAATAAATCAGAAACAATCCAAATAGAGTGGGGTAAACCAAAAAGAGTAAAATCGTATCGCCAAAGGGAAAAATCAATTACCCCGCCGAAGGGATTAGATAAAAAAGCAATTCCAATTCCACTAATCACAATAGCCAAGGCCGCCAGAACATTAGTTATCAAACGAAAACCTGGACTTAAGTCCCATAGGTCATCGGCAACGCCAACTAAGAGATTAATAGTACAGGCAATAATAATACCAAGTAAATGCTTATCTAAAGGAAGGAATAAAATGATAGTCAAAACCACGGCTAAATAGACCGGAATACCTCCACCTCGCGGTACTGGTGCCAAAGCGGTGGCGTTTTTAGTCTTTTTCTGTTTTTCCCATGGATATTCAACCCAATTGCGTTTAATAAAAAAATTACGAACTAAAGGAGTAGTCATCAATGAAATTAGGCTGGCAACGATCAAAGAAATAATAAATTGGCTTATCATTTTATTAGGAAACCAAAAAAATAATATGGAGAAGACCAATCAATGAAAAAAAACTGAAAACTAAGGAAGTAATCATTAATAATCTGGACAAAAGTTTTAATTCCCGGGAATAATACATGGCCATCAAACTATCAACGACCAAGACAAGGACTGATAAAAGAGGAAAAAGAAATAAATTAGCTACGGGAGCCAAACGACTTTCTCCCCAAGGTAAAGTGTAATATAAAGGAACTTGGGTTGGTAAATTAGAAAAGGTAAAAAAAAGAACAATAATTTGTCCTAAAATACAAAAAATAGTCCCTCGAACCATAAAATGATTCATCTTTTCTTGCCAAAATTTACCCAAAAGTGATAAGGAATAAAAAAGAGACATTTATTTTAACTGAAAAATAAGGGCTGGACCGATTTGGTCGAGCGGTAAATAATTTTGATTGAGAAATTTATCAAGTTGGGGAAAATCTCTATTCTCCATTGAAAAATAGACAATAAATTTAGGTCGTCTCTGTTGAAGGGCCATTATAGTTTCCTCATAGGCATTCAAATCAATAATATGATAAGCGGCAGTATAACGACCAACAGGCAAGCGATCCGCCAAAGCATAAATATAAGGTTCATCACCCCAGATGAAAATCGGCTCGGCTCTATTTGTGTTGTTTTTTAAATATTCAGCAATTTTATAAGTAGTGGCTACCTTTTCTCCATAATAGGAAGGATTATTATGGTTAAAATAAAAATTACGATAATAAGGTATAGTTGGATAAAAATAAAATTTATACCGAAAAATAAGACAAATTATAATCGATAAAGCTAAAATAAAGTAAGGCCAAAAACCAATAAGGAGGAAAAGGGGCGGTAAAATCTGAATCAAATAATGAGGGTAAGGACGACCGGATAAAAGACTGCCAAAAATACAAGCTGATAGCCAGCCAAGAAGAAAAACCAATTTGGAACTAATTAATTTTTTCTTTAAAAGCCAATAAAGTCCTCCCCATACCAATAGGAGAATCAATAATCGACCAGTTAAACCGCCGTTTAAGGGAGAATGGTTAATTGAACCGGTTTGCCATGAAGAAAGATAACCAAAATTTTGGAAAATAGCCGCCGTTATAAAAGGCTTGACTGCTCCTTTGAAAAAGAAATAAATTGTCCATAAAATTATTGGCCAGCTGCAGCCAATTAAATAAAACAAAATATTCCGCCGTTGACCGGCAGGCTGGGTTAAAATCAGACAAATAAAAATAAAAAAAGCTTCGATGACTACTGGAGCTTTGAGGGTAAAAGCTAAACCAAAAAATACACCGGACCAAAAATATTTTTTATTCAACCATTGATAAACTGCCAAAATAGTTGGTAGAAGCATAAAAATCTCGGCGTTGGCCACATTGCCCTCAATTAAAGGAATGGAAGTAAAGATAATAAAAATGAAAGTGCTTACAGCGGCAAGACGGTGATTAAAAAATTTTCGAGCCAGAAGATAAAAATAAATCACGGTAGGAATCATCACCAAAAACAACAATAAACGAAAACCGAAAACTGTCCGGCCCAGAGCGGCTAAATAGTATAAAAGGGGCGGTTTGTTATCATAAATTTGAGAATATAAAGTTAAACCACGTCTCAGAGCCTGGCCTAAAGTCAAATAAATCCCCTCATCGCCGTACCAATAGGGTTCAAAGAGGGACGGTAGACGTAGAAGAAAAAAAACTAAACCATTAGTTAACCAAAACATCATTAGGTTATTTTAGCATTTGAAGCTCAAGCCTTCTTAGGTGTCGTCCAATACTCTAATCTTCCACCTAGCATCAAGCGGGTTTGAGATTCTAGACCAGGCAGAACTGAAAGAAAAAACGTAGCCACTGGTAAAAATGGCCATTGAATCAAATTCTTTAAAACAGTCCTCCAACCTCCTTTTAAATCAGCCGGGCGAAGTTGCCAATCAACAATAATCAGGCAAATTAAGGGAATAAGGCAGATGGTCAATATTAAACGAACAATCCGAGGTAAATTGAAACCAAGGGTCGTGGCAAAAAAATGAGGATTGAGTAAAACCGGTAAGGATGAACCTAAAGTTAACAAAAACCAATTGCTAGCCCAAATAAAATAAGATTCCATAATCTTAAAAACACGAAGATATCGAGTAATAAACGGGATTTCTCGATGAAGACGGGCCTGTTCGAGAGCATAAGGGATATCAGTGCAACCCCAAGCTTGACGAACACATTGTTTATAACGATTTCTTAAAGCTATCCAGGTCGTTTCTCCCGATGGTGCATCAACTACTGCCGGCAAAAAAATCGGTTCAACTGCCACCCGTCCCTGATTGGCAAAAAAGGTTTGGAGAAAAATATGCCAATCTTCAGAAATAACATCTGGATCCCAATAGCCGGCACTATCAATCAAATAATAACTGGAAGAATAACAGGAATAATTAAAAAACAAACCATCCAACTCTTGGACACCAGCAATATGACCTACGTTGCCAATAATACCGACTATCCGAATTAAGGCCGGCACCTGATTGATATTGCGATGCCAAATAATCGGGGCTTGCCAAAAACGATAATACCGCTGATGGTTTCGGGCAAAATTATAAGTAAGACAGGAAAAATATTTGGGATGAAAAAGAGTATCGACGTCACAACTTGTCAGGGTTAAATTCTTTAATTGATAACGACCACTATCAATGTATTTCTTCTTAAAATATTTAGCTGCCCAAGCTTCATTAGTGTGCTTACCAGCTGTTTCTCCGGGCAAATTACTCGGATGTTCGGTAAAAATCAAATGGCCGAATGTCCCTTTATACTTGGTAGAAAAATAATCAATTGTCTTTTGATTATTTTCTTTACCAGCTCGGGCTTCTTGAGCCAAAATAACATGCAGCTTTTTTAAATCAATATCGACTTGGGCCGCTAAAGAACCAACTGCCATCTCAATAACATCATTGGGTTCTTTATAGGAAGAAATAATAATTACATGGTGGATATCTCGATATGGTAACCACCTGGCCCGGAAATCCTGATTAAATTTTTCCAACCAATTGGTATTTTTGGCCGCTTTAATTTTAAAATAACCAATAATAGCCAGGGTAGCCGTTTTAAAAGATTGCCAAAGCCAATAAGTAGCAAAAGCCAGAGCAAAATAAGCCACTAATTTAGGAATAACGAAAGCTCCCCATAAAGGAAACAAAATAAAAAACCAAGCTATTAAGCCCGGTAACATTTCTAAAAATCGATACCAACGGGTTTTCTTATTCATCGGCTAATAGTGTATTATATCAGCAATGGGATTAAAAGACGATATTAAGAAGACAATAGCATACGCCAAAACATACGGTTGCGTCCTCAACAAAAAACAATTATACGAAAGATTGATCGGCAAAAATAATTACGAATTAAAAATTACGAGTTACGAATTCAAACACCTAAAACTACGAAAAGCTCAACAATTAGCTGAAAGAGTAGGAAAAATGTTTCCTAACGTTTTATTTATTGGGGTGACCGGCTCGGTAGCAGCAGAGTTCCCCAAAAGAAATGATGATATCGATTTATTCATCATTGTTAAAAATAACACTCTATGGTTGACCAGGTTTTGGCTTAGAATTTTTATCTGGCAGCAAAAAATTCCTCACCGGCGATATGGTCGAAAAGAAAAGGCGGATGAATTTTGCTTTAATATTTGGCTAGATGAATCAGCCTTACTCTTGCCTCCCCAAAAACAAAATCTTAATAATGCCGTTGATTTAATTTTAATGAAAAAGATTTATGACAAAAATAATACCTATATAAAATTTATACAGGCTAATAGTTGGGCAAAAAAATACGTGGCAACACCATATTGTCATTTAATTCGAAATTCGAAATTCAAAATTCAAAATGACTTACCAAAAATTTTAAATTTTAAATTAAAAATTTTAAATTTATTATATTTCCTGCCTCAATACCTTTACAGCCGGCTGAAAACGAAACCCCAAAATGTTGATCTCCATCGAGCTTTTTGGGGAGGCAGTAGGCGGTAATGATGTCTGACCAGGGTTATAATTAAAAAGTGAAAATTAAATCAAAAGATAATCATCGGAGAAATATCATAGCTACAATTATTGCCGTAGTAATGGCACTTTTTATTTTGTTTGTCTCTATTGCCCGGGCTAGCCTAGAAATTGCCAGTTCCCGGGATGCCAATCGAGATATAAGAAAAATGGAGATTGAGTGTGAAGTTAACGGAGAAAAATTTACCTATAAATTACCTCAGGCCCGAATCTTACCCGATGATCCAATTTATTTTTTTAAACGAGTTAGGGACTGGCTCTGGCTTAACTTCGCTAAGGACAAGTTAGAAAAAAGTGACATAGCTCTCTTTATTGCCGATAAAAAAATGGCCGAAACTCAGGTTTTATTATCAAAGGGAAAAATTAACCTAGCTCTAGCAACTAGTCAAGAGGCTTTAAATAAATTAAAATACGCCAGATCCCTTCACCCCACGGATCAAAATTACTACGCTGGCTGGTCTTATGCTAAAATCTTGCAAAACTACAACCAAAAAATCCAAGTGTTGGATGAATGGAATCAGCAACAAAAGAAATAAATGGTTGATTATTATCATTCTTCTGATTCTTATCCTCGGCAGTAGTGTCGGTTGGATCTTACGAGATGTGCCCGGCCCTTTAAAACTAAGTAAGGGAGAATTTCCAGAATCATCAAAAATATTAGATCGGAACGGTAAACTCCTATATGAGATATATGCCGATAAAAAGAGAACGGAAATTCCCTTATCGGAAATCCCCCAAAAAATGATTCAAGCCACTTTAGCCATTGAGGATATTAATTTTTATAAACATTTTGGTTTTGATTGGCGTGGAATTATTCGAGGGGCCTATCGCACTATTTTTCAAAAGAGACTTCAGGGCGGTTCAACCCTAACTCAACAATTAGTTAAAAATGCCTTACTAACGCCGGAAAGAACCTGGAGTCGAAAGGTCAAAGAAGCTTTGTTAACCCTAGCCACTGAAATTATTTATTCCAAAAACCAAATTCTAGAAATGTACTTCAATCAAATACCTTACGGTGGTACTCTCTGGGGAGTTGAGGCAGCCGCTAAAGATATTTTTAATAAATCGGCTAAAGACTTAAATCTGGCGGAATCAGCCCTTCTGGCCGGTTTACCAGCAGCCCCTTCTAAATATTCTCCTTTTTCTCATCCAGAACTAGCTAAAGAAAGACAAGAGCAGGTATTAAAACGAATGTTAGAGGTTAATTTCATTACCCAAGAAGAATATCAGCAAGCGATTGAAGAAAAATTAAACTACTATCTAGTTAAACAAAACATTGAAGCTCCTCATTTTGTCTTTTACATCAAGGAAATGCTAACGGATAAATACGGTGCGGAAAGAGTAACTGAAGGAGGACTCCAAGTCTATACTACTCTCAACTTAGAAATCCAAAAAATGGCTGAAGCCACCGTCAGTGCTGAAATAAATCAACTGAAAAAACTGAAAGTTACTAATGGGGCTACTCTCATTACCTCACCCAAAACAGGAGAAATTCTAGCCATGGTTGGATCAAAGGATTACTTTGCCGACGACATTGATGGTAAATATAACGTTACTACTGCTCTCCGCCAGCCGGGATCAGCCATTAAACCACTTAATTATGCTGTTGCTATTGAAACTGGTAAAATTACCGCCGCTTCGATTTTATTCGACGGGCCTACCTGCTTCCCGGTAGAAAATCAAAAACCTTACTGTCCAGTTAATTACGGCAATAAATTTTACGGTATCCAAAGTACCCGCAATGCTTTAGCTAATTCAATCAATATTCCGGCGGTAAAAGTTTTAAAGTTAAACGGATTGGAAACATTTATTGCCTCCGCCTCCGCCTTTGGGATTAAAACCTTCAAGGATCCATCTAATTATGGCCTATCTTTAACTTTGGGGGGAGGAGAAGTCCAGATGACTGATATGGCTGTAGCCTTTGGCGTTTTGGCTAATGGGGGTATCAAAAAAGAACTAAACCCTATTTTAAAAATTATTGATAAAAATGGAAAAGTATTAGAAGAAGCTTCAAATGATCCTGGAATAAGGGTTCTTTCCCGGGAAACAGCTTTTATCATTCAACAAATTTTATCCGACAATCAAGCAAGGAGCTTAGTCTTTGGCCCCAATTCAATGTTAGTCATCAAAAATCACCCCGAAGTAGCCGTTAAAACAGGAACAACAAACGATATGCGAGACAATTGGACTATAGGCTATACTCCCGATTACGTCGTCTTAACCTGGGTTGGTAACAATAATAATGCTCGAATGGGTGGTTTAGTTTCCGGGGTAACTGGAGCTGCCCCTATCTGGCATGAAATTACTACTCAATTATTAAAGGATAAAGAAATTAAAAAACCAACCAAACCAGCAGGTATCGTTGGCCAATCGGTATGTAATCTAACCGGTGGCGCTATCCCCCCTGAAGGCTGTGAATCCCATTTTGAATATTTTAAAAAGGAATTTCTACCGCCGATCATTAAACCAAGCCGACAAAACGTCCTCATCGATAAGGATAGCGGTCGAATTGTCAAACCAGAAGATCATAAACCTAACACCCAAACGGAAGAACATTTAGTTTTTCCCGACGCCACGGGAGAACTTATATGTCTTGACTGTCTTATTGTCGAACCAACCCCTACCCCTTTAAACTAACCACCAATAAATTTTCTCTACTACCCCGGGAATTAATTCAATGGAAAAGTCAAGATTATTTTGGCCGGTAATTCTGATTAAAATATAAATTTCCCTACCGGGAATAGATAAACGAAAATAACCCTGATAAGAGCCAGCCCGGGAAGTAATTATCTGCCGAACTACTACCCCTTTGGGAATTGCTTTATAAAGAAAACTATCAACAATGGGGTCAGTTTGATTGAGAAAATTAACAGCACTTTCAACAGCAGTTTGGTCAGTAAAATTTTTTTGATAAACAAAATCCCCAGATCGCACATAAACGGACCATTCATTTTGGTCATCAATCTCCAAATTAAATGGAACAGTTGGGGCTGGTGAAACCGAGGAAGATAAATGGGGTTGAGACCAATAACGATAAAAATAAAAAACTAAACTCAAACCAACGGTTAAAATCAAAGAAACAAAAAGCCAGAATTGTTTTCGATGGATCCACTCTTTTTCCGAAATCTCATCAACTAAATCTAATTGTTCAGATTTAATTTTTCTGGGTTTAATTGTTTTGGGCAACATAACTTTAAAGCCGATCTAAATGTAAACCGTAAAAATTATAAAGCTCTTCCGGATTACCTGATTGACCAAAACGATCATGAACAGCTAAATGACGGAAATTACATTTAATTCCCGCTTTTAAAATTAAAATGGCTATAGCCTCACCCAAACCGCCGTTCTGTTGGTGATCCTCTAAAACAATTATTTTTTTTGTTTTTCTAACCGATTTCAAAATTGTTTCTTCATCTAAAGGTTTTAACGATGAACAATTAATTATTTCTGCCTCTTTAAAATTAAAAGCTTGAAATAAAATCGGTCCATAACCAACAATAGTGATCTGATTGCCCATCTGTAAAACATTAGATTTACCAATAGTAAACGGTTGAGAAGAATAGACAGGCGTTTCCGGCCGAACCAAACGAATATAGGCCGGAGAAGGAGATTGATAAACAACTGGAATTAAAGATCGAACCTCATTGGCATCCAAGGGAGCAAAAACCTCCATATGGGGTAAAACTCGCATCAGCGCCACATCCTCTAACATCTGATGGGATGCCCCTAAATTACCTGATAAAAGACCGGCATGGGACCCAATAATTTTAACCGGACAATTATTTTCACAAATCGACTGACGAATTTGAGCCCAATTAATTGCTGGCGAAAAACAAGCAAAAGAGCATAAAAAAACAATTTTGCCTGCCTTCGCCAAGCCAGCAGCAACACCAGCGGCATTAGCTTCAGCCAAACCGCATTCGATAAAGCGGTCAGGAAAAACGTCGGCAAATTCTTCTAAAGACAGGGACGATTTTAAATCCATGCTCACCACATAAAGATTTTTGTTAATTGTAGCCAATTTTAAAATCGTTTCCCCAAAGGCCTTACGCATCGATTGATTCAAGTTCTTTTCTGGCTTTTTCATAAAGATCCTGGCTTAAACTTTTAACATCGTGGTACTTAAAATTATTTTCCATAAAAGAAATCCCTTTACCCAAAATAGTATGGGCAACTATGCCAACCGGCTGATTCGATTGTTTTGCCTTCTTTAGGGTAGTTTTAATAGCTTTTAAATCATGACCATCGATCTCCTCTACTGCCCAACCAAATTGAGAATATTTATCTATCAGCGAACCCAAAGGCATAATCTCATCGGTAGAACCATCAATCTGCAGACTATTAACATCAATAAGATTAATTAAATTATTCAATCGATACTTATTGGCAAAGGCAGCCGCTTCCCAAATTTGACCCTCTTGTTGTTCACCGTCGGTAGTTAAACAAATCACCTTCATCTTCCTATTTCCCAAGGCTAACCCAGCAGCAAAAGATAAGCCTTGACCCAAAGAACCAGCAGCATATTCCACGCCGGGAAGACCCAAAGCCGTATGACCCTGAAGAGGAGAACCAAATTGACTGTAATTATTGAGCCATTCTCGAGGAAATCGTCCGATGGCCGCCAGAACAACGTAAAGGGCCGGGGCTAAATGACCGGCCGATAAAATAAAATGATCCTGATCAAAATCAAACAGTCCACTAGTGTACACTGTTTCAATCAAATCCAGACTAGATAAAGAACCGCCGATATGACCGCCATTACGGTAAATTAAATCAAGTAAATCAAGACGAAGCATATAGGTTAGTAAGATAATTATAAACCGACTGAAGAATATCTTCCGGAGTAGAAGCACCAGAAGAAAGGCCAACAGTATGACAATTTTTAAGCCAGCTTCTTTTTATTTCCCCAACATGATCAACAATATACGCTGGTTTACCGGAAGATTTGGCTGTCTCATAAAGTCTCTGGGAATTGGAACTTTCATGAGAGCCGACAATTAAAATTAGGTCGCAAACCTCAGCCAATTGCTTCACTGCTCTTTGACGATCGGTAGTTGCTGGGCAAATATGGGGTAAAACTTTCAACATAGGGTATTTTTTCTTTAATTTTTTTATAAACTCTTCTGTTTCCTGAACTGACAAAGTTGTTTGGGTAATTAATACTGAATTTTTATCAGCTTTAATTTTATTAAATTCAACCAACGTATAGGCAGTAATATTTGAGCCTTCAGCCAAAACACCAACGGCTTCGTCATGATCACGACTGGAAACTAAATAAATAATATTTTTATTTTTTAAACGACGAACCTCATCGTGAACTTTTTTAACCAAAGGACAGGTGGCATCAACAATAATCAAATTTTTTAAACGGTGGACTGCCGGCGCTGCCCCATGAGCCCGAATAATCAGAATTGAACCTTTTGGTAAATCATTAGTAGAATTGACAATTTTAACCCGATAATTTTTCTTCAAATCATTCACGACATGGCGATTATGAACAATTTCTCCCAAAAGATAAATTGTTTTGCCGGGATATTTCTGGGCAGTATCTTTAACGATTTTAATGGCCCGGGAAACACCAGCACAAAAGCCATGGGGTTGAGCTACTATTACTCTTAAACCCATATAGAATATTATAGCTGTTATAATATCGCCGTGGAGCGAATAGAAATCGATCTAAGTCTTTTTGATAATCGGCGAAAAGAAATTTTAGAAACTATTCTTAAGGCTGGCAACAACAATTATCGACAGGCTCTTAATGAATTGGGAATAATTCCCCTGGTAACCCCCAAAGCTCGATTCCGACTAAACCCAATAACCTGTTACCAATATGTCCTAGGTTTAGATTCATTTAATCGCCTCCAACAACTTCTCGATAATGGCCAATTTTACCAACCGGGGACTGGAATTATTGCTGTCTATTATACTGACGATCTCAAACCAGAAAAGGTTAATCATTTGGGAAAAATGAAAAATAAACAGGAGGTAGTTTCTAAATTTGGCAAACTTGGCTTATTTCAACACAATATTACTGATGTTCCCATTATTTACGGCAATCGAGTTACTTTCATTAAAGAACCATAAAACAACCCTCAGACCGTTGAAGTTTTTTAATTGAAACTAAATAGTTTATCGGGGAATGAAAAAGGAAAAAGAATTCCAAATAAATTTAAGAGACCCGGATGGGAGTTGAACCCATCTAAACGGTTTTGCAGACCGTTGTCTAACCGCTTGACTACCGGGTCAAAAGATAAAGGTATTTTAACAAATATCCAGACCATTTCGAAGTACGGCCTCAAAAATTTAACCCCCGCATTAGCGGGGGTATTTTTTACATCATTCCTTCCATTCCAGCCCCGGGCATAGGTGCTTTCGGTTCCTCCGGAATATCAGTAATTAGAACGTCGGTCGTCAAAACCATTATACCAATAGAAACGGCATTAATTAATGCTGATTTGGTTACTTTAGCCGGATCAAGAATCCCAAATTTAACCATTGAGCCAAATTCGCCGGTTTGGGCATTAAAACCAAAATCAGACTTTTTGTCGGCTAAAAGAGCTTCTTTAATTTTGTTCAGGACAAAACCAGCATCTTCACCCGAATTTTCGGCTAATTTTCTAATCGGTTGCTCTAAAACGTACTTTAAAATATTCAAGCCGATTTGCTCTTCTTCGGTTGCCACTTTAACTTTTTCCAAAGCAAATGAGGCTTTCAAAAGAGCTACGCCGCCGCCGGGTAAAATACCTTCTTCCACTGCCGCCTTGGTTGCGTCAATCGCATCCTTTACCCTTTCCAATTTCTCTTTCATTTCCACTTCGGTAGCCCCACCAACCTGTAAAACAATAGCTCCTCCGATTAACTTGGCAATTCTTTCCTGTAACTTCTCTTTATCATAATCGGAAGTTTCCTTAGCCATTTGAGTCCGTAGTTGAGATACTCGAGCCTCAACTTCAGCTTGATTACCAGCCCCACCAATAATTCTTGTTTTATCTTTATCGGCGGTTACCGAATCGGCCCGGCCGCAATATTCCCGCGGATCAATATTTTCAAATTTAGCTCCAACATCCTCGGAAATTACCCGACCACCAGTTAAAATAGCAATATCTTCCAACATCGCCTTACGCCGATCGCCGAAACCCGGAGCTTTAACTGCTAAAACTGAAAAGGTGCCTCTTAATTTATTAACCACCAAAGTCGCCAAAGCTTCACCTTCAATCTCATCGGCAATGATAACGAAATTTTTAGTCAGTTTGACTAATTTTTCCAAAAAAGGAAGGATTTCCTGGATTGAAGTAATTTTTTTATCGGTAATTACTAAATAAGGATGATCGATAATTGCCTCCATCGTTTCAGTATTGGTGGCAAAGTAGGGCGAAAGAAAACCTTGATCAAATTCCATCCCTGAAGTCTCTTTAGTTTCAATCCCCATACCCTTACCTTCTTCGGCGGTAATTAAACCATCTTTACCAACTTTAGCCACAGCCTCGGCAATTCTCTTGCCAATAGTTTCATCTCCGGCCGAAATAGTCGCTACCTGCTCGATTGATTCCTTGTCGTCAATTTTAATCTCCTTTTTCATTTCATCTAATTCTTGTAGAATCACCTCTAAACCTTTTTCCAAGCCGCGGCGCAACATCATTGGATTAGACCCGGCAGTTACGTTTTGAAGACCCTTATTAGCGATAGCTTGGGCTAAAAGAGTAGCAGTGGTAGTGCCGTCACCGGCAACATCATTAGTTTTACTGGCCGCCTCTTTCATTAATTGAGCTCCCATATTTTCGTAAGGATCCTTTAAATCGATTTCCTTAGCTACAGAAACACCATCATGAATAACTGACGGACTACCCCATTTTCTATCAATAGCTACATTACGTCCCCGAGGACCTAGAGTAGTCACGACTGCATTAGATAAAGTGTCAATACCTTTTAACAATGCCTGACGGGCATCTTCTTTGAATTTTAATTGTTTAGCCATAATTTCATTTTCTAATTTTTAATCTTTAATTCGTAATTTTTAATTGTTGATAGTGGCCATGATATCGTCAAATTTTAAAATTAAATAATCAACATCGTTTAATTTATATTCCTTACCACCCCATTCCCGATAAATCACTATATCACCAACTTGACAAGGAGCTTTAATCTCATGGCCATGTTCAAAAATAGGAGCACCGATAGCTAAAACCTCCCCCTGTTGGGGTTTTTCTTCATGGGAATCAGGAATAACAATACCGGAAGCAGTGGTTCTTTCTTGCTTTTGGGGTTTAACTAAAATATATCCGGCTACTGGTTGAATAGTTGCTTTCTTCATTATTGATTATAAAAATTATAAACTTAATAATAGCACTCTCTCCGAGTGACTGCTAATATTATATTCAGGAAAATCGGGGTGTCAAGAGGAAAAAGGATCTTTATCTCAATTTGTTAGGAACGCGCCTAGGACAAAGACTGGGCGTGTTCATAGACGAAATCGATTATATCCTAATTAATTGCCAAGCACGTTTATCAAAATGGGAAGGTGTTTTTCCTGTATAATCTATCAGGATGGCAAAAATAATTGAAATAGACGCCCGGGAGATTTTAGCCTCCGGTGGTGAACCGAGTTTGGAGGCAACCGTTAAATTAGACAATGGCAGCGTCGGCGAAGCGTCGATTTCCTATGGCGCCAGCGCCGGCACCAAGGAAGCGTTTGTGCTTTTTGACGGAGACAAAAGCCGTTACCACGGCAAGGGAATGTTGAAAGCCAAAGCGAACATATTGGAAAAAATTGCCCCGGCAATAATGGGGATGGAAGCAGCGGATCTACGGACGATTGATAAAAAAATGATTGAATTGGATGGAACAGAAAACAAAGCCAATTTGGGGGCGAACGCAATTTTAGCGGTCAGTATGGCTGTTGCTCGGGCTGAATCCAATAGTCAAAAACTAGAGCTTTACCAATACTTAAGAAATTTATGGCAAATTGAGGGAGAAATCACTCTGCCCAAACCGATGATGGTGATGATCGAAGGCGGCAAGCATGCCGACAACAGCACCGATATGCAGGAATTTTTAGTCAGTGCCATGAGTAATAGATCAGCAATGGAAAACGTCAGAATGGAAATGGAAATTTACAAAGCCCTGAAAGATATTTTAAAAGCAGAAGGTTTATCAACCAATGTCGGCAATGAGGGTGCCTTTGCCCCAGCAGGCCTCAAAAGCAATGAAACACCACTAGCCTATCTGACAAAGGCGATTGAAAGGGCTGGTTATCGAGCCGGGGTGGATGCGGGAATTTCTATCGATGCGGCGGCATCGGAACTGTATAATTACGAATTGAAAAATTACGAATTACGAATTGAAAACAAGCAATTAACATCGGAGGAAATGATTAATTATCTTAAGCCATGGGTAGAAAAATATCCAATTGTAAGTATGGAAGATATGCTGTCGGAATTTGATTGGGAAAATTGGCCTAAATTAGTGGAATACTTTGGCAATAATATCTTAATTATTGCCGACGATTTAACCGTCACCAACACTAAATTATGGCAGAAAGCCATTGATCTAAAAGCGGCTAATGCTATTTTAATTAAATTAAATCAGGCCGGAACAGTCACCGAAACTATGGATTGCTGTCTACTAGCCAGAAAATATCATCTAAAAACAGTACCATCGCATCGAGGCGGTGGCGAAACAAATGACACATTTATGGTTGATTTAGCGGTAGCAGTGGGTAGTGCCTATATCAAAGTCGGACCAACCCGGGGCGAACGGGTCAGTAAATACAACCGTTTAATGAGGATTGAGGAAAAAGAACAAAAATGAAAAAACCGGTGGTTTATCTAATTTTGGATGGCTGGGGTATAGCGCCGGCCGGACCCGGAAACGCCGTTTCTTTAGCCCAAAAACCTACCTTCGATTACCTATGGAATAATTATCCCCACACGGAAATCGGCGCCGGCGGCGAAGCCATCGGCCTCTGGCCGGGGCATCAGGGCAGTTCAGAAATTGGCCATTTAATTATCGGCGCTGGCCGAAATGTTTACCTGCCTCAAGGTATTGTTGCCAAAGCAATTCAAAGTGGTGAAATCTTTACCAACAAAGCCTATAGCCAGGCAATGGACTTTGCTCTAAAAAATCATTCGACTCTTCATCTAGCCGGATTAATGTCTAACTCAGGAGTCCACAGCTACGATTTACTTACCCACGCTTTAATTAAAATGGCAGCTCAAAAAGGAATAAAAGATATCGTCGTTCATTCCTTTACCGACGGTCGAGACACCGAAGTTAAAGACGCTCCTATTTACCTGGAACGATTAAATAAAGTTTTTCAACAAAACGGCGTTGGTCGGGTAGGAACTATTATGGGGCGTTATTGGGTTATGGATCGGGATCACCGTTGGGAAAGAGTTGAAAAAGCCTACCATCTCTTAGTTAATGGTCAAGCCGAATTTAAAGCTAATTCAGCCGAAGAAGCCATTCAAATGGCCTACGATAGAAAAGAAACTGATGAATTTATCTCGCCAACAGTTATCGGTCAACATCAAATTAAGGATAATGATGTGCTTATTTGGACTAATTTTAGAACTGACCGAGCTATAGAAATCACTCAAGCTTTAATTGAGGATAATTTTAATTATTTCAATCGAGGCCAAAGACCTCATTTCTATTTCACCGCCACCTTTAAATATTATGATGAAATGAAAGCTCCATTCGCTTTTGAACGTCAATTCCCAACTAATACCTTAGGAGAAATTATCAGTCGGGCGGGGCTAAAACAATTCCGAGTAACCGAAACGGAAAAGTGGATTTACGTAACTACCATTTTTTCAGGAATGCGAGAGGCACCTTTTGAAGGTGAGGATCGGTTATTGATTGAATCGGATAAAATTCCAACCTATGATCTCCAGCCCAAAATGCATACTATGGATATTGCCCAAGCGGCGGTTAAAGCTATCAATAGCGACCAATATCATTTAATTGTCATCAATTTTAACAACCCAGATATTATTGGACATACCGGTAATATTCCAGCGGCGGTCATCGGCATCGAAGAATGTGACAAAGGATTGGCTCTGTTGGTAGAAGCAGTAAAAACCAAACATGGTCTGCTTATTGTCTCAGCTGATCACGGTAATGCCGAATCAATGCTAACTTCTGATGGCCAGCCGGAAACCCAACACTCAGCCAACAATGTTCCCTTTATTATTGTTAATGACGATCCGCAATACAAAAACATCAAGTTAAAATCCGGCGGAGCGTTGAAAGATGTTACCCCGACAATTTTAGAAATTCTTGGAATACCTCAGCCGACTGAAATGACAGGTAAAAGTCTAATTAAACCACCAGCACAGTGGTAAAACGAGGATCAGATTGAAAAGAACAGCGTAATTGATCTTCTTCTGATTTGGTCAAATTTTTAACGACGATTTTTAAATCAAACAGGTCGGCCGCTTGGCTTTGTTTCTGTTCAGTCCGGATGATATCAGCCTGACCTTGATTACTAATTGCTGCAGCGACATCCATTAGAATCTTTGGACGATTACGGCCAATCAATTTGACGGTTGTTAAACCTAGCTTTTCTTTCGTAATGCCGGCGGCATCAAGAGCCTGATTTAATTCTAAATTGGACAAAGCTTTATTACCCAGCTGAAAATAAAGATCATCCCGACTCTGACAACCAAATCGATTAATGACTGGTTTAACTATTTTTTCATCTAAATCACGCAAGTCAAGAAGGCCGCGGGGAGCTAAAATAGTCTGCATGATCTCCTTACCAGCCGCAATTAACTGGTCACGATTTTCTTGAATTCGCTGTTCTTGAATTATCTTTCTGGTAGAAGGTAAACAAAATTCCTCAATACCAACTAAAGGAGCTCGACGAAAGGAACCAGTAATCACTTCAACAGTGCTGGTATGGGGTAAAACAGTTGACAAAGGCGCCTGTTGGCCGTCAATCAAAATATATTCGGCCTCAGCTAAAAGCTGGGGATAAATAGCAGCGGCAAAATCAGCCCCGGTAGCATCCTTCGGCAGAAAGCGAATACTGTTAGATGGGGTAAAAATAATTTTCAAGGCATAGTCTTTTAGATCAGTCTCTCCTTTTCTGATCAAACTAACTACTCCCCAATTATTAAATTCTTCCATTTGGGGGGTAACTAGGGCAACTTCAACCGCTCCTTGGGTTAAATTAAGAGTTGTCTGGAGGGCTTGATAACCGTTAATTCGTTGGTTAGCCCCGATATATTCATCAAACTTACTAAAATCGACATTTTGTCCCAATTTCTGATGGAGACAACCCAGAAAACGATAACAATAATCAATCTCTGGCAAAAGCACCCGAAAACTAACTAAATCGTTGATTTGTTTAAAATCTTGGGGATTACATTTACCTTCTAAGGCTAATTTCCTCTGCTTTTCTTTAACCGCCCAATAACCATTCTTTCTGATTTCTACCCGGCCAGAATAATTATTTTCCACCAAAAGTTGCTCTAAACGACTTTTAAAGAAAGCCGTAAACAAAGGATCAAGACGGAAATCGGTACTAATTGTATCTTTAATTTTGAGATATTCCTGAGGATAAAGAAACTTAAAGCACAGATCTTCAATTTCGGTTTTAATTGACCATAAACCCAATGATTCTGCCAAACGGGTATAAACATCGAGGGTCTCTCGAGCCTTGGCATTTTGTTTCTCGACCGGCATATCATCCATAGTTCGCAAATTATGTAATCGATCGGCTAATTTAATAACCGCCACTGTCGGATTAAGATAAGTTTTACTCAAGACTTTAATTAAGGTGTCCTTATTAGTTTTAGTACTTAATTTAGTTACCCCATCGACTAATTCCGCTACTTGTGGATTAAACTCCTGATTAAGAACAGTTAAATCAATAGTTGTATCTTCCACTATATCATGCAGAAGAGCGGCGGCGAGAATATTCTCGTCATTAAGACCAAATTCATCTTTTAGAATCCGATAAACCGCTTCACAATGGGTAAAATAAGGTTCACCCCCAGCCCTCAACTGACCTCGATGATGAAATTCAGCAAAATCATAAGCCCTATCGATTAAATTTCTATCTTCAACAGCTTCTTTAGACAACATGCCGTATTTTATAGCTACTATAGGACAAAATCAAACTTAGGCCAATTTCTATCTGGTTCTTGTATAAACTATCATTTTAGCCGACATACCATTTTTAATCTCTGGAGAAGCAGAAGTATTAAATTTAGCTTTAACTGTAAATTGTTGGGTAGTTCGTTCACTCGAAGTTGAAAAAGAAAACATCGGAACTAAAGCACTCGGGGAAACTTCGTCAATATACCCCCAAAAAATCCTACCTGGTAGAGCATCAATGGTAAAAGAAACTACCTGACCAACCTTAATTTTATTTAAACCCTTATTCTCATCGAGGGTGCCTACAACTCTCATATTAACCGGCCTAATCATTTGAATCAATTGGGTTGCCTGATTAACAGTTGAACCAGTCAAATCATTCGCCGAAATAACTAAACCATCAGTTTCAGCTCTTAAAACCTCTGATCCTACCACAGCTAATTTATCACCAGTCTCAACCATCTGCCCTTCTTTAACACTTATTTCAGTAACCTTGCCGGTTAAACTCGGGGAAACAGTAATAACCGGTGCCTGAATAACCGATTTACTGATAAAGACCCGATCGACAGTTTTCTGATAATAAAAATAACTGCCAATAATCACTAGCAATAAACAAATTAGACTTGTTATTTTCCAAAACTTAGGATTTTTTAAAAGAGCAATTATTGTTTTCATAAATATGAGTACTGTTGATTTGAAATTAACTGGGGATCAATAATAATCTCATCACCCGGATTCAAACCGCTGAGAACCTCCATTTGGTCTCCGTGAATTTTCCCGACAGTCACCTTCTTTAACTCACAAACCCCCTTATTGTTAGTCCAGATATATCCACCACCGATTACTGTCCAAGCTGGTACCAAAGCTACATTTTCCGAATTAGTCTTAATAATCGCTCGTCCCATTTCGTCCAATTTACCAAGTTTTCTTAGATCATCACTCACAATATCCACCTGATAAAAAGTTTGGCCGTTATTCAAAACCACTTTTGAAGGATAAATTCTAGCTACTGTTCCTTCTAGTTTGTTTTGAAGGCCGTCTAAAATTAAAGTGGCCGGACTGCCGTCAGTAACATAGTAAATATTGGCTGCTGAAACATTAGCTCTAAAAACTATTGAATCGGGATCAGCAACTACAAAGGTGGTAGCCGGAGTCACGTTAACCCCGGCCACACTTACATCTTCATGGGTAATAATGCCACTAATCGGCGAAATTAAAGTTGACAGCTGCAAGGCATAATTAGCCAATTCCACATTAATAACTGAATTGTCTAGAGTAATTTGGCTTTGATTCAAAATACGCCTTAAAGCATCGTCGACTGTCTTAGTAAAATCAGCATTAGTTTTGGTATAAGTTGGGGCTACTTGCGAACGCAGCACATTATCGGCAGCATTCTGCTGGGTTTGATCAAAGGCATCTCTAGTTAACTGGTAATTATTAAGAGCCACTGTTAATTGCCTTTGGAGAATATAAGTATCTAACTGAGCAATTGTCTGACCGGCTCGGACTCTGTCTCCCTCTTTAAAAGGCAGGCGAATTAATTTCCCTCCGGCCTGAAAATTAAGTTTAGCCTGATTTTGGGCTACTACTGAGCCGTCAGCGGTTATTAACGAATCGACAAATTGAACTGAAGCAATCGTGGTGGCTCGACTTGTTAAATTATTTTTTTTACTCACCGTTTGTTTATTAATCAACCAACCACCGCCTCCCACCATCAAAACAATGATGATAATGATCCAACCTTGAATTCTTTTCATTAATTTTTTAATTTCTCCTGTAGGGACTGTAAAATAGCTAAAAGATCTAATTGCTCTTTTTCTGATAAATCAGTCAGAACTCTCCTTAAATTATATTTACTGCGATTTTGAATTCGTTGCAATGTTTTTCTCCCTTTAGGCGTCAAGATTAATCTAACTTTTCGTCTATCGTTCTTACCCTCACAACGAACAATCAATTTATCCTTTACCAATTTATTAATTAAACTGGTGGCTGACGGTAACTCTATAGTAAAATAATCGGCAATATCACCCATAGATGCTTCTTGATGCTTATCAATATACCTTAAAGCATATAATTGCAGGGCACTCAAGCAAGTAGAATTATTGGTGAAAGATATTTTATTTTTCACCAGCCTGGCAATTTGGAATAAGGTCTCTATTAGCTCGAGGGCAATATCTTCCATTATATTTTAATTAAACTTTCTAACTATTAGGTAGTATAATCAATCCATTGTCATAAGTCAATCTCTATGATTAAACTTTTACGTTTTCTTAAACCGGCTGGTCTATCTCTGATCTTTGTTGTCATTTTAGCTATTGGCCAAGCTTCTGCTAATCTCTACCTACCCAATTTAATGTCTGATATTGTGAATAAAGGTATTGCCGCCTTTAATACTAATTACATTTGGCGGACTGGCGGCATCATGGCGCTAGTGGCTATTGTCGGTACTATCTGTGCTATTGCCGGCATTTTTTTCTCTTCTCGGATAGCTAATGGTATGGGCCAACGGCTCCGAGCTGAAATCTTTACTAAAATCCAACATTTCTCCCTTCATGAATTTGATCATCTCAGTACTGCTTCCTTAATCACCCGAACCACCAATGACACTACTCAAATTCAACAACTCGTAGTTATGACACTTTCTGTTATTATCACTACTCCTATCACTTTAATTGTCGGCATCATTTTAGCTCTTGACCAAGATGTTGGTCTGTCTTGGATATTAGTAGCTATGGTACCGATTTTAGTGATTATTGTGACGGTTCTTCTCTCTAAAACTATTCCCTTATTCACCACCATGCAGACTAGGCTGGATAAATTAAATCTAATTCTTAACGAAAACCTTACCGGAGTCCGGGTCATTCGAGCTTTCAATCGAATAAAACATGAAGAACACCGATTTAATTTGGCTAATTTAAATGTCGCTAACGTCGCTATCCGGGTCAATCAATTAATAACTACCATGATGCCGATTATCATGCTCTTAATCAATATGTCGACTGTTGCCATAATTTGGTTTGGCAGTCATCGGGTAGCTGGCGGCCATTTAGAAATTGGGGCTATGTTCGCCTTTCTCCAATATGCTGTTCAAATCCTTTTTTCCCTTTTAATGTTAGCTGTCCTTTTTATTATGATCCCTCGAGCCGAGGCTTCAGCCAAACGAATCAATGAAATTCTGGAATTAAAACCCGATATTAAGGATCCTAAAAAAGAATTACCGGCTACCCATCTTAGGGGAGTAGTAGAGTTTAAAAATGTTACTTTTAGCTACCATGGGGCCGAACGACCAGCCTTAACCCATATTACTTTTACAGCTTCCCCCGGGCGGGTAACCGCCATTATTGGCGGTACTGGTTCTGGTAAATCAACCCTGGTTAACCTCATCCCTCGTTTCTACGATGTCCAAGAAGGCCAAATTTTAGTCGACGCTATTGATGTTCGTCAAATGACCCAAGCTACTTTACGGGCTAAAATCGGCTTCGTTCCTCAAAAACCCATCCTTTTTTCCGGCACTGTTGCCGATAATATCCGCTACGGCAAGAAAAATGCTACTTTAAGGGAAATTACTCATGCGGCCGAAATTGCTCAAGCTATCGAATTTATTAGCAAAATGGCGGATGGATTTAATGCCCATGTTGCCCAGGGGGGAACTAATCTTTCGGGTGGCCAGATTCAACGTTTGTCAATTGCTCGAGCTTTGGTTCGTCAACCAGAAATTTATATCTTCGATGACGCTTTTTCTGCCTTAGATTTTAAAACAGATGCCAAATTACGTTCGGCCTTAAAACAAGAAACCCAAAACTCAACTACTATCATCGTGGCCCAGCGGGTCAGCACGGTCATGGATGCCGATCAAATCATTGTTCTTGATAATGGTCAAATTGTCGGTTTAGGCACTCACAAACAATTATTACAAACTTGCCGTGTTTATAAGGATATTGTGTCATCTCAATTATCGGCTGCTGAAATAAAGGAGTCTTTATGAGCGAAGCTACCAGTGATCATCGATTAAAACACAGAGGCCACGGTGGTTTTGGCGCCAGGTTTGGTAGATTTGAAAAGGCTAAGGATTTTAAAGGAACTCTTAAAAGATTGGCTGGTTATTTTAAACCAGAAGCAAAACGACTCATATTTGTTGCAATAGCGGCTATTTTAGGAACTGTTTTTAATATCCTTGGGCCTAAAATCCTAGGCAAAGCTGTCACTAAACTTTTTAATAATCTCATCAGCAGCTTTGCTATCCAAGCCCGCAATCAAATAATTAAACAACAATTGGCCCAAAATCCCTCCCTGTCCCTTCAACTCTTGCCCGTTCCCGGAATTGAATGGGGTTATATCGGCCGAATCATGCTCACTCTTTTGGTCCTTTATTTATTTAGCGCCCTTTTTATTTTTATTCAACAATATTTGATGTCGGGTGTAGCTCAGCGGACAATATATAAACTCCGCAACGAAGTTGATGAAAAACTCCACCGATTACCACTGAAATATTTTGACAGCCGAACTCATGGCGAAATTCTAAGCCGAGCTGTTAATGATATGGACAATCTTGGCTCAACTCTTCAGCAGTCGGTCTCCCAAACAATTACTTCCACCACTACTCTTATCGGCGTTCTTATTATGATGTTATCTATTAGTTGGCGTCTTACGTTAATTGTTTTAGCAACGGTACCCTTGACTCTGTTCATAGTCGGCGGTATTGCCAAACGCTCCCAAATTTACTTCCGAAACCAACAAAAATCTCTGGGTGATCTTAATGGTCATGTTGAGGAAATGTATACTGGACATAAAATTATTAAAGCCTTCGGTCATGAAGAAACAGCTATTACTGAGTTTATTGAACTTAACAACCGTCTCTATCGATCCAGTTGGCGGGCTCAATTTGTTTCCGGCATTATTTTACCGTTAACTCGCTTTGTTGGTAATCTAGGCTATATTTTGGTAGCGGTGGCCGGCGGAGTTATGGCTACTCAGGGAATGATTACCCTTGGCGATGTTCAAGCTTTTATTCAATATGCCTCCCAATTCACCCAGCCGATTGCTCAAATAGCAACTATTACCAATATTATTCAGTCAGCAATCGCTTCAGCTGAACGGGTTTTCGAACTTTTAGACGAAAAGGAACAAACACCTGAAGTAACCAATCCGGTGGTTATTAAAAATATTAAAGGAGCAGTCAAATTTGACCATATCTACTTTGGCTATAGTCACGACAATATCCTGATTAAGGATATGAACATTGACGTTAAACCTGGACAAATGGTTGCTATCGTCGGGCCTACCGGTGCCGGCAAAACCACCCTAGTAAATCTATTAATGCGCTTTTATGAAGTCAACAGCGGCCGTATTTTAATTGACGGTGTTGACATCACCCAAATGCGTCGTTGTGATCTTCATCGCCTATTTGGAATGGTCCTCCAAGATACTTGGCTTTTTCATGGCCCAATTAGAGATAATATTGCCTACGGCCGGGAGGGAGCCACTGAGGCAGAAATTATCAAAGCAGCTGAAATGGCTTATGCTGATCATTTTATCCGAACTTTACCTAAGGGTTACAACATGGTTATTAACGAAGAAGCAACCAATATCTCTCAAGGGCAAAAACAATTGTTAACCATTGCTCGTGCTTTTCTGGCTAATCCTAAGATTCTTATTTTAGATGAAGCGACGAGCAGTGTTGATACCCGGACGGAACAACTTATTCAGAATGCTATGGAGAAACTAATGAAAGGCCGGACTAGTTTTGTTATTGCCCATCGTTTATCCACCATCCGCAATGCTGATCTTATTTTGGTAATGAATCACGGAACAATTATCGAAAAAGGGACCCATCGGGAGCTTTTAGCCGCTAACGGTTTTTATGCCGATCTCTACAATAGCCAATTTAGTGATTAGTTTCTGGTTGCCTAGCCACTATTTTAATCTGACTATTGGGAATGAAATAAAGAATACCGTGGCTATCTCTAATAACAGTTTTCCTCAGAGTTATTTCCTCAACTACACCTTCATGATCAATAATCTTAATTCTATCACCCACATAATATTGACCCTCAAAAAGAATAAAAATACCGGCGATAAAATCGGCAATAATATCTTTAGCCGCCATGCTGACTGCCAAACCGGCAATACCCAAACTGGCTAAAATTGGAGCAATGTTTACCCTAAACTCTGACAAAATCATTAAACTAACTACCAGCCAAATTATAAAATTCACTATGCCGTAAAAAACTCCGATTAGGGTGGCGGCTTTTTTCTTTCTTCTTCCATCGACCATCTTTCCTTTGATTCTACTGTTAATAAATTTAGTAATAAAAGTTTTTAACAACCAATCAATCAGCCCGGCGATGATTAAAATAAAAATAATCTTGATTCCCTGGACTAATAAATT
>ERZ795052.434-NODE-434-length-63759-cov-89.056606_pt1 | contig 63759 bp, 32 predicted proteins | sample MGYA00375136_ERZ795052 | MGnify/ENA primary metagenome ERZ795052 (study PRJEB30181, sample SAMN05720156) | activated sludge metagenome | isolation source: Anaerobic digester | place: Japan | collected 2015-05-26 ...
AAAACTGGATGCTATTGTTAAAAACTCAGAGGAAATTGTCATTAGTAAGGTACCTTTCCGTCCTAATCATATTAAAGTAGGCGGAGAAATAAAGAAAATGAAAAATGTTCTTAGTCCTATTCATTATCAAATGGAGACGAACGAAGATGCTACTCAGCAATTAGTAGCGTTATTTGGGGCTGATTTATTTGATAATCCAAAACCTGTTAAATTATTAAACTACTTGATACGTGCTGTGACTTATGCTACAAAAGATGCAATGATTCTCGATTTCTTCTCCGGTTCCGCCACCACTGCCCATGCCGTAATGCAGCTCAATGCAGAAGACGGAGGCAATCGAAAGTTCATTATGGTTCAGCTTCCCGAGCCATGCGACGAGAAAAGCGAAGCGTTTAAGGCAGGATACAAGAACATCTGCGAGATCGGAAAAGAAAGAATCCGCCGCGCGGGAGACAAGATAAACAAAGAGATCGAAGAAAGCAACAGACAGCTGAAGCTGGGAGAAGAGCCTAAGAAACCTGTGGATATTGGATTTAGAGTTCTAAAAGTCGATTCAACAAATATGAAAGATGTCTTCTACGCACCTTCCGAATATACACAAAAGACGCTTACAGACCAGATTTCGAACATAAAAGATGACAGAACCGATCTGGACCTGCTTTACGGCGTTCTTCTCGAATGGGGTCTTCCTCTATCGATGAAACACGAAATAGAAGAGATAGACGGTATAAAGATTCACATAGTAGATAACGATTCTCTAATAGCGTGCTTCGCTGAAAACATTTCCGAAGCAGTTGTAAGGGAAATCGCAAAACGACAGCCCCTAAGAGCGGTCTTCAGAGACAGCTCATTTGCCAGCAGTTCAGACAAGATAAACGTAGAGGAAATCTTCAAGCTTCTCGCTCCGAATACTTCAGTTAAGGTCATATAAGGGGGTGACGGGGTTTGAAGCTGAAATTCAAGCACCAGAAGTTTCAAGAAGATGCCGCGATGGCAGTATGTGACGTCTTCGCCGGGCAACCCTTCGCTTCTCCAACTTATATAGTAGATAGCGGTCTTTCAGATGATGTGCAGAGGGCAATGTTCGCCGAGCAGGATTACACCGGGTACAATAATGCGAAGATAGTAATATCCGACAAAGTGATTCTAAACAACCTCAGAGAAGTTCAGAAGAGAAATCAGATAAGGCCTTCTGAAAAACTAGACGGCAAATACAACCTCACAATTGAAATGGAAACGGGTGTCGGTAAAACCTACACGTACATAAAGACTATCTACGAGCTGAACAAGCGATACGGCTGGTGTAAATTCATAGTTGTTGTGCCTTCAGTGGCTATAAGAGAAGGGGTATTCAAATCCTTCGAGATTACGAAAGAGCATTTTGTAGAAGAATACAACAAGAAGATACGCTACTTCATCTATAACTCTAGTGATCTGACGAGAATTGAACATTTTGCCAGCGATAGCGCAATAAACGTTATGATTATCAACTCTCAAGCCTTCAACGCAAGAGGTGAAGCGGCAAGACGCATCACAATGAAACTAGACAGCTTTCGATCGCGCCGCCCTATTGATGTCATAGCCGCCACAAATCCCATTCTTATAATCGATGAACCTCAATCAGTAGAAGGTGCTGCCACTGCCGAGAAGCTTAAAGACTTCAACCCTCTGATGACCTTGCGCTATTCAGCAACACATAAGAAGGAGTATAACCTGGTTTATCGGCTAGACGCTATGGAAGCGTATAACAAGAAGCTCGTCAAGAAGATTTCTGTAAAGGGAATTACAGTTTCAGGCACCACCGGAACGGAGGGTTATCTGTATCTCGAGAAGATAAACGTATTCCCTAACAAAGCTCCAACAGCAACACTCGAGTTCGAAACGAGAGGAGCTAACGGGTTGAGAAAGGTCTCGAGAAATGTTGAAGAAAGACACAACCTGCATGAGCTGTCCGGTGGTCTCGAAGAGTACCGTGGCTATACAGTGTCCGAAATCAATGCCCTTACTAACACGGTCAAGTTCACAAATGGCGTTGTTATATCTGCCGGAGACGTTAAAGGACTCGCCAACGAAGACCATTTGAGACGGATACAGATAAGAGAAACGATAAAATCCCATTTAGAACGAGAGCGAAAACTCTTCAGAGAAGGAATAAAAGTTCTGTCACTATTCTTCATAGATGAAGTGGCTAAGTACAAGCAGTATGATGCTGCTGGAACAGCCTTCAACGGAGAGTATGCGGATATATTCGAAGAGGAGTACAAAGCCGCTTTCGAGAATTTGCAGCTGGAATTCGGCGAAGAGAATTACAGCAAGTATCTGGAAGGTATTGCTGCTGAAGAAACTCACGCAGGATACTTCTCCATAGACAAGAGAAGCAATCGCATCACTAACAGCAAAATCAACGATAGAAAAGAAAATACGTCCGATGATTCAGACGCCTACGACCTTATAATGAAGGACAAGGAAAGGCTACTCAGTTTAGACGAACCCGTTAGGTTCATCTTTTCTCACTCCGCGCTTCGCGAAGGCTGGGACAATCCAAACGTCTTTCAGATATGCACACTCAAACAGAGTAGTTCTGATGTTCGAAAGCGCCAGGAAGTAGGCCGTGGTCTAAGACTATGCGTGAACAACAATGGAGAGAGAATGGATAGTAACTCTCTCGGGGGCAACGTCCATAATGTAAATATACTCACGGTAGTCGCTAATGAAAGCTACGACAGTTTTGCGAGACAACTCCAAACTGAAATCGCTGAAGTTATTGCTTATAGGCCAAAGGAAGTGACAGCTAAGCTGTTTGTGAATAGAGTTATCACCGACAGTAGTGGCACAAAGGTACTGGAAATCGATCAAACTGTTGCAAACAAGATTATCCATTCACTCATCAAGAACGACTACATAGATGAACATAACTTGCCAACTGATAAATACCACGAGGATGTTAACTCAGGCAAATTCGTTGTCTCAGAGGAATTTGAGCCCTACAAGGCAGATATCATTAACATAGTGAGTTCCGTTTATGATCCGAAAGCACTTGCTCCGGAAGACGCGAGAAGCAACAACGTGGAACCCAGAGTCAATGAAGAAAAGCTTCAGATGAAAGAGTTCAAGGAACTGTGGAACAGGATAAACTCAAAATCGGCCTATGTGGTAAATTTCGATACTGATGAACTCGTTAAAAACTCCATAGAAGCTATAAATAATAGCCTGAACGTTTCCCAGATATATTACAGAGTTGAACAGGGAGAGATGGGAGAAATAGAAGGAAGGGAAGCCCTGGAGGCAGGAGAGGCCTTTGCTAACGTCCATGCTGAGAATATCGTTGCAGAACCCTCTGTAAGCACACAGGTAAAGTATGACCTCATCGGAAAGGTCGTTACTGAAACGGGACTAACAAGAAATGCAGTTGCAGATATACTAGGGAGAATCGACAAAGAGAAGTTCGATTTGTTCGCCAAAAACCCGGAAGAGTTTATCATAAAGACCTCGAATATAATAAACGAACAGAAGGCGACGGTCATAATCGAGCACATAACTTACAACAAACTCCAGGAAGCTTATTCGATGGACATCTTCACCGACGCGTCTCTAAAGGGTAAACTCGGTAAAAATGCCATTCAGACAGACAAGCACCTATACGACTACCTGATCTACGATTCAGAGAACGAGAAGAACTTCGCTGTCGAATTGGACAGGCAGAATGAAGTGGCGGTATATGTGAAGCTCCCGGGCGGATTCTATATAAACACACCGGTTGGTAAATACAATCCCGATTGGGCTATCGCCTTCAATGAAGGAAAAGTGAAACACATCTATTTCGTCGCGGAGACAAAGGGATCGTTATCAACCCTGCAGCTAAGAGAGATCGAACAACTAAAGATAAACTGTGCGAGAGAGCATTTCAGAGCCATAAGCAACGATTCTGTCAAATATGATGTAGTAGATTCGTATCAGACGCTTTTAGAGAAAGTCATGATGTGATCCGATTTATCAAAAAGTGACTCCTCACAAAGATATACTGGGAGGTGTAATACGAAAGAGGCTTATCAGACGTTATTCAGAGCTGAGACAGTTTGTTGCATTTACCTTTTCATAGTGAGCTTGATCCCAAGTAAGCGAAAGCGAAGAATAATCAACAGACTCTTTTTTTCTATTCTCACAATCCTTGATAAAACAAAGACGTGATAAATACAGATAAAAGGCCATGAGAAGATAGCACAGTCCGCAGATAAGGCGGTATGACTCGCGAGGGGGAACGGGCAGAACAGGATCGCATGCTCTGCCAGGCACAGAAGGGATTCAATCAACGGGTCCTTCTGGTTAGCGAGCCTATTTGGCGTACTATCGTAGATCTTTTCAATCGGGAGGTCGGTCATGAAAGGATTCGTCGTCAGGGGAAAGACCGCGCGCGGGAGAACTGGCTTCATTATCGACAGGCTGGAGGAGCTTCACAGGCTAGACCCCTTTTCTTACTTTCTTCTCGGTCCCACCGCTTCCTTCACGGAGTCCGTCCGCCAGGAGTTGCTCGGGAGGGGCTATTCGCTCCTTTCCGACAGGTTCGTGCCTGTCTGGTCGCTCGCGAGGCAGCTGGCCTCGCTTCTTGCCGGCGAGCTGAGGCAGGTCCCGGAGGGCGTCTGCAGGATGGAGCTGTCGGCGGTCGTTCAGGAGTTGAAAGGGTACGTGCCCTCGGCCCGCACCGTTGGCTACTTCCGCGAGGCCGTCAATGTCCTGAAGGAGAACATGGGCGATCTGGAACTCGCTTTCGGCAAGAAAGACGCCGTACCCCAGATCCTCCTGGAAGTCTATGAAGGCTTGAGAAAGAGGTTTCAAGAGCGGCGCTTTTTCGATATGTGCGACGCCTTCGCGATCGTCGCCGAAAACGCCGACAAAATAGAGCCGGGGAGCTACGGGACAGTCCTGTTCATAGACGGTTTCAACGACCTGTCGCCCGCGATGGCGGCCTTCGTGGCGAAATTCATGGAGAGCTTCGAGAGCGTATATCTCACGGTCCCGTCCGACCCCGACAGGCGCGGGCTCTTCCGGGAAGCCGGTACGCTCCACGGGCTTTTCAAGGGCAGAGAGTGCGAGACCATCGATCTCGAGGACGGCTACGACGGCCCCCTCGCAGCCGTGAAGGACTCGCTCTTCCGCGACGTGGCGCAACCCGCAGGCGCGGAGGTCGAAGGGCTCTCGGTAGTCGAGTGCAACGATCTGTACGGCGAGGTCGATTACGTTTCCAGGCAGATAAAGCGGCTTATCGTGGAAAAGGGCGAGACGCCGGAGAGTTTCGAGATAGTCGTGCCGGGGGACGATTACCTGGGCGTGCTTAAGAAGAGGCTCGCGGATTTCGACATCCCCTGCGTCAGCCGCTGGCCCGTCTCGCTCCTGCAGTCCAGGAGCGTCCGGCATCTCCTCCTCCCTTTCGAGGTCGTCTCCGCCTCCTTCGAACCGCAGAAGGTTATCGAGATGGTCGATGCCGGCTACGGAAACCCCGGGCCCGGCAGGCGGGTCAACGCCGTCATGTTCGAGAAGATAGCTTCCGCGGTCGGTTTGCTGTACAGTGGCACTCAGGAGAGCGCGGCCGAAGCGGGCGAATTCTGGACCAAAAACCTCGAGTCGTACAAAGGCTTTCTCCAGGGCAAGCGCAGGAGGCTCGAAGAGCAGAACGACGAGGGAGACGATTTCTCGCTGAGCTCGCTTATCACGGAGACCGGGGACCAGGCCGTCTTTGTCGCCGAAAAGATGCTGCCCGCGGTGAAGAAGATCTTCTCGTTTCTCGAGCCGCTCGGTACTGAAAGGGCGATCTCGCTCCAGAAGCTTTCAGGGCTGTTTTCCGTCTGGTGGAAGCAGCTCGGCCTCGAAGATCTGTCGGAAAGCCCGGACATGCCTGCTCCGGCCGGGGAGTCTCTGGAGCTGTGCGTACGTTTCCTGCAGAAGGCGCTGCCCGACCACAACAGGCAGCTGAGGCTGGCCGGGATCGAAGAGTGCTCTCCCGCCTTCTACCACCGCTCGCTCCTGGCATTCCTTAACAGCGACGGACTTCTCAGTGAGAGAAACATGGGAGGCGGCGCGAGAGTCGTCTCGCTGGTCGATTCGAGGAACATTGAAGCCAAATATAAGTTCTTCATGGGCTTCAACGACGGAAATTATCCCGTCACGGGCTTGAACCCGCTTTATTCAAAGGCGCAGTACTCGAGGCCCGTCGCCAAAGACATACTGAACATACAGGAGAACCGCCAGAGACTCGGTCTCTTCCTCGCGGTGGCCGCCGCGCAGGAGAGGGCTATCTTCACCTTCTCCACCTCGACGATCGACGGGGACTCGCTGCTGGCCTCGCCGTACACGCAGTCGTTGCTGGACGCCGCGGGCAAGTCGGGAACGCTGGTCCACGGCAGGGACGGCGGGAAGAGGTCCGACCTTATAGGATCGCCCGCCCGGGCGATGAGCCGGGGAGATTTCAAGCTGTCCGTCGCGCGGATATTCGCGCTGGACCGCGAAACGTGGGACGCCAACGCAACTTCCGATCATATGAGGCGGCTCGAAGAGAACCTCCGCAGAGTGCCCCGCCCATTCTACTACAACGTCGCGAGGAACGACGGGCAGGAAGACGGGGAGAGGCGGTGCGTGAGCTTTTCGAGGATCAGCCAGTACTGCGGCTGCAAGTTCAAGTATTTTCTGAGCAACGTGCTGAAGATCGAAGAAGTGATTGAAGAGCTACTGGAGCTCTCCCATATGAACTCGGGCAGCGTCTTTCACGCCGTGCTCAGCAAACTGCCGCAAAACGCCGCAGAGATAGACACGATCCTCGACGGACAGTTGCGCAGGTACTCCAGCAGCGAAAACGAGAGCCTCTTCAGGCTCCGCAAAAAGCAGATGGGAGGCATCCTGAGCGAATACATCGCCTTCGACAGAGAGAGGACGCTCGAGCTGAACATGAGGACAGAGCAGACAGAGCTCGCCTTCGGCTTCGGCGATGTGTCGCCGCTCGAGCTGCCCGGGCTCTGCATGAGGGGCTTCGTCGACAGGGTAGACGTGAATAACGACGACGGCACGCTCTTCGTAATAGACTACAAGAGCGGAAAGAACACGTCTTCGGCCCACCCGGAGCAGCTCGTCCTGTATTCCATGGCCGTCGAGCAGGCGCACAGGGGCGAGAAGAGAGTCGGCGCGGGTGAGTTCAGGCTGATCAAGGGCAAGAATAAAACTAAACCTTTTACCGTGAAGTGGGATCAGGGCGGCAGGAAGTGGGTCTTCGGCGGCAGTGTCGGCTTCACGATCTGCGAGACGGAAAAAAAGGGCACGATAACTGACGAAGAGCTCGTGAATGCGATACGGAACATCGTGGCCGCCATCGATGCCGGAGACTTCTCCATGACCGACTGGAAGGGAAAGAAGCCCAACTGCTTCAACTGCGCCTACGATAAGCTTTGCGGGATGCTCGAATGGAGAAACAGGGGGGTGCTCTCGAATGAAAGGTGACACGTTCATCTCGGCCTCTGCGGGCACCGGGAAGACTTACAGGCTGGTGCAGGAGTACACGGACATCCTCGGCGACGACCCGTTGCTCGACCTCGACAACGTCCTGGCGATAACCTTCACCGAGAAGGCCGCGAAGGAGATGAAAGAGAGGGTGTCCAGGAAGATCGCGGAAAAGTTGCAGGAGGCGGCCACCGACGACGAGCGGGCCAGGTGGAAGAGACTGGGCGACAGGATAATGGACGCCTGGATATCTACGATACACTCTTTCTGCGACAGGCTGCTGAGGGAATCGCTCCTGTACACCGATTACGGGATCGACCCGGGCTTCTCCATAATCACCGGGACGAAGAAACTCATAGAGAACAGGACGCTCAGAAGGTACTGCATGAAAAACCTGGGCAAGCTCGAATCGCTGGCCGACGCGCTCGGTCTGGACGCCACCCACGGGCTACTGGAAGAGGCCCTCGGCAAGGAGAGGCACAACCTGTACATATACGGGCCGGCCGAAGCCGACTCGCGGGACGACCGAGCGGCGCAGGAGTCGGCACGCCTGACCGCGGACTTCTTCGAGGCCTTCGGCCAGATCAACGGGCAGTACGAAGAGGCGACCCTGAAGAACGGCCAGCTCGATTTCGAACAGCTCCTGGAGCTCACCAGGCGCATGCTGAACGACCATCCGGAGATAGCAAAGGAGTATGCCCGCAGGTTCAGGTACATCCTCGTCGACGAGTTCCAGGACACCGACGAGCTACAGGCCGAAATTATAGGGAAGATAAGAGAGGCCGGAGACGTGAAGGTGCTGTACGTGGGCGATGACAAGCAGTCGATATACCGTTTCAGGGGGGCGAACGTCGAGGTCTTCAACGATACCGAGGCCGACTTCAGAAGAAGGGGCAAAACGACCGAGACCCTCGACACATCCTACAGGTCGCACCCGGATATAGTGAAGTTCCACAATATCTTCTTCGGCAAAGTCATGGGACGCGAACGGGGGCCGGGGTACGCCTCGACTTACGTCAAGGACATAACGGCCGTCAAGGATTACGGCGGGGGACGCGAGAGGGTGAGGATTCTCGAGAGCGCGGACAAGGAGTACAGCGCGACGGTTGCGGACTACATAGGGGTGCTGCTGGAAGAAGAGCTCGAATTCAATTTAGGGAAACGCGAGGAGAAGAGAAACGTCAGGCCAGGCGACATCGCGATCCTGCTGAGGAAGTTCACCAACGTCAGGAAATACGAACAGGCGCTGGAGGACGCGGGGATACCCTACTATACGGTCGGTTCGAGGAAGTTCTTCGAGAGTCCGGAGATAGCCGGTCTGCTCTCGCTGGCCGGGTTCATAGGGAATCCCGACGACGATCTGGCCTTTCTCGCCTTCTTCCTGTCTCCGGCCTGGGGCGGCACCCTGGAAGAAGCGTTGCGGCTCAAAGGCGGCAGCAACCACTTCTCGGAGGCACTCTCGTGCGCGGGAGAAGGCGAGTTCTCAGACCTGAAGGCTACCCTGGACAGGTATTCGCGCCTTTCGATGGTCACAACTCCCGGGGAGCTGATCGAGTCGTTCGTGGAGGAGACTGACTACCTGTCGAAGGTGTCGCTTCTGAAAGCTCCGGCGCAGCGCGTGGCGAACGTTATCAAGTTCCTGCAGATCTCCAAAGAGCTGGACGCGCTAGGGACGAGCCTGAGGGAGTTTTCCAAGAACGTGGCGATCTACGTCGAGGAGTCGCAGGAGGGCGAAGCCTCTCTGGAAAACGAGAAGAGCGACAGCGTCAAGATCATGACGGTGCACCAGTCGAAGGGGCTGGAGTTCCCGGTCGTCATAGTGGCCGAGATGACGGAGTATACGAAAAAGGACCGCCCGGGACTGCTCTTCGATTCGCAGTCGAGGAAGTTCGCGGTCTATTGCGAAAAGGTCGGCGACGCCCGGCTGGAAGAGTGGAGAAAACTCGAAGAGAGGAAGCAGGCCGAGGAAGAGAAGAGGACGCTGTACGTCGCCCTGACGAGGGCGAGGGAGGTCCTCGTCATGAACGTCGACGGCGGTATCGTGGAGAGAAAGAAGGCCAGACGGGGTGACGAGGAGTCCAGCAACTGGACGCACTTCTATATCGACGGCCTCTTCGACGCCGAGACCGGAGGGATGGACGAAAGCCTGGGCCGTCTGGTGAAGAAGGTTTCGGCAGGAAAGAGGGAAAAGGGCGGAGCCCGGGAAGTGGGGAAGCGGCTTTCCTGGGAGGAGCCTCCGGCCGAGTACCTTTCGCCGACGGGCCACCGGAAGTTCGTGAAGAGGGTCTCGCCGACGACCATGCAGCCCGGAGCGCGCGCCGAGAAGAGACTCTCCTTCGAGACGGAAGAGGGGGAAGAGACGGCGGCGAACGTCAGGGGCATTTACGTCCACGCCATACTCGAAAAGCTCGACAACACCCGTGACGGACGCCTCTCGAGCATCCTGGAAGGGGCAGCGGCGCGAACGGCGGCCGAGGTCCCCGAGGAAGAGGCCGGGAGCATAATCACCTCGCTCAGAACACTGGCGGACCACCCGCTTATAAGGGAGATAGAAGACTCGCAGGCCTGTTACAGCGAGCGGACCTTCGAGCGCGCTTTCAACGGTTTCACGCTGAGAGGGGTGGTCGATAAACTCTATAAAACGTCCGAAGGCTGGAAGATCGCCGACTTCAAGTACGCCGAAAAGAGAGACGACTCGTTAGAAGGATACAGGTTCCAGATGGAGTTTTATCTATACCTGCTGGAAAAAATACTCGCCCCGGTCTGCGCGAAGATACTCTTCCTGAAGGACGGCCAGACCGAGACGGTCACACTCGAAGATACGCGGGAGTTCGAAGAGAGGCTCGGGGCGCTGCTGGAGAGGGGGGGATGAGCCTTGGCCGACACTAAGCCTTTACAGATCCACACCGCGAACGGAGACGAGCTCCTCTACGTGGAAGGCGGTAGCTTCGTTATGGGAGATACCCGGGGAGATGGCGAAGATTCTGAAAGACCCGCTCACAGGGTCAACATCACGTATGACCTGTATGTGGGCAAGTACCCGGTCACCTTCGAGCAGTACGACAGATACTGCGACGCGACAGAGTATTCCGAACCGGACGACGAAGGCATGGGCAGGGGAAGAAGACCGGTGATGAACCTGGCCTGGTCCCAGGCGATCGAGTACTGCAACTGGTTGAGCGAAAGGGAAGGTCTCCCGGCGGCCTATTATCCCGACGGAAACCTGCTAGACGAAGACGGGAGGAAGACGAACGACATAACGAGAGTCGCGGGATACAGGTTGTTGACGGAGGCCGAATGGGAGTACGCCGCCCGCGGAGGCAAGAAGGGCAGGGGATACAGATACTCGGGTTCAAACGATCCCGATTCCGTCGCCTGGTACGAGGGCAACTCGCGGTCGATGACGCAGGAAGTCGGCATGAAGAAGCCCAACGAGCTCGGGCTGTACGATATGTCGGGAAACGTGTGGGAGTGGTGTTCCGACTGGTACTCCCATGATTACTACGACGAAAGCCCAGAGGTCGATCCCTACAACGGAGTCGTCGATTACTGCGATGAAGCCGTCGAGTCCAGGCGTGTGATGCGCGGGGGCAGCGCCGACCTGGACCAGACTTGTGCGCGGGTAACGTCGCGGGAATCTCTGGAGCCTTCGGCCGCGGGTAACGTCGTGGGATTCAGGGTCTGCAGGACGGCGATAAAGTAGGCTTGAAAAACAGGGACTGCATTTTTAGTAAGAGCGGTTCTACGTTCCAGGGCTAGGAGCTTTGTTATTCGACGCTTCGCGTCCAGGTTCACTGGTAAGACTGAGGTCAGAGGATAGAGGTGAGAGGTGAGAAGAGCGAAAAGATCTTGATCTTCTTACCTCTAACCTCATAACTCTCACCTCTGATCCACCTCCCCGCTACAAAGAGCGAGTTTCCTTTCCGAACAGTCCGCTCAGTCCTTTTTTCTCACGATATCGGGTATCATGATCTCTTCAAGGATGGACGCGACCGACCCGCTCATGTAGACGGAAAAACCCGCCTCTCTCCTGGCGTACTTCCCCATGGGGCTTCGAAGGATATCGAAGAGCCTGCGGGGATCGTAGCCTTCCTTTACCCGCAACACCAGCATGCCGGCCCCCGGTATGACACGGAAGCCTTCCGGCATTTCACCGACGATGGCCATGTCGTCCCGACCGGGAAACGGCGAGAGGAGTATGTCGGACTCCCGGAGGAGGTTCAGATCGTCTTTCATGAAGACCTCTCTCGTTTCGAGACAGGTCGCTTCAATATCTATGACTCCTTTTTTATCGGCAGTGTAGCTCTCGAGGCGATAGTATCTTTCACCCCTCACGCCTTCGATCAGGTCCGCGACCTCGCCGAGCTTTATCATGGGAGCCTCGAGCAATTCGGCATAATCGAGCGCCGTCGTCGACTCGCCAGCGGAGTTCACCGCATAACCGTACGGGCTTATATCGTAGCCGTTCTCGATTATCCTGTCGTTCGAGACTATACCCGCGGTGCCGCGCTCGCCTTTCCATTCGCCGTAAAGATCCGTCACCGAATCGAGCCACCGCGCCTGGTCTGCGAGCGACGACCAGTTTTCCTCTCTCTCCGTCTCCGGGACGGCGAGGAAGACCTTCCCCTTTCTCTCCGCAGGCTTTTTCCTGTTTATCACCAGTATCGACTTCCGTTCGCTGCCCGAGCATACGAGACTCCCGGGGAGCGCTATGACCGCTTCCAGCAGGTCGTCGTCCACGATCGACCGCAGGGCTTCGGGGATCTTGCAGCTGTCGATCAGACTGACCAGCTTTCCGTAAGGTTTCGTCGCTTCGAGGCCGTGGTCGATATACTCCCACTGGCTCCCCGGCTCTCTCGCGATCTCGAGATCTTTCATGAAGAAGTGGCCCGTATTCAGCCGGAGATGTATTATTCTCTCGGCCGACGGCGGTTCTATGATGACCCTGTCGTAGAGGGCATTCTCGATGAGAGCGGCGTCCTCGGGTCTGAAGAGCGGATCTCCACGCTTGAGGTTCACGGTGTTTACCCCCAGGATGGCCAGCGCTGTCTTGCCCACCCTGTGCCTGAAGGGGTCCGTTTCCAGCCCGGTGAAATCCGTGTTCTCCAAACCCTCGGTCTTGAATATGCTGTATATCGCCCTGCCGAAGTTGAGCGCAGGATCGTAGACGCTCATTCCGGGCTTCAAATCGAGCAGCTTCGCCATAGCCTCGACGACCGGCATGGCCACGGCCGCGTCGGGATCTACCAGCCCCAGATCGATCGACAGCGAGAACATCGTGTCGTAGATGCCCCCGCAGACCCTGGCGATATCGGTGATCGTCAGACTGTCTATGAAACCGTCAGCGTAAGTGCAGGTCTTCCGCAGCAGCTCGGGACCTTCCGTGAAGATCCAGACGTATTTGCCCTTGTAGTCGATGAACCCGTAGCGCGGATATCTGCTGATTATCTCTTTAAGCGCCTTTTCGACAAGCCCTGCCCTCTCGAGGCCGCTCTTGTCGAAGAGATCGAATTCCCTGAAAACGTCGAGGAAATTATCGCGGAGCGAGAGCTTTCTGAGCAGCATGTTCGTCCAGAAGTACTCTATCGCCCTTTCGGAAAGGTCGCGGCCCTCTTCTCCGAGTTTTGACAGAAGATACATGTAGTTGCGGGAAAAACTCTTCAGATCCATATTTACCTCCTTCTGGTTTAGTTCGAACACTTGAAAAATCCCGACAGTCTCATATCCCTATCCTCCAGCGATCGCTTCTGGCCCAGATCCTGAAGAACTTCGCACCTACATTGAATCTCATGACGAACTCAGTGTATTCCGGCCAGATAGGCATTCTGTAAAACTCGCTTCGGCCTATTCCGCCGTTTATGAGGTATTCGGGCAAGGGGTTTCCCCCATGGAAGACCGACCGCGCGAGTATCTGTCCTCTGTTGGTGAAGTCGGTCCAGTTGCATCCGAAGGCTTCGCCGGGCTGGATTATGGCCAGGATCTTGGGAGCCATCCTGTTTTCCAGGTAAAGCGCCTGGTAAGCGGCTGCGCCGTCCGCGCATATGAAGAGCAGCGAGAATCTAGACGGGTTGTGCGTTTCGTCGTACTCTTCGGTCCTCTCGAAGATGAACCATTCGGCGAAGGGACTCTTGAACACAAACGAGTAATGGTCGGGTTCGTAGTATTCGGCACGGTTCGGGGTGACCCTGATCCTCCAGCCGTTCGGCGTTAGCTGGCCTTCGCTTATCGGAAGCTGCCGGAGAACTCTGTACCCCCTGAATCCCCTGCTGGCGATCTCTTCCAGCAATTCTTCCCTGCTTATGGAGTAGTCGACATATACGAAGCTATAGACATTTCCCAGAAAGTATTCGACCGGATGGCCGTCGTAGCCGCAGGCCGGGTAATACAAAGAGTCTTTCAGTACGTCCCGGACGTTGAACTCGCCCGGGTTCTTTATCCATTCAGGCATTTCGGCCTTCGTTATTTCACTGAACATCCGCATCTCTCCCTTCATGATTTTGAACGTCTGTTTCCCTCGATCTACATCGATCTTGCTTATCCGCTCCGATCATGTGAACAGGAAGCCTCATGGCACCTATCTTGTGCCCGGGCAGCATTTCCATGAACGTGTCCCTCGCGGCCTCCTCGATTAGAAACCGGCCGTAGTCGGACCTGAACGCATTGAAAACTTTCACCGGGTTGTACCCTTCGCCGGTCCTGAGCACTGTATGGTGTATCGACGGCAGGATCGCCCTGTCAGCCGGGATTTCGCCCACGATTCCGACTGTCGTCACATCTCCCAGCCTCGTGAATACGATGTCGCCCTTCTGGAGAAAGACCTTCTCCACACCCCGCGCGAGATCTCCGTTATACTCCTTGAGTGAGTCGAGGAGTACTGTTCCGCAAACATCGACTCTGAGACGCGTATTGACGTACACCCTGCCCCTGTAACACGTTTCTTCCCCACTTTCTTCCGCAAGAGGTCCGGCTGGAAGAGCGTCGTCCGCAACCGCGTCTCTGCGCTTTCGCATATAGCGGGCCGTCTCTAGCAGCTCGCCCACGTCGCGAAGTTCGACCATCGGAGAGTTCAGCAGCCTTTCGAGTTCCTCTACCGGCAGATCCTTCCCCGAAGCCGCCATCAGGTAGTTTCCCGGTATCAGGAAATAGCCGCTCCGCTTTATCGTGCCGATAGGGACTGTCGCACATACTCCGCTTTCGCCTTTCCAGTCCTTGAAATTCCTCATGACTGAATCCAGCAGAAGATTCTCCTCTCTCACTTCGAAGCAGAAGGGCTCAACCGTGTCGCTCCGGCAGGACGCCATAAAGACCTCTCCACGTCTCTCCCGCGGTTTGGCCTTGTTGAGCAACATGATGCAGCCTCTGTCATAGCTTCCGTGAACGGCCCTGGCTGGAAGCTCTATCACGGCCTCAAGCCAGTCGTTGTCGACTATCTCTTCGTGGCGTTTTCCAAGTTCTCCCAGCGTGATCAGCGTCGCGAGCTTGCCCGTATCACTGGTAGAGCGTATCCCGTGGTCTATGAAGTCCCATTGACCCGTCAGGCCCGACGATACGCCGAAGAGCCTTCTGAGAAAGACGTCAGTCTTGAGTTCCTGAGGTATCATCTTCTCGCCTGCGGGCGGCTCGATTATCACCCTGTCGTACTTCTCTTCAAAGAAGATGCGTTCGTTCGAGGGCTTGACGATAGAGTCTCCCCTCCTCAGCTTCGACACGTCGATTCCGAGAAGCGCCAGGACCGTCTTCGCCAGCCTGTACTTGCGCGGATCGATTTCCAGTCCGGCGAAAGATGTCCGCTCAAATCCATCGCCGGTGAAGATCTTATAGAAGGCCCGGCCGTAGCCAAAAGCCGGATCGTAAACGGACATCCCCGGTTCTATCTCGAGGAGTTCGATCATCATCTCGAGGATCTCGATCGGTACGATTACGTCCGAATACAGGAGGCCCGAGTCGAGGGCCGTCGAGAACATACCGCTGTACAGCGGACCGCAGACCAGCCCGATATCCTCTAGCGAGAGCGAATCGATTATATCGTCGGCGTAAGCGCAGGTTCTGTGGAAGAGCGGAGAGTCTTCTTTGAAGGCCCCGCTCAGCCCGCACCCGGAATTCATGAAGGAGAATTCAGGATACTCCCTCGTAAGCTCCGATACCGCCATCTCCATGAGATCGGCCCGCTCCTGTCCGCTCTTTCGGGAGAAAGAAAAACTCCCCAGAACACTCAGATACATGACGTTCTGTGAGAGTTTTTTCAACAGTAGGGAGCTCCAGAAGTATTCGATCGCCCATTCGGAAAGCAGCCGGTCCTGCTGACCGAGTTTGGAGAGGAGATACATGAAATTCTGCACGCTGCCCGGAAAGTCCATCAGCGTTCCCTTTCTTTGACCGGCGCTGTCTTAGCAATTCGGAAGCCCGTCGCGAAGTTTATGTAACCTCCCCAGGCGCCCATACGCGCCGTAACCGTCACTCTGGTCGGGTCTTCACCTACACTTCCGCCGCGAAGGGCTTTCAGTTGACCGGTTTCTTCGTACGGGTTTATCTCCAGATCGTCCCGGTATTGGTTGTAACAGTCGCTGCACAGTTCCCAGACGTTGCCGGACATATCGTAAAGCCCGAGTTCGTTCGGACTCTTCAGCCCGACCACTCGAGGTCTTTTGAAGACGTCTCCCCTGAACCATGCGACCTCATCGACGTCGTCGCTCCCTGCGAAGATGTAATCTCCGCTCTTGTTCCCTCCCCTGGCCGCGTATTCCCATTCCGCCTCGGTCGGCAACCTGTAACCTGCGACTCTGTCTATATGAGATGTTCGCGAACCGACGGCATCCAGTAGATTCCCGAACCTATCGTACGCCGGGGGCAGACCATCCCTTTCGCTCAACCAGTTGCAGTAGAAGATGGCGTCGAACCAGTTCACATACACGACTGGCTTTCGACTGCACGGAAAGTATTCACCCTCCGGTTCTTCCGCGCCCGTTTCCCGGCAGAACCGCGAATACTCCAGACAAGTGACGGGGTACTTGCCGATATAGAAATCATAGGTAAGTCTCACCCTGTGGACCGGTCTCTCGTCTTCAATTCCGGTCATCCTTGCGTCGCCCATCTGAAATTCTCCACCTTCGACAAAAACGAGCTCGTTTTCCGTAGGTCTGTGAATAGGGGTCTCTCTCCGCTGAACGACCGGTGGATTGAGCCTTGCGGGGTCTCCTGAGAATTTCCAGACAGTGATGAAGTCGCTATACCTGCTACGGTACTTTTTTACTCTGTCCGTGTACTCGGGCCAGGATCTGTTGAAACCGGCCATACCGATGATATATTGGGGTAGGGGATTGTCGCGATGGAATATCGTCCTGGCGAGGATCTGATCTCTGACACCAAATTCCGTCCAGTTCATCCCGAAGCCGTATTGCGGGATTACGAGAAATTTTGGAGCTATCTGGTTTTCCAGGTACAGGGCCTGGTAGGCCGCTACTGCCTCGGTGTTTAGAAAGAAGAAGGAAAAGCGTTTCGGGTTGTGCGTCTCGTCGTACTCCTCGGTCCTCTCTAGGATGAACCACTCTGCGAAGGGCTCTTTCTGAATTCTAAGCCACGAGTTGGGGTTTCCGTCTTCCTCGGTCGGCAGGACCTTCTTCCACAGCGTGTTCATGGGTTCTCGGTTTCTTTCGAAGTAATTTCTGTTGGGGTCGTTGCGATAGCTGTTTATCAACTTATCTCTTCGCGGGTCCTCGTCGCGATAATACCAGGTCAGCGCGTCCCACCCGCCCGGATGAAGTCTGTACGGGTTTATCGATTCTTGTCGGATCACTCTGTAGCCTTTGAAACCGTACTCGGCCATATCCTGCATTAGATCTTCGCGGCTAATGTAGTAGTCGATGTACACGAAGCTGTAAGCGTTTCCCATGTAGCATTTGACAAAATGGCCGTGAAGGCCGCTGGCGAGGTAGCAGAGAGAGTCCTTCAGAATATTTCTTATGTTGAACTCTCCGGGGTTTCTGATCCATTCAGGCATTTCCATTGACGGTATTTCCGTCATCAACTTAACCACTCCTCCTTATGATTTTTCGTGACCGAAATCGCTGCCTGATAAATGGACCGGTTATCTGTTCTTACCTCTCTACAATCGCACAAAGAGATTGCCATCGAGTGGGTAACGGGATATTGGGTGAAAACGTCGTGCTTTGAGGAGGTGCGTGATTTGGTGAATGGGCTATCCGATTAAGAAGCTACGTGAATCCCTGCCTTAGGCGGATAGAATAGCGAATGGAAGCGTTCGTGTGGGATTCGCGTTCTGGAAGTCGTCTCGAAGGCCAGTAGTGTACAACTGTTGTGGAATCGACATATGTACTGGCTCTCGAAAGAGTTAAATCTGCCCTAGGTTTCTCGTCTACGTACTTATTAAGAAGTAAAACTGTCTTATGACCTCTTAACCTACATAGATTCGTATACACATCTAAATATACAACGTTTTAGAGCTTCATAAGTTACGGATTATCTGTAATAATTATTATGTATTCATTGCGAAAAATCGTATAATTGACATGAGCCAGGGCAGTAATCGATTCTGGTCTGGTGGAAGCCACGGACATTCTCACACTGACGGATTTCGAATGATTCAGGTACCTGCATGAATAGTAACCGCTCATTGTAAATTTGTACGCCGACTGCATGGGTGGCCAATAAAATCAACCCGGGAGATCTATATTCTACTGATTGGATTGAAATAGTACCCTTTCCAGTAATTTGGAATTACTTATTAGCATTGCATAACTATCTATTCAAAGGCGCAAGAAAGAAAATGTGTGAAACAAATGCGATCACTCTAAATATATGGACATATATGGACATAACTATTGACTTTAAATTAATGAAGGGGTATACTCTCTATGAAAGATGAAAAAGAGATTCTCGAAAATATGAGAAAGATCGGCTTACGTTTTGATGGCATTGAGGAGTTTTCATTGGCTCTGAGAAAGGGGATCGATAACAGTGACCCGAAGTTTTTCTCTCATACGATGTTTAAGAAGAATTTCAAAGATCAATCTACACGAGAGTTCAAACTGGAGATACTCGGAATAATACTTGGATTGATGAATAACCCGAGAATGGGAGAAATGAAAACCGGTCCTCTTAAGGGATTGCGTTCTATAGAGTTGAAGACAGTTTCCCAAGGTAGGTTGGTGTATTCATATTTTAAGAGGTCAAACACCATACACCTTATTTATGTGGGTTCACACGGAGGGCTTGGGTCGAAATACGAAGTTCTGCAAAAAAATCTGGGAAAGAGACTGTCTTTGTTCAACAGAGAGGGTGATTGAAGTGATTATGTTTGACAGAATCTGGGAAATGCTTGAGAGTATCAGTGCCGGAGAGAGAAGAAAGGCATTCGATGCAATCGTTGAGCTGCTATCATTTTCGAAAGATGAAGAGATGCTCCAGCTTAGAGATGACTTGATAGCCTTTGAGGAAGACATTACCGACGAATCGGAGGATCCGATAAAGTCGCTTCTCGAAAACACCTATACAAAGAAGGAAGCTGCCGAAGCGCTTAAAGTTAGTGAGAAAACCATTCAAAGAGCAGTCTCTGAAGGTTTGATTATGCCGGTTAATCCCGGTAAAAAACCGCTCAGATTTTCGGTCGGTGATTTAAGAATACTGTATGGCAATCCGATTGAGAAAGAGAAGGAGAGTAAGGGGTTAATCACACAGTACTGGGTTAATGCAAATGCACGCGCTCAGGTTTTCTTCTCTGCTTATGACCAGGTTCTTGCGGAGTTTGAACATTTGGAAGAAAAGGCTAAGGGAGTTGTCAATATGGGTGATCTTTGTTTCGCAAGTCCTCAAGAAGATGCTTATCGCTTCTCGTTTGATGGAGGTGTTAGGTGAAACCGAGAATTGCAGGTTTTCAATTAGTATCTCATACAATAAAAAGCCTAAGCTTCGAGATAAGGGGTGAGCTGAGAAAAGTTTCTTTGAAGCCTGATTTGGATCTGATTCCGAAATATGAGATCCGCAGGAAGGACGAGAGATTAAGCGGTGAGCTGTGTCTTGACATATCTTATAATCTCAAGTCCGGAAAGAAGATTGTTATAGCTTTCAAGGCGATTATCACAGGGCTATTTTCTTCAACACATAACATGGATGAAGAAGAATTCGAGAGATTTATCAAGTACTCAGGAACACCAATGCTTATTCAAATGGCGAGGGGTCTCTTAATATCAATCTCTGCCGAAGCGGGTCTAACTCCACCGATAATCATACCGATGATAAACTCAACCACGTGCTTTGAAGAGAAATGATTCATAAACCCTACAGGTGCTTTTCACTTTCTTGGAAGAATTGCACAATTGCAAATTACTTTCGGTTACCAAGTAGGAAATTACAGTATTTGGCCAAATGAAAATGGTTCTGCAGCAAACCTTGATCGAGGAGTAAACACGAAAAGGATGTGGATATATTCAATAAAATGACCTCTTGATTGGTCTATATGAAATGTTAAATTGGATTGACTGCCGCTTTTCTCGACATACACGCTTGAAGTGCGTATATCGAGAGTTATGGAACCGGCTAAAGATACAAGAAAACTGTACAATTTTACATGTTTCAAGATCAAAAGGAGGTATGTAGTGGTTATTCAGCGATACTCGGTCAATCAACACCCAATTCAGACTTTGCTCACATGGGTTCAGACACAGGAAGTTGCTATACCGGAGATTCAGCGGCCCTTCGTTTGGGACGCGACCAAGGTTAGGGATCTTCTGGATTCTCTTTATCAGGGTTATCCCATAGGATACCTCATCGCCTGGCAGAATCCCAATGTCAAACTCAAGGACGGTACCAATTCAGTCGGCAAGCGAATTCTTATTGACGGCCAGCAGAGAGTTACAGCACTGATGGCAGCACTGTTGGGTCAGAAAGTAGTCACTAAGGACTATCGCAGGATTCGGATAGTCATTGCCTTCCATCCATTAGAAAAAAGATTCGAGGTCACTAATCCCGCTATAAGAAAGGACAGAAGCTGGATACCAGACGTCTCGGCAATCTTTAAACCCGATTTCAAATTGATGCAAACAGTGAAAAATTACTGCGAATCGAACTCGATTGAGAACGAAGACGAGATTTTCGAAAGTCTCGAGTCACTCAAAGGTATCGTTAACAATCCGATCGGCCTGATAGAACTCAATTCCAATCTGGATATCGAAACGGTTACGGAAATCTTCATAAGAATCAATTCGGCCGGGTCAGTGCTCAGTCAAGCGGACTTTGCTATGTCGAAGATCTCCGTGAATGAAACATATGGAGGAAACAACCTTAGGAAAGCAATAGATTATTTCTGCCATTTGGCCATCGCTCCCGAGTTCTATCAACAGCTCCAGGAGGTAGATAAAGACTTCACCAAAACTGATTACTTCAGCAGGATGTCCTGGCTGAAGAGTGAAAATGACGATTTGTATGATCCTTCGTACACAGACATGCTCAGGGTCGCCTTCACTTCGAAATTCAAGAGGGGTAGATTGCAGGATTTGGTTTCCCTTCTTTCCGGCAGAAATTTCGAAACGAGAGAGTTCGAAGAGGAGATTTCCGAACGCTCGTTTAATCTGCTGAAGACCGGTGTCATGGATTTCATGAATGAGAACAACTTCAAGAAGTTCATTATGATTCTCCGTTCCGCGGGTTTCATAGATAGTTCTATGATCAGGTCCCAGAATTCGATCAACTTCGCGTACATTATGTATCTAACTCTTCGCGAGATGAATAGCGACCAAGCGGAAATTGAATCATTAGTAAGAAAGTGGTTTGTTCTTTCCATTCTTACGAGTCGTTATTCCGGCTCTCCCGAATCTACTTTCGACTACGATATCAGGAGAATACATGAGAATGGGAAATCCTACATTCAGAGCGTCTTTTCGGCAGAGCTTTCCGATGCATTCTGGGAGGTAGGTTTGCCTCAGCAGATGAATACTTCGGTTGCCAGCAGCCCATCTTTCAATGTGTATCTTGCAGCCCAGGTCAAGCTCAAAGACAAGGGCTTCCTTTCACGGGATATCTGCGTCGCAGATCTGGTGAGCTTAAAGGGAGATGTTCATCACATTTTCCCCAAGGAATACCTTAAGAAATTCGGCCTTACTAAAGGAAAGTATAATCAGATTGCCAACTATGCGATGACACAGAGCGAGATAAACATCGCCATCAGTTCGAAACCGCCTTCGCAATACCTTACAGAAGCGCTGGAGCAATGCAATGGTGGGGGCCTCAAGTACGGCGGCATCACGCGCAAAGATGAAATGCTTGAGAACTGGAAGATGAACTGCATCCCTGAAAATATAGTGAACATGACAATAGACGACTATGAAGAATTTCTTGAGGAACGAAGATATCTCATGGCACAAAAGATCAAGATGTATTTCTCGGTTCTTTGAATTGGGTTTAAATCAACTCTTCAAATTGAAGCCAAAAGAGAGATGACTGCAGTTTGAGGCCGGGAAGGTGAATCAAGTACTAAAAAGATGCTCTGAAAATGCTTACAGTAGATTTTTAGGCTAGCTAAATGGGCAAATTAAGATATTCTGTTCAATAAGATTGAATGAGGTGTCGTTGGTGAGCGAGACTAGAATTCTTGATACATTCGTTGTTGAATCAGATCAAGGCTTGAGGTCGTTCAATATCTATGAGGGCGATATTTTTGAGCAGAAGAGTGATTTGCTAGTTCTCTCAACTCATTCTACAAAGAGAAATGCTCCAACCGGCTGGATATTGACTAAAACAGAAACAGGGTCAGACTCCTATTTTCAAGTATCAACATCAGGACTCAGGATATGACTTACAGCCTCTTTGATACACCCAGGCGCGCCTTTGCTCTTCGCCCGGATATTGTGCTGGAATTCGGTAAGCATAAAGTCGTTATGGATACAAAATGGAAACTCCTCGGACTCCGTATTTACGGGACGGTATCCTCTGCTGTGCCTTCGAGCGCCGGGCCGGAAGATGCGTTTATGCGTGCGAGGCTCGAAGACTGATAAGTGAACCCACCATAAACCAAAAACTACAACAGTCAACAACCTTCAGCAACAGGGACTTACGGAAAGCAATTTAATTTTGTATAGAATTTAGCAAGTGATATATTATTTCTATGAGCGCATTGCACCACCTGTTGCGTATCGCCTGAGTTTTGACGTGCTTACTTCGAGTGCGAGGCCTCACTAATGGAGGTGGGGTAATGAAGCGAGCATTCCTTCCACTGTTTCTGATTGTCTTTCTATGTATCACGTTCGCCAGGACGAAAGTTGACATAATCGGTGTGCAGTAATCTGCAACTAACATAAGTAGGAGGTGTGACAATGAAGAAAGCGGTATTGCTTGTACTCTGCGTTATATTGCTGGCAACGTTTGGATTTGCGAACACAGAACCGGTCATGCCTGCGATAGAGACGGTTCTGGACACAGAAAGGCCGAAAGATGTGGACATACTGTTGTTGAGAAACGGAGACAAACTGACGGGCACGGTCGTGAACGGGAGCTTCTCTATAAGAACCTCCTATGCCCATATAGTGATAGAAAGCAAGTACATAGCCGGGATAAACCTCGAAGGCGGGGCTAACAGCATAGAGTCGATAATCACGGTAAATAACAACCGCTTCTCGGGTTTCATAGACGACGCCTTCATAAGCTTCAAGCTTACGAACGGTCCACAGCTGGAGATAAGGCGCGAGAAGGTCCTGAAGATAGTATTCAGGCAGAGGCCTCAGGAGACGGCGGGGATGAAGTGGAGGCAGTTCGTGCAGCTCAAGAACGGAGACTACTTCCACGGGCAGATACTGACGAAGGACATAACGATCTCCACGACTTACGCAAAGATACCGCTGGATTTTGCCACCATCGAGTCAATAACGCTCATAGGGGACGCCAACCCGCTCACCACAGTGAAGATGACGAACGGTGACACCGTGCAGGGGATACTCGAGACGGAGGACATAGAGATCGAGCTGGACGTGGGATCGGTGATAGAAGTTTATCAGGATAGGATAGACAGGATATTCTTCAAGGAGGGGTACGTGCCCGATGGCGTACCCTCGATAGTGACGAGCAGCCCGGCAGCGGCGAAGGGAAACTTCGTGCTGGTCGAAAAAGGCAGTTTCACTATGGGCGACACGTGGGGCGATGGAGACAGCGATGAAAAACCGACACACAAGGTGACGTTCACCTACAACTTCTACATAGGCAAGTATGAGACTACATTCGAAGAATACGACGCTTTCTGCGAGGCTACCGGAAGGAGCAAACCATCTGATAGCGGTTGGGGAAGGGGAGCCAGACCAGTAATAAACGTGACCTGTTGGGACGCCATCGACTACTGCAACTGGTTGAGCGAGAAAGAAGGCCTTCCAAAAGCGTACGACAACAGTGGAAATCTGCTGGACAAAGATGGAATGATAACGACCGATATAACGAAGGTACTCGGATACAGGCTGCCGACAGAAGCCGAGTGGGAATACGCGGCCAGAGGTGGAAACAAGAGCAGGGGTTACGAGTATGCTGGAAGCAGTACCGTCGGTGACGTCGCCTGGTACGAGTCAAACTCGGAAAGCAAAACCCAAGAAGTCGGAAAGAAGGCGCCGAACGAGCTTGGAATATACGATATGTCGGGTAACGTATGGGAGTGGTGCAGCGACTGGTATAGAAGCTACTCCAGCTCGGCACAGACGAATCCGTACAACGGTACATCCGGTTCCGACCGGGTGTTTCGTGGCGGTGGCTGGAGCGACTTTGCGACGGACGGGCGGGTAGCGAATCGCCTCGACTTCTCGTTCACTTACACGCTCAACCTCCTCGGGTTCCGTATTTGCAGAACGGTGCCCTGATTTACACTTTAACCTTTTTACATTTTTACCCTTTGCTGCGTCTCAGAGCGCCGGCCCGGAAGATGCGTTTATGAGGTCCAGACTAGACGACTGATAAAAAGCGATGAAATAGACCTATCCACCAATCAACAAATCGCAGAAATGGAAGTTCACACAAATGAATATTCCTTTGTACAGAATGTAACAAGTGGTATACTAATCATATGAGTGCATTGCACTTGTCTTCTCATAAGTAGTCTTGAGCTGAAAATGACTATTCATGAGTGCAGCACCTCAATTGCAGGAGGTGGTGCGGCGAAGATGGAAATGAGAGCGCTTATACGAAGACTCGTTGCCGTAAGCTTAATTCTTCTCTTTTATGCCTTGACCTTCGCGTTCAATCTTGGAGATGCCCTCAAGAGCATTCAGCAATCCGCAGGAAATGCTGTGAACAAAGCAAAAGAATCAGTCTCGGACATATACGAGAAAGCTAAAGACACGGTTTCAGATACGTATAACAAGGCCAAAGATACAGCCGGTAATCTCTATGACAGTGCAAAAGATACAGTAGGAAATGTTATCAAAGACACTACCAACAAAGTCGGTAATCACTCTCAACAGCTTTCGAATACTATTAAAGAGCAAGGAAAAGAAGCTCTTAGAACTATCGAGAAGAAAGCTTCCGAAATAGTAAACATGGATACCAGAGAGCTGGTGAATAAAGCCAGCGAGATCAAAGACTGGACGGTTAATGAGGGAGAGAAAGTCTGGAAAGAAATGGACGAGTATCCGCTGCTGAAGTCAGTGGTTCAAATCGCGGCAGATCAGGCCTATGAGAGCACCGTTGGAGAGGTGAAGACCGAGATAATGCTGGCTACTGCCGTTTATGAGATAGCTAAAGACGGCAGGCTCGATTCGGAGGAGATGATGGACTTCTGCGATCGGGTGGTGACTATGGCGATCGAGGAAGAACTTGCAGAAGTAGAAATGGCAGTGCAGATAGTAGGAGTGGTTTCGGAAGCATCGGGTCTCATGAGTGAAAGTGAAGTCAATCAGATGCTTGGTCTTTACGATAAGGCGGTGGATATAGCCTTCTACAACAGAGACTGGGACGAAAAAGAAATCATAGAGCTCATGTATTACATCTCGGAATCCCTTCCCATGTACGATTACTCTATCGAAGAAATAACGCCGGTTGTTGAAAAGGCTATCGCGCAAGCAAAGAACAGATCGATAGAGCCGGAGCAGGTAATTCGAGAGTTGCGTATGGAGCTGGGTTATGCAGGTGAACCGATCGATTATCTGACTCACAGCGCGCTGATAATTGCCGGCATACTGCTGTCATTTTTTGGATACAGAATACTCCGGAGCAGTGCCTGGTTGATCGGAATACTCTTACTCCCCACCCTTCTGGGAATCAGCGTTTACTTCCTGAGCGGGAATGTGACAATCACCGTGGTTGTTGTTGTAGTTGCTTTACTAGCCTCGATCTTCATACGAAAGATGTTTTTCTATCTCCTCGTTGGATTGGTGGGATTTGCAATAACTTATGTTTTGATAGTCTTCATGATTTCGAGAGGAGTGATAGAAAGCATACCGGTTGAATGGCTTTTTGGAATCTCTGCGATCGGCGGTATGGTAATTCTGCTAATTAGGAAATTCACGGCAATAACAATAACCTCGCTGACCGGCGCTTATATAATAGTTTCTAGCACGACTAGCATAATAAACATGATCAGCCCGGGAATATTTGCCGGATCCGGACCGGTTTCCATTCAGAGAATTGGAACTAATATGAGGGCTTTCGTGCTCAGCCTTCAGACAATCGCTAGATACCTCTTCGATCAAATAGCCTCATTTCTCTACCTGGATAGACTGAATATTGACCTTATGCCTATTAAACCATCGTACGCGAACCTGAGTGGTGGGAGCCAGTACTTCTATTTCTCTCTTATAGTGGTCATTCTTGTAGTATTTTGTATTGTATTTCAATATCGCAAACAAAAACCGAAGACTGCAAAAAGAACGGTGGAGAATCGAGAAAGATCTGAGCTTGCAGACAGACAGGATGGTTTCATGACCTGAGTCGATTCAAAAAAACGTGACAGACCCCCTTTTTCATGAACTGGATGATGAACCTTAATTATTCCCAATACCCATCGCCGGACCGGAAGACGCGTTTATGAGGTCCAGACTAGACGACTGATAAAAAGTGATGAAATAGACCTATCCACCAATTAACAAATCGCAGAAATGGAAGTTCACACAAATGAATATTCCTTTGTGCAGAATGTAACAAGTGGTATATTAGTCATATGAGTGCATTGCACTTAATCTTATCCGCCTAATACCTTTGACAGAGACAGTTGCAGACCTGAGCGATGCACCCTTTACTGGGGGTGTGATTGTGAACAGGGTAATTCTTATGGCGGTACTTGCATTTCTTTTGATTGTTTCAACAACTGCATCTGCGTATGTGGTTGGAACCCTGTATTTTCCAAGAGATACGGTGGATCTCAATGGAAGAGAGATTAAGACCTTCCTTGCAGAGCAACCTCTCACGATGTTCGATCATCTGTTCGGAACGAGCACCTACTTCAACGAGCTGAAAGACGAAGAGAAACTGAAAGCCTTCTACAAAGACACGCTAATAGACATAGCTATGCTCACTTCTCTCGACCCTATGATAAGCCTGTTTTCAAGCTGCTATACGATAATCAAATGGACGGGAACCGACCTGGACGACGTTGCAGAGGGTATGAAAACCTTCTTCTCTCTGTACAGGTCCATAGTGAACAACAGATATGTCTCAGATCAGCAGCAGTACGGAGAACTGCTGAACAAATTCAAAGAGTTCGGGAGACTGGACACGAACATAAGCAGGAAATGGCTGGAGGTATCTCAGGGCGTGAACGTGGCCGCTAAGATACTAAAATGGTCGAAATACGCCGTCCTTCTGAACTCTGTCAACAGCTATATGTTGTCTATGGACTTTGCTCTGGACAGATTACGCCTGATATATTCCCTGATTCGCAGCTACAGAATGGAAGGCAACGAAACATCCCCGCTCTTTGAAGAGGCTGTGCTTGCTGCAATAGTAGAATTAGAACAATGGGCGAACAGAACGAATATAGAGCGGTTCATAACGGCTTACTTCGATCAACTGGACAAAGTAACGCTGACTAAAGACATAACCGAAGAACTAGCCCTGGCCTCCTTGAAAGGAGCGGTGAAGGCGGTCGGACTGCCTGCGATCCCTGCCATAGGCTGGGGCTTTGCAATCAAATTCAGCATTGACACAATAATGAGCGGAGTGAAGTCCCAGGAGATATTCAACAGGTATCTTCTGGCTGGAGACATACTACACTGGCTCAGGAAACTGAGAAACAGAAGCGTTAACGGGAGCTGGGAACATCTGGAGCTGGCAATATGCGAACTGTATAGCCAGATGTACTCGGCGGAGCTTGGAAAAGACTTCTTCGGTGAGAAAGTGCAGAAATTCGTTGTATGGAAGAGCAACGAGAGAAAAGAGACAATAAGAACCTTCGAAAACGACATAAGTACAGTGAGGGGATTCATTGAATACATCTTTGCAAATGATGAAATACTCGAGCGGTTCTCCCAGTTCTATGCTGAGTCCTTACCTGCTGAAAAGGTGACTAAAACGACGAAGTATCTTCTGACACGTGGGAAATACGCAGAGACATCCGACCTGTTGACGGCGGTGAGAAATGAATATGGGTCCAGGGCAGAAATAGCGGACTGGGCAGAGATAAAGAGAGAGTACAGCGGGAAGTCGGGAGAACTTATCCGGGAGCTTGGACTGGGAATCGGCCAGGGTGAAAGCGTGCTAATACAGAACAACGGAAAGAGGTACTACTCTGGAAGCCGGCACTACTTCCTCACACGTTTTGATGGAGAAGTACCTTCCTGGTACGCAGTTCACGACGAGATAGACGGCTACACTCTCGTGTTGGGATCCTGGTACGACGTTGAATACAGAATAATCGTGAAAATATCTGAATAAACTCTATTTGGGGGTCGAACATATGAGGACAATCCGCTGGTTTCTGACACTGACAATCCTGTTTCTAGCGTCTTTGACACTCTCGAGCACAAAAGCGCTGGTGATAGGGATAGGAAACTACAGTGACTCCACGATAGAACAGCTACCTGGAGCGATAGAAGATGCTAGAGCCTTCGCGGAAGCATTGAAGAGAAACGGAGTAGAACCGAAGATAAAAGAAAACCTCACACTATCCCAATTGAATGTAGAGCTCAGCAAGTGGGCGAGAGAAGGAGAAGAGGAAGACATACTGATACTGTACTTCGCGGGACACGGATACACGTTGAAAGACGAACCGTATCTAATACCGAGCGATGCAAACTCGGGATACATCCGCGAGGATCCAGATAAAGTTGCATACAACCTGTCGAAGGGATTGAAAGAGCTATCTGAGGATATAGTAGCAAAGGAAGTACTGATCATCATAGACGCCTGTTACTCCGGAAGCCTTATAAAAGGGGCAAGGCCTCTACAGGACCCGAGGATAAGTGAGTTCAGCATAGACAGTCTAATAAAAGAAAAAAGTTACGTCTTTCTACTGTCTTCCAAAAGCAACGAGACGTCCGGACAGATGGATGAAGGGAGAGGCCACTTCACATATTACCTTCTCAAGGGAATAGAAGGGGAAGCGAACAGAGACAAAGACGACAAAATAACAGTGAAAGAAGTATATGACTACCTGAGGGAAGAAGTGAGGAAGGCAACTAACAACAGCCAGACACCTGTTATGGTCGGAGACAGAGAGATAGTGATAGCCTGGGACTTAAGGAGTCAGTATGCAGAACTGGCAGGGTTAATAATTACTCTGAATAGAGAGGAAAAACTAACAGCCGAACAACTACAGCTATACACGAAAATACTCTTTCAGAAAGAAAGCCTTGACAATGAACTTGAGAAGAAAGTGAGGGGCTACCTTCTGAACTATCTGAAAGACAAGAACCTCACATCACTTATAGCGCAGACAACGGTTGCGATGCTTCAATCGGGCACAACACCACAAACAAGCCAGCAAACACAGAGTCAGGTTACAACCCCTCAAAGACAAACAAAGGGAAACTGTTTGTTGAAGATAATAGCGGGAAATGAACTTGCAAAGAGCGGGACAGTTGAGATAGACGGAATAATGGAAGGGACACTTGAACAGGGAGTTCTGGTAGTAGACCATCTGGGAGTAGGAACACACAAGATAGTCCTTGAAGGAGAGAAGATAAACCGACTGGAGAAAGAGATAACGTTCAACTACGACTACGGCGCACTGGAAGTAGAATTGAATGCAGAAATAGCCACAGCAGTGATAAAGATAGTGACGATACCACCGAACGCGAAGATATGGATAGACGGAAGGGAACTATCCTCCAGAAGTCCGTGGCAGGAACCTGTAGAGGTGGGGAAGGTATATGATCTCGAAGTACTGCTAGAGGGGTATGGAAGAGAAACGAGGAAGGTCAACGTACCGAAGAAGGGGGAACTAATTGAACAAAGCATAACGATCCCGCCCTACCCGTCACCGGAGAAACCGGTATTGACGTATCCTGCAAACAACTCCAAAGACATACCCGTTGGAAACATAACTCTCAAGTGGGAAAGCAAAGAAAGTAACCTCACATACAGAGTGGAGTTCGATGGAAAGACGTACACGACTACCAACAAGATTTACACTGTAAGTGCAAACGAAAGGGGAAAGACCTACAGCTGGAAAGTAGTTGCTGTAAATGAATTTGGAAAAGAAACGACGAGTGACGAGCACTCTTTCAGAACAATGGACAACAGAGCTCCGAGCACTCCATCCAACCCAGGTCCATCTGATAAAGCCACTAACCAGCCGCTTACAGTAACCCTAAGCTGGGATTGCAGTGACCCGGACGGAGATGCACTCACACACGATGTATATTTCGGAACGAGCAGTAATCCGACAGCAAAAGCTTCTACTAACCAGAGTGGAAAGACACTGAGCAAGGGCAACCTATCTGCTGGAACAACCTACTACTGGAAGGTAGTGGCTAAGGACAGTAAGGGAGGAACCATCGAGGGACCGGTATGGAGTTTTACGACACAGAGTAACAGGGCACCGAACGCTCCATCCAACCTGTCACCTGCAAACAACGCGACTAATCAACCACTTACAGTAACACTAAGCTGGGACTGTAGTGATCCGGATGGAGATACACTCACATACGAGGTCTACTTCGGAACGAACAGTAACCTGACAACAAAGATATCTACTAGCCAGAGTGGAAAGACACTTAGCAGAAGTAACCTTTCAATTGGAACAACCTACTATTGGAAGGTAGTGGCTAAGGACAGCAAGGGAGCAACAACAGAAGGACCTGTGTGGAGGTTCACAACACTAACAGTTCCGGAAAGAATGGTCCTGGTAGAAAAAGGCAGTTTTACAATGGGGGACACGTGGGGTGATGGATATAGTAATGAAAAACCGACCCACAAGGTAACGTTCACATACGACTTCTATATTGGCAAATACGAGACTACGTTCGACGAATACGACGCATTCTGCAATGCTACGGGCAAGAGCAAACCAAAAGACGAAGGCTGGGGAAGGGGAAAGAGACCAGTCATAAACGTGAACTGGTGGGATGCAATAGCCTACTGTAACTGGTTGAGTGAGAAGGAGAGGCTTCCGAAGGCGTATGACAGCAACGGGAATCTACTGGATAAAGACGGAAGGATAACGACAGATATAACAAAGGTACTCGGATACAGGTTACCGACAGAGGCAGAGTGGGAGTACGTAGCCAGAGGTGGAAACAAAAGCAAAGGATACAAGTATTCAGGAAGCGATAATGTTGGTGACGTAGCATGGTACAGTTCAAACTCTGGAGGAAAGACACAGGAAGTTGGTACTAAAGCGCCTAACGAGCTGGGGATCTACGATATGTCCGGGAACGTTTGGGAATGGTGCAGTGACTGGAGGGGAAACTACTCTAGCTCTGCACAGACGAATCCGTATGAAAACAGTGGCTCCGACCGGGTTTTTCGTGGCGGTAGCTGGTTCAGCAATGCGACGTACGTACGGGTAGCTAGCTGCGCCAACGGCACCCCTACTAGCACGTACAACAGCCTCGGGTTTCGTATTTGCAGGACGGTGCCTTATGAAGGTGGAAACAGACCACCCCTTGCTCCGTATAACCCCAGTCCCTCAGACGAGGCAGTTATCTGGCCAACAGCAATTACTCTAAGTTGGGACAGTAATGACCCGGATGATGATACTATGACTTACGATGTTTATTTAGATACTAACGTCAATCCGACGAAAAAAGTGTCATCTAACCAGGTTGAGAATACACTTAATAGAAGTAACCTATCATATGGCACAACCTACTACTGGAAGGTAGTGGCTAAAGACAGTAAGGGAGAAACAACTGAGGGGCCAATTTGGAGTTTTAGTACACACATAGACTTAACAGTATACAAGCCCTCCACTGTAGTTCCACTGGTGATACTTGTCGAAAAAGGCAGCTTCACTATGGGAGACACGTGGGGTGGAGGAGAGAGTGATGAAAAACCGACCCACAAGGTGACGTTCACATACGACTTCTACATAGGCAAATACGAAGTGACTTTCGATGAATACGACGCTTTCTGCAACGCTACGGGCAGGAGGTGGAAACCTGACGATCAGGGCTGGGGGAGGGGAAGCAGACCTGTAATCAACGTGAGCTGGAACGGCGCGATAGCATACTGCAACTGGTTGAGTGAGAAAGAGAAACTCCCGAAAGCCTATGACAGTAACGGAAACCTGCTGGACAAAGATGGAAGAGTAACTACGGACCCGTCAAAGGTACTCGGATACAGACTACCTACTGAAGCTGAATGGGAGTATGCGGCTCGTGGTGGAAACAAGAGTAAAGGATACAAGTATTCAGGAAGCGATAATGTTGGTGACGTAGCTTGGTACATTTGGAACTCTGGATTGAAGACACAGGAAGTCGGTAAGAAGGCACCTAACGAGCTCGGACTATACGATATGAGCGGAAACGTATATGAGTGGTGCAGCGACTGGTATAACTCATACGCCAGTTCTGCGCAGACTAATCCATACAACAGTAAAGCCAAATATGGTTCTGGTTCCGGTCGGGTGATTCGTGGTGGTAGCTGGGACAACGTCGCGTCGTACGCACGTGTGGCTAGCCGCTTCTATAAAACCCCTCATAGCACTTACAGCTACTATGGCTTTCGTATTTGCAGGACGGTGCCCTGATTTACACTTTAGCATTTTTACATTTTTACCCTTTGCTGCGTCTGCGAGCGCCGGGCAAGGAGTAGCCCGCAAGCGCGAGGAGACGCAGATATTGGAGGCTCTATGGCCTTAAGGATAATACCGGTCCGACATCGTAGGAGTAGCCAGCTGTTATAAATTCAACTCCACATAGATATCGTTAAGCTGCTCCTGGGTGATACCAATATACCGCAGGGTTATCGCCGGTGAGGAATGGTTAAGCATCTTTTGAATGTACTCCAGAGCCACGCCTTTTTTGTACAGGTGATAGCCGAAGGTCTTGCGGAGCGTGTGCGTGCCGATCCCCTCATCCAGTCCGACCATATTCGCATATCTATTCAGCATCTGCCAGGCGGCGATGCGTGTTATGGGTTTCAGTTCGCCTTTAGCGGTTTTTCGTGACAGAAATACAGGATCCTCGGGAGATACACTATCGAGAGAATCGTAATACAGCTTCAACGCTTCCGCGACCGACTTGTTTATAACAAACGTCTTCACCTTCTTCGTCTTGATCTCCATTACATTCAGCTGATCCCCTGCCTTCAGAAGTCTACTTCCACCATTTATGAAGCTGCTCCACTTCAGGGCGAGTATGTCCGAGATCCTCAGTCCGGTGTTAATACCCAGAGTGAAGAGAAGTAGGTCCCGGTAGTTGGATTCACCCTTCATAATTGACTTCATCGCGTCGATCTTCTTAGTGTCTCGTATCGGCTGGACTTCCTCCATAACTACACCTCGTAAAATGCCCTGTAACGTGTTTTCTTGTGCGGTACCCTCATATCTTACCTATGCCGAGCGGCAAAACTTTCAATACGGCGCATTTAATACAGAGTAATCTGCCCGCCTTAATTGCTGGCGCGATCCTTCCAGTCTTCCAACTTCTCGGGTCCTCTTGGGTCTGTGACTCCAAGCATAACTTCTGCAAGTGTATGAAAGAAAGACGCTATGCTATAATATATAAGTGGCAATGATAACTATATATTGCCGTTAATTGCAGGTGATTTCTATGAGCTATATTGACCAAAGTGATATAAGAAACTGGTTCGAGAACGATCGGTTCCTGACGACCGACGAGCTGGTTAAGAGGCTGAGTCTTCGTTTCCCCGACGCGAAGGCTGGGACTCTTCACGCAAAGCTCCACCGACTGAAGAGAGAGGGGCTCGTGAGAAACGTCAGAAGAGGCCTATACGCTGCCGGAAGCAAGCGGGAGTTCGAGCCTGCCGTATCGAAGGAACTCGCAGGTTTATCCAAGAAGCTCCGGAAGAGGTTCCCGTACCTGGAGAGCCTGTGTGTCTGGGACAGCAGATGGCTGAACGAGTTCACGATTCACCAGGCTCTCTCTTCGATAGTGATCATAGAGAGTGAGCGAGATACAGAGAAGGCAGTGTTTGAATTCGTCAAAGCTTCCTGCTCCCGGGTTTTCATCGATCCGACTCCGAAAGAGATAGACAACTACATCCTCGGGTGCGAGAAGTGTTTCGTTGTAAGGCCGCTTGTGACCGAAGCCCCTATAACGTCCTCTGGTGACGTCTCCATTCCGAAGCTGGAGAAGATACTTGTCGATCTTGTCTGCGATAAGGATCTCTTCGTATCCTTCCAGGGAGAGGAGCTGCGCAACATATACAGGAGAGCTTTGACCGATTACGATGTGAGCCTGAGCACGATCAGAAGATATGCGAGCCGCCGTGGAAGGCTGGAAGAGGTCAACAGACTTATTGAGCAAGAAGGGGAGAGCATATGATCACAAAGAACTCCGCTACCGGACAATGGCTGGATGCGGTTATGAAATCCTACAAGAAGAACGATCCCGGAATAGTCGAGAAGAGCATAATGGCGCTGACGTTGCTCGAACAGCTTTCCGTTGAAGGCCTCGACTTCATATTCAAAGGCGGGACGTCTCTTATGCTTCTGCTGGATAATTTCAGCAGGTTTTCGCTGGACATAGACATATTGCTCCGCGATGAGCGGGAAGGCCTCGAGGATATATTCGATGCAATCTGCAAGAAGGGCGTATTCAAAAGCTGGTTCGAGGATGAACGCAAGACTCCCTCGGATGTTCCCAAAGCTCACTATGGATTCGTGAGGGAATCGGTGCTGGACGGGAGAGAACGGGCAGTCTTTCTGGACATCCTTTACCAGGAGGTCGGCACGAGGTCGCTGTTGAAAGTCCCTGTGAGGCATAGGGTAATAGAGACAGCACCGCCGGACGTGTTGGTGACCGCGCAGACTCTCGACGCTCTGCTTGGAGACAAGCTGACTGCCTTTGCGCCGAACACGACGGGTATTCCGTACGGCACCGGAAAGGAAGCAGAGATAATCAAGCAACTCTTCGATCTGGGAGTCCTTTTCGACAATCTGGCCGATCTCGATGAAGTGCGGAACTCATTCTCACAAAACTGCATGTTCGAACTCGGTTACAGGAAGCTGGCCTTGAGCGAGGTCGATGTCCTGAATGACTGTTTTGACACGGCGATCACGCTGATCTACAGAGGAGTCTACAAGAAGGAACAGTTCAGCTATCTTATGACGGGTGTCAAGGCGTTCAAAGCATTCTCGTTCAACAGCAGCTACTCTCTGGAAGACGCCATAAGGAGTTCGGCAAAGGTGGCGTATCTTGTTCAGTTGCTCAAGGCCGGCAAGGGACGTCATGAGAAGTTTCGAGAAACAATCGACTTGCGTGATGTCAATATCACCAACCCATCGTGGAGCAGGTTGAACAAGCTGAAAAAGACAGATCCAGAAGCCTTCTTTTATCTATTCAACGCATTGAAGTTGGTCGAACAGTAGGTTCCAGTTACCTGCGAGTGAAATCAGGCGCTTGCGCGGAGAATCTACTTTCGAGCCGGCCGATCGGTCGGTGTGTCCAGATATATCCGGAGAAATTATATGCTATGTGTATAGTGCGTATAAGGCAGTGATCTCGCGATTGAAAGGGGGCGATCTAATGGATACACATCAGCTCTTGAGGAAAGAAATAGAGACCATACCCCCGATACTCCCGTAGAAGAAATCCTTCGGTTTGTAGTGTCACCAGGTGTTTAACGGGATTTCGAAGTCTCAACTCATGCATATCGAGGTTCTTCACATTTTTTGTGTGTTCACAAAACTGATATAATCATGCTGAACAAATGTCCAGAATCTAATACGACTAAAGCCATGTAAACTCATGACTGTTCGTACTGCCTAAAAAGCGGATTCTCAGAGAATCTCGCTATTGGTGATGTCTATTATAGGGCCGGCAAGTTCTATCGATCGGGATGAATAAGACTTGCAACATCACATATTTCCAAGCTATTGGTGGGTTGAGTCATTGTCTATGCGCTTTCCAGATTTCTTTTGCTCTTTTGCGGCAGAAGCTGTATGACCCATTCGTCAGGAGGGATGTAATTGCAGAGTAATGATGCTGTTTCGGCTAAGATCGAGAAGTGGAAGAAGGCATTGTTAGATCTCTCGATGAGAAATATGCTTATCAACTTCAGGCAAAGCAAGACGAGCAATCTGAAGTTGATCAAACCTTCAATCGATGAGATTTTCGAAAAGGTTGTTCTTCAAGAAAAACAGATGAGCTTCATTCCTCTCCCCACGGTAAGCGAAGATGATGAAAGGCGAGTAACTCAAAACTTTGTTTCCCCTAAATCAAACCAGATACTGACCGACCGTGAAGAAAAGGAGATGAATCTTGTTCTGAGCAGACTGAAGCTCAGATCAAGAACGTCTTATGAGGAGATGGGGATAAACACTCTGTTCATGGTTTTCGGATTCCTTAGATGGAAAGAATTAGATTATGGCAAAAACTTCGTGATCTCCCCTCTGTTGCTTGTTCCAGTTACGATTGACCGCGAAACGATCGCTTCTTCCTATACGGTTAGGATCATCGATGATGATATAGTGCTCAATCCAACGCTTACTGAGAAGCTGGAGGAATTCGGCCTTGATATTAATCCCGCCTTCGATCAGGACTCATCACCCGATAGATCGACTCTCAGTAATTTGTTCCTCAGTGTCAAAAAGCTAGTTGAACCGATCGAGGGCTGGACAGTCATCGAAGACGTTGCTCTGGGGATCTTTTCTTTTGCAAAGCTTGCTATGTACAAGGATCTTGAGAACTATGTGGAACTGATATACAAGAACTCTGTTTTAAGAACCATCGCAGAGGGAAAGCCTTCGGATGTTAAAGATTACGAGTCCGACCTGACTGAAGATCTGGATGAAATAGTTGATCCTGTTGATTCTTATCAGATACTGGATGCCGACTCCAGTCAACAAGAGGCTATCATTGCAGTTAAGAAGGGTCAGGACCTCGTGATACAAGGCCCTCCCGGAACCGGAAAGAGCCAGACGATAGCAAATATCATTGCAGAGTGTCTTAGTCAGGGAAAGAGAGTGTTGTTTGTCAGCGAGAAGATGGCGGCTCTTGAGGTTGTCAAAAGGCGTTTGGATGATTGTGGATTGGGAGATTTCTGTCTGGAGCTTCACAGTAAAAAGACCGGAAAGAGAGTGGTACTGGATGAACTGGATCGAGTACTTAATGAAGCGAACAATCATGCGGTAGATACAAAGAATCTTGAGCATGAGCTATCTAGATTGAAGGAAATAAGAAATAGGCTCAATAACTATGTTAAAAGGCTGCACGAGAAACGGGCCGGTCTTGAGATCTCGGCATTTGATCTTCACGGAAAGCTCGCCGCACTACATGATGTTCCTCAAGTGAGTTTCGATTTTAGAAATGCACAGGAGATAACACGAGAGCAACTAGATGAGATTATCGGCGATCTTGGTAACCTTGAGCGTCGCGCTGAAATGTACAGAAACTACAAAAACGACGTTCTCGACAAAGTCAAAGCACTTGCACCGGATGCCTTTTTCGCTATGCGTCTGCGCGAGTCTCTTGAAAGGATGAAAGAGATAATCGCGAAACTGCGGAGAATTTGCGAAGAAGTGTCCCTGGAATCGAGGTCGGCTTTGAATGAAAAGTTCTTGGATGTATATTCAAAGCTATCGAAGATTCTCAAAATCTTTGAGAATGACAGCTCAAAGGAAACCAGAGTCTTGAAACTTGCGGAGGATCTCCTTTCGGATATTACAGTAATCATCGAAGACGTTCCATCGAAACGCAGAGAGTCATTTATGAAGCTAAAAGAGTCGATTGAAAACACTTTGGCCTCGCATAAGGATGTCACCCGTCAGTTCGATAAAGTTAGCTCGCTCTTGGGAATAAATAATGCCTTGAAGTCTGTGAAGTCATTCGAGGAGACGGTGTCATTGCTCAGCAAATATCGACCGGCTATTCTTCAGTTGAATCACAAAGAGCTTCAGAGAAAGTTCTCGGGTTCATACAATAACTTCTTCGGTAGGTTGTTTGGGGGTTACAAGAAGAATGTCCGTATTCTTTCTTCGCTTAAATACGACGGAGTTTTCAGTAGCGAGACAATCGTTGAAGATATGCAAAAGGCGGAAAGAGTTCTCTCCCAGTGTGGAACGATTACAAAGGCCTGTGACGATAAGGAGTTGCAAACTGTTCTCGACAGCTCGAAAGGCGGCATCGAGAGTTTCTACGAGTGCTACCATAATTTCGAAAAGGCTCTTAGAAATGGCGAATCAGATCTTAAGGAACTCCTTGATTATTTTTCAGACTTTGCTGTTCTACCATACGGATCCAGTGCCCCGCAATATCTCTCAGGAGCGGGTGACTGGATAGAGCGTGTAATCTCAACACTGAAAACGCTGTGCGTAGAGCTGGAAAATCTCTTCGATATGGTAAACACAGAGCCATTCTCAGACGGTAAGTCTCTCTTCGACTTCTCAGGGTTTGAGGAATTCATAAATAGACTCCATGATTCCCTTCCCAGACTAGATGATTGGCTGTCAATGAAAAAGAGCATGATCGCTCTTAGAAGCTCCGGGCTGGAAGACTTTCTTGAAAGAGCAGAGACAAATGAAGTAGAGCCCGGAATGCTCGTAAAGGTCTTCCTCAAGAGCTTTTATAGCAAGCTCTTGTCAGCGTTCTATAACAACGATGAAATACTGAACTCATTCTCCGCAAGCGATCATAATCTTCTTGTTGAAAAGTTCCGGGTTCTCGATTCGAAGCAACAGCTGTACGCCAGAAAGAGACTCGCTTCTTTGCTCGCTCAGAGGGTTCCCGTTGCCAATCTTGTGAACTCTGGAAGTGCCGAGACTTCAATTCTTAAGAGAGAGATCGCAAAAAAGAGACGAAACAAATCGATAAGGAGACTGTTCTCAGAAATACCAAATCTACTTCAAGTTTTGAAACCATGCATGATGATGAGCCCTCTTTCGGTTAGTGTTTTCATCGATCCAGAGAAGTTCAAATTCGACGTTGCCATTTTCGATGAGGCTTCCCAGGTATTTCCTGAAGACGCGGTGGGGTCAATCATGAGAGCTAAACAAGTGGTAGTCGTGGGAGACAACCGACAGCTGCCTCCCACAAGTTTCTTTAAAATCTCTGAACCTGATGAAGCCGAACTGGCAGATGAAGAGTTTGATCTCGAGAGCCTTGAGAGTATTCTAGATGAATGCAGCACGGCGGGACTTCCTGAGAAGAAGCTTCTCTGGCATTATAGGAGCCGCCATGAATCACTGATAGCCTTCTCAAACTATCACTTCTACTCGAATCGACTGAGTACCTTCCCCGGCAGCAATTTCGACGGACTCGATTCTGGAATTTCCTTTGAATACGTTTCAGACGGAGTTTATGATAGGGCCAAGAGCAGAAAGAATCTACAAGAAGCCCGCAGAGTGGCAGAGATGGTTATGAACCATGCGGAAAGAAAGCCGGGTGTATCTCTGGGAGTTGTCGCCTTTAGCGAGGCCCAGCAGACGGCAATACTTGATCGAATTGAAGAACTACGTTCACAGAATCAGTCTCTAGAAGGTTTCTTCAAAGAAGACAGGCAGGAACCGTTCTTCGTGAAGAATCTCGAAAACGTTCAAGGTGATGAAAGAGATGAAATGATCTTCAGCGTTGGATATGGTAGAGATGCTTCGGGAAAGCTGACCATGAACTTTGGCCCCCTAAACAAAAGCGGAGGAGAGAGAAGATTGAATGTTGCTATAACCAGGGCAAGACAAAAGGTGACCGTTGTAAGCTCAATTAAGGGAAGTGACATTCCTGCTGAAATCCAAACTCCAGGAGTCAGAGCGCTAAGAGAGTATTTGAACTACGCTGAGCGGGGAGGAAGCAGGGAATTCCTTCTGAAGGAGGCAGAGTACACGGCTGGTGAGTTCGAGTCGCCATTTGAACAAGAGGTATATGAAGAGCTTACTGCCAGTGGTTTCAATGTACACAAGCAGGTGGGATGCTCCGGTTATAGAATAGATCTCGCCATTGTCGATAAAGAACACCCGGGAAAGTACATCGCCGGAATCGAATGCGATGGCGCCATGTACCACTCGGCAAGGACAGCCAGAGACAGAGATAGACTTCGTCAACAAGTACTCGAAAGACTCGGCTGGAAGATTATAAGAATATGGTCAAGGGACTGGGTCTTCGACAGAAAATCGGAAATTGAAAGGGTTATTGCAGAAATAGAAGCCGTGAGCTCTTCTTCTGGGAAGGTTGAATATCCTCACAGTCAGGAAGAGTCAGCGATCGAAAACCGTTTGCCGTCGATAAAAAGAGAAGAGATGACTCTTCCCGAATACGAAAAATTTTCGATGTTCGACTTAAACAGATTGATTTCATCGCAAAAGACTGTCTACATGCATGTCCTTATGAAAGCGATTATTGAAAAAGAAGCTCCCGTTCACCTTGATGAAGTTGTATCGAGGATTGCCTCGTTTTATGAGACGAATCCTCAGCGACTTCAGATGATGACTTGGGATATGTACACCAAGTCTGGAAATATCTCGCGTAAGAGTCTCAGGGAATACGTTATAACACAATTTCCTAGGGATTCGTACGTTCTTCAGGGAGATTTCTTGATCAAGCGCAACGAAAAGATACTTCCAAGGAAATCGGCCAGCAAAGACGATATAAGAAAGCCTGAGCACATCTCTCCGGTCGAGATTCAGGAAGCGATTAAACTGTGTTTGAAGAACGCGTTCACAATGTCCAAAGAGGACTTGAAAAGAGATGTAGCCGGACTGTTCGGTTTCAAAAGAATGGGGGCTATCATATCGAATGTTATAGGCAAAGAAATCGATTTTCTGATTCGCAACCATGAAATCAAAGTTCAAGGAGAGAAGATCAGTATAGGAAGATAAAAACAGGTTCTTCCTCAGCATATATTGGAGAACGGAGAAAAGGGCGTAAGACAGGAGAGAAGCGAAATAAATCGTAGAGGGTGGATGAGGAATTTGGCAGAGGTGTAATAGTGTTAATGCTATAATGGAAATATCATAACAATAAATGTTACACGACTTTACCTGAGAACGGTGATTAAAGGAGGGAGTGGCACTTGAAAAAACTCTTCACAATAGCCTTGATAGAAGTATTGCTCTTGGGGCTACTGTTTCCTTCATTTACCAAGACGGCAAAAGCGGCTACACCTATGCAAGCTAAACTCAATGTGTCACCGCAAGAAGTATTGTTCGGCGACCCTGTGAATATTGTAGTGACAGGGCTTACGGCTGGACAGATTGCAACACTCATCGTTTCCGGTAAGGACCAGTTTGGTAATACTTGGTCGTCTGAAGCATCTTTCCAGGCGGATAAAAACGGAACCATCGATCCTTCGCGGGATGCTCCGATAGAAGGCTCCTACCGTGGTGTGGACCCAGCCGGATTATTCTGGTCCATGGTCTGTAAGCCTGCAAGCAATATGGTCTCTCCATTCGCTACACCGCCTACTTTTACAATAGCTTTATTTATAGATGGAGAGGAGAAAGACCAACAGGTCGTTACCCGAATTGTCAATCACAATCTCGATCGACTGGAAGTTTCCGATGAGATTGTCGGAGTCTTCCTGATGCCCCACGAGATTAGCAAGCCTACACCGGCGCTTATCGTTCTGGGGGGTTCCGAGGGTGGCGTAAAAGAAGCCTGGGCGGCTATTATTGCTTCCAAAACCCGACTTCCTACTCTGGCGCTGGGCTATTTTGGGGCTGAAGGTTTGCCACCAACGCTGGAAAATATCCCTTTGGAGACTATCGAAAAAGCCTTGAACTGGTTGGCCAGGCAACCGAACGTGGTCTCCGACAGCTTTGGGATTATCGGAGCTTCCCGGGGAGGCGAGCTGGCTATCCTGGCAGCGTCCCTTTTTCCCCAGATTAAAGCGGTGGTTGGATATACCCCCAGCGGTGTTATCTGGCAGGGAATAGGCTCCAGCGAGAGCCCTGCCTGGACGTATCAAGGCAAGCCTTTTCCTTACCTGAAGTTCATGGAGGATGAAGATTCTCTGCGACGGTTCAAGGAAGCTCAAGATAACGGCACACCCTATCTTGGTTCATCTTCTTTCCTGTACAGCTTAAAAATGCAGTCCGACTCTCTGGAAGCGGCTACCATTCAGGTGGAAAAATCAAAAGCCGCCTTTCTGCTCATAGGCAATCCCGGTGACGGAGTTTGGCCATCTGACATATTATCCAAAGTCACAATCGATAGACTTCAGGCTAATAACCATTCCCGTTATTATGAGCTCCTGAGCTACGACAACGGTGGACATATGCTGATTACGTACCCTTACTATCCGACTACTATGCGCCAGTTTTATCTGCCTACCATAAGTGTCTGGGAAGGACTGGGAGGAACAGCGGAAGATGCGGCCAGGGCGGCTCGAGATTCCTGGGAAAAGGTCATTGATTTTCTGCATCGTGAATTGCTGACCGATAGTGACTAGCTCAACTTATGCACTTTGACTTAACCTGGAGAAGGAAATAGAACAGGATCATTGAAAAAGGCATGAAATCATCGTATATTCGTGGTGATCAGACCATACGAAAGGATGATTTCATGCCCACAACGAATATATCACAGATTATCTCGGATGTCATCGGTTCAGTTCGCTTCTTCCGTATAGAGCAGAGAAGGTTTGTTGAAGTGTCAACATCAATCGGAAATGTGGAAAAACATCAACGATTTTTGTGAAATCAATGACCAGGCGAACTAATCAATTGTGTACCAATAAGACCGGTTTTCTGTTTCTCTCTAAGCCTGTAACTCTTTCCTCGTATGTTGACAATGGTACAGTGATGCAATAGTCTGTCAAGTTTTTCTGGCATACTTGTGCTCCCTTGAAATCAGCGCTCTACAGGCACGATCTTCTTGCCGATTTCCCTGAGCATGTTTTCTATGTTTCTCAGGACAACCAGGTCCTTTTCCCTGTCTTTTTCGCTCAGTTCTTCCCAGGGGCGTATATCGACGTGTATCTTCAACCGGTCTCTAAGTTTTCTTTCCAGCTTCTTCCCGTGAATATAGCCGTTGACGAGCTTTCTGGCTAGCCATCTGTTGTGTTCCAGTTGAGCGAGAAGTTGCTCGCTCCTGGGAAGGATTTCTTTGAAATCAACCGCTTCGCGTGGGTCGTCGATCGGTACAGCTTCAAGACCGAGCGACCTTAGCTTTATCGGCAGATGCCTTGCGGCGTACCTGTTTTCATCTTTGAAGTAGTCGTTCATGTTGCTCCATTCTAGCTCCAGCTCTTTTTGTGAGAGATTGGAGTAAACGTTGTGAACCTGCATCGCCAGGCTGTCACGCTCTTCTTCGTTCTTTATAGAGATGCCAACAGGGCTTGATACGGTGATCCCTATCGTTTCCAGCGTCTCAAGCGATTCTTTCATGATCTCAGAACATAGATACGATGAGATATTCACCAGAACAATCGCAGGGTTATCTAGAAGCTCTCTCGAGTTGAAAAAGAGCTGCCGCATCTTCCTGGAGATATACTCTATCTCTTCAACCATAGGCCAGGCAATGAAGCAGGTCGAGACTTCCGAAAAAGACTCCGGACTATTCATCTGGAGAAAGTCGAGCAGCTCGATAGAGTTTATCTCTATCACTTTCTTCAACAGGGGGCATATTCTCAAAAGGCCTTTCACTTTGTTTTCTATCTCTGAGTCTATAACTGTAACCCTTAGTTTCTTCATATTCGCAAAATGGTACATCTGGGCGGCTTCGAGAACCAGCCACTGGCCGAGGGTATCCAGTCCAAGCACAGCTATTTCCGTTTGAGAGCCATCGGTCGTATCAGCGTATCGGTCGGGGCTGAATCTATCCACTGTATCAGCGGCTATACGCTGGAAGACGCTGAATATATGGACATCGGTACCCATCGAAGAATCTTCGCCCTTGTATCCCTTGAAGGTCTCGAAAGATTTGAAGTCCTCAATCTGCAGCCAGATTTCAATATTCATCTTATTCTTCTTCCTGGATAAGGTATGCTCGATACTTCTAAGCAGGCGGACATTCACCGAATCGTTGTTCGTGGCTATCACTATGTGTTTTGCCTTGTTAATAGCCGTTATCTTCAGGACTGAGGGATCTTCTATACTCCCGGATATAACTGGAATATCCTCGAGTCTCCTGCATGAGAAATCCTGAATCTTCGCATCTTTGAGCAACACGATCTTGCTGTCGGGGAAATCCAGTCTCACGCAGTTAAGAAGATAATTCGAGTTATTGTCATCGCTTATTACCACGATATGGTTTCTGTAAAAGAGCCTTATGGCAAGAGCAGTCGTGAGATTTCTCAAGAGGGAAAGTACCAATGCAATGAAGACCGATAGAGTTATCCATGGAGCGACTATTCTTGCAATATCCAGAAGTAACGGGATCTTGTAGTCTGCTAGATTCAGAATTCCGGCAAACCCCGGGAAAAAAGTCTCACGAATAAAGAGACCGAAAGTCAACTGAAAGAGATTGAATATGGAAACGCTTTTCCCGGCTAGATCGAAGAACTCGATCCATCCTATGAAGCCGAGTACAAAGAGAAAGGCTGCAATAACCGCCAGAACTAACCACCTTCTCAACTAAGTCACCTCCTGAAGAATTATGAAAGTTGACGGTATAAATCCGACCTGGATAATGATGACAATATTGTATAATAAGCAAAGATCAATGTAATCAAACTGCTCAAATAGATTAAGTTTCCAGAAGATAGATAAACATGTAGGAATTTCTAAACACGGGTGTTAAGCGTTTAGAGGTGGGAATGTGGTTCAAAACGCTTCGGAAGACTGGCAAGTATTTATTTGCTGTAAAGTCTCTGATAGCGATGATAATTACACCAGAGACTGGTATCTGGCGAAAGAGCTTTACGATTTACTTGTAGAGAATTCCATAAAAGTCTTCATGAGCAGCTTTTCGATTGAGCGGTTAGGTGAGTCTGACTACAAAGAAGTCATTGACAACGCCCTTGACAAAACACAGGTGTTGATAGTTGTTGGAACGAGTAAAGAAAATATAAACTCAAAATGGGTTAAATATGAGTGGAACAGCTTCTATAATGAAATACTCAGTGGCAGAAAAGAAAAAGGGCAGATCTTAACGTTTACCGATGAACTAACCAATGCCGAGCTTCCATTTGCACTAAGGCAAAGACAATCATATAAAACTTCTCAAAAAGCAAGCCTGTTGGCGTTTATAAAGAGCATAATAGAATCTTCTGATTCCCAAAACTTGGCTCTAATAGAAGAGCACGAAGAGAAAACAGAAAAAGCTGAAGATGAACCCCGACTGGAAGTCAGCAAAAAAAGTACTGAAACGACTACGGATATGATTCAGCAGGACCAAAGAGATTCTTCAGCAGATAAATTTGTTGAAGAGATACAAGAAGAAACTGAAAAAAAGAAAGCAGAAGAGACTGAAGACACCGCTGGCTCTGAAAAAAAGCAAGAGGAGCAATCGCAAATCCTTCAGAAGGACGAGAAGACGAGCGAACACTACTTAGAAAGTCCAAGCCAGGAACCACCTTCAGATGTTTTTTTAAGCCCATCGCTATCGGTTCCTATCAGTAGGGCCACAGAAGGAATGGTGTTAGTAGAAAAAGGTAGCTTCATGATGGGGGATGAAGTTGAGGACCTGGAAATCTATTGCAAGCCAATCCATGAAGTCATACTAACTAATAGTTTCCTCATAAGTAAGTTCCAGATGACCTTCGAAGAGTACGACCTGTTTTGTAATGAGACCGGAAGAAGTAAACCGAAAGACGAAGGCTGGGGAAGAGGACAAAGACCTGTAATCAACGTGAGTTGGAACGACGCTATCGCATACTGTAACTGGCTGAGCGAGAAAGAGAAGCTTCCAAAAGCGTACGATAGTGAAGGTAATTTGCTGGATAAGAATGGGAATATAACTACAGACCCATCGAAAGTGTTCGGTTACAGGCTGCCGACAGAGGCAGAGTGGGAATATGCCGCTCGTGGCGGTAACAAGAGTAAGGGATACAAGTATTCCGGGAGCGATAACGTAGATGAAATTGCCTGGTATGATTCAAACTCAAGGGACAGAACACAGGAAGTGGGAAAGAAAGCACCAAATGAGCTGGTCATCTACGATATGTCCGGGAACGTGTGGGAGTGGTGTTCTGATTGGTATGGCTTGTATTTGATTTCGGTACAGACGAATCCATACAACAACAGCGGTTCCAGCAGGGTTACTCGTGGAGGTAGCTGGAGCGACCTTGCATCTAATGCGCGGGTGGCTTATCGCAATGGTGAAATACCTACTGGCTCGTATAACTACCTCGGATTTCGTATATGCAGAACGGTATTTGAAGAAAGGAATGAAATACAAGAGATTTCAATCGAGGACATTAATGGAACCAGCAAAAACAGAATAGAAGAAAATACAATTGCAAAGAAAAGCACGGAAGAAACAATTGGGGAAAAAACAGATAATCATGTCAACGAAACACTCAGTGAAGAACAAGAATTACAGATACTCCATGAAGGAGAAAAAGCAGACCATCATGAAAAACCTGTCAAAAAAAGACGCATAGCGATACCGTTGTTCATATTTTTCACCGTGCTTGTGTCTATTGCGATAGCAGTAATGAGCTTACAAAAACATCCCCCTAACAGTTCTCCGAAAAAGAACAGCAACCCGGAAATAACACTTACATCACCGATAAACGGAAGTACTGGAATAGAGCCAAACAGCATAACAATTAAATGGACAGGTAAAGACAGTGACGGAGACGAGATAAGCTACAGGGTTTACTTTGGGGAGACGAGTAGTCCAACATACGTAGCAACTACAAAGCAAAGCGAATATACGATCACAAGCAAAGACTGGGGAAAGAAGTATTACTGGAGAGTAGAAGCAAGCGACAACTACGGAGGAACGACTACCAGTCCAGTCTACTCTTTCACGACAAAGGAGAACAAAGCTCCGATTATACAATCCAATCCAAGTCCATCTGACAAAGCGACGAACCAGCCAACAACAATAACGCTGAGCTGGGACTGCAGCGATCCAGACGGAGATACAGTAACATATGATGTTTATTTTGACATCAACACAAACCCGACGAAAAAAATGATATCTACTAACCAGAGTGGGAAGAGCCTGAACATAACCAGCCTATCACTATCATATGGAACAACCTACTACTGGAGAGTAGTAGCAAAAGATAGCAAGGAAGCGATAACAGAAGGACCTGTATGGAGTTTTACGACACAGAGTGTACCTACGACTACGCCCTACACACCCTCGAGCATAGTACCACAGATGGTCCTGGTAGAAAAAGGCAGCTTCACGATGGGAGACACTTGGGGTGATGGAGAGAGTGATGAAAAGCCAACGCACAAAGTGACCTTTACATATGACTTCTATATGGGCAAGTACGAAGTCACTTTCGACGAATATGACGCTTTCTGTGAGGCTACTGGCAGGAACAAACCGAAAGACGAAGACTGGGGAAGGGGAATCAGACCTGTAATCAACGTCAGCTGGAACGACGCTATCGCATACTGTAACTGGCTGAGCGAGAAGGAGAAACTTCCGAAGGCATATGACAACAGCGGAAATCTACTGGACAAAGATGGAAGAATAACGACAGATCCATCTAGGGTTGTCGGATACAGGTTACCGACAGAGGCAGAATGGGAGTACGCGGCACGTGGCGGGAACAAGAACAAGGTGTACAAGTATTCTGGTAGTGATACTGTTAATGATGTAGCCTGGTATTGGGATAACTCAGGAAGGAAGACACAAGAAGTGGGAAAGAAAGTACCAAATGAGCTGGTCATCTACGATATGTCCGGGAACGTGTGGGAGTGGTGTTCAGACTGGTATGGAGGTTACTCCGGTTCTGCACAGACGAATCCATATAACAACAGCGGTTCTGGCCGGGTGTTGCGTGGCGGTAGCTGGTACGACAATGCAGCGTTCGTGCGGGTAGCGTTTCGCAATGACCGCTTGCCCGCTTATACGAATTTCCGCATGGGCTTCCGTATTACAAGGACGGTGCCCTGATTTACACTCTAGCCTTTTTTCGTTTTTAACCTTTACTGCGTCTTCGGGTGCCGGGCACGGAATAGCCCGCAAGCGCGAGAAGACGCAGGAGATAATTAGGTAGTGAACTGAACCGATGATATCCGATGTTAGTCTGTGATATATTCGTTGTGGGCATGAAATCATTCTTTCGTATGGTTTGATCACCACGAATATACGATGATTTCATGCCTTTTTCAATGACCTACTTCTATTTCCTTCTTTTGGTTAAGTCAAAGTGCATATTGAGATTCTAGGGGGTTCCGTGCTTTTAGCAATTAGCATATTTAATTATTTTGTAATATATAACATATTTCATACCTATAAAATCATATGGTAATATATATTCATCAGGACATCGGGAGGCGGTGTATGATGAGAGAACTGGATTCGACGGGTTACTTCTTATCTGATCATTTGTTGAAGCGGATGAACCAGAGAGGCATCAGAAAAGAGGATCTAACCTTTGCTCTCATGAACGGCGCGAGGAAGCTCATGAATAGCGCCATACACATATTTGTCGGGAAGCGGCACGTTGATAGAGAGCATGATTCACTGAATGGATTACGCCTTGTTGTTGTCAGGAACGTAGTCATTACGGCTTACAAGAATAAAAACGCCAGATGGAACTGGTCATAGGAGTGCTGGTATGGTAGATATCAAAGAATTCCGGAGGAATCTCTGGAGCCTGATTTCACTGCTAAGAGACAGAACCGGTAGCGAGAGAGCAGTGAGGGGCGTGTTCGGCTTCATATGGCTGAAAATGCTCTCAAAAAAAGCGCTGCTCAAAGAGAGTCCGATTCCGGTAACCTCGAGCCCTCCATCAAAAAGATACAGTCTTCTCCGCGAAGAAGCGGATTATCTTGCGGAAAGATACCCGCATATTTCCTTCAATGAGATTCTGGTCTCGGCGGAATCTATCTGCCGCAACGACAGCATATTTGTCGACACCGCTCTGGAGTATATCGAAGACGCCATAGGCTCGATCGGCAGAGAAGAGATGAGAGGGACAGCCTGCGCGATATATGATCTCATGACAAAGACATTTGAGGAGACTAACAGATACGGACTTGCCCTTCTCCCTCAGTTATTTATAGACATCATGGTTGGCGTTCTTGACTATGAGCCTGAAATGGTGGTTTATGATCCGGCTTTCGGCTATGGCAGGCCCTTCAAGTGTCTTTCTCAGAGGCCTGACAACAGACCGATAAGGATAGCTGGACAGGAGATAGACAGGGAGATATGTACCCTTACGAAAGTGATTATGGAAGTTTTCGATGTTTGCTCAGATGGTCTGCGCTGCGGCGATACTCTCGGAAGTCCGCTCCATACTCAGGGTTATTCGGTCACTCAGTTTGACAGAGTCATTTGTGAGCCGCCAACGGGTATGAGACTGGGAAGGGAAGAACTGGAGAGCGACGGTTACATGAGATTCATCTACGGTATTCCCAGGACGGGTGAATGGGCTTTCATTGAGCATGGAATAAGCTCATTGAAGAAGAACGGGAAACTGGTTAGTTCAGTACAAAACGGCGCACTTATAAGAGAAGTGCCCGACGGGATCATCAGGCAGAACCTTGTAAAACACGATCTCGTCGAAGCAGTCATTCAGCTTCCGGCGTTACCGTCGAAGTTCTCACCGCCGACAAGCAGCATTCTGATAATAAACAGAGATAAACCCGAGACGCGAAAGGGCTCGGTTCTAATGGTCTCCATCTCCCCTGAGTTGCTTAATGAAGAGAGACCCGAAGCGTCTGTTGTGCCCCTTGCGCTCGACACATACGCCAGGTGGGAGGAAGTAGACGGCTTATCGCAAATAGTATCGTTCTCCGAGATGGAGACGCACGGTTTCTCCTTGCTGCCTTCAGCATATATTATGCAGATGCCCTTTTCAAGAGAAACGGCAAAGCTTATCAAAGCTATCTCAAGGCTTCCGGGCATAAGAATAGGAGAAATCGCAGAGGTCTCCTCAGGTGCAGATAAGAGAAGATTTAGGACAACAACGGAGATAGACGGGGCCATCAAGGTCTATCTGCTCAAGATTTCGGATATCGAGAACGATGGAGAACTGAACCTTGAAAATGCAGAGACGATATACGTGAGAGATCTGGACGAGGTCGAAAGAATCCGGCTGTATCCGGACGACATAGTTCTATCCTCAAAAGGGAGCATAGATAAAATAGCGCTGGCCAGAGAGTACGGTGAAGGAACGATCGTAGCTGCGGGAGCAAATTTACTACGCATAAGAGTGGACCCTGCCAGGTATCCTGCCCGTGCGCTTTATGAACTGTTGAAGAGCGAGTACGGCAAATCTCTGCTCTCTCAGATTTCCACAGGTACCGTGATTAGAGGGCTGAGCGTTCGGAATGTTGAAAATATCAAAGTCCCAAAAGTTGATAAGAAAAGGTTTATGGAGTACAGCAAGGCAGCAGAGAAGCTGAGAAAGGAGATAAATGATCTCCAGGCAAAGATAGCAGAACTGGTTAAGGCAGAAAGGGAGCAGTTCAACAACCTGTTCATTCACGACGAATCGCTGCCGCTAAATCAGAAGAAGACCGCAGAATAAACCACCCCGGTTCTATCGAAAAAGATAGTAACCATCCGGGACATTACCTGGATCAACAGCCGTCTAAAAACGGCAAGAGAGCTAAGGAGCTGATAACATGGGCTGGAATTGGCAGGAGGAACTGAAAGGAATAATCAGAACGGCGGTAGAGAGAAAACTAAACGATCTGGGGCTGAAAAAGCAATGGGAAAACTCGGCCAGCAATCAGGGCCTGGTATATGCAGAATCTGTAAATCGCGAGGAGGTCCTGCTCTGCAGAAGGGAACTCGAAGCCTACAAGAACTCGGGGCTGCCTTTCGAACAGGCCAGAGAAGAACTGATCGAAAAACTATCGGAACGACTTTTAAAACTTCTTCTGGAGATAAAGCGAATGGAAACGGAGAGACTGCTGCCTTACACTGTAATCTCTACCTCGGACCTCACAGACGACCTCAGTACTGCCCATTATGTCTATCTCTCCAAAGGAGAATGCGAGAGCGAACCTCTTGCGTTGTCCATAAGGGAAGAGCTAAGGAAGCTCTCAGAGAAGTACCCCGAACAGCTCCACAACGGAAGAGCCGTAATACTCCCCAGAGAGTATGACATTACATTCATTGTGGGATTTATAAACCACTACTACGGCAAGGAAGAGTAGCATCACGGCCGAATCACGTGATTTTGTTCTATCTAAATGTAAACTGTGCTAGATTATTAGTAGGTGCTTTGGATGTGAAAGATGCTGTAATTTATAGATCTGTCAGATGGAGTTCATCTAATGCCGACTTTGGTTACGGAGGATATCTGATGTGACTGAAGAACTAGACTGTCTAGAGAAGGCGCTGCAAAAACAGTTAGATAATCAGGATCTCAAAGTCATCAGTAATTTTGTATATACTCAAGAGGACATAGTCACTATCGAATCCGCTTTCAAGAGTGTAATTCTAGGTTATTCCCTCAATTCATATGTTACTGAGAACAGAGCCTACAGAAATTCCATCGAATTTCTGTCGGAGAAATATCCGTTATGCTTTGCGCTTTATCTAGTATGGCACGGCATAGTCCACTACAGAGATAACAACTTCTGGAAAATCCCTTTGGAGTCACTGAATCTTCAAGATGATGCCAACACACAGAGACTGGTTGGTAGTAGATTTCTAGCCATTCTCGATAGATTCGGCTTAGAAAGGTTCAAGGTTTGTGAAGCAACACACATATTCGTTACTCCAATCCTCTCTCATGGTAAGGTTCCCAATGAATATCTTGAGCAATTCTTTGAGGGGTTTATTTCTGAGCTCTATTCAGCTATTCCAGATGACATACAGGTCAACCAAGTAGTGAAGAGCATCTTGGGTGCTATTAGAAAGTCCTATAATGATTCGCTCAAGAGAGATGAAATCGAGAAAAGACTGAGAGATTTAGATACTGAAGAAGAATTGTTGCGCTTTGTGAAGAGTCATTGGGAAATCATCGAGAGAATGTTCATATTTTCGTCAGAGCGGAGATATCATAAAAGTTTTGAAGAGATACTGAATTACGGAAGAGAATACTATGAGAGCCTTGTCTCGTTTGCAGAAAATCAGGAAAATGTTAAGAATCTTATTAAGCAAGAACTCTTTCTGAAAGATAGATTTAGAAGCCTCTACTCTAACCTAATTACGCAAGTCCTCGGCGATATTGAATTATATGCTGAAGAAGAGAAGTGTTTTAGTAATGTAATTTCTTCAGACCCAATCCATAAGACAATAATCAGAAGGAATTCGAGCTTACCGGAAGTTAAGAGACCTTACATAAAGAAAAAACGCGGCGAACACGATAGTCGAAATGTCGGACATCGAGAGAGAAATCTACACAAGATCTTCGACATCCTAGGAGAAATAAAGAAGATAAGCAATTCTGTGAATGATGTTGAAAGCCGAAAGCGAGCGTGTCAACAGAAAATGGAGATGCTTCTAAGCAAGCTTGGAAAGGACTCGTTCATTGTTACTTTCTTATGGAGGATGTTATTGCAACAGATAACCAAAATCGGCCATGGTGATGTTGAAATAGGTAAACAAAGACTTCTGGAGCAGTTCGATCTTATTGACGAACTGGCAAAACACGGATTAACCGCTCAAGAAGCCGTCAAAATATGTTTCTCAGTTCTCGACAGACAAATTTCTGAAGATAATCTTCCTGATCTACTTTCTGAAGTTGAGAATGAGAAAAAAGATCTTCTGAAGGAATTGGAACTTGTTGATAACTCAGAACACGGTATCTCGAGTTTTGAGAATTTGAATAAATCAACCAAATACTTCCTCCTTCTTGGTGAAGAAAGTGCTTCAGATTTTGTTTCTGAATGCATTAGACTACTCAGGAATCTCAAAGAAGGCAAGAGTATTACGCTTGATATTGAGACGAAAGTATCAAGACGAATAGTAGAGCAAATGCAACAGTGGTGGGAAGATAAGACAGAGAATAGTCATATGAAACAAAGTCAGGATAGCCTTAATAAGAAGCATTTCTCCTCATCTCCTGTAGGGATCAGAAAGCTGATAACTCCGAAAAGATACTATATGAATCCCGTAAAAGAAAGCAAAAATTCAAATACAAGGAACACAAGGATTCCGTATCCATATCTCTCATGGAATGCTGACGCGGGAAGTGTTTTCATTACAATGCCAGAATCGCGTCTTGTTCACAAGGGACAGCGAACGGCTCGCTTAGTTGTGGATACGAAAGAAGAAAAGCAGACCAGTATGATAGATCTCCGGGTTCGTGGAGGTACTATCTACACAATCGAAAAGACTTTTGCCCTAGACAGGCTGGCTTCAAAAATCACAATTTCCCTATTGTTCGACGACAATGCAGAACGAGTATGGGACGCGAACCTCATGAGCGACGCAAAACCATATTTGCTATTCGACAATCAGGGAGAGTTGATCGAAGATTGTTCTCAGGATTATGATCTCTACTACCTACTTCTTCCTTCAGGGCTAACTCTTGTTGATAAGCAAGAAAAAAGGCACCTTCCAGCAAGATGCAAATATGAAGATTTCTCTGCGTTCGAGATCTCTTATGATGGACGCGATCAGTATTTCATAAGAGGCGACGACATAGAAATAAATCTGTTTGATAAAGAGCCATTCCAGCGCTCGAGGATAGTGGGTAAGACAAACCCCCATATTGTGGTAAACGGTTACCCGGTCTTTATCGGCCCCGAAACACCAAGAATCGAACTGTACACAAGCGACATTGACGAACTCGAAAATCTTAGCATAGAGTTCCAAGGAAAAACAATCAAGAAGAAGATTGGCTACAAAGATTTCAGAAGACTCTTTTGCGAAGAAAAACAGGACGACGCAGATCCCTCAATTCTACCTCTAGAAAGACTTATAGATAACAACTATGGAGATTTTACAGTAACAATTCGGCACAAAAAAGGGCATCTTCATCGCGAACAGTTCAGGTATATTCCAAGGATTGATCTGGAGTTCTCAGAAGAGTTTTTTGTGCCGACTAATCGTATAGCAGAAGGCAAAATAGACACGGATCTTGACTCCGGATTTTTCATTCATTGGACCGATGAAAGTCTTGGAAATGCTTCGGGCAAGAGCAGCCTGATCTTCCCGACATCTATGGTCTATCTTGACGGACAGATTCGTTCAATGAATGGGACCTCTATTGATTTCGCCATTGAGATACCAGCCATAAGGTGGAGGAAGAAAAGCGAATCTGAATGGAGAATAACAATAGAAGAGATCTGGCATGAAGAGTTGGGAGAAATCGAGATACTTTTGCCAAAAATACTCGAAAACAATATTGAAGTCAGTCTTAAAGATACCGAACAATCGCAGAAACTTCACTTCGGAAACGACAGAATAGTTACGGTCAACCTCCTTGAGTTCAGCGATACAGTCAGAAGTGAAGATAAGCGCGATAACTTGATGATTGTTCTAAAAGGTGTAAATAGAACTAACGGACAACAGATAAATATTCCTCTTGTTTATATAATACGTAAATGGAAGATCCTTGACTTCAAATATGAAATTAAACCATTGAAAGGGAAGCAAAAATCATTGATTATAAATTGGAAAGAACTTGGACACCCTAAGAATAGAGTAGTAACCATCTGGAAGAAGTACGGACAGTCGGTCCAGCTTCTGAAGAGGCAATCATTGCAAGACTGTGAAGAGAGTGTCTCTATTCTTCTTGATTCAGATGCTTTCAGCAAGAAGCTGATAGCTGCGTTTTTAACTGATGATGGATTTTTGGACGTAGACTATACTTATGATGACCTCGAAAACGATCTCAAATTCGAAATCGACTTTTATAACACAGGCTTTGTGCTTGAGAAGATGCAAACCCGGGGTTTGCTAATAACCAGCTTTTCGGGGCCTAATCATAGGTCTGATATAACTGTTCACAAATCTTCGTCTGACGAAAAAATGAGCATACGGGATATTGAAGATCACGAAGTTGGTGGAGAAAGCGAAATCCTCTTCTCAGGTCATATAAAGAGAGATTTTCGAGGTAAAAGATTTGACTTCGGCCTATGTTATTTTACTGTCGACATGGATTCAAAGAAGATAACGATGCTTGTCGATAAGCCTGGTGGCGATGGTGCAATGTACTGTCCATTATGTAGAAGAGTATTCTGGGATGACATAGACGAAGAGCATCGGAAGCATCATATCATGGTTGATGAGGCTTCGTTCGAGCTGGGAGATGGAGAGCTTGTTTGATCCTATCAAGGCGACTGAAGACATTGTTGAAAACTATCTAAGCTACTTGAGAACGACCTTCAATTTCTCTGACCACGAATTGAGAGATCAACTAAACATACTACTAAACCATAAAGACAAGTTCTTCAAGGGTCCTATACTTGAAGCGACACCCCCGTTCGAAAACGGTGCTACCATCCGAGGATTAGTGGAAGAAGGTGTGCTTTCCAAAGGTTTTCTGCAGTTCTCTACTGAAAATCTGGACATCGATCGTCCTCTTTATAGACACCAAGAAGAAAGTATAAGAAAGATCGTTACTCTTAATCGAAACGTGGTTGTGGCAACTGGTACTGGCAGTGGAAAGACGGAATCGTTTCTAATACCGATTCTGGACAGTCTTTTAAAGGAAATGGAGAAAAATACTCTTTGCCCCGGAGTGAGAGCTTTGCTTCTGTATCCTATGAATGCTCTTGCGAACGATCAAATGAAGAGGATGCGCTCCCTTCTCGCCAACTGCAGTGAAATAACGTTCGGCATATACACTGGAGAGACCCTCGAAGAAAACAAGAAAGCCGAAGAGAAGTTCATGAGAATCCACAACAACCGCTCTCCACTGAAGAACGAACTGCTTTCCAGAGAAAGGATGAGACAGACTCCACCAAACATTCTAATTACTAACTATGCAATGCTCGAATATTTACTTCTCAGGCCAGATGATAACGTTTTTTTCGATGGAGATTACGCGAAGTTCTGGCGTTTCCTGATACTTGATGAGGCGCATACGTATAGTGGTGCAAAAGGGATTGAGACTTCTATGTTGATTCGTCGACTCAAGCAAAGAGTCTACAGTTCTGAACCGTCTCCACTGAATTGTGTTGCAACAAGCGCTACTATCGGCGGATCAAGAGATGTCGATACTCTAAAGAGTATTGCCAGATTTGGTAGCGACTTGTTTGGTGAGGTTTTCTGCTGGGAAGAGGGCGTCCCGGAACTTCAAGATGTCGTACTTGGACATAGGAGAAACCTCGCATTAGAAGAGAATTGGGGAATGCCAGAAGACAACATTTATGAGCAGCTGAATTGTGAACTGGACAACTCAAAGGAACCCGATACATCAAGACTACTCGCTATGCTTTCGGAGGCTGGAGTTCCTAATCAAATAATCGAGAGCTCAAAGAAGAATGCCAAAGACTGGCGAGCATTATTGTTTAATGTTTTCAAAGGGGATTCGAGAGTAATCAAACTGCGACTTCTTCTCGAAAAAGGACCAAAGGAGATTTCGGAAGTAGCTTCAGAGATCTTTCCTGGAGATCTTGACCGGAAAAGAAAACTCGTTTCAATGGTGGCTCTAGCCAACAAGCTAAAACACTCAACCGAAGACCTGGCTTTATTACATGCAAGATATCATCTTTTTATCAAAACTCTTGAAGGTGGCTATGTTTCCTTCTACCCTAAAAAGAGGCTCTTTCTCGAAAAACACAATGGAGTCATCGTTGATTCTGAGGAGTATCCGGCGTTTGAGTGCGCTGTGTGCCAGAATTGCGGGCAGCTTTACATAGTCGGCTACACTGTTGAAGAAAAGTTAAGGCAAGCTGTTGAAGAGCTCCAAGGTGACAACCATTCGCTTCAGTTTTATCTAGTGGTTGATGGTGGTTTCGCCGATTACTCTATCGCAGAAGATGAATTGGAAAGCGAAGAATCATCGTTCGCTCCGGAAGACGAGTATATTCTCTGTGTAAAATGCGGTTCAATCCAAAAAAAGGACTTACTCGGCAACAAATGCAACTGCGGTAAAGAGCATACAATCCAGTTAATCAAGGTTAAATCTACTTCTGGCGAAGTCCACAAATGTCCGAAATGCGGATCATCCAATTCCCTTTTGTCGGTAGTAAGACGGCTAGTGATTGGTGACGAGTCTGCAACAAGCGTACTCGCAACTTCTCTTTATAGACACTCTCAAGAGATGGAAACGGAAAATCCAAAGACTGTAGACGATGAATGGGACACTTACACAGAAGTGACGTCCACACTTAGAAGCACTCGTCGCCTTCTTGTATTCTCGGACAGCAGACAGGAAGCCGCTTTCTTCTCTACATATCTTGGCGACTCGTATTCTCAAATCCTCAGGCGAAGGCTTATTGTAGATGCCCTTAAGGCAAACTACCAAAGAATCGTGAAAGACGAATGGTCTATAAATGACCTGGCCGAGTGTGTTTTGAATCACGTTGATCAATTGGGATTCTTCTCCCAGGAAAAGAGCCGTACAGAAAAGAAAAATCAATGCTGGTATTGGATACTCCATGAGTTTCTTGCAAGAAGCGGTAGAAATAGCTTAGAGGGACTCGGAATAGTCGGATACTCTTTCAGGATACCCAGTCAATGGAAGCCTCCAAAGAGACTTAGAGAAATGGGGCTCTCTGATCAGGAGATAACAGACATATACAAAGAGCTTCTGGATTCTTTCAGAATATATGGGGCAATAGAGTTTCCGGAGGGCGTTCGGCCTACTGACGAGTTTTTCGAACCTAAGAATCAGCAGTATTCTTTCAAGCTCTCCGGAAAGGAGCGTAACATAAACAGCTGGTATCCTTCAAAAGAATATCTGTCAAACAGAAGACTAGATTATCTCACTAAAATTCTTTATAAGCTTGGTATTAAAAACTACGAATCTGAAGCAAAATCTCTGCTGAAAGATATTTGGGAAAAGGATCTCTTTAGAAAAGAATCTTCAGCCTGGAAAGAAGTCTTTGTTGAATCCAGTGAAAGATCCGTAGGAACAGTCTACAGAGCAAGACATGAATTCTGGGAGCTTGCAATGGGAATCGGAGTTAGTCCTAACGATTTTTATCGTTGTTCAAAGTGTGAGAAGCTGACTTTGAGATCTGTGCACGATGTATGCCCAAGTTACAAATGCGACGGTAAGCTGAAGAAAGTGAATCTGGAAGAAGAGATGAAGGACAATCATTACAGAAATCTCTATATGTCTATTGAACCGAAATTGATGGAAGTAGCCGAACATACTGCACAGTTAACTTCACAAAACGCGGCCGAGAAGCAAGATAGATTTTATAAAGGTGAAATCAATGTGCTCAGTTGTTCAACAACTTTCGAGCTAGGTATTGATGTTGGGCAGCTTGAAACGATCTTGATGAGAAATATGCCACCAACTCCTGCCAACTACATTCAAAGAGCTGGACGAGCTGGAAGGCGCAGTGACTCGACTGCATTCTCACTCACTTACGCAAAACGTCGATCTCACGATCTCTTCTATTTCAAAGACCCAATGAAAATGGTCTCCGGAGTGATAAAACCACCAAAGTTCGAGATAAAGAACTTCAAAATCATACTCCGTCATATGAATTCTGTCGCTATTGCTGCCTTCTGGAAAGAAAACCCTGAGTATTTTGGATCTTGCGAATCATTCTTCTTTAACAAGAGAGGCTCTGGAACCAATGCCTTCAAGGAATTCCTCTTAAAGAAGCCCGATAGCCTGTTGTGTGCTTTGAAAACAGTTGTCCCCCAAGAGCTTCATAAGAAGTTGGGAGTAGATGACTGGAGTTGGCTAGATAAGCTTATGAGCAATACAGATGGATCATTAGCAACTGCAACGGAAAAGATTGAAAAAGACATCGAGGCACTAGAGGCAAATATGGAGGAATCTAGCAGACAAAGAAACTACAGAATAGCCAGCAGGATGCAGGAAACCATCAAAACCCTTAAGGACCGACAGATAATCGGTTACCTTTCACAGAACAACGTTATACCAAAATATGGATTCCCCGTTGACGTGATCGATTTGCAGACATACCATCACCCACAAGGGATGACAGTGGAGCTTTCACGGGACATGAAGATCGCACTTTCTGAATATGCGCCGGGGAGTCAAGTGATTGCCGATGGATACGTTTGGACAAGCAGATACATAAAGAGGAGGCAGGGTAAAGAATTTCCAAAGAATAGGTTTGTCATATGCGATCGTTGCGGCTATTTTGCCAGTTCATTGGAGGAACGTTCGGAAAAAGAATTGTCGGAAGCTTGTCCAGTTTGTGGAGAGAAATACAGTCGTTCTGGAAGCTACATTACACCAGAATTCGGGATGATAGGCGATTCTCCAGTTAAGCCATCAGCGAAGAAGCTAACAAAGACCTTCTCAAGCCGGTATTACTTCTCTTCAAAGACTATCGGAGATACACAAAGTAATACAAGTCATGAGAATATTGCAGGATTGAATGTTTCCATTAGCTCTTCTGAAGGAACTCTAGCGGTCATAAACAATGCTGGTGGAAAAGGGTTTTCCATTTGCAAGAACTGTGGCTTTGCGTTAGTTGGAAAGGACGAGAGACTTGAAAAGCACAGCGACCACTTCGGAAATAAATGCAAAGGCCAGTTTGAAAGGCACATAGTCCTCGGATATGAGTTTCTTACAGATATACTTGAGATCTCCTTTGAGGATTACTGCAACGAACCCGATTACTCACTCTGGTATTCGCTTCTATATGGCATCCTAGAGGGTATAAGCAGCTCTCTAGAAATCGATAGAAATGATATTAATGGAGTCTTTAGATACAAGCCTAATCGTCTGCCGACATTAGTACTGTTTGATTCTGTTCCTGGTGGTGCTGGTCATGTAAGGAGAGTAGTTCAAGAACACCGGCTTGAAGAAATTCTATTAGAAACTCTGAGAATAGTCGAAAACTGCGATTGCGGAAAGGAAGACGATGGCAAAGCGAGTTGCTATGGATGTTTGAGAAACTACTCTAACCAGTCATTCCACGAAATACTGGATAGAAGCAAAGTGATAGATTTCCTTAAACCATATCTTGGAACTCAGAACACAGTTGCCAGTTATGAGTAGGGTATCCCATAATCTAGGCATCTTAAATAATAATCGTAGTTTTTGCTAACAACGAATGCAATTTATTCTTTATGCGCGTTCTACCGAGCTTAAACGAACTGGAGCACTGACTTGCAGGAGCAAGCTGCAAAGACGGTTATAGAACAGACCGAATACATCTGCCGTGATTTGGTTCTTCCTAATATTCTATGATTCCGTTACTAAACTTGGTTCTTATCACATTCTTCACTGCTCAATGTCCCTCTCTACCGCCCCGACTGTCAACAACGACTGGAAATGTAATCTACTCTCGCGTATGAAAGGTCTCTTGTGGAAAGGGACTGAGAGCTCAACATTCTCGAGATGTAGGTAGTGAACTGAATCGATGATATCCGATGTTAGTCTGTGATATATTCGTGGTGGGCATGAAATCATCCTTTTGTATGGTCTGGCCACCACGAATATACGATGGTTTCGTGTCTTTTTCAAAGACCCTGTTCTGTTTTCTTCAGGTTAAGTCAAAGTGCATAAGTTGAGTCTTGCCAACCACCGCTCTGCAAAAAGTGTATCCGTCACGGATTACCCTAGCATTTAAAAAACAGGCTCAATTTCGGACTCTTCACGGTTTGCCGCCACTGTCCACAGCTCCAGATTTCCTCACTGGAACCAGACAATGAACAGGATCCCGCACTTCCCATGAAGGAAGATATATTCTCATGGTGAGTGAGAAGATTCCATCGGGAGCGGGAAGCCAATTAGATTCCTTGTCTGCGCCTGGCGACTCATGCTGAATATAGATAACCAGCGAACCGTCCTCCCCATACTTCATATCTGTACGATCGCCTATCGAATAGCGATTTATCTCATTGGCAACCAGGAATTGATCTTCGCCGTACATCGTGATTGACCAGAATCCTTTTGGTTCAACTGCCGGAACCTCATCGCTATTGAACGAGAGAACGTACTTGAATTTCGATCCATCAAAAGCATCTCCGTCTTCATCTACCAGCCCATTTGGGCAATATGCTTCTTCAAGGCTGTTCCCGTACAGGCTGCGATAAGCCGCCACTGCCCGCAGTTCATACTCTCCCTGCATTTCTTCTCGATTGCCGAAGATACTCAGATTCCAGCCGTTTTTCGATATTCCCACCATTTCTTCCGGGTTCTGAATTATCTCCAGAGCTTCCTTGATCCCTTCCTCCACTGCCTCTCTTATGCCTGATGGCATAGCATTGACATCGAATGGGAGGTTCGGACCAATGCCTATCTTGCCGAACCGCTCTATCAGCTCCTTCTCACTTGGGTGTATTTGCAGCTGGCCCAGAAGGAAATTGAAATATGAGATAAACTCCGCGGATTCAGCCTTCGTCTTGTCATAGGTCGGGAAGATAGCGGGGTCTGCCGCCGGCGGAGCCTCTTCCCCAAGATACGAACTGAGAGATTGAATCTCATGCTCATCCTGTATTACCAAAACCTTCTCAAGGTCGCCTTCGACTTGCATGTTGACCGAAATCCGAACCAGGCACAGGACAAAATTGCCCTCGCTGCGGAAGACGTCATCGACTCCGGAAGGCGTGTCACCATGCCAGAAAGGGCCGGATATCACGAATGTTCTCGCACCCGTTCCGGTGGTTCTTGTGCCAACGTAGGCAAAGTTATGTGTGTACATGTCGATCATCTCGAATGAGTAATAACGGTCCTCTACTGCCGGTATGCTTACAACAACAGGCTCCGATCTAAGGTCGAGCCAGAGCCTGGAATAGATGCTGTCGTTATTCGGCCGGACAACTTCTCTGTAATCAGGTCCGCGAAGCTCCCTTTTGTGATAGAACATGCTGAATAGCCCGGGATCGATCGCCTGGATGAACATGGTTTTGAAATCCTCCAACATTGGATAAGCAAAGATGTAGGCCTGCTTAGCGATTTCCTTTGCTTGCTCGAAATCGGTTGTCAGTTCCGTTGCGTTTGCAATTGGAGAAGAAAACAGGAAGAGACAGAGAATGACAAGCGTGATCAGATTCTTGCATTGCGACACTTTCCACACCCCCTTGTGCACTCCAATTAAAGAATGTAAGGGCTTCGGCAGAAGAGAAAATGTGTGGCTACGGTTTTGAAAGCACACGACCTATTGTACTGCAGAACGATTCTAAATCAGGGGAAAAAGCAGACTCTTAACAGAAAAATATCTCGCAGGAAAAGCGGTTATTCCTGAGTTTTTACGGCTCTCAAAACAGGCAGAAGTTTCCGGCAACTCGTAATTATTACGAAAAATCGGCGAAGGGGCGGATATTAGAAGCCCTACCGGCAGGTATTATTGACTCCTGCGGCTGAGAGCCGTTATAGTTCTCTGGCAGATTTCAATAATCGGAAAACTCGAATTCGCCTGTTACTGAGTTGAAGATCACAAAGCCACCGTCTTCTATTTTGAACTTGTATTGCGGATGTTTGAAGTTCGGATCAAGTGGGAGATGGAAATACACCCCGAGATACTTCAAGAAGGGGTTGCGGTTATGAATGATGTTTATGGCGTCCTGAATGTCGAAGATTATGTAAAGCGGATCAACGAGAACCGCATCCTCGTACCAGATATCGTCGACAACTTTTGAGGTCCATGATCCATCCTTATAAATGGCTTCAACACTCTTGGAGAGATCGAAATCCGAGAAAATCAATCTCCAGTACGCCAGATCATCGGCCCTTTCAAAAGGTTCTGGATCCTCGTCTGTAGAAGCATAGACGGCGAACAGCTTCAGGTTGAATTCGGGATGGTTCTGTGCCAGATACTCTCTTGCGGCCGCGATCATTCTCTCGATAAGAGTGTTGTGCATGAATCGAGGTAGCACGCATCCTCCAAGAACAAGGATAATAATTGCCACTGTCAGCAATGAAATAAGCTTTATTCTCTTGCTCATAGATTTCACCTCCATCGAAGGAGTTGAAGTGCTTAAGATCAGCGATCCGGAAGTGTATGTTGCCAAACCTGAAAAAACTGGGGCTCCCTACACATTTTCAATATCAAATAATAGCAAATCTCGCGAGGATCAATGCCGGAAATCTCCAGTCGATTCCTGCTGACGATATTGACATCACGCAAGTCGATCGTTTCTCGAAACTTTTCATGACTTTCCTTGCCGGTCTTGAGCAACTGAACAAGACACGCTACCTTCGCTGAACTTCTTATGGCGTCTTCCGGAGAGTAGCTGTTGTTGAACGAGAATGATTTGAACGCCTTGATACTTGCCAGATTATCAAAAAGGACTCCCAGATCGAAGAGTCGCTTGATTGTCTCTGTCTCATTTCCGAATAGTCTACGAGGTCAGTTGGGCTAGTTCATAGGTTATTAGGAAGAACCGTTTCGATTTTGCCATGCACAGGAGGGAGATTAAACGATTCGTTTGTCTCCAGAAAACAGTATCAGAGATCTATCTGACTTCGCTTCTTCGATTACAGCTTTTGTGAAGCCCGATCTGCTGAAGATTGCGTACTCTTTCTTCTTAAAGTTATCCCATTGAGGTAGATTCGCCTTTTCGCGTAAAGTCTCGAAGATATCCGTACCGACAGGTTTTCCACTCCACATATAAAGAGCGGGGTCCCGTATAAGAGCATTACGGGATGACACGGGATGACAGTCCCTTCACGTCATTCTGGCATGTTCCTAGCCAGAATCACGTTCTTCCTCCCTCA
>ERZ795052.435-NODE-435-length-63614-cov-243.079910_pt1 | contig 63614 bp, 63 predicted proteins | sample MGYA00375136_ERZ795052 | MGnify/ENA primary metagenome ERZ795052 (study PRJEB30181, sample SAMN05720156) | activated sludge metagenome | isolation source: Anaerobic digester | place: Japan | collected 2015-05-26 ...
TATGCCAGATTCTTGCCCTATAAGGTCTGCCAGTGTTGTCATTTTGCTCCTCCTTGTCAGCATTCTATGCGTAGCTTCATGCGTCCTCAATTTTTATGTTCGGGAAAGCTTCATCGTAGCTCACGCGGTGCTGGTTATATTGATCCTCGAAAAAACTTATCGCTTCATCAATGCTGCACGGCTCTATCGAGTCTTGTTCGCCTATCCATTGCGTCAGGTGTGCAAAGAAGTATGCGCCGCGCGGCGTCCTGTACAGAAAGGTATTCCGCCCGCTCCGCTCATAATTATGCCCATCCCAGTAATCATTGCCCGCCAATAGTGTCGCTGTCTTTGTCGAATACCGCTTGCCGCCAATAATCGCTGCCAAGTCTTCAGGTGGTCTCATTGAAGTTCTCCTTCGGGTCTATGCCCTATCGCTGGTCTATGCCAGCATTTCGCCGCGCTATGCGTAGCAGTTTAATCATACGCCCAGAAGTATACGCGCACAAGAAGGACATATATTGTCCCTCTTGAATACTTATTTATTCCAAATAATTCTGCTGCTTTCTCGGTTGCTTTACCTTTCGAGGGGTAGGGAACTTTTTCCCTAGGGCTCAAGTGAACATTGTTCAAGTGAACACTGTTCGAATATTGATTTATGCCGAATAGTTCTGCTGTCTTTATTCTAGCTTCACCTAAAACCGGTTCCGGTACTAGTACCGTAAGCGGTTTACCAGCAACCGCTTGTGGAACTAATTCCCTAAGCGGTTTACCAGCAACCGCCTGTGCAACTAGTTGCCTAAGCGGTTTACCCCCATATATGCCAAACATTTCAGCAGCCTTATCAGTTGCCTTGCCTGTTATACCTTCGCGCAAATTTGCGCTAAGGTCAGATGATCGAGTTCCTGCAAGTTCAATCTCTCTTTTTCTTGCTTCTTCCTCGCTTCGCTTTCTGTGCAATCATCTTTGCATCAGAAATATATTGTCTGTTTATGCCAAACAATTCAGCTGCTTTGTCTCGTGATTTTCCAGTAGAGCCCTGTGCAACTAGTTGCACCCCCCTCGAATACTGATTAACTCCTGCATATTCCCTCTTTCTTGCTTCTTCCTCCAGCATCGGCAATACTTCCAGCGCAATGACCGCTAAGCGTAAGCTCATTTGTTGGCTCATTGTTCAGCTGTCTTGTTCTTGCTTGCGCCGCTCTCTATAGTAGCCGTCCTCGCACTTTACCAAGCCAAAGAGCGCAATAAATACTTCGCCGATCTTGCCTGCTGCCTTTATCGTTTCCTCGCTAATCTGCGCGACAAAATCCTCTGGAGTATCACCGCCGCCATACTCGCCAAAAAGCCCATTAAAGCAAGCCTTTATCACTTCAAGCTTGCCTGCATCCTTAGTTCGCTGCTCAAGCGCGGCGATCCTCTTCTTTAATGTTTCATTCATAGCCTTTCTCCTTTTGCTCTAATGCATCCAGCCTAGCTTCAATATCATCGAGCTGCTCACTTCTTAGAACATCTGCTATCGTATTCAAAATGAACGTCAGCGCCCTGTATTGCTGAATCGACAATGAATCAGGTTCAGTCGCTTTCGCCTTATGGTAAATCTCCGCAAGCTCACGCCGAACGCTTGCTAGTGTGTCAAGCCTCCTATGTTTTTTTCTCGCTCTCAAGTCAATTTCACTCATAGCTTACGCCCCTATACGTTATTTTGTATTTGCAAGAATAGCATGTATTATATTTCATACATAGCTTATTTAGCTACGCTTATTTAGCTACGCTTATTTAGCTACGCTTATTCCATTGCCTTACGCATTATTCGTAACATCTCAACGCTCGAAGCATCATAGCGCTCTAATACAGTAACAAAAATGTTCCTCAATAACTCTAGCCCTTTTAAGCCTTTAGCTGGTACGCCAAAGTGCAGTGCTAGCGCCTCAGCGTAGCTCTCGAGCGTAAGCTCATTAAGCGAATGCTCATCAATCGTAAGCTCATCAAGCGTAAGCTCTTCAAGCTCATCAAGCTCCTCAAGCGATAGCTCCTCAAGCGATAGCTCCTCAAGCGATAGCTTATCAAGCGAAAGCTTATCAAGCGAAAGCTTATCAAGCGAAAGCTCATCAAGCTCCTCAAGTGAAAGTTCTTTTTTCTTACTCATCCTTATGCTCCTTATATTCTCCATACTCCTAAAGCATCCGCTACACGCTACATTTATATCGTATCTCTTTATGCAATATAAACATAAGCATGTAGCGGTTGTGTAGCTGTAGCGGTTGGCATCCGCTACATTATGCCACGAATTCAACATAGCCCTTTTGTTGTTTGTAGTAGCCCAGCTGATCGTAGTACGCCTTCGCCGCATCAAAGGTATTGAATGGTACGCCAGCCGCGGCGCTTGCTAACTTCCAGCCAGCAATACAAATACCAACCTCTTGTTTTCCAGTCCGCGCTTTCTCGCTCTGCACGAGTTGCCCAAATACCTGCCCTATAATTGCCAGGTCGTCATTCGTGAATGTGGGTGCATCCTCGAAGACTTCGCCGATTGAATCGAATAGTTGCCCTTCGCTCTGAATGTAGCGGTTGGCATCCGCTACAGCTACATTTCCGCTACATTTTAATTCTTTATCAGGTAAAGTGTTATCAGTATTTGTAGCGGTGTAGCGGTTGTTTTGCAGGTAGCGTGAAAATACATCTTTGAACGAATCCGCCGAGTAACCTTTCGGTACTTTCGTCCCATCACGAAGATTTATAGTTCTTATCTCGAATTTAGCCAGCATACGCGCCAAGCGGTTTGTTGAAATGCCTTTATAGTTATTGAAGTCATGCCATGGTGCTTCATCGAGAGCGTTTAGTTCATCCACAAGCGCTTGACTTGGCCACTTTGTTCGATCAGGTTGCTCTGAGAATATTCTTTGTATGTCTGCAAGCAGTCGAATTCCGTTGTCTCCTTCATCTGTCTGTTTTGCGCAAAGTTCTAGCGCGGCGATCCTCGCCCGTTGTGGCCACTCTCCGCCAGCGTGATCAGCGATTCTTAGCAGTTCTCTCCAAACATCCGCTTGCCGATCTGATAGGCTAGGGTCGATTTCAGGTTCTACTTGCAATATTTTGTCGCAATTGTCCTGCGTCCAGCGTGCAATCCTCGCAAGTAACGGCTGAAAGCCTTGGTCTTTATCACTTCGCAAGCGTTCTATCGCTTCATTAGGAAGCCGTCGCCGCATCCGAATTATCACCGAACGCGATTCTATGGTATCAGGCAGGCTTCCAATAAGCGCAATCGCCTTCGGCGTGTACACCGTGAACGTCCTCGGCTCTAGATCGTCGCCGACAATTCGCACAACCTGCGCGGCGCTTTTTGTGAAGCCAGCATTTACAAGAGTTCTTAAATCGTCGTTTTGGCGAAACATTGCGTCAGCTTCGTCAATAAGCAACGTTGGCGATAGCATTTCCACTGTGCGAAAAAGAGCTGCAACGCTTATGCTTGAAATAGAAAGCGGCTTCGGCACTAAGCGGCTCACTACATCGAGCGCCGTTGACTTACCGCAAGCCTTTACAGCAGAAGAAATTACAAGGTTTGGACATACAGGCGCTTTTTGTGCAATATGCGTGAATATCGTCCAAAGCGTTATGGCATCGATACTTACTGCGTCTGCTACTATGAATCGTCTTATTTGTGTAGCAATATCGTTGAGAAGCTTCACTCCATCCTGCGGTTCACTCGCTGGTATTGGTTCAGGTAAACTCAATGCTCGGCCTTGCTTTTCTTGCTCTCGTGCAGGCTTTTGCCTCAGTTTATCCAATACCGTAGGTCGCACGCCCGCAAGCTCAGCAATCTGCTTCCTGTTTTGCTCGTATTCAATATCACTCAGTTGCGGTACTAAGGACAATGCAGTTTTGACAGTGCCTTCCCCGAGATGCATCATTATGTCATCAAGTGTAGTTGAACGTAGCGCAGGAATTGTGCCGCCTAGTTCACGCGCGATTGAATCATATAGTTCGTTCATGCGGCGCCCCCGACAAGACGCAAAGCCAAACGCCAGCATTCGCACGCATCGACAGGATCATTAGTTCCTAGTGCTTTTAGTCGATCATCAGCCTCCGTGTAGGCTATTAAGAATGCCAGGCTCAATCGTTTTGCATCTTCGGAGTAAAAAGAAGGCCTGCCAGAAAAGAGTATTTGCACGTCGCGCGGTGCGCTTTCGCGTAACATAAAAGCCCACACCGCCGCCGCTCGTTCGAGCTCCTCGCGGGATATTTTCCACTTGTTGCAAAGCATGTTGACACGTTTGAATAATTGTGTTAAATTGTTGTTAGAAAAAGAATTGCGCTTTCCTTCCTGCCTGTTGCCCGCCGCCGAAGCGGGCATTTTAATGCCCGCCGCTCTCATACGCGGCTCCTGTTGTTCAGAAGCTCGACAGCCTTGTCGGTCAGCTCTGTTTGCGTGGGAATTCTGGAATTTTCAAATAATGATTCCAGCTCAGATTTTTTGAAAAAAACTTTGCCACCCAGCGGCTTGTAACTGGGTAGTTGCCGCGTGTATTTGAGTTTGTATACATACGCTTTAGTGGTCTTGAGGAAATCTGCAGCTTCTTGGACAGTAAGAAATTCGTCGTTTGTCATGGCGAACACCAACCTTTTGTGCATTCCTGCACTTTGATCGGTGTTTCTACCAAATCGAAACGCCTATTATGAGAAAGTACCTAAATGCGCGGCACTACTGTGCTGCTAGGGCATTAAAGCACTATATTTTCGTTTACCAAAAACTTTATTTAATTTTTCATCTATAACTTTCCACTCATCACCGTTATAAATTGAGCCGTCCCTACGCGTTATTGGCTCCTTAGCTCCGCGTACTAGAGGTTTTCTCTCTTCTGTATTTTTGCTGCTTTTCTGCATACTACGGATCATTTTGCATTTAATTCGTATATCTTCCAGCCGTGGTATTTCTATCGAGGCGCGCAAACATTGTAGATCAAGCCTGGTTGGCATTGCTCCGTTGTGGAGCACGTTTCCCCAATGCCTCGTGCTTCCTCCGAAATAATATCGGAGTACGAACGCAGGAATCGGCTGTTTTTGTATTCCAAGCTCAGCGAATGGTATCATGCCATTTTCGGTCATCACACGAAGATCGCGGTAGTATTTTTTTGAGAAATTGTTAATCAAAGCCAGCGCGCATGCGCGATCCACGTCAGTCATATTTTTATACTACTATTACAAACAGGTCAAGTCAAGTAGTACTGTGTGAATTTTTGCAAAATATTTATCTATTATGCTATTCACCTTCAGCTTTGCGGAATTTCTTAAGTTCTGCCTTCTTGCTAAGTTCCAAGTTCGGCAGTTTTTCCACTGCTTCGCGCTTTAGCTTGTCAGTCGCTTTTGCGTACACTTGAGTTGTTGCAATATCTGTGTGTCCTAAGAGTTTTGAAACAGTATAGAGATCAGCGCCGCCTTCCAGTGCAAGCGTGCCGAAAGTGTGCCGTGCCGTGTGCCAGCCGATCTTCTTTGGTATGCCTGCCTTCTCTGTCCACAAGCGGAAATATTGCGTTGCGCTTGTCTTTGAAGCTGAGAGCAAAGGAAATACAAGCTCGTTCGCATTGTGCAGTTTCTTGTCGTCAATGATCTGCCATGCGCTCTCGTTGATTGGTACGCCTACCACTGTTTGCGTCTTTTGCTGCCGCTTCATAATCATAAGCGAAGGCGAACGCACAATGTCGCTCCAGCGTAAGCTTTTGAGATCCGATACTCTCAAGCCTACCATACATCCAAAGAGAAACGCGCGGCGTATTGTATCGCCAAGCTCACCACCCAGCGGAGTTCGCGCTAGCTTTTCGAGTTCTTCCTTAGTAAGCCATACTTTCACGCTCTCAGGTTCTTGTATCTTCTTTACATTCGCCGCAGGATTCCTTGCAATGAGTCGCGATTGATACGCAAGCCTTAGCACATGGCAGGCCGCGGCGAAGTAGTGTGCAGCCGTTACTTGCTTGAGAGTAGGCCGCTCAAGTAAATAGTTCTTAAAGCCAGTGAGCCATTGCTCGTCTATCGCCTCAAGCCGCACTCCGCGCGCATAGTCTCGAATATATGGAAGCGCCTTTGCAAGGTGCGATTTTGCAGGCATTGTCTTCGCTATTTCCTCGCAGTAGTCTTCAAATTTCTTTTTGCCAGCGATCGGATCAAGTAGATTCCATTCTTTCGAGAAAAGCTGTTGCTCTCGAATAGAACGTGCAATCTTTGCCAGCCGCCAAGTCTCCTCGTCCAGCTTAGAGTCTCCTTGAAGCGTCAAGTGTAAGCTCTCCCAGCGCCGCCTGCCATTTACGTAAATATCTAAATAAAGCTGCCCGCGATTTACTCTTATCGCCACTCCCATAGCCCGCCTCCCTTTAGCGCCTTTTTATTTTTGCCTACATATAGCCTACATACTGCCTACAAAAATAGGTTTTGTCAAGTAGAAAAGAGTAAAAAGAAGCATAATATGCAGAAAGTTATATACATCAGAAAAGCCTGTAAATAGCACGTAAAATCAATAAAAAAGGCTTCCTTTCGGAAGCCAATTTTTCAGTCTAGCGGGAGAGGGGATTGAACCCACGACCCAGCGGATATGAGCCGCTTGCTCTGCCAACTGAGCTATCCCGCCATGCAGGTGGTTGTATATCTTAAAAATGCCCCTTGGTCAATACCTTGTAAGATTTTGAACTCTAGGGCTATAATTTGCAAGATCTTTGAAGTTGGGGTTTGAATGGCCGATTGGCGTGACCAAAAATATATAGAGGTGTTTGATGGGACATTGAATGGCCTACAACGTCGTCGTGCTGTTGATCCCGCCTTTTCGATTGAAGATGTAGAAAACCAACTTGTACACCTATATGTCCTAGATGGAAATGATTGGTTAGGCCGTGGTGCGCTTGGTGATATAATCTCAGAGGCCACAATCGCAGCTTATGAGCTGTTCATCGAAGAATGGAAAATTGAAAAAGGGGGAAAGAATGGCTGTTGAGATTAGAAAAGTCGAAAGCCAGAGAGATTTGAAGCGATTTATAGATTTTCCTGTGCACCTTTATTGGGATCAACCAAACTATGTGCCAGCTCCCCGCTTTGATGAGATGCGGACACTCAGTAAAGATAAGAATGCAGCTTTCGAATTCTGTGAGGCTGAATATTGGACCGCATGGAAGGACGATAAAATCGTTGGTCGTATTGCCGGCATAATCAATCACCGCTTTATAGAAAAATGGGGAAGGGAATGGGGTCGTTTTGGTTGGATCGATTTCATCGACGATACTGATGTATCTGCTTCGCTTCTTAAAACTGTTGAGAAATGGGCAGCTTCGAAGGGGATGAAGGCACTGCACGGACCTTTGGGCTTTACTGATCTAGATCGGGAAGGCATGCTTGTAGAGGGCTTTGATGAGTGCGCAACCTTAGCTACGATCTATAATTATCCATATTATCCTCAGCATTTGGAAATGCTTGGTTACCGAAAGGACGTAGACTGGCTTCAATTCCAAATCTTCGCCCCTAAGGAGATTCCAGAAAAAGTCCTACATGTGGCCGATCTGCTTGCAAAACGCTCTGGTGTTCATCTTTTTGAATGGAAAAATAAGCGCGTCATTGTCGAAAAATTTGGCAAGGAGATCTTTGCATTGATAGATGAGGCATATGGGGATCTCTATGGCACAACGCCTTTGAGTGAGCGGCAGGTAGAGGACTATATCAAGCAGTATCTTGGCTTTGTGGATCCGCGCTTTACCAAGATTCTCGTAGACAAGGAGGAGCGCCTAATAGGATTCGGCATTGCTATGCCCAGTCTTTCGGAAGCTTTCTATAAATCGAGAGGCAGGCTCTTTCCAACAGGTTGGTATCATGTCTTAAAGGCGCTGCGCAATCCAAAGGTGCTTGATCTATATCTTGTAGCGGTTCGTCCAGAATACCAGTCGCGGGGAGTGCTTGCCCTAGTTATGAACGAGCTTCATCGCAGTGCCAAGGAAGCAGGTGTTGAATATGCGGAGACCAATCTCGAGCTTGAGGATAATATCAAGGTTCAGAGTATATGGAAGGATTATCCTAAGCGCCAGCATAAGCGCAGTCGGGCCTATTTGAAGGAGATTTGATCAGCGCGCTATCGGAGCGCCTATTTCTGGTTCACGGAGATATATGGGTCCTGCGGTATCGCTAGCACCGCCTTTTTCTATATATGTCTTAATACCAAGGAGAGAGAGAGATTCTATTTCCTTTTCCGGATCTGGCTTATGTAATATCCATCCTTCTCTTTCTAAGCAGATAGTCTCGGCCAGTTCAGCATCGGGACCTACAAAATGAACATTATCTTCGCCATTAATCTTTTGGATGAGCTGCATGAGCTCGATATCCATCAAATTACCTATTCTTTGGCCGCGGAAGTAGTTAGCACAATAGACTCTATGCTTTCGTGCATCGATAACTGGCACAACCATGCCTTCGAGTTCTTTCCAAGCCCATCCATATATATCTAGAGTAGGGACGAGCACTATAGGAATTCCGAGTCCTAGAGATAGTCCTTTTGCCGTTGCGATTCCTATCCGTAGACCTGTAAATGAGCCTGGACCTCCTGCAACTGCGAGTAACTCCACATTTTTTATCGTAATTCCAGCCTCTTGAAGTGCTTGTTCCACTGCAGGAAGAATGGCTTCAGCATGAGTGACAGGTGGCTTAAGTACAGATATCGCGAGCAGTTTATCTTTGAAGATACCTACTCTAAGTGTAGGAACACTTGTATCAATCGAAAGTACAGTCATCTTGAAACCTCTTTATCAAGGCTGAAGCATTCTCCAGATCTAAAAAGCGCGGAATCACAAAACGGCGCCAATCGATATTCTCGATCCAATCACCTTCGATCATAATAATTCTGCTACCGTCTTCTTCGACAACCATGGTGATGTATTGGGTTTCCTTTGGCAATATTCCTGCGATCCTCTCGCTCCATTCTATAAGACTCAACGAGCCAGGCAAACCAAGTAGCTCTTCGCCGCCGGTCTGCACGAATTCGTCCTCGTCCAAGAGACGATATGCATCTATGTGAACAAGATGAAGGCGGCCTTGATATTCGGCTATTATTGTGAATGTAGGCGAGATTATAGGCTCCGTTATTCCTAAACCTTGAGCAACTCCTTTAGCGAGAGTTGTCTTCCCAGCGCCAAGATCACCGCGGAATGCAATGATAGACCCGCTTGGCGCTGCACGCCCTATTGCTCTGCCTATTGCGATTGTTCTACGTACATTAGGGCTAGATAGAATAATCAGAGACAAGCCTCCCTCGATATTTCCTAATTTTCTATAGTATGCGCCAAAGGCGGATTTTTCTAGACCTTGATTGAAAGAGGCGTATAATGGAAAGTCAAGGCTGGACTTTTGGCTCGCTAAGCACAATAATAATTTAATGAGAACAAAATATGCCGATAATCAAACAAAGATAAGCATTTAATATTGAGAGGCTCAGATGGAACGATTTAGAGCAAGCGATGGCAAAGAACTAGCTTATCTGCAATTCAACCCTAAAAATGAAGCAAAAGCCGTGGTTATCGTTGGTCATGGCATGAATGATCACAAAGAGCGTTTTATACATCTTGCTGAAGCACTTACGCCGATTGGTACTTCCGTCTGGATTCCTGATCTTAGAGGTCATGGCGATACCGATTCTGATACCAATAGAGGCTATCTAGCTGACAAGGATGGGTTCGAACGCGTTGTCCAGGATTTGGTTGAAATGGGAGACTACGCTTCGAGCTGTATGGGGGGATTGCCACTTTATTATTTTGGGCATTCATTTGGAGCCCTTATTGGCATGGCTTTAATTGCTACTTACGGGAAATATCTTCATGGAGCAGTGCTTTCCGCTCCACCCGAGCCGCAAAAGCCTTTTATGGATAAGGTAGGTGGTTTGATGATTTCTATTGGCGGAGCATTAAAGGGCTTTCATGCTCCTGCAAAGCTTCCAAATCGGATGACCTTTGGCCAATATGCAAAAACTGTAATAGATGCAAAGACAAGATTCGACTGGCTTTCCAGGGATTCGGCGATCGTCGATGCATACATTTCAGACCCTAAATGCAACTTTATCTGCACTTATGGATTCTATCGCGATCTTCTTCATGGTGTTAGAAAAGTATATAGTGATGGCTTTCTAGAGAGCATTCCTCTATCGCTTCCTCTATTATTAATATGTGGCTCTGCCGACCCAGTTATAGGCATGAAAGAGGGATATGAAAGGCTTGTGCAGAGATTCAAACTTCTTGGCATGATCGATTTTGAATCTAAATGCTATGAGGGAGGCAGGCATGAGTCGCTCAATGAAATCAATAAGCAGGAAGTACTGAACGACATCATCAACTGGTTCTCTCGACACATTCGATGAATTTTTGTACTGTATGAGCATGCATTTTGGAGCAGCTTTGTGAGAATGCGGTACTTTCGTAGTTCAAATGGTAATATACAGTCAAAAGCTCGAATATACAGTCAAGAAGATCATTGCATCGATATATCTTGCATCGATAGAGAAGCGCTAGCAATAGTAAATAGGCTAGTCTCGCAAGGATATTCAGCCTATATCGTGGGAGGAGCTGTACGCGATTTGTTGCTTGGAAGGCGGCCTAAAGACTTCGACATAGTAACCGATGCCTTACCCAATCGTATTCGAAAAATATTTAGTAATTCTCGAATCATTGGAAGGCGCTTCAAGCTCGTCCATGTTTATTCTAATAGGAAGATTTACGAGGTGAGCACATTTCGCTCTTTGTCGAATGGTACTGTCGGCAATGAATATGGGACAATCAGTGAGGATGTACGACGGCGAGATTTCACTGTTAATGCGCTTTACTTTGATCCGCTCGCTTCAGAGATACTGGATTTTGTCGGGGGAGTCGAGGATATACATTCAGGTAAGTTAAAGGCGATTATACCTCTAAATAGGATTTTTAGCGAAGATCCTGTTCGTATGGTGCGCGGTATTAAGTATGCTTCAACCAATCAATTTGTAATTACATTACCATTGAGATTGGCGATTCGGCGTGATGCGCCGCTTCTTGATTCAGTAAGCCCATCAAGGCTTGCAGAAGAGTTCTATAAGATAATAGCTACTGGAAAATCAGTAGAAATCATCCAAGCATTGGATAGATATGGCCTTTTGCAATATTTATTGCCTGAGGTTCATGCTTCAATACATGGAGATAAAGCATTCAAGGATGCATTTTTAAGAGACTTGGCTTCTCTCGATCTGCTGGCCCAGGCGCCTGAGAGTAGCCTTCTAAACAGCGTAACCGCCGCTGAGATTATTCAGGCGGATAAAAGGCTCATATCTCCATTTCTAGCTTGGTTCATCCGCCAGAGGATCAAGGATTTCGCTGCTCTCAGAGACATTCCGAAAGAACCTGCCACATTCAGGCATGAGGTATTTTCGGATATTCGGGTATTTCTATCGCCGCTCAGCTTGCCTCGAGTCGCTTTGGAGGAAGCAATGGAACAAGTGCTTCAAGAAGAAGATTTGCTTCCCGCTCCTCCTCCTAAAAGAAGAAAACATGGTCAACGGAAGAAGAATATTAAGCCGCGCACCGAGTCAATGCACCTCGAAGTTTCAGATGCGAATTAGCGATAAATGTCGGTAGATCCGCAGCATTACGAGGGAGCAAAAAATGAAATTGGCGAGATATATTGCAAAACGAATTGTCAGGCTCGTTCTTACATTGTTTATAATATCGACAATCATTTTTTTCGTTGTTCGAGTTATTCCCGGAGATCCTGCGCTCATAATAGGAGGAATAGAATCTAGTGAATCTGATATCCAAGCAATAAGAACAAGATTGGGTACAGATAGGCCTCTCTGGGTTCAATACGGAGAGTTTCTATGGAACACGCTTCATTTGGATTTTGGACGATCGATGATTTCCGATGAGCCGGTATTATCTTTGATTATTCAGCGCTTTCCTCTTACATTGACACTTGCGGTCTTAGGGCTCTTGATAGGCATTCTTATTGCAATACCAATAGGAGTGTTGTCTGCTGTTCATCCCTGGTCATCGTGGCATTATATAGGGCTTGTGATATCTCAGCTTGGTATGGCAATACCTAGTTTTTGGCTCGGGATTCTGTTGCTCCTTTTTTTTGCTATTAAGTTTCCAATTTTTCCTCTCTTTGGTGCAGAGTCTTTTTCGGGATTGGTTCTGCCTGCGATTTCGCTTGGGCTTGCGCGAGCAGCAATTATTTTGCGCCATACCAGGGCCTCGATGACGGAAGAGCTTTCGAAAGAATACATAATAACTGCAAGAGCAAAAGGTCTTCCCGAACATATAATTCGCTACAAACATGCACTTAAAAATGCTCTTTTACCGATTATCACGATTGCTGGTATAGAATTCGGATACATGCTGGGTGGAGCGATTCTTATCGAACAGGTATTTTCGCTACCGGGGCTTGGAAGGCTTTTTTTATATGGCATTTATCAGAGAGATTTTCCGCTTGTACAGGGGGGTGTGCAATTTATTGCTATAGTTTTCTCATTAGTGAATTTTGCGGCTGATGTGTTGTACGCCATTGTGAATCCGAAAATAAGGCTGGAATAAATGGAAACTACAGAGCCGCTCATAACCGTAGAAAACTTGCGAGTTGTTTTTTCAAGAGAAAGAAAGAGAGCTTTTGCTCTCCGTGGTATCGACATTGATCTTTTTAAGAATGAAATTCACGGTTTGGTCGGTGAATCGGGATCTGGAAAGACCGTGACAGCTATGTCTATTATGGGGCTTTTGCCAAAACCTTCTTCGAAAATCCTATCAGGAAGTATTCGTTTCGAAGGCAATGAACTTCTTAGGCTCTCCGAGGAAAAATTGAGAGCATACCGAGGTCGCAGAATTGGAATGGTATTTCAAGAACCTTCGAAGTTTCTTAATCCTGCATTTACAATTGGAGAGCAGATTAGAGAAACATTGATCTTTCATTTGGGGCTAGGGTCTCGAGAGGCAAAGGCGATAGTTCATGAACTAATTCGGCAAGTCGGTCTAGGAGAAGATGATAGAGTTTTCAAAGCCTATCCCCATGAACTTTCTAGTGGAATGAAACAGAGAGCCATGATCGCAATGGCAATTTCTTGCAAACCTGAGATTTTAATTGCCGATGAACCGACTACTTCTCTCGATGTAACGCTTCAAAAGCAGATACTGGAACTGCTAAAATCACTCAATAATGCACATGGGATGGGTGTACTCCTCATCTCTCATGATCTAGCTGTTATCGAGCAGATTGCTGATTACATCTCTGTAATATATGCGGGCAAAATCGTAGAAAACGCGGTGACAGAAAAGCTATTCAAGCATCCCCTTCATCCTTATACAAGGCTCCTTCTTAATTCGATTCCCCGTCCCACTCAGCGAGGAAAACGGCTAGCAACCATCTCGGGGCAGGTATTAGAACCAGAGGACGAACCACCAGGATGCGTATTTGCACCGCGCTGCCCTATTGCAAAAAGCTTGTGTTTCGAAAGAAGTCCAGAGCTTTTAGAGCATGAAAAGGGACATGTAGGCGCTTGTCATTTTGCGGGGGAGCCATGGAATCTTTGATTCAATGTCATGATATTATCAAAATACATCGCGGTAGAGGCCTAGATGGTATAAAGAAGGGGTATAGGGCCGTAGACAAGGTATCTCTCGATATTGAAAAAGGTAGCAATTTCGGTCTTGTAGGCGAATCAGGTTGTGGAAAAACTACTCTAGCAAAGGCAATTTTGTATTTAGACCCGCCAACCTCGGGAGAAGTGATTTTCGATGGGGTGATACTGGGGAGCCTAAAAACACGAGAATTGAGGGCTTTTAGGAGGAGGATGCAGATTGTATTCCAGGATCCGCACAGCTCACTAGACCCTCGAATGACAATTATCGATAGTCTTTCTGAGGGATTGATTAACCTTGGAATAGAACGAATCAAGCGCGAAAAAAAGATAAATCGCCTTCTTGATCTTGTCGGCATAAGCCCTAGCCTCGGAACACGCTTCCCTCATGAGTTTTCGACAGGACAGCGTCAGCGAATTGTAATTGCCAGAGCTCTTACTATGGATCCAGAATTTCTTATCCTCGATGAGCCAGTCTCCAATCTCGATGTCTCTATCCAGGCACAAGTGGTAAACTTACTGCTCGATCTAAAAAAAGAACTAGGCCTTACCTATCTATTTATTTCGCACGATATAAACCTCGTTGGATATATGTGCGATACAATTGCAGTGATGTACAAGGGAAGAATTGTCGAACAGGCTCCAGCCGAGAAACTTCTCAAATATCCGCAGGATGATTATACTCGAATGTTACTATCCTCTATTCCAGGAGGAGGAAATATAGAGAGCCCGTGCGTATTAGCAGAAGTAAATGCGCTATCCGATGTTTCAGCCTCGTTAGGACTTAGACCCGACCATGAGGAGGGAATCAAATGAAAAGAATGCTAAGAAGCGTAATTATCCTAGGTGTTTTTGTGATTGCTCTCTCAAGCATTGTGTCTGCCCAGGGTGTTGATTCATTAGTCTTTGGGCTTTCTGGTAATCCTGATACACTAGATCCTCAAAAAACTGCTGGAACCTTGACATTCCAAGTTGTCAAAAGTATCTATGATACGCTAGTCGAACCCGATCAATCGGGCAAGATCGTACCAGCGCTAGCGGAGAGCTGGTCAGTATCGTCAGATGGCTTATCCTGGACATTTAACCTAAGGCGGGATGTCATATTCCATAATGGACAGTCTTTTAGTTCAAAAGATGTGGCAGCTACCCTGAATCGAATAATGGATGAGAAAACGGCTTCTCCCAAAAGAAGTGATTATTCAGCAATTAGAGAGATTAGAACTCCGGATGCTTACACTGTAATACTTATGCTTTCTCAGCCTTATGCTCCTCTTCTTGCAACGCTTGCTTCTGGCTGGTCAGCGATCCTTCCTTCAGGACTGATTGCAAGCGGGCATAACTTTGCTGCCGAGCCTGTAGGAACAGGTCCTTTTAGATTCGAGAAATGGATACGCGACTCGAAGATCACTATGGTTCGAAACGATAGATACTGGATCAAGGGTGTTCCTAAGCTTGAGCGGATCGAATTACGGATTATTCCTGAACGAGCCGTGCAAGTGCAGGGCCTTGCTATCGGGTCCATCGATGCCCTCGAATTTATCGATCCTGACGATTTACCCTTGCTACAAGCCAATCCCAAGGTCACCATAAAGAAAGAATTGACTTCTCTTATAATGGTTATGGCAATGAATTGTTCTCGAGAACCCCTCAACGATCTGCGTGTGCGTCAAGCCGTGAACTATGCAATCGATAAACAGCTTGTGCTAGATGTTGCTTATGGAGGAGGTAAAATTGGTTCGACATTTCTCGATACGGGGAACGTTTATTATACCGATTTTTCTTATCTCTATCCATACAATCCAGAAAAAGCAAAGCAGCTTTTGAAGGAAGCGGGAGCTGGCAATAAGGAATTGACTATAACCGTACCGCAGAATTATCCGCTTCACGTAAAAGCTGCTGAACTCATTCAGCAAATGCTCGAGAAGGTAGGTATGAAAGTCAAAATTCGACTTGTAGATTGGTCGAGTTGGCTTTCGATAGTCTATAGTGAAGGCAACTATGATTTTACAGTGATAGGGCATACAGGCAAGCTAGACCCTGATGGAACCCTGGCGGGATATGGGGCTGGTAGATATGTAAAATGGAACAACGCAAGTGCAGCTTCCAAGATCAACGAAGCCGCTAAGATAGCTGATTTCGTTACCAGAAAAAGGCTCTACACGGAGGCACTCGAGATCATGGCTAAAGAGGTCCCTTTTGTATATCTTGGAACGCCTTATCGATATGTAGGTACAAGGTCGAATGTTGTCGATTTTCGCATGACATACAATCTGGATACTTATGATTTTAGATGGACAGAGCTGCGATAGAATATGGTACGTAGTAGTTCTAGAAGGCTTCTCTTTTCACTTTCCTCTCTTTATTTGTTGCTGATTCTTGCAGCTGCGATTGCCGCTCCTCATATAGCGCCATATAGTCCAACGGAGCAGCAACTCGAGCGGCGCTTTCATGCGCCAGACAGTCACAACATACTCGGAACCGATGAACTTGGAAGAGACATTCTGACAAGAATAATCTATGGTTCACGGCCAGCCTTGGTAGTCGGCCTAGTGACTGTGTCTATAGCACTTCTTCTGGGCGGTTTTTTTGGACTTCTTGCTGGCATGGGTCATAATGCCCTGGATAGTTCGATCATGCTTCTCATGGATAGCATGCTATCTTTTCCAACGATCCTTTTGGCCATAACAGTTGTATCCTTTATGGGATATGGGCTGGTACAAGTTATGCTTGCATTAGGTATCATAAGTAGCCCCGTATTTGCGCGTCTTATTAGAGCTGAGACTCTATCGATAAAGACCGAAGGATACATAGAGGCTGCCAGAGCTCTTGGAACACCGACAGTAAAAATAGTATTTAAGCACATTGTTCCTAATATAATGAGTAAAGTCATCGTGCAATGCTCCCTTACTTTTGCTCAGGCAATTGTTGTCGAGTCTTCTCTCTCGTTTCTGGGTGTTGGAATTCAGCCTCCAGATGCAAGCTGGGGACTCATGCTTAAGGATGCTCGCAATTACCTGATACAAGCTCCCTGGATGGCAATATATCCTGGACTATGCCTTGCATTGACAGTGCTTTCTTTCAACATAATTGGAGATTCTCTTTCGGAGAAGTTCAATCCACGTCTAAGCGACAGGTTATGAAATTGATATATTTGAGAATGACAGCATTTTGGATCGAATTACTATGCCGGCCTCAGTTGCCTTCTTCGAGCCTATAAAGTAAAATATTTATGTTCCAAATTTTAAGCAGCTTTTCTTTAATGTATCTTAAAGGAGGTTTTTCATGTCTGTTGTTCGAACGACTCCAGTTCCACCAGATGTAGACATTGCTCAGTCGGCAGATATAAAGCCGATATCCGAGATTGCGTCACGCTATAATCTAGGAGAAAAATATCTCGAGCACTATGGAACCGACAAGGCAAAGATTCGGCTAGAATTCTTATCAGATAGCCAGAAACAGCCGAGGCGAGGCAAGTATATCGATGTAACTGCAATTACACCTACGCCCCTTGGTGAAGGAAAGACAACAACGACCATAGGCCTTGCTCAAGGCTTGGGATATCTTGGCAAGAAATCTATTGCGACCATCCGTCAACCTTCTATGGGACCAACCTTTGGCATAAAGGGCGGTGCAGCGGGAGGGGGATATAGTCAGATTGTTCCAATGACAGATTTCAATCTGCATCTGACAGGCGATACACATGCCGTGTCTGCAGCACATAATCTATGTGCCGCTGCTATCGATGCACGCATATACCATGAGAGCAGATGGTCGGATACATATTTCGAAAAGCTGGGCTTGAAAAAATTAAATATTGATCCATATTCGGTTCTATGGCGACGTGTAGTCGACATGAACGACAGAACTCTGAGGAGCATAATCATAGGCTTGGGCGGCTTGGAGAATGGCCCGCTGCGCGAAACAGGCTTCGACATATCCGTTGCAAGCGAGGTAATGGCGGTATTGGCCCTGGCTACGAGCCTCGAAGATCTACGCAAACGTATAGGAAAGATTGTTGTAGCTCTGGATAAGTCAGGTAAAGCGGTGACTACCGAAGATATTGGGGTAGCAGGAGCAATGACGATTCTCTTGAAGGATGCATTAAAACCCAATGCTCTCCAAACGCTCGAAGAGCAGCTTGCCTTTGTCCATACAGGACCTTTTGCCAATATTGCACATGGCAATTCTTCCATAACTGCAGACCTAATTGCTAGCGAGATTGCGGATTTCGTAGTAACAGAGTCAGGATTCGGTTCTGACATGGGATTCGAAAAACTGATGGATATTAAATGCAGAGCTTCGGGTCTTATGCCAGATGCAGTGGTTCTTGTGGCAACGGTAAGAGCACTCAAGATGCATGGTGGTGGGCCGAAAGTGACGCCTGGCAAACCGCTTTCCAGCGCTTATACTCAAGAGAACTTGGAGCTTTTGCAGGCAGGATTGACAAATCTCGTTGCTCACATTGAGATCATTGGAAAATATGGACTTCCGGTGGTTGTCTCTATCAATGCATTCCCAAGCGATACAGAAGCCGAACATGCGCTTATCAAGGAAGCAGCTCTCAAAGCAGGCGCTTTCGACGCAGTTATAAGCAGGGGCTGGGCCCTTGGAGGAGAAGGCTGTGCTGAGCTAGCCTCGGCGATAGATAAGGCTTCATCTCAGCCACATAAAGCTAATTTATTATATCCTCTGGAAATATCCATAAAAGATAAGATAGAGATAATCGCTCATCAGGTTTATGGAGCTGGAACAGTGGTATACACACCAGAGGCCGATGAAGCAATTGAAAAGTATACCGATCTTGGCTATGGAAATTTTCCAATATGTATGGCAAAGACACAGTATTCCCTATCGCACGATCCTGCCGTGAAGGGGGTACCAAGAGGTTTCGATTTCCCAGTACGAGAAGTTCGGCTTTCGGCCGGAGCGGGTTTCATTGTCCCGATTACAGGCGAGATAAGTACAATGCCTGGACTGTCATCGAAACCGGTGTTCATTGGTATGGATATCGATACCAAGACTGGGAGAATCACTGGATTGTCTTGACCCATGCATATTGACAAGGACGGGCTCATTCTTTCACTATACTCTTGTGAATCCGGAAATACTGTCACTTCTTTCGGACGAAGAACTCAAGATTTTAGCTGAGAAGATGAATATCTATTTTCCGGAAGGACTAGAAAGAATCTTTTTGATCGAAGAAATCATCGATGCTTATGAAGATGATACTTCGGATAAGACATTTTCTCACGATGCTCCCGATCATCTAGAGGAAAAAAAACTCGCGGGCACGGGTTTTATTCCTGGCAGACTAGAGGATATTTCTATTCCGGATTACTACAATGAAACATATATCAATGCAATCGTAAGAGATCCATTGTGGATTTTCGCATTCTGGGATATTGCAGAATCTACTCAACAAAAATACATCGGAGAAGCCGAGACATCTCGGTTTTTCTTGCGGATAACTGAAGCCACCGGATTCGAGCCAAGTTTTTCCTACGACATTGCCGTGAACTTCGATGATCGTAAATGGTATATAAACGTTCCCTATGCAAAGCGTTCTTACAGGATAGACCTATGCATCGCAAAATGCCATAAAGCCAGAGTGCTAGCTCGTTCCAATATTGTACGAATGCCATCACAATACCTCGATATATCTTCCAAACTTCCGCAGGTAACAAGGAGCCTTCTAGTTCTTTCTGGTTCCGAGGAGCTTCATTTGATCGAGCCTAAAGAGGAGAATTCTCTGCGGATAATGACTATGGAAGGAGAATAATGGCAAATAATTCCCCTTCGATAGCTCTTGTTCTCAATGCCCATCTTCCTTTTGTGCGTAAGCCTCAATATCCCCAGTTCTATGAAGAAAGGTGGCTTTTTGAGGTTATTTCGGAAACATATCTTCCATTATTGAGGATGTTTCGCAAATTGGAGCTCGAAAATATTCCTTTTAAGGTGAGCATGGTCTTTTCTCCAACTCTGCTAGCCATGCTTTCAGATAGTCTTCTTTGCGAACGATACATCGCCTATCTTGACAACCAAATCGAGCTTGCTCAGAAGGAAAGACGAAGATTAGCTGGGGATCCAGTATTTGAGCCCCTGGCAGACCTATATTACACTATGTATAGCAGGAGCCGCGAAGAATTCGAAGATCTTTATGGGCGCAATATTATTAGAGCCTTCGATTATTTTTCCAAGAAAGGCTATATAGAGCTCATGACCACTGCTGCCACGCATGCTTTTCTTCCAACTTACTCAGATATTCCTGAAGCAATCGATGCCCAGATTGAGTCTGCAATTATTGCCCATAGAATGGAATTTGGAAAGAACCCTTCGGGATTCTGGCTGCCTCAACTTGGGTGGTATCAGGGGCTTGAGAAGCATCTCAGAGCCTACAACATCCGATATACAATAGTGACAACTAAGGGCGCATTGCTTGGTTCGCCCCCTCCTTTCTACGGATCGTTTTCTCCAGTTATGACTACTTCACATATTGCTGCTTTTATACGCGATGCTGGGGCAACGAAGGCAGTTTGGTCTGAAACCGAGGGTTATCCTGCGCATTCAGTCTATAGAGATTTCTATAGAGATATAGGGTATGACCTCGATCCTAGATACCTTGGCCCTCATTTATATGGTGTTGAGCGCGGGTATACTGGATTCAAATATTGGGCAGTGACTGGTAAGACAGACAACAAGCGTCCATATGAGCCATCGGCAGCATCGGCTCAGGCTGTGCTGCATGCGCATGCCTACCTTTCAGACAGAAAAGTTCAAGCGCGCGCTGCTTCCTATTGGATGAAAGAAAGGTCTCCGATCATAGTATGTCCCTACGATGCGGAACTCTTTGGCCATTGGTGGTTTGAAGGCATCCAGTTTCTAGAAGCTTTTTTTCGTGCTATGAGCCGCAAAGATGAAGAAAATCCACTTCGTCTTGTAACTCTGTCTGAGTATTTGACAGAGAACCCCACCTGTCCTCAGTCCGAGCCAGAATTCTCTTCCTGGGCAGAAGGAGGGTATGCCGAGGCTTGGTTGGACGGACGCAACGACTGGGTTCTACGGCATACTAGAAAAGCTGCTGAGCGCATGAGAGAGTTGACTATTCGCTTTCCTAATGAGAGTGGATTGAGAGAACGTATTCTCAATCAGGCAGCTCGTGAGGTTCTACTGGCGATGTCTTCGGACTGGGCTCTTTTATTGAGGAGTGGCAAATCGGCGGATTTCGCTGCCAGGCAAATTCGTGAATCGATTTACAATTTTAACCACATATATGAAATGCTCTCTGCCCATACTGTAGAGACAGAATGGCTCACAAGTCTGGAAAAGCGTAACAATATATTTCCATACATGAATTACCACGTATTTGCACCTAAGAAATAGCAATTAGGAGTCTATAGTGAATATTGTCATAATAGGAGCTCAGTGGGGGGACGAAGGAAAAGGCAAGATTGTAGATTTCTTGGCCGCAGATGCCCAGATAGTTGTGCGCTTTTCTGGAGGCGCCAATGCTGGTCATACTATTGTTCTAGGTGGAGAGCGATTTGCCCTTCATCTTGTGCCCTCAGGTATTCTATATCATGACAAAACAGTCATCCTCGGTTCTGGTATGGTCATAGATCCGGAAGCGCTTTTTAGAGAGCTAGGTGACCTAGAGAATAAGGGCATCGACTGGAAGGGCAGGGTATTTATTTCGGACAGAGCTCATCTGGTTTTGCCTAGATATCGAGATATGGATAAAGAAGCCGATTCTCGGCGTGCAAAACCAATAGGAACAACTGGGAGAGGTATTGGTATTGCCTACGCGCTTAAGGCAAGCAGAGATGGCATCAGAATCGCTGATATAGACGATGAAGAAAGGCTAGTCAATCTGGGTTCAGAAGATAGGGAATGGCTCTTTCAATGGAAGGATAGACTTTTGCCTTTAAAGATAGATTTGGCTGCCTATCTGCGTTCTCACCGCAATACCTGGCGGCTTTTCGAAGGGGCTCAAGGCGCTTTGCTCGATATCGATACAGGAACCTACCCATTTGTTTCTTCAGGCATGTCATGCGCCGCGGGCGCTGCTGCTCAAGGGGGAATCGGTCCGCGAGCAATCGATAGAGTGTTGGGAGTGTTCAAGGCCTATTCCACAAGGGTTGGCAATGGCCCTTTCCCGACAGAGTTCGCGGACGATTCCCCCGGCTCGGTGTCCCAATATATTCGGAAGGTGGGGAATGAGTATGGTACGACAACGGGGCGCCCGCGGCGCTGCGGCTACCTAGATCTTGTTGCTCTTCGCTATGCTTGTGCCGTGAACTCTATCGATAGGCTAGTGCTAACTCACCTAGATGTGTATGACGCTCTTGAAGAATTCGAGGCATGCATAGGATATCATATAGGAGGCAAGCTGACGGAGGATTTTCCAGCTTCGATAGGAGACCTGGAGGGTGCTCGGCCAGTGCTTAGAACATTCAAAGGATGGAAGCGCCCCATTGGAAATTGCAGGACCTACGAGGAATTACCCTTGAGCGCTCGTGAATACATCGAATTCATAGAGGAATTCACCGAAACTCCCATTTCGATAATCTCTGTTGGTTCGGATCGAAATCAAACTATTGTCCGGGAAAGTCCATGGATAAAATAATCATTCTCGATTTTGGTAGCCAGTATACCCAGCTCATCGGCCGCCGTATTAGAGAGCTAGGTGTATATTCAGAGATTTTACCTGGAGAGAAAGCACTGGATTCAGCTACAGCTAAAGATTGTGTAGGCTTTATCATTTCTGGCTCACCTTTCAGTGCAATGGAAAAAGAAGCCCCATCTCTTCATTCGAGCATTATGGAATCAGGCCTTCCAATACTTGCTATTTGCTATGGTATTCAGTGGCTTACTCTACAATCGGGTGGCATTGTAGAGCGCTCCAAAACACACGAATACGGTCCTATGGCTGTAAGCTTTTTGCCCATAGTTAGAAAAGAGAATCTTTGGTCTCTATTCTCGGAAGGGCTTCCAGAGCGATTTATAAGCTGGATGAGCCATGGAGATAGCATTGTGCGCCCAGGGGATGGATGGGAAGTCATCGGTTTATCGGAAAGCGGGGTTCCTGCCATTCTTGCTCATAAATTCAAACCATGGTTTGGATTGCAGTTTCATCCCGAAGTCAGCCATTGCGAGCATGGAATGGATATTCTATCTCATTTCGTGTTCGGTATCTGTGGAGCTCGAGCCGCTTGGTCAATAGAAGCCTATCTCGATGAGGAAGCAGAGGCTGTTAGGAGCAAAGTAAAATCTGAACCGGTTTTGCTTTTGATCTCAGGAGGTGTTGATTCGACAGTTACAGGAGCCTTTTTGCTGAGATGCTTAAATCCTGAGCAAGTCTACCTCTTATATATAGATACAGGCCTAATGAGAAAAGCAGAGAATAAAGAGGTCATGTTGAATCTTAATCGCCTTGGAGCCCTGCATCTGGAAGCCATTGATGCAGAATCTCGATTTCTCGAAGCACTCAAGGGTATTTCAGACCCTGAACAAAAGCGGCAAATAATTGGCGATATGTTCATACAGGTTCAAGAGGAAGCCGTTCAGAGCTTGGGAATCCCCAATGCATTTCTTGCACAGGGGACGCTCTATACCGATTTGATTGAATCGGGCAAAGGGGTTGGCAACAAGGCTCAGGTAATAAAGAGTCATCACAATGTGCGCAGTCCTCTTATCGAAAAGAAGAGAGCAGAAGGCCGAGTCCTAGAGCCTTTGGATAGACTCTATAAAGATGAGGTACGGGCGCTTGGAAGGGCATTGGGCTTGCCTAGAGAAATTGTAGAGCGGCATCCTTTTCCTGGTCCAGGGCTCGGCGTGAGGATTCTAGGCGAGGTGACAAAAGAGAAATGTGAAATCCTGCGAGAAGCGGATAGTATCTATATCGAAGAACTCAGAAGGCGAGGTTTCTATGATCAGATATGGCAAGCTTTCTGTGTGCTTCTTCCTGTTCGCTCGGTGGGTGTGATGGGAGATGAAAGGGCTTACAGGTATGTGCTAGCGCTTCGGGCCGTCAAGAGCGAAGATGGCATGACTGCTCAACCTTTTGCCTTTGATACAAAAGACCTTTTCGAGATAAGCGCATGTATCACGAATCGAGTGCCGCAGATTGGCAGAGTTGTCTACGACATCTCCTCGAAACCGCCTGCGACTATCGAATGGGAATAACAATTTGGATGAGATGAGCAGGATTGTTAGACAGGATGACTGAATGGGCTGGATGAACAGGATAATTTATTTATTAGTCAAGAAATAGAGAGACTTTGGGTTGATTTTAGTGTATGATCAAATCCTGTTCATCATTGAAAATCCTGAAAATCCCATCGAGTAGTATCTTGTGCATCATATCAAAGCTTCATGACACTCTATAGAGGTTCTTCTGGGTATTCGCAAAGGCTTCCGTCGGGAGTTCGAAGCACCCAAACTGAGCCTCTGCGCTCAACAATACCTTCGGGAAGATATACTTTTCCTCCTCCTCCCGGTGCATCCACTGCGTAGCGCGGAAGTTCCAAACCCGATAATTCTATCTTTAGATTCTCGTAGATGGATAGCCCTTGAGAAAGAGGTACGCGGAAATGCGCCGTACCAATGGCCAAATCTCCTTGAAAGAGATAATAAGGATGGATGCTATGCAGGGCAAGTGTCGAAAAAAGCTCGATCAAAGTCTCGACACTGTTATTGATTCCCCGCAAAAGGACTGTCTGACTATGGAGTGGGATACCAGCTTTGAGAAGAGCCTCTGATTTTTCAAAAAATTCACTGCTCAATTCTCGCGGGTGATTGATATGGAGCACAATTTGAAGAGGGTACATTTCTAATAAGAGTGAAATGAGACCATCGCTTATTCTCTGAGGCAGGACTACAGGCGCTCTTGTGCATAGCCTAATAAGTATTGGCCTTTTTACCGAGCGGATAGCATATAGCAAGCCCTTTAGCTTCTCATCTGGTGCTGTTAGAGGATCTCCACCTGAAATCAAGACTTCACGGATCTCCGAATGTGACTTAAGAAGAAATATCAGCTTGTCGATATTAGCTTCATCGATAAATTCGAATTCCGATGGCAGAAGAGAGCACCTATAGCAATGTCGACAGAAGAGAAAGCATTGACCAGTTGCCCGTACTAGCACGCGAGATCTGTAATGCCTTATAACACGGTCGGAGATCGAATGATTTTCTTCTCCAAGCGGATCGCATCTATCCCAAGGAGAAACGCGCGATTCCGCGGCGGATGGAATAGCCTGAGCAAGAATGGGGTCGAGGGGTACCCCCTGTTCATTTCTCTTGCAGCCCTCCACTGACTCATGAGCGAGACTAAGCCAGAAAGCTGTCGCGCGATATGGCAAGCCAATTGTCTGAGTAGAATTCTGCATCTCTGATCAATATAGTTTTTTAGGAAATAATGAGCAATTAGGCTAAGTAAATAGAATATAGGGGTGCAAGATAGATCTGTGCAAAGGTGACCAAGCTTCATTTCTTGGGGTGCACGACAGTTTTGGGCAAAGGTAGTTAAGCAGCATTTCTTCGAGCCCAATAGTCTTCATCGCGGTCATTTCTTGCTTTTTCTTGCCTTTTTTGCCTACTTATGCAATAATGAATTATAAGGTGGCAATAGTAGAATTATCGGAGAGATTATGAAAGAACGAGCAGAGAGATTAAAGGTAATAAAAGCCATCATCAAAGAGAATAGAGTCGATTCGCAGGAAAAGCTGCTTCAGCTTTTGGAAGATCATGGCTATTCGGTGACACAGGCAACACTTTCCCGAGACTTGAAGTATTTAAAGGTAGGAAAGCTCTCGGACGGGCATTCCGGTTATTACTATTCCATCCCTTCAGAAGAAGAACGCCGCGAATCAGAGCGCCATTATATCCAGGATTTTTTGAGAGGTTATGTTTCGATCGATTGGAATCAGAGCCTAGTTGTTGTGCGGACCTTTTCAGGGCATTCGGATTCGGTTGCGCTTGCAATAGACAATATGGGTTTCGATGAAGTGATTGGCACGATATCCGGCAGAGATAATGTTGTTTTTATCGCGCTCAAGAAGGGTGTGAGCGGAGATGATTTTATCCGCTCGCTAAAGGCAAGAGTCCCAGAATTCGAGGAAGAATAATCGACGTTTATTTAATTCATAGCCACTTGACGATACTTAGATGGTCGCTAGGCGCCGCCTAGCAATTTTCATAATTTCATTTGCCTAATGTGTGTCTGAATTTGTATACTTAATAATGAAAAATCTCTTTTCAACCACAAAGGAAAAATACTATGAATTATGAACAATTTACTCTAAAAGCTCAGGAAGCGCTCCGCGATGCGGCTTCCATAGCTCAGAAGAATGATCACAGCTCTATAGAACCTGAACATCTTCTTTTGGCTCTGTTGGATCAGGAGGGCGGAGTAGTCTCTTCTATTTTGGAGAGGTTGGGAGTAGATCGGGCCAAGCTGGAACAAAGGCTCTCCGATTTACTAAAAACCCTACCAAAGGCCTATGGCGAAGCCACTCAGGTCTATTTTTCTCCAGCAATGCAGAAGGTCATAGCCAAAGCCGAGTCCGAATCCGAATCGATGAAGGACGAATTCGTTGCGAGCGAGCACCTTTTCTTAGCACTTTTGATCGTCGAGTCCAAGGCTGCATCTTTACTTAGATCGATAGGAGTTACTCACGAAGGAGTGCTCGCAGTTCTGAAGTCAATAAGAGGTTCGCAGACTGCTTCTGACGAAAATGCAGAAGAAAAGTACCAGGTTTTGGAAAAATATACCCGAGATCTAACCACCCTTGCTCGTGCAGGCAAGCTCGATCCTGTAATAGGTCGAGATGAAGAGATCCGCAGAGTAATGCAGGTACTTTCGAGAAGAACAAAGAATAATCCCGTGCTTATTGGAGAGCCAGGCGTAGGAAAAACAGCTATTGTCGAAGGCTTAGCGCAACGCATCATATCGGGCGATGTTCCAGACAGTCTAAAGGATAAAAAGGTCCTTGCACTCGATTTGGGAGCCATAGTGGCTGGAAGCAAATTTCGTGGTGAATTCGAGGAGAGGCTCAAGGCCGTCATAACCGAGATAACCAAATCTGAAGGCAAGATCATACTATTTATCGATGAACTGCATACTTTGGTCGGAGCCGGAGCGGCGGAAGGAGCCATGGATGCATCGAACCTATTAAAGCCAGCACTTGCACGCGGAGAACTCCGCGCAATAGGCGCGACTACTTTAGATGAGTATCGCAAGCATATCGAAAAAGATGCGGCGCTAGAGCGCAGGTTTCAGCCTATTTATTGTGCCCCTCCCAGCGTAGAGGATACAATTGCCATTTTGCGTGGCCTTAAGGAGCGCTATGAGGTCCACCATGGCGTTCGAATTCGTGACGATGCTCTTATTGCGGCAGCAGTTCTATCGGATCGCTATATTACCTCTCGATTTCTGCCCGATAAGGCCATAGATCTTGTCGACGAAGCAGCCTCGAGGCTCAAGATGGAGATAGAGAGCCAGCCGACCGAGCTCGATCAGATTCAGCGCAGATTGATTCAGCTTAGGATGGAGGCAGATGCTCTCAAAAAGGAGACGGATCCTGCTTCCATAGAAAGACGAAACAAACTCGAAAAAGAGATAGCCGAGCTCTCCGAAACACGCGATGAAATGACTGCTCGCTGGCAGCAAGAGAAGCGGTTGATCGAGGAAATTCGTCAACTTAAGCAGCAGATCGAAGAATACAAAATTCAAGTTGATCAACTTGTGCGTGAAGGTCAACTCGCCAAGGCATCTGAGATCAAATATGGCAAGCTCGTCGAGGCTCAGCAAAAGCTTGAGGAATTATCCAAGAAAGTCCAAGAAGAAGAAGGCAAACCAAGACTTCTGCGCGAAGAAGTCTCCGACGAGGACATAGCCAAGGTCGTATCTCTTTGGACAGGTATTCCTGTTTCCAAGATGCTTTCGAGCGAAATACAAAAATATGTCGAGCTGGAGAGCCAGTTAGGCAAGAGAGTAATCGGTCAAGAAAGAGCGCTGCAAGCCGTAGCGGATGCAATACGCCGCAATAGGGCAGGGCTTTCGGATCCGCGCCGACCTCTAGGTTCTTTTCTCTTTGTTGGACCAACCGGAGTTGGCAAGACAGAGCTTGCAAAAGCGCTGGCCGAATTCCTTTTCAATGATGAGCGGGCTCTTACTCGGATCGATATGAGCGAATATATGGAGAAGCACTCGGTATCTAGGCTTATCGGCGCTCCTCCTGGATACGTTGGCTACGAGGAAGGTGGTCAACTCACCGAGGCGGTTAGAAGACGCCCTTATTCTGTCGTATTATTCGACGAAATCGAAAAAGCCCATCCTGAAGTATTCAATGTTCTTCTACAGCTTCTAGATGATGGACGCCTTACAGATGGTCAAGGAAGAGTCGTAGATTTTCGCAATGTCATCATCATCATGACGAGCAACATAGGCTCGGAGTTCATTCTCACCATGAAAAGCATGGACGAAATTCGAGATCGGATCGATGGACTTCTTAAGACATACTTCAAGCCGGAATTCCTAAACCGCATCGATGAGATTGTCGTGTTCGATCGGCTCAATGAATCCATGATCCGCAAGATTGCTCAGTTAAGGCTCAGTGAACTCGGAGAGCGGCTTACGCAGAGGAATATCAAGCTTGAAGTGGAAGACAAAGCCATCGACTATATCGCAAAGGAAGGATATGACGAACAATTTGGAGCGCGCCCTCTTAAAAGGGCAATCCAAAACCTACTTGAGAATCCCATTGCCAAGAAGATTCTTGCTGGCGAAATCATGGAAGGCGACACCATTCATGTCAGTCTATCTGGCAGCGAGCTTGCCATCGGCACCAAGCACTCTTCAGAATAAAATACTTTAGCTTAAAGTATCTAGGGTTTTAGCTTTTGCTGTATGCGCCGAGCCTCTTTCGATAATATGAGATCGGGTCTTATATATTCTGAATGAGGTTCGGTGTTTCCATTTTGTACTTCTTTTACAGTATTTCGGAGCACTCTTATGAGGTTTGAGCTATTTTCTCCAAGCGCTGCAAATAGTCTTTTATGTGAAATATCTTTTCCAAGGCCTCTTAGGTCGGCCATGATATCTATTCCTTGAATCTCGCGTGCTCTTTCCAGCGCGAGCCTGCTTGTACAGGCAAAAATCAAGATTGTGAGTTTTTTTTCTTCTATTTGTCTCAGTACAGAGAGAGTCTGCTCGAGCCTATCTCCAGGAAGATTCATATTGTCTACATCGAAGATTTCAAGGGCGTTTTCGGGAATCATTCCGACTTGATCTAAAGATTGCTTTTGCTTATTGTCGACAGTAGCTCGTAGATAGCCTTCTCTAAAGGCTTGATTGAATACCTCTAGTTCCTTATCGCTCCTTCCTATACCGCGAGCAAAGAGCAGTGCTGCGGAGGCATCTTTCGCCGTCTCCTTTCTGAGAGCAGCAATGCGATAGCCCGTTAAGAGTCCGAGCTGTTGGTATGCCCAAGCGTTATCCCATTCAACAGAACAAAAGCCATTTGCTGGAGTCAGAAGGTTAATTACCGCAAAGCGATCGTCGGATGCAAATTCTTGAAATGCTATAGCTACAGATGGACTCGTTATAAAGATATTCAAAGATTGATTGTCTGTCGTCTTCTTTTCTATTTTCTTTTCCAAAAGCTGTTGAGCGACTTTAGGGTTTGCCACATTCTCTAGCGGGAATTCTCTTGCAACAGCTTGAGAGAGATCCGGATAGAGAAGCATAAAAGCTTCATCAAAAATTGCTTGTGCCTCTGGATGCTTACAGCTTGAGAATAAGAGGCTTATCAGTACAATAGAAATATACATCAATGTGCGAGGAAGTCTCCGGCAGGAAGAGGCGGAGCAATACTCAATTGTGTACCACATTTGATAAACCTGTTGCATAATCGCATAATTCTCTATATAACGACAATAACCTGCTGCAAAGAGAATTTGTACATTGTCGGAGGATTATATGATCAGTTATAAAGAGCTTGGCCTTGTAAACAGTGTTGAGCTTTTCCGCAAGGCTATGGAGGGTGGATACGCTATCCCAGCCTATAATTTTAACAACATGGAGCAGATGCAGGCTATTATTCAGGCTTGTGTTGAGACGAGAAGCCCTGTCATACTTCAGGTATCCTCTGGTGCACGCAAGTATGCAAACGCTACCCTACTGCGATCGATGGCAAAAGGCGCTGTCGAATATGCAAAAGAGCTAGGCTATCCTATTCCGATCGTACTGCACTTGGATCATGGTGATAGTTTCGAGTTATGCAAGGACTGCATAGAAAACGGCTTTTCTTCCGTAATGATAGATGGTTCTCATCTGCCTTACGATGAAAATGTGGCTCTTACAAAAAGAGTGGTTGAATTTGCCCATGCTCAGAAAGACTATGTCAGTGTGGAAGGAGAGCTTGGGGTGCTTGCAGGTATCGAAGATGAAGTATCGGCGGAAAGGAGCCATTACACAAGGCCAGAAGAAGTCGAAGACTTCGTCAAGAAGACGGGAGTCGATAGTCTCGCTATTTCGATTGGTACAAGTCATGGTCGTGCAAAGTTCAAACCAGAGCAATGCACTCGTACTCCTGATGGAGTGCTGATTCCTCCTCCGCTTCGTTTCGATATCCTCGAAGAAGTGGAAAAGCGAATTCCTGGATTCCCAATTGTTCTTCATGGTTCTTCCTCGGTTCCAGTAGAGTATGTGCGCATGATCGAGCAGTACGGTGGGAAGCTTCCAGACTCTGTGGGCATTCCAGAAGATCAGCTTAGAAAAGCAGCTCGCAGTGCGGTATGCAAGATCAACATCGATTCCGATGGAAGGCTTGCCATGACCGCTATTGTGCGAAAAGTTCTTTTCGAGCATCCTGAAGAGTTCGATCCGCGCAAATACCTGGGGCCTGCACGAGATGAGCTAAAGAAGCTTTACATGCACAAGAACATTGAAGTGCTGGGTTCTGCAAACCACGCTTAGTATCGCGCTTAGTATTTAGAGTAGATTATTTTTTAGTGAACATCTCTGTAGGCCTTTACCTACAGGGGTGAGTATGATAATATACGCCGCGCCTTTGAGCTGTCGAAAAGGCAGAGAAAAGAGGCCGCTTTTCTGCCCCCGTTAGGAGAAGCGAGCCTGCGGCAGAGGAGGCCAGTTGGCAGAGAAAGATTTGCGGATCAACGAGCAGATCCGTGTGCGCGAAGTGCGTCTAATCGATGAAAATGGCGAGCAGAGAGGAATAGTACCTACTCTTGAGGCATTGCGGATCGCACATGAGGCCGGACTCGACCTCGTGGAAGTTGCGCCGCAATCTGTTCCGCCTGTATGTAGATTGCTCAACTATGGCAAGTACAAGTTTGAGCAAGAAAAAAAGGTAAAAGATGCAAAAAAGCGAGCAAAGGTCACGGAACTCAAGGAAATTCGAATGCAGCCCAAGATTGCTGAGCATGATCTCGACTTTAAGGCGAATCATGTGCGAGAATTCCTAGAGGATGGCAATAAGGTCAAAGTGACCATTCGCTTCCGTGGACGAGAGCTGGCGCATACGGAAATAGGTGAGGAAATCCTTCAAAGAATTCTTGCTAAACTGGAAGGCTCCTATGTACTCGAACGACCTCCCGTTATGGAAGGTCGATTTATGTCGATGGTGCTTCAACCAAAGACAGGCGCCGCAAAAAAGCAGCCGGAAGGCGATACTATTACTGTCGTCCCGGGAATAGAACATTGATTTAGAAGGATGGTACATAATGCCCAAGATGAAGACCAAAAAAGCCGCAGCAAAACGTTATAAACTCACAGCTAGCGGCAAAGTAAAATACAAGAAAATGAACTTGCGCCACATTCTCACCAAGAAGACTACAAAGCGTAAGAGAAACTTGAGGAAGCCAGGATTCCTTGACGCAGGTCCCGTATATCAGATCAAGAAAAAGCTTCTCCCTTACGGCTGACAGAATTGGAGGATGAAAGGCTATGCCGAGAGCAATAGATGGAACAAAACGAAAAGATCATCGCAAAAAAACACTGAAGATTGCAAAAGGTTACTGGGGTCGGCGACATTCCAATCATAAGGCAGCAAAGGATGCGGTCGCCAAAGCGCTCCAAGATTCTTACAACGACAGGCGCAATAAAAAAGCAGATTTCAGAAGACTCTGGATCGCTCGCATAAACGCAGCTTGTCGCATGAGGGATATCAGTTATAGTCGTTTTATGGAAGGGCTTTCGAAAGCTGATGTAAAAATAAATCGAAAGATGCTTGCTGATATGGCTGCGCGTGACCCGGAAACTTTCGATACAATTGTGGAGAAGGCTAAAGCAGCCCTTCAGGGGTAAAGTATATGTTGAATCTTGAGCAGGTTCGTGCGCTAGAAGCGCGGGTTGAAAAAGCGGTTGTCCTTATTACAAAACTGAGACAAGAAAACGCGGACTTGGAGAGTCAGCTTGCAGACATAACTCGTGCAGAGGAGCTGCTCAGGAATCAGAATGCTGAACTCGAACGTCAGAATGCGGCTCAAATACGATTGGTCACGGAGATATCCGAGAAGCTTGAGAGCCTTAGCACTCATGTCAAAGAAGCCGAAGAAAAGTTAGCCCAAGCCGAACTAAAGGCTGCCGAAGCCGAGGAGCGTGCTGCCACTATGGAGCGCAAAGCTCAGGGGGCTGAAGAAGAAATCGCACGATATCGTGATCGGGCACTTTCTGCAGAGCGACGAATTGCCGAGATGGAAGCTAAAGCAGAAGAACTGAAGTCTGAGCAAGATAAGATCGAGCAGGGGCTGATTCAAGCACTCTCAAAGCTTGATTCCTTCGAAGACATGGTGCTCGAGATGTCGATAGGATCAAACCCACAGGGAGACAGATCTCTTGCTCAAGCGGAAAAGATTTTTTCTACATCTGAAGGGTTATCAAGGAAAGAAGCTTCGGATAAAGAAGTAGCTTCGGAGGAAAGAGGCGGTTTGGAAGCATCCGAGCCATATCTTGAGAGCAAAGCACAGGAAATGTCTGAATCGAGTCAAGGAGGGGGAGATTTAGAGGAGCCGGCGGACGATTCCCAGCCGGATTCTGAGTCCCAGAATGCCCCCTTTCGAGGAGGCCAAGATGAGCTCGATATCTTCTAGCCATCCCATGCATATCGAAATACTTGGTCAATCTTTTACGATCAAGACCGATGATAGTCCCGAATATATCGAGAGCCTGGTAGAAGATTTGAAACAGAGGTATGCAAGAATCTCTGCCAGGATGAGTGTAGCTGACCCTCTGCGTGTTGCGATTTTGGCGGGTCTTTTCCTTTTGGATGATCTAAGAAAAACAGAAAGCCGTCCAATGTCATTCAAGGGTAAAGCAGGTAAGGATAAGGCCAGCCAACCTGAAGGCCAACTGTTGAGTGAAGACTTCGATGAAGACCAAATTTTTGAAAAGCTAGATAAGAAGCTCGGAGAACTTGGGCTTTGATTACCGATTATTGGCTATATTCTTATATTTTGATATATTCTGTTTTAATTATTTGAAATCAAGTCCTAGACAGAGGAGAGTTTTTGATGATAATGCCGCTTGAGTCTCTTATAAATTTCTCAGGAAATGCGTACGAATTGGCTGCAGCAATTGCTGTTCGAGCATATCAGCTTGCCGTATTGCGGACACCAGAAGTAGAGAAAAACAACGGCAAGGTCGTTTCTATGTCGACTCAGGAAATCCTCGAAAAGACCGTTGGCTACAAACTCATTACCAGTTGATGCCATAATACTTGTTGGTCCAACTGCATCTGGGAAAACCCATCTTTTAGACACTATTTTTGGTGAAGGCGCAGATTCATGGATTCCGCGACTTCGAAGCCTGTGGCACGCCGATCTTTATTCTGCTCAAGTAATCTCTGCAGATTCTATGCAGGCTTATCGATTTATGAATATTGGAACAGCTAAGCCGTCACAGGATTTGCTAAAGAGACTTCCTCATCATCTTATAGACATAAAAAATCCTAACGAGCAGTATACAGCAGGCGAGTTTGTCGAGCGAGCCGACACATTGTGCTCTCTGCTTAAAGCTCAAGGGATTCTGCCTATCGTGAGTGGTGGAACTGGCTATTATCTCATGAATTTTATCTGTGGCTTGCCTTCTTCTCCGCCGAGTTCTCGAGCAATTCGTGCGCAAGTCGCCAAAGATTTAGAAATATTTGGGGCTCAGGCCTTGAGAGAAGAACTTGCAAAGACCGATCCCAAAACTGCTGCTCGAATCCATGAGCGAGATATCTATAGACTTACGAGAGCTGTCGAGATTCTCAGAGCCTCAGGAAAGCCACCAAGTCTATTCGCTCCTCTAAAGACTATTCGTTCAGACAGACATTTTCTTCTGATTGGGATGACGCGGAGCCGGGAGGAATTGCATACACGAATCCATGAACGAGTTGAAGCTATGATGATGGAAGGTCTTGCATCTGAAAATGAGAAGCTTAAGAATCTTGGATATAATTCCAACGATCCAGGTCTTCGAGCCATTGGATATCGGGAATTCTTCGAACTTGAAGGGGAGCCAATTGAAAGAATAGCAAATGCCATAGAATTGCACACAAGACAATATGCAAAACGTCAAATGACGTTTTTCCGTGCTTTACCAGGACTTATTTGGATAGAGCCATATCCTGAAGATTTTTTCCGTGCTCTCAAAGAAATCGGATTGCGACGCTAAGGCCTGTCTATTCACAGCAATGTTCTGTGTCTCTTAATATTGTAAGATAATGCCAGTTTCTATAGGGCTGAATCTTTCTCTAGACAGGCTTAGGCGAGCTCGTTATAGTGCCCCTGATGAATGCAGACCTCATTAAGACGATTGTTCTTTCTATTCTTCCTGTATCGGAACTGAGGGGAGCAATTCCATACGCTGTTTACAAAGGGTTTTCCATTCCTATTGCTGCTTCTATATCGATTGCGGCGAATATCTGCGTGCCTGCTATAGCTTTTTTATTCTTGGAGAGTCTCCATAGGCTTTTATACAAGATTCCGCAATATAGGCGATTCTTTGACAGTTTTGTGGATAGAGCGCGGACAAAAGTGCATACAAAAGTGGAAAAATATGGTTATTGGGGTCTTTTGCTCTTTGTGGCTATACCTCTGCCAGCCACGGGTGCATGGACAGGGACTCTAGGTGCTTGGGTACTTGGCCTTTCGCATAAAAAAGCCTTTTTTGCTATTGCTGGAGGTGTCATTCTAGCAGGCATAATTGTCAGCATCTTGGTAGCCTTATGGGGAGTCAGCACTCAGACTATTTTCTTCAAACCAGTTAGCTGAGTTGCATGATCCGAGAGGTGGCTGGTAGAATTTAATCGAGGAATGATAGACATATATACCCTTTTAAAAAGGCTGGTTCAGGCATGTCTGAAATTTCGCTCTTGAATGCACTTTTGCATGGCTTCGATGTTGTAGTAAGGGATCCTGTATGGGGAGATGTGCACATGGATTCTTCGCTCCATGCGCTCTTTCAATCCAAAGCCTTTATGGTGCTAGATCGAATTCGACAACTGGGTCCTGTGGCGCTAGTGTATCCTGGCGCAACACATACGAGGAAAGCCCATAGCCTTGGGGTCTATCATATAGCCCGACGTATGGCGCTAGCTTTAGTGGAAAAGGGAGAGATAGACTTTGTCAGCAAGACAGGGCTTCGCTCTTTTTTAGTTGCAGCCCTTTGCCATGATATTGGCCATTATCCATATGCTCATTCTTTAAAAGAACTTCCCCTTGAGCGGCATGAAGCGCTTGCTGGAGAAATGATCATTTCTAGTCTTCTACGAGATTATGTTGTGGAGTGTGGCGCTGATCCTGAACAGACTGCATCTATCATAGATCCCGATAGAACAGAGGATCAAAGCAGAGAGACGCTTCTTTTTCGCTCTTTTTTATCAGGTGTACTCGACCCCGATAAGATCGATTATTTGACGCGGGATGCATTCTATTGTGGTGTTCCATATGGCATACAAGATGCTGACTATATAATGAGACGACTCATAGTGCACGACGATAGGCTTGCCATAGATTTGAAAGGCGAAATGAGCATCGAGGCTCTTATCTTTGCAAAGTATCAAATGTATCGCGCTGTTTACTGGCATCCTGTTGTAAGGGCTGCAACAGCCATGGTAAGAAAGGCAGTATACCTAGGATTGACTTCTAATGCACTTATGCCTTCGCAACTGTATGGTATCGATGATACCAGTTTCAATCACCTTATGAATAGCTCTAGATTTCCTCCTTTTAGGCTTGCAAGAGAAGCTGAAGAGAAACGTGTATACAAGCTTGCGGCTGAGCATGTATTCGATGAATCCAATCCTCTACACAGCGATCTATTGGATATCGTAAAGCGCACAGAAGCAGAGAGTGCGCTTGCCCAAGCGGCAGAGATAGCAGAAAACGATGTAGTTATCGATATTCCTGAGCGAATCAAGCTAGAAACTGATCTGATGGTTCAAGTGGACAATTCTTTCGAATCTTTCGATCAGCGTTCGACTCTATTTTGTCCAAAAATAGTCGAAAAGGTAGCTGGAGCGCTGAGGACAATTAGAATCTATATTCGCCCCATAGATGGCATTGATTCTAGTAAGATTGCATCTCTGGTCGATACTTTGCTTGACTGAGAATCTATATACAGATCAAATGCAAGCTTTCTATTTCAAAAGACTCTAACTCCTTACCATAAATAATATTCTCTTGAATCTCATGATGCTATACATATGTATAGCGAAAAAGGATGCGATTTTTGTTTTCTGTCGATTCTTTTTCTAAAGTTTTGTTGACACATGCAGATTAGCGCTTAAAATGATAAATGAGTGGTAAATTGTGGTAAATAGTAGGAAATGGTGGAAATGAAATCCTTGACTGGAGAATTCAAGAATACGCTGGATGAGAAAGGCCGTCTTTCTCTTCCAGCCCGTTTGCGTGCTAATCTATCGTCGACTCTAGTAATCACAAGAGGGATAGATCCATGCTTATGGCTTTTTATACCTGAAGAATGGGAAGTTCTTTCTCAGCGAATTCTTGCCAGTACAAGCCTCTTTCAAGCACGATCTCGCCTAATACAGAGAAGAATAATTGCTCCAGCCCAAGAAGTGGAAGTGGATAAACTGGGTAGAATCTTTATTCCTCAGAGCCTGAGAGAATGGGCAGGACTATCGAAAGAGTGCGTTATCCTTGCGATTTCTCGCTATATCGAAATATGGGACAGCCAAAGATATCAAGCTTATATGGAAGAAAAACAATCGGAATTCTTGATGGCTGCCGAAGAGCTTGGCGGGCTTACGCTTTCTTGAGGGATTGTCTATGCAAGGCAAGCGGATTATGCAAACGCAAAAATCCTATTCCGATAAAGGGAACAGCACGGATTATTCCCTGCATATACCAGTAATGCTGGAACAGCTATGCAAGCTTGCCTCTACGATAAGGCCGATGACACTCTATATAGATTGCACAATTGGGGCGGGTGGCCATGCTGAAGCGCTTTTGAAAGAATATGAGGAGCTTCGCTGCATTGGCATCGATGCAGATCCAGATGCCTGCAATCGCGCATCTGAGCGTCTTAAGCCATTTGCAGATAGGCTTTCGATCATTAACGGTTACTACGATGAGGTGCTATCTGAAATTCGCAATAAGAGAGCAAGTTATAGATTTCCTGGCAACGTTTCTTCGTGTCTTTGCAATGAAAAAGGCGAGTTAAGGCCTTCTCTCATTTTTTTCGATCTTGGTCTTTCGATGTATCAACTCAAGAGTTCAGGGAAAGGTTTTTCTTTCTATGCAGATGAGCCCCTGGATATGCGTTTTTCTCCATCTGCGCAGTATACTGCCGAAGAGCTTGTCAACCAGCTTCCAGAAACAAAACTGGCAAATGAAATTTTTAAATATGGTGAGGAACGATTTTCAAGACAAATTGCGCATGCAATCGTAGAGACAAGAAAAAAAGAATATATCTATACATCATCTCAGCTGGCTTCGATTATATATGATGCAGTACATGTCAAATATCGCAATGGTCGCATTCATCCTGCAACTCGCACATTTCAAGCGCTTCGTATCTTGGTCAACGATGAGCTTAATCGCCTCGAGAGAGCTTGTATAGATGCCCTGGAATTGCTCGGCCCTGGTGCCGTCTGCGCAGTGATAACTTTTCATTCGCTTGAAGATCGCATTATCAAGCATATCTTCGCTGAAAAAGCAAAGAATAGCCAATTTTCGCTCGAATGGAAAAAGCCAATAACTCCTACGGAAGAAGAGCTCCGCAATAATCCCTCCTCACGATCTGCTAAATTCAGAGCCATTCGAGCAAATGATCGAGAGGCACAGATATGAATGCACGGCGTTTCTGGATTTTTAGCATAATTATCTGCCTCTTATTCATAGGACTAGTGTACCAAACAACGCGCTACGCTGCTCTGAGAACTGAAGTAAGAGAATTAGAGCGCTCTGAGATGGATCTCCTAAAAGTTGGCAGAGAATTAGATGCAAATATTGCAAAGCTCGCTAACCTAGAGCATATCGAAAGAGCAGCGATTCAAAAAGGGATGAAAGTTGCAGCTCCAGAACAACGTATTATTGTAACTGAGACACATGAAAAGAAGGCTTCGGAGGTGAGCAATAATGGAAAACAATAGCCTTGCTTCCGATCAACAGGTCTTGTTCTACGCTGGCGAACTTGCAGGTATCATTGGAGCTACTTGTAAAGGCAAGCTCGATACGCCGATATACTCCGTTGTCACTGATTCTAGGCTAGCAGAGCCAAATAGCATGTTTGTAGCTCTCAAGGGTGAGAGAACAGACGGCCATCACCATATTCTCGAGGCAATTCAAAATGGAGCAAGGGCAATCCTTGCCGAGCAAGAAGAAAAAGATATAGCTATTGCTTCTATTCGAAATAGCGGTCTAGTTGCGGAAATCTGTCTTATTCTTGCTGATTCTCCTCTTTCAGGCCTTCAGTATGCAGCTCGCGAATATCGAAGAAGGCATAATCTATTCAGAATAGGAGTGACTGGATCTAGTGGGAAGACGACTACCAAGGAATGCATTGCTTCCATGCTTTCGGCTTGTTTCCCAGAAGAAAGTATCGCGGTGAGCCCTGGGAATCTGAATTCCGATATTGGGCTTGCTCTGGCCATTTTTGGTATTAAGCCTCAGCACAAGATAGGAATCTTTGAGATGGGCATAAATCGCAAGGGTGAGATGGATGAGCTCGCTAAAATGTACGAACCTGATATAGCTGTCATAACCAATATAGGGTCAGCGCATGTAGGTATATTTGGCTCGAGAGATGAAATTGCGAGAGAAAAAAGCAAGATATTTTCATATTTCAATGGACAACAGAAGGCTTTGCTATGGGAAGATGATGATTACAAGGTCTATCTCTCTTCAAAAGTGAAAGGCACAGTACATTATTTTGGGCTTCGCAGCACCGAGGGTCTTGGGCGAATCGAAAACAAAGGCTTAGATGGCTGGAGAATCGAATGGAAAGGCCTAACCTTAGATTTTGCCCTTCCTGGCAAACACAATCTTCTGAATGCATGTGCTTCCTTATCAATGGCGATACTTCTCGACCTTGATCCTATTCTTGCGGTTCAAGGGCTTTCGAAAGTTCAGCCTCTCTTTGGCCGCTCACAACTTTGTAAAGGCAAAATCACTGTATTTCAGGATTATTACAATGCAAATCCCGATAGCATGGCCGCCGCAATCGACTTCTTGTCTGGAGTCTCATCCACGAATCGCAAAGTCTTGATTCTTGGCTCTATGCTGGAGCTTGGAAAAGAAAGCGATAAAGCACATCGCGATGTTGGTTTTATGGTGGCGGGAATGAATCCAGAAGCTGTTTTTCTTTTTGGAGAAGAAATGAAAGCGGCCGAAGCTGTGCTAAAAGAAGCTGATTTTAAAGGTATGTTGATGTATACGACAGAAATGGAAAATCTGATCGATGCAGTTTCCAATTACATTAAAGAAGGTGATCTTGTTCTTATAAAGGGATCACGAGGTATGGCCCTTGAAAGGCTCTCGCGTGTATTTGAAGAAAAAGGACTCATAAACTTGTCTGATTCGAGTAAGGGAGGACATTATGCTCCGTGAGTTTCTTCTTCCTTTAGTAAAGTATTTTACTCCCTTCAATATTTTTAGATATTTGACTTTTAGATCGGCTTACGCTGCAGTTACGTCTCTTCTGATTAGCTATGTCTTGGGTCCATGGCTTATCGATCGATTAAGGGTGCTCAAGTTTGGTCAGTCTGTGCGATTGGATGGCCCTCAGAGTCACTTGACGAAAACAGGAACACCCACTATGGGCGGTCTTTTGATAATATTGTCAGTCTTAATATCTGTTGTGTTATGGATTGATATAACAAGCAAATATTGTTGGATTGCACTTTCGGCGCTTATAGGTTTTGGCCTCATAGGAGCTGCGGATGACTTCCTTAAAATAAAGAAACATAGTTCGGACGGGCTCTCTGCTGCACAAAAGCTAATCCTACAATTTATTGTCTCGACCATAGTCGTCTATGCGATTTACCGCACGACTGGTTCCTCTATCACAAAGCTCTATGTTCCATTTTTCAAAGTCCATGTCGTAGATCTCGGAGTCTATTGGTTGCCTATAGCAATTATTTATGTTGCAACTTGGTCGAATGCGGTCAATATAACCGATGGGCTTGATGGCCTCGCAGTAGGTCTTGTTATCTTTGCAGTTCTCGCTTTTTCTGTCCTTACTTATGTAACAAGCCGAGCAGATTGGTCGCAGTATCTAGGGCTTCCATACATAAAGCAGGCAAGCGAGCTCACAGTTTTCAATTTTGCTTTGTTGGGTGCCTGTGTGGGATTCCTCTGGTTCAATGCTCATCCAGCCGAGATATTTATGGGGGATGTCGGTTCTCTATCCCTTGGTGGAGTCCTTGCAGTGCTATCGCTCATGGTAAAAAAAGAGATCCTTCTTTTGGTCATTGGGGGTGTTTTCGTAATTGAAATTGGCTCAGTAATGCTTCAAGTAATTTACTTCAAGCTGACTAAAGGGAAAAGGCTTTTTCTAATGGCGCCTCTCCACCATCACTTCGAGCTAAAGGGCTTAAAGGAAACAAAAGTTGTGGTGAGGTTTTGGATAGTGGGGGGCATTTTTGCCTTGATTGCATTGTCGACTTTGAAGATTCAATGAGGTTGGTTGATGAAAGAAGAGAGTAATATAAAGGGCTCGCTTTTGGATTCGCATCGAATAGATTGGCAAATGGTCAGTGCAATAATCATTGTCTCGTTGATAGGAATAATGACATTATGGTCTGGCTCCATTGGTTTTGCTATACGTAATGGTGGGCCTAACTCGATAATTGCCAAACAAGCGATTCTTTATGTGGTATCTCTTATTTGCATGGCCATAGCCGCGGCAATTCCAATAAAGCTATTGCGAGCGGTTTTACCTATTGCAGTCGTCTTATGCGTAATTGGTCTCTCTTTGCCGCTATTTAGTCCTCTAGGAATGACAATCAATAAGGCGCGCCGTTGGATCAGAATCGGTTCGTTTAGTCTTCAGCCTTCAGAAATCTGGAAACCTGTAATGGTGCTATATCTCGCATCTTTTCTCGAAAAACGAAAAGAGCGACTCGTCGAATCAGGCCTGATAACTTTCCCTGCAATTATCCTTGTTATCGTATCTGCGGTTCTGATTTTTCTACAGCAGGATTTTTCGACTTCAATTCTAGTACTTGCTGTTGCATTTGCGATGCTGTATCTCGCAGGTACTCCATTCATATTCATGACTAATCTGGCATTGTTCTTGATTCTCTATGGTGCGCTTATGATTTTTTCCTCACAGTATAGAGTGCAGCGCTTAGTTGGTTTTCTCATGCCGGACCAGCATACCCAAACAGTGAATTATCAGATGTATAGCGCACTCAGGGCCATTCGTGCCGGTGGTATCTGGGGGAAAGGAGTAGGGCTTGGCACTCTAAAATTCAGCTCTATTCCAGAAGTTCAATCTGATTTTATATTTGCAGCTTTTGTAGAAGAAGCTGGATTTGCTGGTGTCTTAATGGTTATGGGGCTTTGGTTCTTCATACTGGTGCGAGCTGGCAGAAGACTTATTGTATCCGATTACTTTTCAAGGCTTGCAGGTTTTGGAATCATAACCCTTCTATCCTTGCAGGTGCTTTTAAATCTCGCTGTTGTAACAGGAGTAATGCCAACTACAGGTCTAGCTCTTCCTTTCTTTTCGGCTGGTGGCTCGGCAATTCTCATGAGCGCAATTTCTTGTGGTATTCTCATCAATCTATCTCGAAGTGGTCAGACTGAGACAATTATGAGCGCAGGCTTTAGGCAAAAAGGGGCAGCATATGACTGATGTTAGAGTGCAAGAACAGATCAATGAGACAAACGCCCAAAGAAAGAAAGAAGCGCGTTCGCTTCTATCAAAATTTGACAATTATTCCATAGACATCACCAAGGCTACTACACGCTCTGAGACGGCTCTGCCAGGCACTTCCGCAACGAAAAGCCCAGTAAAAAGCATAGATACGGGCGATAAAATTCAAATATCGCAGAGAATTAGACCCTCCTCGGAACAAGATCATCCAGCGTCAAAAGAGAAAGCCGGACCTGTATCTACCGCAAAGATTTCTATACATCCATATATAGGCCATGCTTCACAAGCTTCTGTTGCGCTTTCCGCACAGGCCGAAAAACTCAGCGAGGCTGTTAAGCCAGCCAAACCATCGATGGCTCCTAGGAAAAATAGCGGCTTGCGAATTCTCATAGCAGTTGCGCTATTGTGTATTCTTTCGGCAGGAGCAGCTATCTCACTCCCGCGGCTTGCCAAGATCGAGACAGTTAGGGTAAGCGGCTTGGAAACTATATCGGAGAATTCCATAATTGAGTCCTTAGGTCCGATTGGAAACGAAAATCTTTTTTCGATAAATATAGAACAGATCGCAAATTCGATTACAAATAATCCAAGAATAGCTAGCGCGAAAGTTCATCGAGTTTTACCTTCTACACTCGCTATAGATATTCGTGAGCGTTTAGCAGTGGCATCGATAGCTATTAACACAGAACAAGGCTCAAAACTCATTTTGGTCGATGGCGAGGGCATAGCATTTGCTTCTCTAGATGCAGACGATTCTAATAATCCCGAGCTGCCAGTAGTATCGGGCATTAAATTTGAGCAATTCAACTTAGGTCAGCAGCTACCTGAAGCCATTCTACCGCTTTTTGCAAATCTAGCGGCGATCAAGCAAGATTCGCCTGAGCTACTCAAGGCGTTTTCAGAAATACATGTGGAGAGAATCTCGGCAAACAATATCGAGATTGTGCTTTATCCCATGCATGTAAAGACAGCGGTACGCTTACCGCTCAGATTCAGTGCCGAAGCTTTATGCAATGCATTGGTGGTTCTTGATATTTTACATTCGCGTGGCTTGAGTGATCAGCCAAGCGAAATAGATTTTCATTCCGGCACTGTAATCTATCAAGCAAAGGAGGCAGTCTCTGGCTGATACAAGTATTGTAGTCCTCGACATAGGAACCACTGTTACAAAAGCGATTGTTGGCGGGTTCAATGAGTTGGGACAATTTGAAATCTTTGGCATAGGCACAGCGCCTTCGAGTGGGCTGCGACGCGGAGTAGTACTCAATATCGAAGGCACTTTGAATAGCATCAACTCTGCAATTGATGCAGCAGAACTTATGTCGGGAATAGATATTAGAGAAGTTTCGCTCGCTCTTTCAGGTGCGAATATCGAGAGTTTCAATACTAATGGACAGATAGCAGTAACAGGGCGAGGCCGAGAAATTACAGCAGAGGACATAGCTCGCGTTCATGAGGCTGCTCGTGCGGTATCAATTTCAATGGATCGAGAAATTCTTCATGTTGTGCCTCGATCCTATACGGTGGACGATCAAAAGGGAATTCGCAATCCACTGCACATGACGGGAGTTCGGCTTGAATGCAGTGTCCATATCATAACAGGCTCGGTATCAACAGTACAAAACATGTTGAAATGCGTAACTAGGGCAGGTTACAAGGTCGAACAGAGCTATCTGGGAATATTGGGCTGTGCACGCACGGTGCTAACAGAAGATGAACGCGAATTAGGTTGTCTTCTCTTGGATATAGGAGGAGGTACTACAGACTTGATGGTTTTTTCCGAAAATGATCCCGTCTATACCTCTGCTATTCCCTTAGGAGGAAGCCAAATCACGGGCGATATATCGATAATGCTGAGTATTCCTATCGATACAGCCGAGCGTCTAAAAAAGGAATCTGGAGCCGCATGGGCCGAGGCTGTAGATCCTGATGAGACTGTCATTGTGCCAGGATTTGGAGCACGCGAGCCAATGGAACTCGAACGTAGAAAACTGGTATCGATTGTGCAACCACGCGCAGAAGAGATATTTGAAATGGTAAATGATCGATTAATAAAGAATGGATTAAAAGAATTGATTAAGGCTGGAGTCGTACTCACAGGCGGATCAGCTCTTTTACCTCATATAGACGACTGTGCACGGTCGGTATTCGGAGTTCCTGTAAGAATAGGAGCACCAGCAGCCTTGCCCGGCCTTGATGTTGGTTTTCGTTCACCAGCATTCTCTGCGGCTGTAGGTATAGTATTGCTAGAGGCAGAAAGAATTGGAATACCAGAACCTTCGACGAGAAAAAAAGCGCGAAAAGGCAAAGAAGGTGGCTTTTCGCTCATAAAATGGATAAAAGACAGGTTTTTCTAATGCTCGCTTAGGAGGAAAAATATGGCGATAGAACTTGTTGATGACAATGGTATAGGAAGCCCAACTGTGATCAAGGTTATCGGAACTGGAGGCGGAGGCTCGAATGCTGTAAATCGAATGATTATGGCAGGATTGAAAAATGTGCAATTCATAGCGGTAAATACCGATTTGCAGGATCTAGGTCGTTCAAAAGCAGAAATAAGGCTTGGAATAGGGTCCAAAATCACGAAAGGGCTCGGAGCTGGAGGAAAACCAGAAATAGGAGAGAAGGCTGCCATAGAAGACAGAGATAAGATCGAGCAAGCGCTCCGCGGGGCTGACATGGTCTTTGTTACAGCAGGTCTTGGTGGTGGCACGGGTACAGGTTCTGCTCCAATAATTGCGCAGGCAGCTAGAGATCTTGGAGCCTTGACAGTTGCAGTTGTTACAAAACCATTCGCTTTTGAAGGCAAGATCATAAATAGAATAGCAGAAGAAGGCTTTTCGAAGCTAAAGCAAGCCGCTGATACTGTGATCGTTATACCTAATCAAAATCTTCTTAGGGTTGTTGATAAAAAAACTCCATTAAAAGAAGCTTTTAGAATTGCTGACGAAGTACTGAGGCAAGGAGTTCAGGGAATTTCTGATCTTATAACACTTGCTGGAGACATCAATATAGACTTTGCCGACGTCCGAACCGTAATGGAGGGACAGGGCGATGCAATAATGGGTATCGGAATAGGTAGCGGAGACAATCGCGCTCAAGAAGCTTCTGAGAAGGCGATCAATAATCCTCTTCTCGATGATGCATGCATAGAGGGTGCTAGGAATATCCTTGTAAATGTAACATGCGGCGAGGATTTTTCTCTCATAGAATATCAGGAAGTCATCGACCTCATTACATCAAAAGCTGCCGAAGACGCACATATTATCGTGGGTGTGGTAACAGATAGTTCGTTAAAAGATGAGGTGAGAGTTACGGTGATTGCGACAGGCTTTGGTCCCATGCGTCAGAAGTCGGGAGAAAAGGTAGGAACAAAAAATACCATTGCAATGCCTCTAGGATCGATTCGCCCAAGCGAATTTCTTAGCCCAGGCGAATGGCCGCTACACGAAGAAAAACCAGCTCAAAACCGAGATCGTGGGAACGAGAACCAGGATAAGCCCAATTTTAGAGATAGTTTTGGCAAAATAAGCTTCGATCCCGAATCCGATAATGATGAATTCGATATTCCAACAGCACTTCGCAATAAGCGCTTGATCCCCGAGGATTTCGGAGGCAGAAGGTGAGTATTCTTGTGCGGCGTTTTCAAGCATATCTGCTCTCTACAAGGAGACGCTCTATACTTACTGCGGATGCATACATTCGCGAAATCGAGATGCTAGAGAGTTTCCTTTTTCAGTATGGAAAAACGCTGCTCGATGCAAGTGAAGAAGATCTTCTCACATATCTCATTCGCAGGTCACAGTCAGGACTTCAAAGAACAACTATGGCTCGTATAATTGCGAGCTTGCACTCATTCTATCGATTTTGTCTAAATGAAAAACTCAGAGCAGACGATCCATCGATACAAATTCGAACACCGAAGCAAGATAGGAATCTACCTGATGTGCTCGATCCAGATTCCATCGAACATGTATTGGAATGCATTGACATTAGTTCACCCAATGGACTTAGGGACAGGGCGCTTTTCGAGCTTATATATTCTTGCGGACTAAGGATATCCGAGGCAGCAGATCTTAAGTTTCAACAACTCTATCTGGAAGAAAAAATGCTGAGAGTCATAGGAAAAAGAAAAAAGGAACGTCTTGTTCCATTTGGAGACGAAGCCAAGTATTGGCTGACCCGCTATTTTACAGAGGCAAGACCTTTTTTGGAAAAACATGAGAAATCAGATTTTATATTTCTTAATCAGGAGGGCAAAGGCATCTCCCGCAAGGGAATTTGGAAGCGATTTAGTCAGATACGCGAAAAATCGGGAGTCAAAGCCAAGGTCCATACATTTAGACATAGCTTTGCCACTCATTTGTTAGCAGGAGGGGCAGATCTTCGGACCGTTCAGGAACTTCTAGGGCATTCTGATATAGCTACAACACAGATCTACACGCATATCGATGAGGAATCGCTGGGTATGTATCACAAGGAGTATTTCCCACGGAAATGAAAGAAGAATAAGGCAAGGCAACAGAGAAGCAAAAAAATGAAAGCGGAGAACGAGATTATATACGCTTACCCTCATGGAGGGTCCTCACAAATGGCACTCGAGAAAAAGCATGAGAAAAAAGGTAGGCTTATGCAATTGGAGCTTGATCGTATCTCAGCAATTCAGCCTTCCATGGATAACATTTCTCTTTCCCTAAAGCTCGCTTTCCAAAGGCTGCATTTTCTCAGTTGGCAGGAGCGTATTCTTCTTCTTGAGAATATTCGTGACATGGAGGATTTCCTAGCTCTGGGTCTTGCCGAAATCGAAAGCTTTCTATACCGTTCAATGCACGCACGATTATTGGATATGGGTAGGATATGGGAACAAGCTGAGCGAGATGTCAACATATTAAGTCGATTAGGGGCAAGATTTGTCTGCATTGTAGATAGAGAGTATCCTCCACTTTTAAGGGAAATACATAGAGCACCATTTGGCCTTTTTGTACGAGGCGATACAAAGGCTCTGATCCAACCATCAGTGACTATAGTGGGAACAAGGGGTCCTACATCGAGAGGGGTTCTTGCTGCGCGGCTTCTGGCAAAAGAATCAGCAGATATAGGTGTTGTGGTGGTGTCTGGACTTGCTCGTGGGATAGATGCTGCGGCACATCGTGGTGCAATACAAAGCGGTGCTGGATCTACTATTGCCGTTCTGCCCTGTGGACCAGAGCGAGTCTATCCGCCATCGAATGCAGCTTTAGCAGCGGCTATTCTCGATTGCGGAGGATGCTTGGTTACGGAATATCCGCCAGGCGTAAGTCTAGATAGATATCGGTTTCCGGAACGAAATCGCATTCTTGCAGGATTTTCCAAGCTCACACTAGTCGTAGAGGCTCCAGAGAAATCTGGTGCGCTCATTACAGCGGAATTTGCTCTTGGAGAAGGTCGGGATGTAGTGGTCGCCGCCTCTTGCCTTGGATCTTCTCGAAATGCAGGAGCGGATGCTCTGAACCAGGATGGTGCTTTGGCAATAAACTGTGCCGCTGAACTAGCCTCCATGATCCAGGGCGAATGTACTGGAATATAGACTTTGATGATTTATATCAAATTCAGCTGCAATTGAAGGAGTTATTGAATGGCAGCAACGAGAAAAAAAGAAAAGAAGACTCCTGGAGCCGCTGAGTCGGCTGATGCCTCCAAGCTAAAGACTCTTGTAATCGTCGAATCGCCTGCAAAGGCTCGTACAATCGAAAAATATCTTGGTTCTCGGTATAAAGTTCTTGCCTCTAATGGCCAGGTTATCGATCTGCCAAAATCGCGAATCGCGGTCGATGTAGCGCATAATTTCGAGCCAGAATACATTACTGTGCGCGGAAAGGCCGAAAAGCTAAAAGAACTGACAGAAGAAGCTAAGCGCTCGAGAGCAGTTGTTCTAGCATCAGACCCTGATCGGGAAGGAGAGGCAATAGCATATCAAATAGGGAAATACTTAGAAGAAAAAGCAAAAAATACACCGATAAGCAGAGTCACTTTCAATGAAATAACAAAACAAGCCGTACAAGATGCAATGGCTAATCCGCGCGACATCGATATGAATCTAGTGGAGGCTCAAAAAGCGAGGCGCGTAATAGATAGGCTAGTTGGTTATACGCTTTCGCCGCTTTTATGGAAAAAAGTAAAATCAGGGCTTTCTGCTGGTCGTGTACAGTCAGTTGCTCTCAAGCTTATCTGCGATCGAGAAAAAGAAGTAGAATCCTTCATCCCTGAAGAGTATTGGACTATTGAAGCCCATCTTAAGGCTCATCAGCATATTGTACGAGCCGAACTAGCTTTGCTCAATGGCGATAAGCCCTCTATCAAGAGTGAAGCAGAGGCAAATAAGATTCTTGCTCTTTTTTCTGGAAAATCCGCCTTGGTGAGCGATATACAATCAATAGATCGCACAATTAGGCCAAAGCCACCATTTACGACTTCGAAGCTGCAGCAGGCTGCTTCCAATAGACTTGGATTTACGAGCACTAAGACAATGAAAATTGCCCAGCAGCTATATGAAGGCGTAGACATGGGGCATCAGCGGACTGGACTCATCACATATATGAGGACGGATTCTACGAGGATTTCCGAGGCCGCGCTCCATGAGACACATGAATGGCTTACAAAATACTTTCCCAATCAGACTCCGCATACGCCTATTCGATATTCAGTAAGCAATGCAGCTCAGGACGCTCATGAAGCAATACGGCCTACTCGAGTGGATATTACTCCCGATGAAGCAGGACGCTACCTAAGAGGCGATCAACTTAAGTTGTACGCCCTCATTTGGGAACAATTCGTTGCTTCTCAGATGAAACCCGCAGTGATTCGGACCTTAACTGCCGACATTCAAATTGGTGATGGAATTTTTCGTAATTCAGCCTCTAGTTTCATAGAAGAGGGGTTCTATAAAGTAATTCGCCTCGCGGCTTCCAAGGAGGAACGAACAAGCCATTATCTTCCATTCGAGAAAGGTGAAATACTCCTGGTAGAAAAAATTGAAAGCGAACAACATTTCACTCAGGGCCCTTCGCGCTACACGGATGCCTCAATTGTGCGAACTCTTGAGGAGCTAGGAATTGGAAGGCCTTCTACCTATGCGCCAACGATCGAGACTCTCATTGAGCGATATTATGTCCAGAGAGATAAACGCCAACTTGTCCCAACGCAGCTTGGCAAAATAATAAATGACATTCTTTCTAAAAACTTTCCAGAAGTAATCAATACTGGATTTACTGCAGAGATGGAATCTATGCTCGATAAAGTCGAGGAGCAGAAAATTGATTGGGTAAGTGAACTTAAAAAGTTCTATTTCCCCTTGGTGGATAAAGTCGAAAATGCTTTGAATGCCCTAGAGGATATGCATGGGGTATTGGATGAGAAGACTAATGAAAAGTGCCCGATCTGCGGTCGTCCTCTCATAAAAAAGCTAGGAAGGTTTGGGTATTTTCTATCTTGTTCAGGATTCCCAGAATGCACATTCACTAAATCCGTACCGCTGGCTATTTGCCCAAAATGCGGAGGCGATATCGTTCCGCGTGTTTCGAATAAGGGTAGACGAAAGAAATTCTATGGCTGCTCGAACTATCCCGAATGCAGTTTTAAAACCCTTTATAAGCCAACAAATGCTACTTGCCCAAAATGCGGCTGGTTTCTCGTTGAAAAATACGACAAAAAGACTGGTCATTACAAGGTTTGCATAAACCCAGATTGTGATTACCTCCACTCAAGTCAACAGAGTGGAGACAATAGCGGAGAGTAATGAATCATGGATGCGCGATTTTTGGACTATCTTGATTACCTTGGTTCTGTGAGAGGCCTTTCGCTTAGGACAGTGGAAGCATATAGGCGGGATCTCGCGCAATACGAGGTATTTCTCGAAGGAAAAGACCTCGATGAGGCAGATGCAAGCGATATTAGAACATTTGCTGGTACCCTTGTGATGGAGAAAAGAGCGGCTTCATCTATCAACAGGGCTTTATCTGCGGTACGCGGTTTTTATAGATATCGGATGAAATTTCATGAAAAAGGGAAGGATCCAGCGCGAGAAGTAGAAAATGTGCCGACAGGAAGAAGTCTTCCATCATTTCTTTTTGAAGAAGAGATCAATAGTTTTCTTGAAAGCATCGAGGGTGAAACTTTTTTAGATGTAAGGGATAGGGCTCTTTTGGAGGTCATGTATTCTACAGGCTGCCGTGTTTCGGAACTATGTGGAATGCGGCTTTCAAGATTAAACATGAACAACTTTACAATCCGTGTAAAAGGCAAGGGCGCTAAGGAGCGTCTTGTGTTCCTCTGCGATGCAGCAAACCAAGCGCTGAGCCGATATCTGCCGTATAGAGCAGCTGTTATTCGAAAGTATGGAATCGAAGAACATGATAGGATCTTTGTCAATTCAAGAGGTCGACCATTGAGTTCTCGTGGTGCTGAAAAAATAGTTGAGAAGCGGCGTCTCAAGGCTGGTATTAGGAAACACCTGACACCACACACATTTCGCCATAGCTTTGCAACTCATTTAGTGGCTGCTGGTGCAGACATGCGCGTTGTACAAGAGATGCTTGGTCATTCGAACATCTCAACCACGCAGGTTTATGCTCATGTCGATATGGAGCGTTTGCGCCGGGTTTATGAACAGGCGCATCCGCATGGTTCAAAGACTAAATAAGTTAAAGAGAGGAAATTATGGAAATACATGCGACAACGATACTGGCTGTTAGAAAAGATGGACATGTTGCAATGGCAGGCGATGGCCAGGTTACAATGAATAACACTGTGCTCAAGAGCAATGCTCGCAAAATACGTACAATCTATAACGGCAAAGTGCTATGTGGCTTTGCAGGAGCGACTGCCGATGCCTTTACGCTATTTGAACACTTCGAAGCCAAGGTGCAGGAATATGGCGGAGATCTGACGAGAGCCTCGGTCGAGTTAGCAAAAGACTGGCGCACAGATCGCATACTTCGCAAGCTTGAGGCTATGCTCCTGGTAGCGGATCAATCGAAGATGTTCCTGCTTTCCGGGACGGGAGATGTAGTAGAGCCAAGCGAAGATGCCATTGCAATAGGTTCTGGAGGTAGCTATGCATACGCGGCTGCAATTGCCTACCTCGACGCCTCGCGCAGGATAGAAGAGGCTGCAAAATCCACTGCAAGCGGAGATGCCGAAATGCTCCATGGCAGCTTTTCAGCCCGTGAAATTGCGGAGCGAAGCCTAAAGATTGCCTCAAGCATATGCATATATACGAATGATCAGATTACCGTGGAGGAGATATGATTACTGAGAAAGACGCGCTTACTCCCCATAAGATAGTGGAAGAACTAGATCGGTATATCGTTGGCCAGGAAAAAGCAAAAAAGGCCGTGGCCATTGCACTGCGCAATCGAATCAGACGACAATGCCTCCCTCCAGAAATTCGAGAGGAGATTGCTCCAAAGAATATTCTTATGATAGGACCCACTGGCGTGGGAAAAACCGAAATTGCTCGTCGCCTCGCCAAGCTCTGCAATGCACCTTTTCTTAAAATAGAGGCCACAAAATACACGGAAGTAGGCTATGTTGGCCGTGATGTTGAATCTATGGTTCGAGACCTTATGGCAGCAGCCGTATCGATGGTTAAAGAAGAAATGGAGACTCAAGTCGAGAACGAAGCGAAGAGACGCGCAGAAGAAAGACTGTTGGATATCCTGCTTCCAGGTCTGGCTAAATCTGATGAGCCTATTGGGCAGTCTCAAGCAACTTTGATAATCCCTAGCTCTGGGATGGAAACAAAAGAAAAATTTCGATCTCTCTTGAGGGAAGGCAAGCTAGATTCGCGGCAGATCGAAATTTTGGTGCCGGCCCAGGGCCCACAGATCGAGCTCTTTGCTGGAACGCAGTTCGAAGAGATGAATATAGCTTTAGGCGGATTGCAGGGCTTATTTGGTGGTAATAAGAAGAAAAAGACAGTTAGTGTCGCAGAAGCCTTGCCTATTCTTGAAGCAGAAGAAAAAGAACATCTGGTCGACCAGGAGAAGATTGTCCAGGAGGCTCGTAGACGAACTCAGGAATTAGGCATCATTTTCGTCGATGAGATGGATAAGATTGCGAACCGGGAAGCTAGAGGCTCTTCGGGGATAGACGTTTCCAGAGAAGGTGTCCAGCGAGATCTTTTGCCCATAGTCGAAGGAACGATTGTCAACACAAAATGGGGGCCAATCGATACTACTCATATTCTATTCATCGGAGCAGGAGCATTCACTGTAGCCAAGCCTCAAGATCTCATACCAGAGCTGCAAGGGCGCTTCCCAATTCGAGTAGAGCTAGATGCCTTGACCGGTGATGATTTCGTGAGAATACTCACTGAACCCAAGAATGCTCTTGTTACCCAATATATTCAGCTTCTGGGCACCGAAGATGTGCAGCTTGAGTTCACTGAGGATGCTATCGCAAGAATTGCCGAGATCGCAGCCGCAGCCAATAGGCAAAGCGAGAATATAGGTGCGCGACGCCTGCAGACGGTCATGGAAAGGCTCCTAGAAGATATTTCCTTCTATGCTGATCAGCATGTAGGCACAAAAGTTATCATCGATAGAGCATATGTGGATGAGCGCTTCAAAGACTATGTCCAACAGCAGGATTTGAGCAAATACATCCTCTAGTGGAAAAAGGAAAGGAAGGGTCATGGACTATGCAACATTAGAAGAAGATCGCTTATGGGAACTCTACCGAAGAACTGCAGACATCCATATCCGCAATGAGATCATTGTGCGCTACGCTCCGCTAGTCAAATATGTAGCTGGAAAAGTATCTGTAACCTTGCCTTCGATGGTGGAATATCGAGACCTTGTCGGATATGGGACATTTGGGCTCCTTGATGCAATAGAAAAATTCGATCCTCAAAAGCATGTAAAATTCAAGACTTATGCTGTTACACGGATACGTGGAGCTATATACGATCATTTAAGGGAGTTGGACTGGGTACCTCGTTCCATACGCCGAAAGACCAAGCAGATAGAGCGCGCTATTGCTAAATTAGAGAGTCAGCTCGGGCGACCTGCCAACGATGAAGAGATAGCGAAAGAGATGGGGATAGAGCGCAAAGAACTCTTGAAGATAATGGCTAAAGTAGCGTCTTCCTCAATTCTTTCCTTGCAGGAGATATGGCCAATGAATTCCGAAGCAGAGGGATATACCATAGAAGATTCTCTCGAATCGATGCGAATTGAAAATCCCGACTTGGTACTCGAACGTGAAGAAATCCGTAAAGTCGTATTCGAGGCTCTCCAGGAGCTACCCGAGAAAGAAAAAAAAGTTATGGTCCTATACTACTATGAGAATCTGACCTTACGCGAAATAGGCAAGATACTTGAGGTAACAGAATCTAGGGTGAGCCAGCTCCATACTAAGGCTATTTTGCGCCTTCGTGCTAAACTGTCGAACAAGAAACGTGGCATAATATAAGTAAGCATAAAAAGTTTATATTGAATCAAGAATTCTGTTGAATTTCTGTTTTTTCTCTGCTACTGGAAGAGGAAGAAGAGCTGGCCTCATGTTTTCCAATCCCATATTGTTCTATTTTTTGATAGAGTGTCTTTCGGCCTATTTTAAGTATCTCGGCAGCTTTAGACTTGTTTCCTCCTACCAGCGCAAGCGTTTCTGCAATGATAATTCGCTCGGCTTCTTCCAAGGATGAAAAGGCTGGTATACTGATAGTCCGAGCTTCTCCGCTCGAGCGCGGTCCTGGAGGAAGGTCATCGAGAGTTATCAGCTTGCCAGAAGCCATAACCACTGCACTTTCGATGCAATTCCTCAGTTCGCGGACATTACCCGGCCAGTCGTAGGTATAGAGAGCCTGCCTGACTTTTGGATCGAAGCCCTCAATCTGCTTGCCATTCTCATCTGCAAACTCTCTCAAGAAAGCCATGGCTAGAAGTGGAATGTCTTCTCTGCGTTCGCGCAATGGAGGCACATGAATGTTGACTACATTCAGACGATAATATAAGTCTTCTCTAAAGCGGCCTTCGGCTATTTCTTTTTTAAGATCACGGTTGGTGGCAGCAATTAGGCGCACATCTACTTCTATGGTTTCTTCGCCACCTACTCTTTCGAACTTTCGCTCTTGAAGAACACGTAGAATCTTGATCTGGACATTCTGATTGATTTCGCCGATTTCATCGAGGAAAAGTGTTCCCCCGTCAGCCATTTCGAAGCGCCCGCGCTTTCTACCGGTTGCTCCTGTAAAAGCACCTTTTTCATGTCCAAAGAGCTCGCTCTCGAGAAGACTCTCAGCGAGAGCGGCACAGTGTACCTTTATAAAAGGCTTGTCTTTGCGTGGTGATAAGTTATGGATCGCATCAGCGACAAGTTCTTTTCCGACACCTGATTCGCCAGTTATTAGCACACTTGCCTTGGTCGGAGCGACCTTTCGTATAAGATCGAAAATGTGTTTGATAGAAGGAGCCTTACCAATGATGTAGCTACGAGCTCGCTGGCTTTCGACTTCGGCCTTTAGTTCGATGTTGGTTCGATAGAGCTCTCTTGTCTCCAAAGCGCGGCGGACAAGATTGATTAGATGATCGGTATTTGGCGGTTTGGCGATAAAATCGAATGCGCCTTCTCTCATTGCTTCCACAGCCTTATCGACACTACCATGAGCCGTGAGTATTATTACAGGAATGCCTGGGTGAGTGCTCACGATATAATGCAGAAGATCGAGGCCACTCATTCTACCCATTTTGTAATCGGTTATGACAACATCGATATCTTCTTTATCGACGATCATCTTCCCCTCTATGCCGTCTTTTGCAGTTCTTACATCGTAGCCTTCCATGGAAAAAAGCTGGGCGAGTCCTTCACGTATGTTGGTCTCATCGTCTACAACAAGCAGTGTCGCTCGCATTTATTCCTCCCTCTCCGAACCTTCGATCTGTATATTATCTTCCCATGGTGGTAAGGATTTTTGCTCAGGCTGAGGTATAGGCAAGTGGATTGTAAAGGTTGATCCTTTTGATGGCTTGGATTCTACTGTGATTTCGCCATTGTGTTCTTTTATAATCTTGAATGTGATCGTAAGCCCTAGACCAGTACCACTTTCCTTTGTTGTAAAATAAGGCTCGAAGATCTTGGCAAGGAGTTCTTCTGGAATTCCAATGCCCGTATCAGAGATAGATATTTGAAGCTCATCGTCTTTTGTCACCGCCGAAATTGTCAGAGTTCCACCATCTGGCATTGCTGCAATAGCATTCTTAACAATATTGAGCAGGGCCTGTTTGAGATGCTTACGGTCTATCATAACCTCAGGAAGGTTATCTTCGAATTTTGTTACGATATTGATATGTTGCTCAGAGGCTTCATTGCCCATTATTTCCACAACTTCCTTAATCACATCTTCTATGCTATCGCGAATAAGAGTTATATCCATGGGACGAACGGCAAATAGAAAATCGACTACGATCGAATTGAGTCGATCAATTTCCTGTTCCACTAAAGAAATGTTATTGAAAATAGGCTCTGTTTTCTTGTTGTATTTTTTTTCGAGTATGCGTCGAATAATGCCAAGTTGAATTCGTATTGAAGCAAGGGGATTCTTTATCTCATGAGCAACTCCAGCCGCTAGGGTTGTAAGAGCGGCCAGGCTCTCTGCTCTACGGAGCTGAGCTTCGCGGCGGCGCTTTTCTGTAATATCTTCGATGTGAATTAGATTACCAGCTATTTTCCCTTCAGAAACCAATGTAGATATGCTGATGGATAGCAATCTCGTTCCCCCTGGCCTGCCGAGAGAGAGTTCACGGTTCAATATATTCTTTTCAGATTTAAGTGCTTCCTGGATAAAATCAGCCAGATTGTCATCATTGAGCTGTTCCCAAAGTACAGTTTCTGGCGTCCATGATACGATTCTTGTGATTTTTTCTGCGGAGCGATTGATAAAGAGTGGTTTATGTGCCAGATCGCATACGATGATTCCATCTAGTGTCGAATTCAAAGCAGATTCATAGATCGAGTTCTCTGCTAATAGGTTTTTTATTATCTGTTTGAGGCCTTCTGGAGGAATACGATCGATGCGCTTAAGTGTGTTTTCATATATGGCTTTCATATTGCTCTCCAAAAATATCTGCAAACGCTTCGAGGAGGAGTTCCGGCGACCGATTCAATGTGCGATATTGCATGTTCATTTCCCTCAGCTTTGAAAAAAGACGATCTACATACATGGTAAGCGAAGCGCTCGAGCTTGGATCAGTAGCTATAGAAGTCAAATGTTGAGCAACCCCTCTTATGAAAACAAGAAATGAATTTGTAAATTTAGAATTCTTGGCACCAAAGCCATTCGTTTTTTCTGATACTTGTCGAAGCATCGATAGAGTAGAGACATTCTGGCCCTGCGCCATCGAGGCGAGTTCAAGGGCACGTTCTCCACTCAATCCAGCATCCTTTTCCATGGCTTTTCCCAGCAAAGCACCTACAAATAAAGCAGCATCCTGGATGGCGATCTTGGGCGGATAAGCGCTCTTGTTCTGAAAGAATTCGCTTATGCTGTTTATTTCTTGTATATCTTCATTTGCATGAAATAGGCGAGAGATGATTTCGCGCGCTTGATAATCGGTTCGAGGGTCAAATGATATGAGTCTTGATCTTGAAAGAATGGTCGCGATGATTGTTGCACGGCTAGATGAAGTCAGAATAAAGCGAGCTGTCTCTGGAGGCTCCTCCAGGATCTTGAGCATTGCGTTTCGCGAACTTTCATTGGCAGCATCGGCATTTTGGATTATGATCATCTTAGTTTTTGCAGATGGAGCAAGCACTGCCCATGAAATCATATTTCTAATCATGAAAATTGGAATACCATCTGGCACTAGAGATTCTAGTCCAGCTGCTGCATTTACCGCACTATCTACCAATGCACTCAAGCCATGGTTTTTTTTCTTCAGCACTTGTTCTAAAATCTCTTGTAGCATCTCCTCGCACGTTTCTATAGATTGTATTGCTTTTGATAGTCTTGCTTCTTCTCCTTGCCAAAGGACAGAATCAAAGCGTTTTAGGAGTTTTCTTATCGAGCGCGCAAAAGCGTAATATGAAGTCAAGTTGGGTTTTCTGATCAAATATTCTCCTGTAACAATTGTTTCCTGAGGGAATTCTCTTGGTCCAAAGAGCAAAAGGTCAGGATGCATAAGGTTTCTATGACAATTGCATTGTATACATTGGCAATTCCATTCTCCTGCCTTTTCGCAAGACAAGACTCGAGCGCATTCGAGGGCTGCAGTCAGCTTTCCTGATCCAGCAGGACCGACAAAGAGGAGGGCGGGTGGTACCTTCTTTTCTTTTGCCAGCGAGACAAGCTGTTCTAGAGCATGATTTTGAAAAAGCAGATTCTCAAACATGGTCATTTACCTCTAGGATTCTGCTTAAGGCTTGGGATCTCCCCACTCTTTATCATTGGGGTTAGCGTTACACCTATGGCAGGTTCGATGATCGGTCCTAGAAGTCTTACATAGAGCGAGTTGGAGAGTATTGCCTTTACATCAACTATAGGCTGGATCTCAAGAATAACAATAAAGAGACCCACAACAATAAAACCTTCTGCAACACCCAGAACAAGGCCTAGAATTCTATCTAGTATGTCAAGTCTGGATGCCTCAAGCCCTTCGCGAAGCATGCGCTCTATTATTTTCATTAGAAGAAATCCCGCTATGAAGCACAGAATAAAAGCAATAATATACTGAACCTGATAAGGAAGCTTGTCGGCTTTGATCTTCGGCAATATCTGCAGGATGACAGTGTTCGAAAGCAATAAGCCAACAAGTATTCCCACAGCGATAGAAGCTACAGATAAAATTTCATGGATAAAGCCCCTAACAAAGCATCGTGCTGCGAGTATTATCACAACCCCGCTGAAAATCCAGTCTATTGTGCTCATGCAGAGTCCTTTGCTCCTTCTGCAATTTTTTTTAGAAGGAGCCGAGCTATGTATTCCGCCGAGAACATGGGATTTTGACTTAAAGTATCAGAAACTTCAGCAATATAAGGAGTATTGGCAATGCGCACAAAGCTATGGCAGGCCTCTTCTGCCATAGCATAGTTCTCGAAATCCAGATATTTCTTGACTGCATCGGCAAATAAATCCGATGGAATATTTGGCCCCTGCAGAACGGTTGCTATGCCCGAACGAGCAGCAATAGCAGCATTTTCCACTTGATCGCCGCGAGTGCCTGATCCTGACAAAGGAATAAGGATCATAGGCTTACCAAGAGAAGCTGCTTCCCATATCGCGCCTGCGCCAGCCCTTCCTGCTATTATAGTCGAAGCAGCATAGATGTCTGCAATTTCTGAACCTATATAAGGTAAAGGACGGTATGCTTTGCGGACATCTGGATCATCTGGAATTTTCGCCTTGACTTCGTCGAAATTGGCTCTACCAGTTTGGTGTACTATTTGAACTAATGGTACGAGCAGACTAAGCGAGGAGAGCACAATATCATTTACCTCCTGCGCACCCTGGCTTCCCCCTAGTACAAATAAAACTGGCTTTTCAGCCACGAATTCGAGCATGGATAGTCCACGCTGTCGGTCTCCATTAAGGATATCGGGTCGCACTGGATTTCCGGTTTTTATTATCTTGCTCCTAAGGCTCTCAGGAAAATATTGAGCTGTCACTTCCCAGCTTGTAAGGATAAGCGATGCTTTCTTGCTGTTTAGTCTAGTTGCAAGTCCTGGAGAAGCATCTGATTCATGAGTAATGACTGGAATTCCAAGGGAGGCTGCGGCCCTGCAAGGTGGAACGCTCACATAGCCTCCTTTGGAAAAAAGAATCGATGGGTGAATATCTTTGAGAATATCCCGCGCCCTGAAATAGGCTGAAGCTATTCTCCCTAGATCCGAGATGTTGCGAAGCGAAAGCTTACGGCGAAATTTTCCTGAAGGAATTGCATAATATTCGATGCCTTGTCCAATAACAATGCTGCGGTCTAATTCTTTTTCGGAGCCTATCCAGACAATTCTTCCCTTGAAGCCAAGTTTACGTAATTCCTCGATAACCGCCAAGCCTGGGTATATATGACCTCCTGTGCCTCCGCCGGTAAAAGCAATGCAGGCTTTTTCATGTTCATCCTTCATCTGGGGCTCTGTTTTATGAATAGACTGCATCTTACCTTCTCCCATAGATATCGCCTAATCCAATCAGCTTAATCTCCATGATTTTTGACCGCACTCAAAGCAGAAACAATGAAAGCATCTAATAATTCATCGTCAGTGGATTCGCCTTTACTGATAGCATTAAGAGCCTTTTTTGCAAGCACTTTTCCTAATTGTACGCCTTCCTGATCAAAACTGTTGAGATTCCACACAAAGCCCTGAAACATAACTTTATTCTCGAAATGAGAATAGAGAGCGCCAAGCTGTCTTGGTCCGAGTTCTTGGGCCAATAGAAGTGTCGATGGACGATTCCCTGGGAAAGCTTTGTTTAGGTTTTCATCTTTTTTGCCAACTGCAAATGCATGGATTTGAGCAATGAGATTGGCCAAGAGTTTTTGACGAGAGCTCGAACCTTCAGAAATCATATCCTGGGAAAGTTGATTTCTGAGAAAACCTATGAATTGAAGAGGAATAGTATCAGTTCCCTGATGCAGAAACTGGTAGAAGGAATGCTGACCATTAGTACCAGGTTCGCCGAATACTAAAGGCCCAGTTGAGTAAGAAATGGGATGGCCTTCGCGGTTTACAGACTTGCCGTTAGACTCCATATCGAGCTGTTGCAAGTGCGCTGGGAAGCGAGAAAGGGATTCAGTATATGGCAAAACAGCTGTGGCTGGCCAACCCAATATATTTCTTTCATAGATGCCGATCAATGCATCCATGAGCATAGGATTTTTTCTAAAGGAAGGTTCAAAGGCTAGTCTATCAGCCTCATTTGCTCCTTCCAAAAATTCTTCAAAGGTTTCTGGGCCATAGGCGGTCGAGATTATAACCCCTCCCACTGCGCTAGATGTCGAATATCGTCCGCCTATAAAATCGTCTATATAGAAACTATCAAGATAATGCGGGTTATGAGCCAAAGGGCTAGAAGTGCTTGTCACAGCCACAATATGCTTATCTGGATTCAGTCCAGCCCTCTGGAGCCTATCGCGCACTAGGGTCTCGTTGGCCAGTGTCTCTTGTGTGGTTCCACTCTTTGACACAAGTACAAACAGACTTTTTGAGAGATCAATATTTGCAAGCACATAATCGGCATCATCGGGATCGACATTCGAAATGAACCACGGTCTGAGCCTAGCGCGCCCCTTTGCAGCCGCCCAGCGAGAAATGGCTAGACTTGCGGCTCTTGGACCAAGATCCGATCCTCCTATGCCTATCTGTACAATTTCGGTAAAGGCCTTGTCCGCAGAGCTAAGAATTTTGCCTTCTCGAATCTTTTTTGCGAAATCGTAGAATCGATGCTTTTCTTCTCGATAGAAAACTTCTAAATCCTGGCCATTCAAGATCACGGGTTTGCCGAGCTGTCCTCGAGCCAAGTGATGGAGTACCATCCTTTTTTCACTTGTGTTTATGATTGCACCCTCTGTCAGCATTCGATACTTTTCTATTAGCTGCTGTTCCCTTGCTAGAGCTTCGAGTTCGTCGATTATCGCATCATCTACAGGTGCAAAAGCATAGCAGTAGTAAAAACCTGCGGCATGAGGAATCCACCAGTCCGATATCCGCTCTTTTTTAAGAGATTCGCGCAATTCTATAGCTGGCATTTTTTTTAGTACTTCAAAGGCCTGGCAAGTATCAAGGTTTTTAAAAAGAACCATAATGACCTCTCGGTTCAAAGTCTTTCTTGTTGAGGTGTTTCTTTCTCATACATGATATTGCTAAAAGTGATACACTTCAAGCTCACCCAAGACTGTTTTGAGCAAGTCTGCTGAGGGTTTTGCCTTTTTTACTAAGCAGAATCCTGTTTTTCCATGTTCCCTTTTCAGGAACATATAAGATATCTAGTGATGATAGAGAATTGATCAATTCTTCTCTTTCTATCTTGAGCCATCCATAGAGACAGCCAGCATATTTCCCTTTTCCTTTACCATAAGCTCCAAGTGCATCTATTAGTTCTTGGGGAGTAAAGACACCTTGATGCGAGGCACAGAAAGAAATAGTCTCGATAAACCCTTCTGTCTTAGATAGAAATTCCCATTCTGGAGGGATATCTGAAGCATCTAAACCTAATTGCATTTTCAGAGTATGGGATCCTTCGATACAATTATCGCATTTTCCGCACTCTGGCGTTTGTTGCTCGCCTAAAAGATGAAGCAGGAATTCTCTTCGGCATGATCTCAGAGTGGGATAGGGCAAAAAACAAGCTTTTCTGATCGACTGTATGTCTTTCTCTTTATCGTCCTTCTTATTTGCCTTGTGATATTGCGAATATGGAGCTGCGAGATCATCGATGAGGATAGCCAAAGCATTCTTTCCGTCGCGGCCTCCGCGACCAGCTTCTTGAATATATGCTTCGGCACTTTCTGGTAGAGAGCTATGGATAACAGTTCTGATGTTTTTTTTATCCATGCCCATTCCATAAGCATTTGTCGAAACCAAGATCGCATCGTCTGAGTTTTGAAACCATTGTTCAATACTGCAGCGCTCGACTCGATCGAGCCCAGCATGGTAAAAGCGTGTTTGATAGAATCCAGAAGCTTTGAGCAGCTCAGCTTTGAGCCTTGTTCCTGGACGTGAACGATCGAAAATAATAGCTGGTTTTTTGCAGCACAACAGGGTCTGACGGAGAGTTCTGGTTATAGAAAGTGTATGCACAACAGCATAAAGAATGTTAGGGCGGTCTGCCTCTGCATCTACTAATTGATAATTCTTATCCATAAATAGTTTCTTCTCGATCGATTGTACGATATGAGGGCCAGCTGTGGCAGTGAAAGCGCTCAAAATCCTAGGCGAAATTGCCTCAACGGCCTCGCCAAGTGCAAGGTAGGACGGCCTAAAACTCTCTCCCCACTCGCTTATACAGTGCGCTTCATCGACTACAAAGTGAGCAATTCTAAATTGTTTCAAGAATCGGCGAAGTTTTGGTGCACTCAATATCTCAGGATTGACAACGACCATAGTAGCTTTTCCTGAAGTGATCAGTGTTTCCTGTTCATGCCATTCTTCCTTACTAAGACCTCCGCGGAAAAGTGCGCAGGGAATATTTGCCTCATCGAGTCTGCGCTTTTGGTCATTCATAAGGGCAAGAAGAGGATAGACAACTATAGTCAGTCCATCTAAAAGCAATGAGGGAAGCTGAAAGCAGACTGATTTGCCAAATCCAGTCGGGAAAAGGATAAGCTGACGATAGGTCTCTTGCCTTTCTGTAATCTCAGCCTTTTCATCTTGGTTCACTATTGGGTCGTCGACAATAAGATTTAAACTGGGATCTCCGTCTAACTCTGTAGAACCTTTAATTTCATCCAATATGTTTGCAATCACATACCGCTGGAGAGGAGTCAGATGTGGGATATGAAATCTTTCACGCCCAAGAACTCCAATAGGGTCTTCAGGTTCAGAAGCGAGATCCAGTTTGAGCATTTTTGGCTTTCAATTAGTAGACGCTCTATTCATTGCCTTTGCTTCAATAAATTGGATAAGCCTATTTTGGGACATAGATCTACGACAGGACAGTACACTTCTTGCAATGTACATACTGGCTTGCGCGCGGTGCAAGTGAATTTTCCATGCCTATTCACTGCATGTGAAAATTTTGTATGCTTTTCTGGTGGAAGATTTGCTCGGATGATCGATTCTATAAGAGTCGCTTCTTTTTTTGTTGATACTCCGAGCCTAAAAAGAACTCTAATCACATGCGTATCTACAATAATGCCAGGCTTTTCATAACAAGCTGAGATAAGCAGATTTGCAGACTTTCTTCCCACACCAGGCAATTCGATCATTTCTTCAAAACTCGATGGAATTTGCCCATTGAATCGCTCCTTGAGTACTTTGGCTGTCTCGATTATGTGCTTCGCTTTTACACGATAGAAGCCTAGAGAGTGAATTATATTCTCTACTTCATGTATATTTGCATCTGCAAGACTTTCGGCATTCGGAAAGCGACGAAAAAGCTCTTTCGTCACAATATTGACCTGATCATCCGTGGTCTGGGCGCTCAAAATGACGGCTATAAGCAACTCAAAGCAACTGCGATAATGCAAAAGAGGGCGAGTATCGGGCCATATTGGAACCAGACGAATGTATAACTCTTTTAGCAACTGAGGAAGGGTCATCGATTCATTTTTGTCTTTTAAGGTTATTCCTAGTTCACTGCTCATTATTATCTCCTGTCTCAAACTTGACCTTTCTCTATTCACCATATAGTATATGGCGGCTCTAATTTATCGCAATGAGAGGGAGGACTCATGAATCCATCTATTCTGAAAGGAAGATCGCTCCTCACATGGATCGATTATACACCAGAAGAAATAAGGTATTTTTTAAGTTTATCGAAAAAAGTCAAAGAAGAAGCAAAAAAAGGCATGCATAAGCAGCGTTTTAAGGGCAAGACCATGGCTCTCCTTTTTGAGAAACGCTCTACCCGTACTCGCTGTGCCTTCGAGACAGCTTTTGGAGAAGAAGGAGGACACCCCGTCTTTCTCTCTAATCAGGACATCCAACTTGGAGTTAAGGAATCTATCGAAGATACTGCTCGTGTTCTTGGTCGCATGTTTGATGCTATCG
>ERZ795052.441-NODE-441-length-63376-cov-13.322784_pt1 | contig 63376 bp, 64 predicted proteins | sample MGYA00375136_ERZ795052 | MGnify/ENA primary metagenome ERZ795052 (study PRJEB30181, sample SAMN05720156) | activated sludge metagenome | isolation source: Anaerobic digester | place: Japan | collected 2015-05-26 ...
CTTTACCCCTCACTCCCTTTCCGGAACACCACGATCCTGTTCGTGTTCGTCCCGGAAGAGTTGTTATCCACGCCCCAGATGTGGGACGTCTTGGTGAAGTGCTGGGTATTGACGAGGATGCCCTCGCAGGAAAAGCCGGCCCGCACGCCGAGGGGAACGACGACCTCGTCGAGGCACAACGTTCCTCTCCGGATCTCCCCCACCTCGAATGCAACGTAACCGCCCTCCCGGGTGATGCGGAAGAGCTCCAAAAACGTCTGTTGCATGACCCGTTTCCACTCGGTGAGTGACCGGGTAACAGTCATCAGCCTCTCTGTTGCCTCCGTGTCGATCCCGCAGAACCAGCACCGGAGCCAGTTGTCCTTCGAATACTGGACAACGTCAAGAAAAGGCGGCGACGTGACGGTGAGTTGCACGGAACAGTCGGGGATGCGGGGAGTATTGCGCGCGTCACACGAAAGGAAGAGACCGCTCTCCCCGGCAGCACGCAGGCGCTCCCTCTCTCCCGGTGTGACGGTCCGGAGCAGCGACCGCGTTTTTTTGAGAATGAGGGCTTTTGTATCCCTGTATTCCGGGACGAGGCCGCGTTCCCTGTTTATCTTTGCCTGCCGTTCGGGAGAGACGGCCTGGTTTGGTGGCAGGGTATACACCGAGAAGAAGCCGGCGGAGTGTCCGGTCAGCCTGTTGGTTGCAACCATCCTGATCCACTCGTCGAGGTAATCGAGTGACCCTTCCCTTTCCCGCGAGAGGAGGTAGTCCCGCAGGGAGACGATTTCAGCCTCTGTTTTTTCGTGGTAGAACATGGAGAGGTCAGGAGCAGTATCCTGCCTGCAGTCCCGGCAGGGTATCCCGCTGAGCCGTGCAGCGACCCCGGGCAGGTCGGGCGGGAAGAACCGGGGGCGGGTGAGGATGCAGGAGAGGGGATTGATGTCGTTTGCAGCAACGCGTCTCCCCCGGAGCCCGGCCTCGATCACTGTCGTCCCCCTCCCGCTGAAGGGGTCGTACACGAGGTCGCCTTCCCGCGTGAACCTCTCGATGAAGAATGCCGGGAGCTGCGGCTTGAAACACCCCCTGTAGGAGATCTCGTGGATCGAGGAGGCCTGCCTCTGCCCCGATGTCCAGAACTCACCATGGATCCTTTCAACCCGGGTCCCGCGGATATCAAGGTGTTCGACGGTGGTCGCATTCTCCTGCAGTATCTCTCCTGCCGGAGTGTCCAGCACGGTCATTCCAGTGGGTATGGGGCATTCCACCACTAAAAGATCACGATTCTTTGCCACCCCCTCCTTTCCAGCCATTCCTGTTATGGCATCCAAACAACCATCTCATATCCAATGAAGGAAGAGGCCCGAAAACTCGTCCACCTCTGCTTTGGTGCAGCCATCGCGGGAGCAGTCTTCGTTTTCCCGCGTGAGCAGGCCATCCTGCTGCTTGTGGGCTCGCTCCTGCCCGGCCTCATCCTCGCAGAGCTCGTAAAGACCGGTCACCGCGTCCCGCTCATCTCGTTCCTCGTTGCCCGGCTGGAACGGGAGGGAGAGTTTCCGGGAAAGGGTGCCATCTATTTCGTCGTCAGTTCGCTCTTCTGCGTCGCCTTCTTTCCCTCCGCCATGGCAGCAGCAGGTGTGCTGTCCCTCGCCGTCCTCGATTCGGTATCGGCCCTTGCAGGACTCCGGTTCGGAAAAACAAGGGTGAACGGGAGAAAGACTCTCGAGGGGTTCCTCGCGGGAGTGGCTGCAAACTCTCTTGTCCTCTGTGCATTCCTCGACCCGGTCCGGGCGACCCTCGTCTCCCTCGTTGCGGGTGCAGTGGAGCTTGCCGTCCCCCTCGATGACAACCTCCTCATACCGCCTGCCGCCTGCCTCTTCCTCTCCCTCGTGGGCATGTAAGGGGTGCACTTTCTCCCCGCATCCTCCAGGTTTATCTTGCTGCCCGGCAAGTACAGGTCAGGATGGCGCTTGGAAAAGCCGCGTACCTCAAATCGATCACAAGGCCCGCGATGGGAACGTCCCGCCCCGTTGGAAAGACCCTCGAAGGGGCGACGCCGCCCTCGGTCTTCGTGGGGAGCTGGAATTACCCCCGGGTCTTTGCCGGGCCGCTCGTTGCACCCGTCCGGGAGGAGTGCGGGATCATGGACACCCCCGAGTCCTGGATCCCGTCGGGGTGGACGCAGGAGCAGATCCTCGCCTGCCGCCTCGACCTCGTCCGGGGCAAGCGTGCCCACGACGTCTTCCGGGTCGAGGATCCGTTCGCTCTCCGGCTCCAGGAGGTTGTCCTCTCCTCCTCGTCCCTCGAGAGCGAGGTCTCGTTTCTCCATGCCCCGACAGGTGTCTCCCTGTCGGAGGAATTTACTCCCTACGGCCCGAGCGCACCCCTCGAGAACTTCCGTGCGGACAGCGGGCGCTTCGATCCGCACCTGGAACGCTGCTATTATGACCGCGACCTCTGTGCAGCCGATGCGATCATCGACCTCCACCGGAAAGGTGTCCCCTTCTCCCGGATCCAAAAGGCCCTCTCCACGGGTGCCCTCGGCCAGGGAAAGAGGAGGAGGCTTGTCCCGACGCGGTGGTCGATCACGGCATGCGACACGGTGCTCGCTGACTTCTATCTCCGGCAGGTCAGGCAAAACAGCATCATCGACACGGTCAGGGTCCACGAGTTCTCGAGCCTCAATAACCACTATGCAGTCATCCTTCTCCCCGTCCCGTGGGAGTACGAATGGATGGAGGCGTTCCTGCGGGTCAGGGGGAACGAAGAGGTCATCTTCTCGGACCACGAGGGGCCGGGGGGAAAACGGGAGTATTCGAGCGTCGGTGGCTGCTACTACTCGTGCAAGATGGCGGTTCTCGAGGCCCTTGCAAGGGAGGGTCTCCAGGCGGGAGCGATCGTCCTGCGGGAGGCGGGGGCGGGATACATCCCTCTCGGCGTCTTCAACGTGCGGGAGAATGTCCGGCAGGCCATGCAGCAGCCGTACCGTGAATTCGAAGACCTTGCAGGTGCCCTTGCAGACGTCGCGGGCCGGATGACCCTCTCTCCCGAACGGTTTATCGCGGAAAGCACTCTCCTCGCAGAGATGCTGCGGTCCCGCCAGACGACGCTTGATCAGTTTCTTGAGGACAGCAGGCCCGGCCCGGCCTGATTTCCCGCCAGGAAAAACAACATTTTTACCGTCGAATCACGGGTCTGAAAAAAGGAGGGGTCATTTTCCCGGTAACCGCCCGTGACCGCCGTGCGGCCGGGCATCATGGTTAAAAAAACACGATGCGGATTTCGTCCGGGGGGGGAGGTACTGTTTTTTAATCAAAGACGATCCGATAGAGACCTTCCATCGCGGCACGGGCCGCACTTTCGGAGTTCTCCTTCACCGGGACGATGAACTCCGGGTTGTCAGGCCTGGGGCGTCCGCGTTCGACCGTCCCTGCAGGCAGGTTGTACACGATGTCTTCGATCTGCACAACGCCGGGGGCGAGGATGTATGCCCGGAGAGGGGGCATTTTGTAGGGTAACCAGGGGTTTGTCATGGAACTCAATCTCACGCACCGGAGTATTAAAAATGTGGGTGAGGCCATCCCCGTCCGGGGAACAGGGTTCCCGGAAAAATGGTTGGGATGTGGGGTTGGTCAGGGAGGGGTTGCGTCATCGTGCCTTTTTTTGGGCCCTCAGGCGTCCCGGGAAAATTGCGGAGGATTCTGCCCGGCAAACCTGTAACCTCCCCTGGGAACGACAATCTCGAACCGTGTCCCCTTCCCGTGTTCTCCGGTCTCGCGCAGGGAGATATCAGTTATCGAAAGTATCTCACGGGCAAGGAAGAGCAAAAAGCCCCGCTCCTTCCCTATCACCGTCTCGAAAAGGGCAGCTTTCTCCTCATCCGGGATACCGGAACCGTTGTCCTCGAAAGAGAGGATCAGCCCCTCCGGCGACTCGCACGATGAGAGTGAGATCTCTGTTGCTCCCCCTCCATACCTGACCACGTTCTCGATCAGGAAGAAAAAGACCTTTTCAAGGAGGGGATCAGCGTAGATCTCGAGCCCCGCAACATCGAGATGGCGTGAAAGGCCGGTGGTGTCCGTATGGGAAGCAGCAAGGAGGAAGGTGTACATGACATCCTGCCAGAGGGGCGGTCTCCCCGTCCTGCCTCCCCGTGGGAAACGGAAATGAAAAAATTACCCCTGTACCTGTTGTTCTGCCTTCTTCCGGTCTTTCTCGCGGTACCCCTCGAGGAGGAGGGAGGTTACATTCCTGACAGGGCGGTCGGTGTGCTCCGAGAGATGGAACTCGCAGAACGGGCAGGAACTCACCACGATCTCCGCCCCCGTTTTTTCTATCTCCTTTCTCCGGTTCTCGCCGAGTGCGGAAGCGACGTCGGGCATCCCGGAGCGGACTCCGCCGCCCGAACCGCAGCAGACGGAAGGCATCTCGACGAGGTCGGCCACCTGCGTGATCAGTTCCCGGGGCTCGTCACGGATCCCCTGCCCGCGCAGGAGGTGGCACGGGTCATGGTAGGTGACCCGGATCGGGAGCCTTGCAGGGGCTTCTATCCCGAACTTCGTGAGCACCTCGTTGATGTCCATGACCCGGAAAGGCGTCCTGTAGTCGTTCTTGAGGGTGGATCCGCAGCCGGCGCACATGGTGAGGACGGTATCGATGTTCCGGAAGACGAATGCATCGATGTTTCGCTTCTTGAGCGTGTCGATGAAGTCGATCTGGCCGGTCCGGATGAGCGGTGACCCGCAGCAGACCTGCTCTCTCGGAATGATGACACGGATACCGTTCCTTTTTAAGACTGCCATCGCGTCACGGGCAGTCGCCGGGAGGCGGCCGTTGTACATGCAGCCGACAAAGAAACCGACGGTTGCCCTGACCGGGCCGTCGGGCTCGATGACCTCGGGAGCGTCCTCGAGGAACGTCGGGCCGGTCCGGACGATACTCCTCCCGCTCTCCCGGATAAGCCGTGCAACTTCCTGGTGGCGGGGGAGCGTCAGGCCCTTCCTGTTTGCAAGGGCCCGCAGTTTCTCGATCGCCTTGCCCGGTATCTCGATGTCTTTCGGGCAGACCTTCCAGCAGGCCTGGCACGATGTGCAGGCGAAAAGCCCGCGGGAGACTGCCTCCGTAACCCTGTCTCTCCTGTCACGCGGGTCGAGTGCAAGCCGCTGTTCCTGGCGCATCGCTGCCGGACCGTCGAACCGGGTGACATCCATGGCGGGGCAGACTGAGACGCAGCAGAGGCACTCGATGCAACTCCGGAGCGGCTTGATGAGCTCGACCTTCTCCCTGTCAGGGACAAATGCCTCCCCGCCCGGCTGGATGCGGGGCAGGGTGTTGAGGTACGGCAGGAGGTCGACGACGAGGTCCTTTTTCACCGGCAGGTCGAGGGGCTCGACGGTCATGTCGTCTCTTGCCTCCTCCATGCATGCAAGTCCCGGGACACCGTTGATGCGGACCGCACAGCTTCCGCACTGGCCTGCCCCGCAGCAGTAGCGGAACGAGAGGGTCGGGTCGATCTCGTCGTGGATGGCCTGGAGGACATGGAGGACGCGGGCACCCTCGTTGACCTCCACGACGTAGTTCTGGTAATGGGGCCGGGCGTCTCCCTCCGGGTCGTACCTGAACACACGGACATGTATCTTCTTCATGACCGCACCGCCGTCTCTATCCCGGACCGGTCAAGCGACTGGTACGTGTGCCCGTAGGGTGAATTGCGTGCATCCCATGTCTGGACCACGTCTTTTCTCATGTGTGCACCGCGACTCTCCTTGCGCAGGATTGCACCCCTGACAACGAGGGAGGCAGAGAGCAGCATGTTCTGCGCCGTGCAGCACCCGGCAAGGTTCTCTCTTGTCCGGGCAAGGAGGCGGAGAGAGGACAGATGGCTGATGACCCCGAGTGTCTTATTCAGGCCGGCTTCAGTCCTGAATATTCCCGCGCCCTCCCACATCGCGGTTTTGAGCGACCGGATCACCGTTGAGGGAGGCACATGCCCATCGAGGAAGGCGGCGAGACGCTCTTCCTGTGCCTCGATTGCCTTTGGGTCAATGCGGGAGTCCCTCCTTGGAGACCTGCCGGCAGACTCACCGGCACGTTTTCCAAAGACCTGGGTATCGGCAAGGGCGTTTCCACCCAGCCGGTTTGCGCCGTGGACGCCCCCCGTCACCTCGCCGCAGGCAAAGAGGCCCGGGACCGTTGTCCCGGCATCCGGCGTGATGCGGAGGCCCCCCATGACGTGGTGAGCGGTCGGGGCGACCTCCATCGGCTCTTCCCGGATATCCACGCCAAACTTGAGGAACTGCTCGAGCATGACGGGCAGTTTCTCCTCTACCTGCTGCCTTGGCAGGTGTGTCACGTCCAGGAACACACCGCCGTGGGGTGTTCCCCTCCCCTCGAGGATCTCGGTCGCAATGGCCCGGGAAACGACATCCCGCGTGGAGAGCTCCATCCTTTCGGGATCGTAACGGGACATGAACCGTTCACCCGCGGCATTCCGGAGGATACCCCCCTCGCCCCTGACAGCCTCGGTGATGAGGCGGCCCCGGGCATCGTAAGGATAGACAGCACCCGTCGGGTGGAACTGGACCATCTCCATGTCGATCAGCTCGGCCCCGGCCCGGTACCCGATGGCAAACCCGTCGCCGGTTCCGCTCGAGGAATTCGTGGAAATATCGTAAATCTGCGTGCCCCCTCCGGTTGCAAGGACCGTTGCGTCTGCACGGATGACCATGACCTCACCCTTTCCGTCGAGGCAGAGGGCACCGACCACTCTTTCTCCTTCCCGCACGAGGTCAAGGGCGGTCACCTCGTTTTCTATCTCGACGTTGGTCGACGCCAGCCGCTCGATGAGGGTCATCATCATCTCGTGACCGGTCCTGTCCCCCGCGTAGCAGGTCCGGGGAAATGTCTGTCCCCCAAACGGCCTCTGGGCAACATCGCAGGAGTCTGTCACGTCAAAGACAGCACCCCACGCAAGCAGGTCATTGATCCTCTGCGGGGCTTCCGCAACGAGGATACTGACGAGTTCGGGATCGTTGAGGTAGGCCCCGCCCTTCATCGTGTCCTCAAAGTGAATCCCGCAGGAATCCTCCTCCCTCAGGACGGCGTTGTAGCCCCCCTCTGCCATGGTGGTACACCCGCCCTTGCCCGCCAGCGTCTTGGAGACGAGGATGGTCTCCCCATACCCCGAAGCCTCGATAGCAGCCCTGACTCCCGCTCCGCCACTCCCGATGACAAGGACGTGGCAGTCCAAAACCTCGGCTGACCGCATCTTATTATAATGTGGGTCATATACGTACATAAAGAGATAGTAAAGGACAGCGTGAGCCCAAATGAGGTTTTTGATGAAATTTGGCGGCACTTCCGTTGCAGATGGCGGAAGTGTCTCCCGCGTGGTGGACATCGTGGAGTCCTGCTACCGCGCAGGGAACGAGGTCGCAGTCGTGGTCTCGGCCCAGAGGGGAGTGACTGACCAGCTCATCGCCATTGCATCGGAACTGGCCAATAACCATAACTCCGACGAGATCGGACGGTTCATCAACTCCCTGCGTGTCCGGCACGGGAAGGTTCTCCTCGAGACTGCCGAGGATTATGCCGACGAGGTGGGAATCCTCCTCGAGGAGCAGCTCTGCAACCTGGAAAACATCCTCACCGCGGTGCACAACCTCCGGGAACTTACTCCCCGCTCCCGCGACTATATCATCACTTTCGGCGAGAGGCTCAACAGCCTCGTCGTTTCTGCCGCACTGAAACAGAGGGGTATCCCGTCCATGATTCTCGACGGCTGCGAGGCCGGCATCGTGACGACAGCCAGCCACGGCGAGGCTGTTGCCATCCCTGCAAGCGAGGGGAAAATAAAGAGCCGCGTGCTGCCCCTCTTAACGAACACCGTACCCGTCATCATGGGATTCATGGGGTGCACGGAGAAGGGCGTTGTCACGACTCTCGGGAGGTCGGGGTCCGACTACTCCGCAGCGCTGATCGGGGCGGCAATCGATGCGGACGAGATCGTGATCTGGACGGATGTCGATGGCATCATGACATCGGACCCGCGCATCATCAACGATGCCCGGGTGATCCCGGTGATATCCTACCACGAGGTCATGGAACTCTCGTATTTCGGGGCAAAGGTCATGCACCCCCGGTCCATCGAGCCTGCCATGAAAAAAGACATCCTCGTCCGGGTGAAGAACACGTTCAACCCCGATCACCCGGGAACAGCCATCGTCCGCGGTCAGAAGAGGGACAGCCGCGTCGTCAAGGCCCTCACCTACATCGAGAAGGTTGCCCTCGTCAACATCTGCGGGGCCCAGATGATCGGGAGACCCGGGGTTGCCAAGGCAATTTTCACGCTCCTTGCCGACCGGGACATCAACGTGATGATGATCTCTCAGGGCTCGTCGGAGGCCAATATCTCCCTCGTCATCGACGAAAGCCAGGAGGATGCCGCAAAGGAAGCACTCTCCGTGCTCGTCGCGGAAGGCCGGGTCAGGGAGGTGACCACGAACAGCGATGTCTGTGCCGTCGCCGTCGTGGGGGCAGGCATGGCAGGTGCGAGGGGGACGGGAGGAAGGATCTTTTCTGCGCTGGGAAACGGCGGTGTCAACGTGATGATGATCTCTCAGGGTTCGTCCGAGCTGAACATCTCGTTCGTTGTGACCAAGGCGGACGGGCCAAAGGCAGTCCGGATCCTGCATGACGAGTTCCGGCTCTCCGAGGAGGACAATGGGTAACGGTCCACCGAGGACGTACCGCGAGGCAGGGGTCGACATCGACCTCGAGGCAGAAGCCATCTCCGCCCTCGTCCGGAACCTCTCTTTCCGGCGCGAGGGAAGGTTCCGGATGGTCTCCCCGCCCGGGCATTTTGCCGGTTTCGTCGAGTGCGGCAGGTACGTCCTTGCCCTCACCGTGGACGGTGTCGGGACGAAGATGAAGGTCGCAGACCGGCTCCGCGACTGGACAACGGTCGGGATCGACTGCATGGCCATGAACGTCAACGACCTCTACGTCATGAACATCGAGCCGGTGGCATTCGTGGACTATATCGCGGCAGACTCGCTCTCCGTCGAGCAGATGGCCCAGATCGGTGCGGGCTTAAACGAGGGGGCACGGCAGGCGAACGTGAGCATTGTCGGAGGCGAGACGGCGACCCTTAAGGGCCTCGTCAACGGCCTCGACCTTGCAGGCACGTGCCTTGGCATCCAGGAAAAGGAGAGGGTGATCTGCGGCGGGAGGATCCGGCCGGGAGACGTCATCATCGGGGTTGCTTCCTCGGGGATTCACAGCAACGGGCTCTCGCTGGCGAGGAGGATCGTCAAAAGCCTGGATGCCTGGGACGAGAGGCTCTCCTCGGGGCGGACGATCGCCCGTGAACTCCTTGTCCCGACGCGTATCTACCGGGAAGCCCTTGACGTTGCCTCTGAAACGGAGGTCCACGGAATGTGCCATATCACGGGAGGGGGCCTCCTCAACTTCACGCGGCTCTCGCGATACGGGTTCGATATCACCGATCCCATGCCCCCCCACGAGATTTTCACATGGATCAGGGAGAAGGGAAAAATCGGCACGGTCGAGATGTACCGGACCTTCAACATGGGAATGGGCTATGCCTACATCGTGCCCGGACCTTCCGTGGATGCTGTCCTCTCCCGCGTGGAGGGGAGCAGGGTCGTGGGCTGTGTATCGGAAACGCCCGGTGTCCGGCTCGCGGGAACCCCCATCCAGTGACGGGCCGGGACGGAATCTATCCCGACCCCGTCAGGTTTCCTGACCTTCGTTTTCCCCGTCCGGTTCCACGGTAAGGGGATAGACCAGTGCCCGGTCGTCGAGGATTGCAGAGTTGCCCGTCGGGTCCTCGATGACCAGCGTGACGGGAAAACGACCGTCCCGTGCGCTGGCAATCTTCTCGCGGAGGGCGCGGGCACGGCCCCGCTCATCCTCGTCCTCTGCCCAGAGGATGACGCTCTCGACGACCCTCTCCACGCGGTCGAGGACGCCTTCCACGTTCGAGACGAAACCCTCGCATGCAGGCCCGGGCGCTATCTCCACCCCGAGCTCGGGAATGGTGATGGTCCCGTTCATGCTCCTGACGACGCGTGCGGAGAGGTCTTCCTCGGACACGACGGAGAACTCCCACCGCGAAGGCTCGGCATGCTCCATGAGCTGCGTATCGACGAACCGGAAACCGCAGGAGGGGCAGCGGGTGCTGATGATGAGGAGTCCAAAAAAGTATGGAATATCTTCAGTCTGGTAGATGTACTCGATCTCTGTGTTGCAGACGGGGCAGGGACCAGGTACGACCTTGCGCACAGATCAGCTGACCCCGCCGATCTTTTCCCGCGAGATCTTCACGGAATTGGGCGTGATTACCACGTAGCGCTGGTCACCGAGGCCGATGATGTCGCCGTTGACGTCCTTTGCAACCTCTTTTAAGTCTTTTAAGACCCGCTCGTACATGACCTTGTCGGCTTTCAGCTTCGCGATATCAACGATCACGATGTTCCCGTTATAAACTTCGTCCTTGACACGCGGGCTGTCCTTGATGTCCCCGACCGATGCAATCTTGACAAAAAGCGCGGGTGCCCCCTCCTCTTCCGCTTCGAGGGCTTCGAGGTCGAGGTCCATATAATCGTCTTCCGACGACGGAGTACTCTTTCCAAGCAGGGTATCCAGGAATTTTACCATGGAAAAATTGTCTATTGTTATTTATTTAATAGTATCTATGCAATCGGCGATATCTCCCTTCCAGAGGCCCGGATTGCCTGATCCCCGGAAGTCGGGGGTACCGGGGGTCTGCTCCCTAGAATTCGAGCGCCCAGATCTCGTCTCCAACGAAGTGGATGGTCTTGACGACCTTCCCGGTCTCTCTCTCCTGCATCGGGGCAGCATCGAGGAGGGCAATCCCGACTGCAAGGGGTTTTCCGTACTTTTCCTCCACCACCTGGACGGGCCGGCCTGCCCGGACGTCGGGTGAGATCGACGTGATGCCGGGCCGCATCACGTCTGCACCCTTTGCAACGAAAGGGACTGCGCCCGAGTCAACCACGATCTTCCGTTCCGGAAACGGGTGCTCGAGGAGCCCGCGGAGAGTGGGAAAGACGATGCCCTTCGTCTCCATGACGAGGGGTTTTTTCCCGACGAGGAAGAGGGTGACCTCCCCATCCGTCTCGACGATCTCTATACCCTCCCATGGGAAAAGGCTCGTGGAGTCCCCGATCTCTGCACGCAACCTGTTTTTGAGGTCTTCTGCCTGCGACTTCCGCAGGGTGTGCCGCTTCTTCGGCGTGATCCTGGCCATCTCTTGCTCCCTCTGGAATTATGGCTGCCGGATACAAAAAAGCCGTCGTCACGGGAAAAAGCCGGAAAAATGGCCGTGACCGGAACAGCGGGAGGAGAACAAAAGGGAAAGCCGCAGGCGATACCCTTTCCCCTGCAGTACATTTATGTATCCGGGTTGCTCACATATAGTACCCCAAACTGACAGAACGCGGGTACGATTATGACCAAACGGCCGTTGGATATTTTGGATCAGGTGCTGAACCGGCAGCCTGTCATCGTATCCCTCAAGGGCGGAAGGGAACTTCGCGGGGTCCTGCAGGGTTATGATGTGCACATGAACCTCGTGCTGGACAAGGCAGAGGAGATTGAGGGTGGACAGTCGCGGAGCGTTGGCACCCTGATCGTGCGTGGGGACAACGTGATCTACATTTCCCCTTCCCTGGAATAAAAAGAAGATAAGGTGAGTTATGTCGAAAGGAACACCATCAATGGGAAAAAGGCAGAAAAAGACGCACATTGCCTGTCGCAGGTGCGGGAGTATCTCGTACCACGTGCGTCACAAGACCTGTTCTGCCTGTGGCTTTGGAAGAAGTTCGAGATTGCGCAGTTACAAGTGGACGATGAAACGGCCAAAGGTCCCGACTCCGTAAGCGACCCATCATGTGCGGTATCGTTGGCATCAGGGATGCTGGCGGGGTCTCTTTTTCCATTTATTATGCACTCTATGCACTCCAGCACAGGGGCCAGGAGAGTGCCGGGATCTCCACGTTCGACGGGACACGTCTCTTCAAGCACAAGGGCCAGGGCCTCGTTGCCGAGGTCTTTGATTCCACCATCCTCGAGTCCCTCGATGGGAATGTGGGAATAGGTCATGTCCGGTACCCGACGACGGGCGCAAACCGGCCTGAAAACGCCCAGCCCTTCAACTTCGCGTTCCGCGACCATGTCATCTCGATCGCCCACAACGGCAACCTCGTCAACGGCCGCCAGCTCCGGGACGAGTACGAGTGCCGCGGCCAGATATTCTGTTCCACGACCGATACGGAACTGATTGCAAAGGTCATTACCGAGGAGATGAGCAACTCGGGGTGCATCGAGGACGCAGTCCACAGGTGCATGAGAGTACTCCGCGGCTCCTATTCCGTCGTGATGATGATCGATGGCGTGCTCTACGGGTTCCGCGATCCCCTGGGTATCAAGCCGCTCTGCCTCGGCAGGACCCCAAAAGGGCTGATCATTGCCTCCGAGAGCGTTGCCATCGATGCACTCGGCGGGACGTTCCTTCGGGATGTCGCTCCCGGCGAGCTCATCTGCATCGACGGGGAGGGGATGCGGAGCATGCAGATCGCCCGGGCATCGCGCAGGGCCCACTGCATATTCGAGTATATCTACTTCGCCCGGGCAGATGCCGTTCTCGACGGGGCACTCGTGTATGACGTCAGGCTGAGGATAGGCGCAAAACTCCACGAGGAAGCGCCGGTGCCAGCGGATTCGGTCTGCCCGGTCCCGGATTCGGGCACAGCATATGCAGTGGGGTACTCGGCCCGTTCAGGCATCCCGTTCATGGAAAGCCTTCTCAAGAACCGGTACATGGGCAGGACGTTCATCATGTCCACCCAGACCGAGAGGGAAAGGGCCGTCCGGATCAAGCTCAACCCCATCCGCAAGCACCTCGAGAACGGATCTGTCGTGCTCGTGGATGACAGTATCGTGCGCGGGACAACATCCCGCCGGATCATCGGCATCATGCGCGATGCGGGTGCCCGCGAGATACACGTCCGGATCGGGTCACCCCCGATCGTTGCCCCCTGTTACCTCGGTGTCGACATGCCCACCCGCGAGGAACTGATCGCACACCGGAGGGACGAGGATGAGGTCCGGAGACACATCACGGCCACTTCCCTGCACCACGTCACAATCGACGCCCTTGTCGAGTCCATCGGGATCGGGAGGGAGAACCTCTGCATGGGCTGCCTGACGGGGACATACCCTGTCGATATCCCCGGGGAGGTCTCATCTCCGGTCGCCGTTGACTTCCTCGACGGGACGTACCAGACCCGCCTTGAAAAGTTCGGGACCGGGAAAGAGTAGTCTCCCAAACTGCAGGGCTTTTTTAAAAAATCTCTTCTCCTGCCGCAAATGGTCAAACCCGGCACGGGGCTTTGCACCAGGTTCCAAAACGCGAAAAACAGGATTACTCCATAGCGAGGGATGGATTTGAACCATCGGTCTACGGGTTATGAGCCCGTCGGGATATCCTGACTACCCCACCTCGCTGAGACGTATGTGGTGGGTAATTAATTCACTATCCGCAGAGATATAGTTTGCCCCGGAATGAAAGCCGGGCAGGCAGGAGACGGACGGAAGAAGTGATTATCTGGACGATGCACCATAGGAAGGATACATGGACGACGACGAACTGCAACGCATCAGGGAAAAGAGGCTCCGCGAGCTCGAGGCCCGGCTCCTGGAGCAGAAGGGGAAAGGACAGCCGCAGCCTGCCCGCGTCCTGACGGTCGACGAGTCCCGGTTTTCCACTCTCCTTGCCGGTCACCCGAGGCTTGTGATCGATTTCTGGGCGGAATGGTGCGGGCCGTGCCGCATGGTGGCCCCGGTTATCGAGGAACTCGCATTGGAAATGGCCGGCCGCGTCACATTCGGGAAGTGCAATACAGACCATAACCCCCGGCTCGCAGCGCGGTTTGGAATCTCCGCTATCCCGACCATCCTCCTCTTCCGCGAGGGAGCACTCCTGGACAGGATCATCGGGGCATACCCCAAAGAGACGATACGGGCACGCATCATCCGGGTGTTCGGGCTATAAGGGTGATGTGCCCTTTTTCGGGGATATCACCCCACTTCAGGGTGGAAACACCCGGTCTTCCCTGCTGTTGCCCCCCATCCCACGCAACCCTATTTATGCCATGGCCGTCACATCTCTATCTGAATGGCAAAAACCCGCATCATCGTCGCTCTCTCGGGTGCAAGCGGCATCGTTTACGGGATCCGCCTCCTCGAAGCCGCCCGCGAGCTCGGCCTCGAGACAGACCTCATCATGACGGATCTTGCCGCCCGGATGATTGGGATAGAGACGTCCCTGGAACCCGACCAGGTCAATGCCCTCGCAACGAGGGTCCATGACAGTTTCGATTTCACGTCTCCCCTCGCGTCGGGCGGGATCAGGCACCAGGGCATGGTAGTCATCCCGTGCAGCATGAAGACAGTGGCGGGAATAGCCTGCGGCTTTTCCGACAACCTCCTCCTGCGTGCCGCCGACTGCACGCTGAAGGAACGTCGTCCGCTCGTCCTCGTTCCCCGCGAGACGCCGCTTTCTGCCATACACCTCCGCAACATGCTCACGCTCGCAGAGGCAGGGGCAGTCATCCTTCCCGCATGCCCGGGGTTCTACCACAGGCCCCGGAATATCCAGGGCCTCGTGGACCATGTCGTCGGGAAGGTCTTTGACATCCTCGGCATCGAGCACCAGCTCTACCGGAAATGGAGAGAAGGGGAGACGACGTAATACCCGCACGCCGGATCGGGCAACCGGGCACGGAGCACCGGGCCCGGACGGTCGCTGACAGGGGCGGGAGCCGACAGAAGGAGGGGCAACTGCGCAATGGCCCGGACCGGACAAAAGGAGAAGGGAGAGGGCGGGCATGATTCCGGCGGGAACTCCGATCGCCTGGCAGAACTATTTTCGAGACCCGTTTTTCTCTCCCTCACGATCGGCATCCCGTTCTGCACGTTCAAGCTCCTGTTTGGATTAACAGCGTTCCGCGTCGGAGCGAGTCTCCCCAATGGATTTCTTATCGTCACAGGGCTCGCCATTGCGGCCTGGGCACTTGCAGACCTCATCATGAACGCAGGGAGAGCCCTCTTTGACCTGGTCCGGAGGGAGGCCCGGTTCGAGTACTGCACCATAGCCCAGGTCGGCGCCTTCTTCGGAGTACCGTCCGTGTTCCTGGCACTGGATACGCTGGTGACGTTCCTCATCATCAGTGCGATGCTCTGGTCAGGGTGGATCGCCCTCCTCTCCCCCGTGGAGGCCTGGTTCTGGTACGCGGCGACCACGCTGAATCTTGTCTCGCTCTCCCTCGTCCTCCTCCACGCCGAGATCCGGCGGGCGGGGGCCCGCGGGGCGGAACCGCGGTAGAAGACCTCTCCACGCGGTCCGGTGCGCTTCAGCCAATAGTCACCCCCGGCTCCGGGGGACACGCATTTATGTAGTATCCCAAAAGACGATGTACTACCAGGTCAATGGACGATCACGCAGGGCACTCCCCTTTTCCAACAGATCACCTTGTATTCAGGGTTTCCGTGCCCTTCCTCCTCGGAGGGATTTATTATGGGCTCTGCTTCCTGTTCCTTCCCAGGGAACCTGCACTCCTCCTCGGGGCGCTCATGCTGGCATACGTGATCCCGCCGGCAGGAAAGGAGACGGTCATCCCGCTCGGTATCGCCCTCGGTCTCCCGTGGTGGCTGGTCGGGACGTCAATGGCGCTCCTGGATGTCCTCGCCGGCCTGTTCATGGCCCTGAACTTCGATGCAGCCCTCCGTATCCCCCTGCTCGGTACCTGGATAAAACGTTTCATGGGCCATGGGCAGGAGTACCTCTCCCGCCGCCCATGGCTGCAGAGGTTCTGCTTTACGGGGGTCGTCCTCTTCGTGATGTTCCCCCTCCAGGGCTCGGGAGGTGTCGGGGCCACCCTGCTCGGCAGGCTGCTCGGGATGCAGCGGTGGGACGTCTTTTGGGCCATCGTCATCGGGGCGTTCCTTGGCTGTTACCTGATCGCTCTCGGCTCGGCATTTGTCTGGGAGATGATCGTTGCAAGTCCTGCTGTCGGCATTTCCCTTGCGGTGGGGATCATCGGCACCCTCGCGGCAGCATACCTCGTTTACCGCTGGAAAATGGAAAAGTCGGTGGGACCGGGGCACCAGTGATTTGGTGGGGCGACGATGTGCGGAGGTAATGGTGCGGAAGAGCCATCCCTCCCCGTTTTCACCACCCGGTTAAAATTATCGGGTAACCGTGTGATAACCGCAGATAGGCAGTTCACGCGAAAAAAATAATCAGGAGAGGCCTGCCTTTGCCCCTTCCGGACGGTGGAGGTACTGGAGGACGAGGATCACAGCGGCAGAGAGCGGCAGCCCGATGATGAGGGGGTCCATTGCACTCCACGGGAATGGCAGGACGCTCGTTTTCCCGATGAGTGCGGAGGAGAGCCCGAACACAGCGGAATACCGGGCGTTCACGAAGAGGGCCCAGGCAAACCAGACCAGGGCCCCGGTCACGAGGCTGGCCTTGGCCGCAAGGGGACTTGGATTTTTGCAGTAGACGGCCACGGCAAAGACGGGCAGGAAGGCACAGGCGCACAGCCCCATGAACATGGCGGTCGCGATGGCGATGATGCTTCCCGGCATCAGGAATGCGATGACAACGCTCGCGACGATCATGGCGATGACACCGGCCTGGTTTGCCTTCAGGGAGAGGGCACACTCCCTCCCCCTCCCCCAGAGGTCGCAGATGAGAGCGGTTCCCATGGTATGGAAGAGCGATGACAGCGTCGACATGGCTGCGGCAAGCAGGGTGACCATGAAGACAACGGTGAACCATTCGGGTGTCGCAAGGTTGATGAACAGGGGAATAACGGCATCAACGTTTCCCCCGGCAGCCGCAATCGCGATCTTCCCCTGCGTATTGACGAAGTAGACGTTGGTGAGTGCACCGACCGTGAACGCGACACCGGTCATCATGAGGATGAACGGCCCCCCGACGAGGACCGCCCTGTTGAGGGAACGGTTGTCCTTTGCCGTCATGAAGCGGACCACGAGCTGCGGCTGGGCGAGGACACCGATCCCGACACCGAGGACGAGGGTCGTGACGAGAGTATACCAGATGGGGGATCCGAAATCCGGCATGACGGTCCAGCCGTGCATCCCCTGCTCGGCAAGTTTCTGGGGAACCATGTCCGCGATCGCGGTCAGCGCGGAATGGGCGGCAGTCACGCCCCCCAGAATGACGTAGGTCAGGATAAGGAGAAACGTCATCCCGACGAGCATGATCGCCCCCTGGACTGCGTCCGTGTACATCACGGCGATGAGTCCGCCGAAGACAACATAGATGGCCACGATCACGGCAAACCCGATCAGGGACGCGGCATAGGAGATCCCGAGCGTCTCCTTGATGAACTGGGCACCCCCGATGAGGACGGCCGCGGAATAAAGCGGCATCCCCACGACGATGACGAGGCCGGAGACGACCTGCATGAACGTCGACGAGTAGATCTTGCCCATCAGGTCGGGAAACGTGACTGCCCTGAGGCGCTGCCCGACCTCCCGTGTCTTTTTCCCGAACACAACGAAGGCGAGCAGGATGCCCACGCCGATATTGAAGACCGTCAGCCAGATCAGGCCCATCCCGAGGTTTGCAGCCTGGCCACCGAACCCCACGATGGCAGATGTGGAGATGAACGTGGCACCGTACGAGAGGGCAATGACAACCGGATGGGCTTTCCGCCCGGCAACGAGATAGTCCTCTGCCTCGCGGGTTTTCTTGTAACCCAGGTACCCGAGGCAGAGAATGACGATCAGGTAGATGAGGGTGATGCTTGCGACCAGGAGAACGTTGACCGCCATCCCTCAATCTCCCCCGTTGTTCCAGTTGAGGTAGCCGTAGACGATGCATGCGAACGCGAGGGCTATGCAGAGCAGGTACGCGATCCAGATTTGCGGGTCAGGAATTCCGAGCATGAGAGAAACCTCCGGTAAACTCGAGGGATGATACCGTTACAGGGGACCAGAAAGAAGGACCGGTCCCCTACCTAAACAGGAAGAAGAATACGCCGGCGCCGGAAAGTGAAGAGCTTGTCGAAAGCGTCGTCGTCATCCCTGTAAGTTACGTGGATAAGACCATGTATTTATGGGTTTTTCTTTGGAACAGCACAAGTGATAACCGGGGAGGGAGAGAACATGTGGATCAGCGAATGGATTCCGAGGTCTTTTTCGGCCTGCACGAGGCCCTTCAGGACGTGCTCTCCCACAGGCTGGGATGGTCCCATCTCCGGGAAGTCCAGGCCCGGACCTACCGGGCGGTCAGGACAGGAAAGGATGTCCTCGCGATCGCCCCCACGGCAGGAGGAAAGACCGAGGCAGCCCTCATCCCGGTCATCGATGCGATCCTCAAAGAGGGACGCTCCGGGGTCGCATGCCTGTACATCTCGCCGCTCAAGGCCCTGATCAACGACCAGGAAGAGCGGTTCCTCTCTTTCTGCATCCCGACGGGACTCGACCTGAAGGTCTGGCACGGGGACGTGCCCAGGGGAGACCGGTCATGGGACGACGGGGAACCCCCCCACGTCCTGATGATCACGCCCGAGTCCCTCGAGGTCCTGATGGGAGAGAAGGCCCTGGCGCGGGACCTCGCCCGCACGCGGTTCGTCATCGTGGACGAGCTCCACTCGTTTGTGGAGTCTGAACGGGGGGTGCACCTCCGTATCCTCCTCGACAGGCTGAACGCGCTGGCCGGGTCTCCCGTGCAGAGGATAGGGCTCTCGGCAACGGTGGGAAACCCGGCCGAGGTGCTCGCATGGTTCTCGGGTCCCCGACGCGGGGGAGAAGTCGTGGAAGTCCTGCAGCCTCCCCGGGAAAAGAAGTTCTCCTTCAGCGTCCAGGCGGATCCCAAACGGCGTACGCAGGTCGTGGCGGGTCTCGTTGCGGGAAAAAAAGCCCTTGTCTTTGTCAACAGCCGGGCAGAGGCAGAGGAGCTGGGCAGCGCATTGCGGGGGACTGTCCGGCACCTCTTCGTGCACCACTCGTCCCTCTCGCCCCAGATGCGGAGGGCTGCCGAAGAGTCCCTCGAGGGGAGCGAGAGCGCGTGCATCATCTGCACGAGCACGCTCGAACTCGGGATCGACATCGGTGACCTTGACATCGTCGTCCAGGTCGGGGCACCGGCATCGGTCTCCTCCTTCCTCCAGAGGATGGGGCGGAGCGGGAGGCGGGGCGGGTCACCCTACATGGCATTCGTCCTCCCTGACGCATGGGCACTCCTCGTGAGCACCGCGGTTATCGAGAGTGCCCGCAAAAAGAGGGTCGAGCCTCTCATTCCGAAAAAGAAACCATATAACGTCCTCGTCCAGCAGGTCTTCCTTGCAGTCCTCCGGCACCGGCGGACGACTGCGGCCCGCATCGAGAAGGAGACAGGGGCCCTTCCCGGGTTCTGCGACCTTCCGGCCGGCGCAGTCAGGGAACTCATCGCGTTCCTCGAACGGGAGGGATTTCTTGTCAGGGACGGCGAGTTCCTGATGAGCGGTCCCCGCATGGAATCCCTGTACGGCAGGTCACAGGGGAAGGACCTGTACTCCGTCATCCAGGGCGGCGGCGAGGTGAGGGCCGTGACGCCGGACGGGGAACAGATCGGGAGGCTGGATGCAAGGTTCGTTGCAGGAAGGGGCTGGGAGGGGTTCTCGCTTGGCGGAAGGGACTGGACGCTGGTCGGGAGGGACGACCAGCACGGGCTCGTCGTTGTCGTCCCCGGCGGGGAAACCGGGGGACGCGCCTTCTGGACGGGCGGTCAACAGGCAGGACTGTCGCCCGAAGTCTGCCGTTCGGTGCAGCGGATCCTCGGGCGTGGGCGCACGCTCCTTCCCCTCGGACCGCGGGAGGAGGAAGAGATCGCATCCTGCATCGCATCGTTCCCCCCGCTGCATTCCCGGGGAATCCACGTGTGGGAGACCGGGCAGGGGAAGAAACGCGACGTCGTCGCGCTCACGTTCCTGTCCCGCGGCAGGAATGCCCTCCTCGCGCTGCTCGCCCGGTCGGTTCTCGGTGAATGCACGAAGGTCCGGTACGACGACATATCCCTCCTCTTTCCCCGCGTGGGAGGACCCGGATCGGCGGACCGGGTGCTGGAAGCATTCCGGAAGATACAGGAGATGTCCGTTTCCGGGATCGAGGCGGCCATTCCCGTTCCGCACCCGTCGGCATGGAAGTTCGGCGCAGCATTACCCCCCGCGTTCCTCCACGAAATGGCAGCCTCTGACACCTGGCAGGTACAGGAGTTTGCAGAGGAGTTTGGAAGTCTCCCTCTGTACCGGGTCCAGGCACCCGGCGAACCGGCCGGCCCCGGGTCCTGACGCTGCCCCGTGGTCCGGGACCCGGCGGAACGACGGGGATACAAGGATCCCGGGCTGTTTCAGGTCACGACGGCCTTTCCAAATCTCCAGAGCGCGATTCCGAACATGGCGGCTGCAAAGGCAACGAGCACTCCGAAGGAGAGCACCATGTCCTGCACCGTTACCGCGTAGTGGACACCGATGACCTGGAAGTCCGGCCCGATGGTGAAATACCGTACCCCGTTGATCAGGTGCGTCAGGGGGTTTGCAGCCGAGAGGGCATTGAGGGCCGGGGGAAAAGCCGCTGCAGGGTAGAGTGCATTACTCACGAAGAAGAGCGGGAGGGAGAGGAGTGTCATGATTCCCTGGAGCCCCTCGGGGCTCTCCAGGGACGCGGCGATTGCAGAGGAGAGGAAGACGAACCCAAGCGAGAATATCCCGACGAAGAGGAACATGCCCAGCAGGGAGGCGAGGATCCGGACCGCCGTGTAACCGGAGAAGAACTCCACGCCGATGAGGATGCCAAAGACCGTTATGATAGAGACCTGGATGAACGACTTGGTCATTCCTGAGAGACCGATCCCCACGATGACGTGTTCCCGGGGAAGGGGGCTTGCCATCACCTCACGCATCAGGCCCCAGTTCTTGTCAAAGAGGATCACGATACCCGCAAAGAGGCTCGTAAAGAGCGTCGTCAAAGCGATGACCCCTGCAGCCATGAATGTCAGGTACCCGACCTCCCGGATACCGGGGAGGGGGGCCATCCCGGACGAGAGCCTGGCAAAGTTTGCCGACATCGCGATGCCAAAGAAGGCAAGCCAGAGTGCCGGCTGGACAAGCGAGGAGAAGAGGAGGGTCTTGAACCGGAAGAACCGGAGCATGTCGCGCCAGTATATCGTGAGAAAGCCTGTCCACTGCCTCATTTTGACCTCACCCCTGCTGTGCCTGCGTGCTGGGTCTCCTGTCCCCGTCCCTCGTCGCGGAGTTCCCGCCCGGTATAGTGGACGAAGACATCGTCAAGCGATGGTTTCTTGAGATTCACGGCATTGACCCTGATGCCTTCCGAATTGAGCCTCTCGATCAGGACGGGCAAAAGGAACGTCCCGTCTTTCCTGACCGTTGCAAGGAGTCCGTGGGACTTCTCCCCAAGGTCCCCGACATCCGGCACGCCGAGGAGCACATCGCGGGCCCGGGTGTTATCGCTTGTTTCCAGGTAAATGACATCCTCACCGAGCCTGTTCTTGAGTTCCCACCCCGTGCCGGTCGTAACGATCGTGCCATGGTCCATGATACTGATACGGTCGCTCAAGCTGTCGGCCTCGTCCATGTAGTGGGTTGTTAAGAATATCGTTGTTCCCTCGCCGTTGACAGCCCTGATGTAGTCCCACATCCTCCGCCGGGTCTGCGGGTCGAGGCCGATTGTCGGCTCGTCCAGGAAAAGGATGCGGGGACGGGTCATGAGCCCCCGGGCTATCTCCAGGCGGCGCTTCATCCCGCCCGAAAGGTGCCGGGTGAGGGTGTCGGCTTTTCCCTCGAGTTCAACGAGCGCGAGAAGTTCCTCTATCCGTGCCTTCCGTTCCGCCCCCGGCATCTGGTAGAGCCTGCCGTGAAACTCGAGGATCTCCCTGCAGGTCATGTCGCGGTCGAGCGTGACCTCCTGGAAGACTATCCCGATTGACCTGCGGACGTGCGCCGGATCGCGGGCGAGGTCGTATCCCGCGATCGTGACGGTGCCCTTCTGGAGCGGGAGAAGGGTGATCAGCACGTTGATGACAGTACTCTTCCCCGCGCCGTTCGGGCCGAGGAGCGAGAAGATCTCTCCCTCCCGGACCGAGAACGAGACTCCCCTGACGGCCTCTGTCTCACCGTAGGAATGGAAGAGCGAGGAGACTTCGATGATGGGAGGGCTTTCCATGGTGTCGCGGAACTCTCCGGTAGTTTCATCCCGAGATCTTTGTAATCAGGCGTGCCACGTTCTCGGCAAAGACACGCACGGTGGTCATCCCCTCCACGTCTTTCCAGCACTCGCCGGGGTCCCTGCCAAAGACGATGTTCCAGTACGTGGAACCGGGCACGATCATGTTGTTGATCAAGAAGAACATGAGCATCTCCTGGATGGTCGCAGTATGGCCCCCTCTCCTGGCGACCGCGATCGGTCCCCCGACTTTCCAGGAAAGGAAACGGTCGGTCGAGCGTGATACCATACCTATCCTCTGGAGGGCTGCCATGACGTCTCCCCTGGCAGTCCCGAAGTAGACCGGGGATGCCACGATAAATCCTTCGGCTCCCCGGATGGCGTCGATGATATCGGCGAGGCCATCCTCAAGAACGCAGTTGCCTTCTGTTGCGCACCGGTTGCACGCCGTGCAGGACTCGATCTTCTTCCCTGCAAGCGAGAATACCTCCGTCTCAAGCCCTTTCTCCTGGATAACCCGGGCACATTCCTCGACGATCTGGGATGTGTTTCCCCCCGGTCGCGGGCTCCCGCAGAGCAGTATGACTTTCATATCTATCTCTCCGGGAAAGTGTGCGTGCGCTTTTTATTTAGGTATGGGGGTCACCGGGTGCCCCGCGAACACAAAAAAGAGATCGCTTTTGTCCTGTTCCCCTGCAGGCAATATACCATTATAACCTTATCCCGCCAATTCTCTGGAAAAACCCGTGGCAGGGGTGCGGTCCATTACCCCGAAAAAAAGGGCGGAGGAGAGATGGCGGAAACCATCTCTCCATCGTGCGGAAGAGCGCCACGGTGGTGTGACGGAGAGGCTGATGGAGAACAGTGACCTTGCATTCGAAGAATCGCGGCAGGAGAAGGTAAAAGAGCTGAGGGCAAGGGGGATCGAACCCTACCCCTATGTTTTTCCGGGGAGGGAGACGATTGCCGCGGTCCGGGAACGGTCAGCAGGTGCAGGACATGAGAAGGGAACGGAACTCTTCCGGGTCGCCGGCAGGCTTTATACGGTCAGGAACCACGGCAAGACAATCTTTTCCGATCTCCAGGACGAGAGCGGGAGGATCCAGCTGTACATCCGGAAGAATGATCTCGGGGAGGAGAAGTTCACCCTCTTCGAGACGTGCTTTGAGAGGGGGGACATCGTCGGGGTGCAGGGATATGCGTTCCGGACGAAGGTTGGAGAACTCACGCTCTGGGTCGAGGATATCACCATCCTTTCCAAGGCACTCTGCTCTCTTCCCGAGAAGTTCCATGGCCTGCGTGACGTCGAGAAGAGGTACCGGCAGAGGTATGTCGACCTCATCGTGAACCCGGACGTGCGCGAGACCTTCCGGACCAGGAGCAGGATCGTTGCAGCTCTCCGGAAATTCCTCGGTGACCGCGGGTTCCTCGAGTTCGAAACCCCCATCCTCCAGCCCGTGTACGGCGGTGCAAATGCCCGGCCCTTCACGACGTTCCACCATTACCTCCAGCAGACGCTTTTCCTCCGGATTGCCCCGGAACTGTACTTAAAGAGGCTCGTTGTCGGGGGATTCGAGAAGGTCTACGAGATCTCGCGGAACTTCCGGAACGAGGACATCGATACCCAGCACAACCCCGAATTCACCATGGTGGAGATCTACGAGGCGTACCGTGACTACACCGACATGATGGCACTCTGCGAGGGGATCATCTCGACGATTACGCAGGAAATCCATGGAAAGACGCTCGTTGCCTTCGGGGAGACCAGCCTCGATTTTACCCCGCCGTTCCGGAGGATGACGATGGACGGGGCAGTTCGGGAGCTTGCCGGGATCGACATATGGAGCCACACCCTCGAAGAACTCCAGGCGATCGCACGGGACCGGGGTATCGAGGAGTGGGAGAACGCGCAAAACCACCGGGAAATGCTCGTCGTCCTCTTCGAGGGACTCGTCGAGGAACAGCTCATCCAGCCGACGTTCATCCACGATTTTCCCGTCGAGAACTCGCCCCTCGCAAAGCGGCACAGGTCGCGGGAGGGCTTCACCGAGAGGTTCGAGCTCTTCGTTGCGGGCATGGAACTTGCAAACGGCTTTTCAGAACTGAACGACCCGGTCGACCAGCTCGGCCGGTTCCAGCGCCAGGAGGAGAAGAGGAAAGCCGGGGACCTCGAGGCCCAGATGCTGGACTATGACTTCATCAACGCACTGGGCTACGGGATGCCCCCGACAGGGGGTGTCGGGATTGGGATCGACCGCCTGGTGATGCTGCTCTCCAACCGCCCCTCGATAAAGGAGGTCATCCTCTTTCCCCAGATGAAACCGGAACCCGGGGCCGGGAAAAAGGACGAAACCGATGCATGAAACGGTTGGCCAATATCTCATCTCTTTTCTTCCACTTTCTTTGTCGTTTCAGGTGGTAAACAGCACGAGGGTTCTTAACCCACTCGCAATTCCGGATTGGTTGATACAAATAAGAAATGTCTGTTTTTAAAATTGATTGATGAAACCATCGCCGGGGCAGTTCTCACGTGAGAGTACGGGGATGTTCATTCCCCCTTGCAGTTCTTCTACCCACCAAAAGAACAAAGAGCCCTCCTGGTATAGTTCCACGATGTCCCCGGGTGGTTATTTCACCGGGCCGATGAAAAAGGGAAAAAAGGGGGTCTCTCTTCGGGATGACTCAAAGGAGAGCCGAGGTGACCCCGATGACCCCGGACTGGATGATGACAGCGGTGGCAACGATGACTCCCGCCATCTCCAGGGCGACTGCCACGTTGCCCTTCCTGATCTCCTCGAACTCCGAGACACCCTTGGTCAGCCTGTCGAGGATCGAGAGTGCGAGGTAAATGGCACCCACCGCAAGGACGATGCCGAGGATGAGCTGGAGTATCGCCACGCCGATTGCGACGATCCCGTCCATCGAGAAGAGACCGACAGAGAGGGCCTTTGAGACTCCGAGCGATATCCCTGATACCCCCGACTGGACGACGAGTGCAATGGCAAAGAAGACAGCCGCGACGATGATTCCAACCGCAGCGTTACCTTTTGCAAGTTCCTTCTCCTCCTCGATACCCTTCGTGATCCGTGAGAGCACGGAAAATCCGATGTAGAGCGCGATAACTGCCAGGATGATGGCAATTACCAGCTGAATAATACCGACGACAGCATTTGCAAGCAACATGTGAATTCACCTTCCTGATGGTATTGCTCCTAGATGTCTGCACATGCTCAAGATAAATTTTTTGGCGGAAAGGAAAAAGACCCTCGATTTCTCCTCTTTTTGGGGAACCATGACTCCAATCCAGGGACTTCTGCGCTCCGGGAAGGTGTCGCAGGTGAACCCTGAGTCACGGTGGTTAACCCGTGATGTTTGAATCCATGCCATGAAAAGCCCCTTGTGGGGCAAAGGAGTGTGAAATGAACCGAAACAACTCAGGTACAGGTCCCTGATCGATGGATGCATGTTTTTTGTTTCTGTTATGGAAAAAGGAGAAAATTTCTGGCACATTCAGGGAAATATTTATAAGCATGGAGAAGAGAGGGTTTTTTATAAAGGAATCTGATCAGAAACCACCCCTTTCCCTGGCCTGGGATTCCCTGGGTTCTGGGTCGTGTTCCTCTCAAGGTGGCGGGAATGCACCTCCCCACGGGGTCTGCCATGCCGGTCATGACTGGAGGCGAAATTCATGAGTTCGAGTCAAAGAAACACAGTGCTATTTGTTGCCGTCATTGTTCTCCTTGCACTGGCAGTATCACCGGCAACAGCCGGGACGTCCCTGTCAGTGGATGTATCCGGGCTGCCCCTCGTTTTCATCCAGAACGAAGGACAGGTGAGCGATGACGTGCTCTACCACGCGAATGCACCAGCACACAGCATCTTCTTCACGAAGGATGCAGTGGTATTCACCGTGGGAAGCGGGGGCATTTCCCCGGCATCAGTCGAAATCGCGCTCGAGGGGCATTCCCCCGGCGTGGTGGTAACAGGTGAAGACAAGCTCGGAGGAAAAGCAAACTTCTTCATCGGGAACGATCCCTCCAAATGGGTACGGGACGTCCCGACGTTTGGAAGGGTGCGGTACAGCAATATCCTCCCGGGAGTCGATATTGTCTATTCCGGAACGCAGGGAGTCCTCAAGCGCGATATCGTCCTTTCCCCGGGAGCCGATCCCTCGGCTCTCCTCTTCCGGTATTCAGGCCAGGATGACCTTGCCCTCGATACCGACGGAAACCTCCTCGTGAAGACGTCGGCAGGCACGATCAGGGAGGCAGCCCCGGTCTGTTACCAGGAGCGGAACGGAGAAAGGGTGCCGGTCTCCTGCAGGTACGTCCTCTCCGGCAACGGGCTCGTCGGTTTTGACACCGGTGCGTACGACCCTGGCCTCCCGCTCGTCATTGACCCCTACCTTGACTTCTCCACGTACCTCGGGGGGAGCATGGATGACCGGGGATACGCCGTAGCCGTCGATTCCCTGGGAGGAACATACGTGACGGGAAGCACGCAGTCAATCGACTTCCCGTATCCGTCCTGGAAGGCACAGTACCAGGAAGATCCCGGTGGCGGGCTGGACGCGTTTGTCACCAAGTTCGAGCCCGATGGTCTTTCCATGAACTACTCGACGTACCTTGGGGGGTATTATGACGATATCGGGCACGGAATTGCCGTGAACGACTCGGGTTACGCGTTTGTCACGGGAGAGACGATCTCGCCTGATTTCCCCGTCCTCAAAGCCTTCCAGGAGAATATCAGTTACAGCGGGACCTGTTGTTCCTCTGCGGATGCGTTCATCACCGTCCTGACACCCGAGGGGTACGACCTCGAGTTCTCCTCGTACCTGGGCGGGAACATGACCGATATCGGCCAGGCCATTGCGCTCACCAGTTCAGGGGTGGCGGTCATTGCCGGTTCCACGGCATCGGACAACTTCCCGACGACAACGGGAGCGTATGATACAACATTGAACGGTACTTGGGACGCATTCGTTACAGGAATATCCTACGATGGATCAGCTTCATCCATTGCAAATTCGACATACCTCGGCGGTGGGAACATCGACAGGGCCAATGGAATCGCATTGGGCGCAAACGGGGACATTTTCGTAACCGGGTTGACGAAATCTTCGGATTTCCCCACCCTAAACGCGTACCGTAGCTCGCTTTCCGGAGGCCAGGATGCCTTCGTGACACATTTTAATCCCACGGCAGGCTCCATTATATCTTCCACGTACCTGGGGGGCACTGACGAGGAATCCGGGAATGGTATTGCCGTGGATAATACCGGGGCAATGTACGTGACGGGGTTCACACGGTCAATGGATTTCATCAAGATAACCTCCCCCCCACCGCACTATCAGTTACAGCTGAAAGGTCTCCAGGACGCGTTCCTGACAAAACTGAACCCGGAAGGGCGCACGGTGAACTTTTCCACGTACCTGGGCGGACAGCTGGTCGAGGACGGCAGGGGGGTTGCTGTCGATAACATGGGATCAATATTCGTGACCGGCTACACGGATTCGCTCGATTTCCCGGTGAAGAATGCCGTCCAGTCAGCCCTTAATTCCTACACGTACGACGCATTTGTGACCCGGTTCTACCCGAACGGGACAGCGCTCATGTACTCGACGTACCTGGGTGGCCGGCTCGATGACAGGGCCATGGGAATAGCACTCTTAGACTCCAATGTAACGATCGTCGGATATACGGAGTCAGCAAACTTCCCGGTAAAGAATGCCGTCCAGCCGACACTTGCAGGGATTAGCGACGCATTCGTCGCCCGGATTGCCTCCGTTCCGCCGGTAGCAAACTTCACGGCGGAAGCCAACGGCGTGGAAAACTATACCCTCATCAGGGGCCTGCCCCCGCTGCTCGTCAACTTTACCGATCTCTCGACCGGTGAACCGACGGCCTGGTCATGGCTCTTTGGCGATGGCAACACGTCGACCCTCCAGCACCCCAGCCATATCTACTATACCGGTAACTGGACGGTCAACCTGACGGTAAGCAACCTCGACGGGAGCAACTCGACCGGAAAATACGAATACATCCAGGTCGGAGACCCGCTCATCGTGAATTTCTCTGCAAACGTCTCGGGAGTGGAGTGCACATTCTGCCAGGGACAGGTTCCCTTCGACGTGAACTTCACGGACCTTACGAACGATGCACCGATCGCTTGGAACTGGAGTTTCGGTGACGGGAACTTCAGCACGGACCAGCATACCAACTGGACGTACCATATCCCCGGGCTCTACGATGTCAGACTGACCGCAACCAACGAGTATGGTTCCAACAGTACAACGAAGTGGGGGCTCGTGGAGGCAGGGGACGTTCCGACCGCCAATTTCACTGCCAATGTCACGTTCGGTCTGGCACCCCTTGCCGTGCAGTTCACTGACCTCTCGACCGCCATTCCTGCAGTAACCTCCTGGAACTGGACGTTTGGTGACGGGTCGCCCAACGGAACTGCCAAGAACCCCGTCCACGTGTTCACGGCGATGGGGAACTACACGGTCAACCTCACGGTGAGGAACCTCTACGGCAACGACACGATGTCCCGGTTCGAGTACATCCGGGTCGGCGAGATCCCGGTGGCGAATTTCACGGCTGATCCCGTGATCGGCGTCGAGCCCCTCAATGTTACCTTCACCGACTTCTCTACGGGATACCCGGCCTGGTGGTTGTGGACATTTGGCGACGGTCAGACTGAGAACAGGACGAACAACCTCACGTTCAACCACACGTACCTCCACGCCGGTAACTACACAGTCTCCCTGACGGCCGGAAACGAGTTCGGAACGAACACGATGACCCGCAGCAGGTACATATCCGTCGCAGGAAATGCAACGACAGTGAACCTGACGTTCGTCCCGTCCTCTGCGATCATTCCGACCAATTCCACGACGGCAATGAAACTCGTCCTCGAGTACGCGGAGAGGGGGCTTTCCGGGTACAACATCACGATCTTCTTCACGAATGCCTCCGCGGCAGACATGGTGACGTTCCGTCCACCCTCGTGGCTGAACGAGAGTTTCGTTATTACCAGCACGGTCCCGGCGCCGTCGGTCTGGATAAAGGCGTCAGACATCGATGACGTCATCAGGCCCGGTGCAACGAACGTCGAGCTCGCGCTCTTCAACAGCACGGGAAAAACACCGATGACAACCACCCTCGACGTCACCGTCTCGCAGATCGATACCGACACGGGGGACCCGGTCTATACGTGGGTCAACAAGGCACCCGTCCAGGTTGTTGTCCTCCTCCCCCTGCCAGGCTATACGAACCCGCCAACCGACCCGTTCCATGACGGGGTATACTGGGATGTCAACGGGAACGGAAGGATAGACTTCGATGACGTGGTCCAGTACTTCCTCTACCTCGAGTGGATCCAGGAGAACGAGCCCGTGAGCCTGTTTGACTACAACAACAACGGTCGTATCGACTTCGACGACCTCTACATCCTCTTTACGATGGTGTAAGGAGAGAGATTCACATGTATTTCACCAAGTGGAAAGAAACGGTCATCCTGTGCGCATGCATCTGCCTGCTCGCTGTTCCGGCACTGGCAACGACCGTCACAGTCAGTCCCGCCACGATACCTGACGCAGGCTCGAGTGTCGATGTGACAATCGTGGCCGACAGCCTCCCGACAGGGCTCTCGGGTTACATCATGACTGCATCAGTTGCAGACCCGTCCGTTGCAGAGATAACGGCGGTTACATTCCCGTCATGGGCGTCGATGAAGCTGAACTCGGCTGTGCCTGCATCGGAAGTCTCCTTGCGGGCAAGTGATCTCTCCCTCGGCGTTTCACCGGGGGCCAAGGGCGTCACTCTCGTGACCCTGACGGTGAAGGGGAAGATCGCGGGAGCGACAACCCTCGGTCTCACTGTGAGGCAGATGGACCCTGACGGAGCTGGCGACCCGATCAATCCGACAGTCATCCCGGGCACCATCTCTGTCGGAGGCGTCGTTCCGACAGCGACAGTAACACCCACGGCGACCCCGACGGCAACCCCGACGATAACTCCGACGGCAACACCGACAGCGACAGTAACACTCACGGCGACCCCGACGGCGACCCCGACTGCAACACCAACAGCGACAGTAACACTCACAGCGACCCCGACGGCGACCCCGACGGCAACACCAACAGCGACAGTAACACCCACGGCGACCCCGACTGCAACCCCGACACAACCCGGGCAGGAACCCGGATACATCACGGTCTTCTCCTACCCGCTCGGGGGGTCGGTTGCCCTCGACGGGACTGTTATAGGGACAACGCCGCTCCAGGATTACGCGGTTGAACCGGGGACGCACACCCTCACGGCTGCCTATCCGGGGTACAGGGAATACACAACGACGGTGACGGTCAGCCCCGGCGAACACAAGCGGGTCCCGCTGATTATTTTCATGAAGGGGATACCGACGATGTTCCCGACGACCATCCCGACGACATCCGTGACCACGAATATCCCAACGGCAGTCCCGACAGCGACGCTGACTCCCACGGCAACCGTCACAGGGAGCACAGGGACGGGGGCACTCAAGATCAGTACTGTTCCGCGGGGAGCAACCATCTACATCGATGACGTGGTAAAAGGTATCAGCCCGGCCACGATCTCCGATATACCTGCCGGAAACCACGAACTGAAGGTAGCCAAACAGAACTACAAGACGACCGTGAAAACGGTGACCGTACAGGCAGGAAAGACGATACAAGTGCCCCTCATCGTGCTCAGTCCGACAAGGTCCGGTTTCTGATAGAGCGGGATATATTCTTTTTTTTTATCTGTATTGTTGATGCCGGGACAACGAACCGGCACACTCCTGTAAATCAGGAGTTTTTCGAAATCGAAAGCTGGGGTTCGCGTTGTGTCCTCACCGGAGTCCATCTGCGGCAGGGAGGGGAATGACAAAAGGGGGGCTGTCCCGGGAACCTTTCGACCCTTTTTTTGCCTGGCACGGCACCTACCCCGGGGTATTATGCCAGACCCCTGCCCCGGTACTTACAGTGAAGAACCGCGCCCGCTCACGACCCTTCCCGTTCGAGTGTCCCGGCAACGATGCACTGGCCATAGGATATGCACCCGTCCCCGAGGGGGTACCCGCGGTTCATGTGGAATGCAAGCCCTGCCTTCGTCACCTCGGCCCGGATGGTCTCGCGGATGGACCTGTTGTAAGCGACGCCTCCCGAGAGGGCAACGAGGGGAACACCCCGTTCCTGTGCGGCATGGATGGCAAGCCCGGCGATCCCGCGTGCGAGATTGAACTGGAATGATGCTGCAACGGACCGGAGCCCTGCCCGGTCCCCCGCTTTTCCGGCTTCCGAAAGCGCCCTTTTCACGAGGGCACGTGTGGAGAGCACTTCCCGACCCCCGTCGCTCCTGTATACGAGGTCCCAGGGGACCGCCTTCCCGCCGGTGGCAAAAGACTCGAGTTTCATCGCCGGTTCACCATCGTATGTCCTCTCCCGGCAGACGCCCAGCAGTGCAGACACCGCGTCGAGGACCCTGCCCGTGCTGGACGTGGGGACCACGTTGAGGTTCCGGCCAAGCTGCGTCTCGAGGAACGTGATCTCGACGTCTGTCCAGCCCCTCGCGGCAAGGAGGGCCGTCACCTCCGGCACGGGGAGAATCCCGTAGAGCATCCTTTCGGGAAAACGCGTCGCGAGGTCGCCGCCGGGCATGGGAACGACCTCGAGGTGCCCGACACGCTCGTACCCGGCAGGGGACCCTGCAAAGACTTCCCCGCCCCAGACCGTACCATCCGTGCCGTACCCGACACCGTCTATCGCTATCCCGATGCACTCTTCCCGGGTCGTCGCAGCGATATGGGCCTGGTGGTGCTGGACGGGGACGAGGGTCGCATCCCAGCGGTGGGATAGTTCCCTTGCATACCGGGTGGACAGGAACTGGGGATGGGCGTCGTGGGCAATGACCTCGAACCCTTCCCCGAGGAACCGGCAGAGTGTGGCGATCGTCTCCTGGTGGTAGGCATAGGTCTGGGGATTGCGCACGTTGCCGACGTGGGGAGAGGTCGTGCAGAAACCCTGGCGGTAAACGGTCACGTTCGCGTTCAGTTCCGGCCCGACGGCAAGGATGGATGCATCCCCAAGATCAATCCGTGTTCTCTTCGGCGCAAGCCCGCGGGAGAGCCGGATGATGAACCCGTCCCTGACGACGGAATCGTCGCACCGGTTCACGATCGCCCGGTTGTGGGTGAGGAAGAAATCGGCCATGTCGTGCAACTTCGCCATCGCGACGTCGATCTCCGTGATCATGGGGTAGCCGGGAAGGTTGGCACTCGTCATGATCAGGAGCGGATGGGCAAGGTGGGAGAAGAGGAGGTGGTGGAGGCCCGTATACGGGAACATGCACCCGATGGTGTGGAGGTTCGAGATCGTGGCGTGGGCTTCCGGGTCCCGCTTTTCCAAAACGACAATCGGCCTTTCGTGGCCCTGCAGTGCAGCCATCTCTTCCGGGGAGACGAAAGCGATCCGTTCCACGTGGTCCGGCCTGACCATGACGGCAAAAGGCTGTTCCTGGCGACCGAGCCGCCGCTTCAGCTCACCGGCGAGTTCCTCGGTGCAGGCGAGGTGGAAACCGCCGATTCCCCGGATGGCAACGATAGACCCTGCATCGAGGAGCCGGGCAGTTTCGCGTATGACGTCAGGAGAGGGCACTTCCTTTCCGGACGCATCGAGGAGGCGCAATGCCGGACCGCAGGCGGCACACGCAATCGTCTGGGCATGGTGCCTCCTGCTGGAAGGGTCGCCGTATTCCCCTGCGCATGCCGGGCAGGGCGGGAACGCGGCCATCGACGTCCTCTCCCTGTCGTAGGGCAGGTCCCGGATGATGCTGTACCGGGGACCGCAGTTGACGCAGGACGTTGCCCAGTAACCCGCGTACCGCCCGCCCGGAGTGCCGATATCCCGGATGCACTCGGCGCACGTGGCGATATCCGGGGGAATCATGCCCGAGAGCGAACCCCTGTCGCTCTCCGCGATCAGGAACGTGTCGGGAAAGGGCCCCGGATCAGAAATGACTTCGACACTGTCGATCTCCGCCATCGGCGGTCCCCGCGAGACTGCCGCCAGGAACTCTTCGAACCGGTCGCCATGGGCCTGGATCTCGACTTCGCTCCCCCTGTTTTTCACGAAACCGACGATGCCAAGCTTTTTTGCGGTGGCATACACAAAAGGCCGGAAGCCAACCCCCTGCACGATTCCGCGGATTTTTATCCGTCCACTCCTGCGCATGCCTTTCAAACAAAGATTTATTGATTTATCACGCCATATAATAATAGGGTTTTAGCAGTGACCGGCCATATCAGGATAGTCAACGATCCCGTCGACCTCATTCCCCTCCTCATCACTTTTCATAACGCAACCTACAAGAAAGTCTACGATCTGTTGACGAGGTCCTGGATGACCGAGGAGGAGCTCTGTGCCCAGGTGACAGACGGTGACGTGGGCCAGTGCCTGATGGTCCTCAAGAAGGGAAGCCTGATCGAGGAACAGTGGAGGATGCCGGTTCCCGGCCAGAAACCGTCCAAGGAGTACCGGGCGACATACAACAAGTTCCGGGCAAATTTCCAGTGCAACTTCGCCGACCTCTCCGACCTGCTCTTCATCGCGGTCTCCAACGACGAGTACCTCCGTGAACTCGTCGAGAAGGTGGAAGAAGAACTCCGTTCCGGGAACTCGTCGATCAACGACATTGCACGGAAATTCGGGGTCAATCCCGTCTTCATCAAGGGACTTGCCAAGCGTATTCCCCACCTTGATGTGAAAGGGCAGGGGCTGGTTCTCCTTGACCGCGACAGACACTGACCCGCTCTCGACGCTCCTGCGCAGCAAGCGGGAGGTCACGAGACTCCAGATCCTCGTCGAGATCGCAGAACACCAGCCTGCCATCCGCCAGCAGGAGGTCGCCCGGAAACTGGGGGTCACGCCTCAGGCAGTCTCCGAGTACATCCGGGAACTCGTCGAGGAGGACATGGTTGCAGCCCATGGCCGGGGACATTACAGCGTGACCCGGAGCGGGATCGAGTGGATCCAGTCCCAGGCCGAAGTCCTCGAAGCGTATGCACGCCACATCAGGAGGGACGTCATCCAGCAGGTCTCCACCTGGACTGCGATCGCTGCAACCGACCTCCGCGAGGGGGAACCGGTCGGTGTCTACATGCAGGGCGGTTTCCTGTACGCGTCCCGCGAGCCGAGGAGTGCCATGGGAACCGTTGTCCGGGATGCCCGGGAGGGCGAGGACGTCGGTGTCGCCCGGCTCTCGGGTTTAATCGACCATACCGAGGGGGTCATCCACGTCTGCAAGGTCCCCCGGATCGAGCGGGGCGGGTCCCGCCGCGTGAGAAAGGACCTCCTCCGCGACCTCGTGCAGGATGCAGCTGTTGTCGCTGCTGTCGGGCTCGAGGCGTACGTTGCCCTGGAGCAGATCGGGAGGAAGCCGGACATGTTCTTCGGTGCCCGGGAAGGGGTGATCGAGGCTGCATTCCACGGGCTGGAGTGCGTCATCATCATCGTCGACGAGGAGTTCACCGACTTTCTCAAGCGGCTCGAGGGTGTCGGGCTCTCCTACACACTCCATGACCTCATCTCTCCATGAACATACTTGTCGCGCCGCAGAAGGGTGACTACAGGGTCCTCTTCCTGGACAACCTCAAGGTGGTTGCCGTCGGGATCGCGGAGGTCGAGAAGACCCCGCGGGGATACCGGCCCGGGCGGTACAGGGTACGGTGGGGCGGCAGGCAGCAGTTCCGCCACACGCCGTCAAAGGAACTTGTCGTCTCCCTGCGGAAGGGTTCCGTTTACCTGTCGGGAAAAGACGAGGCATTCGAAGGGTTCCTCAAGGACTTCCAGATCCCCTATACCATCACGAACGTGTGCCGGATCTGCCTGATGGAGGACCGGGTCACGCCGCTCTCCCGGAAAAACAGCGTCCTTTACACAACGGGAGAGAGGATCTGCTTCGAGTGCGGCAAGAGGGAACTGCGCCGGGAACTTGCGACGATGGGAAAGGTCGGCAAGGGGGCGCTCGGGCATCTTGAGGAGCTCCTCTCATCGCTCCGCGACGTCGGGAAGGTCCTTGCGTCCGTTGGGCCGGAGAAGGCCCGTATCTCGCAGGCCCTCTACGACCGTCTCGAAGCGCACCCCGTCCAGAAGACCCAGGCCCTGGTCGAGCTGCCCCTCCCCCGCGGGTTCGTGGATGCTTCGGGGGTCGAAAAACTCATGCCGGTCCAGCAGATGGCAGTCGACGCGGGGCTGCTCCACGGAAAACACCTCCTGATCGTCTCTGCCACCGCGAGCGGAAAGACGTTCATCGGCGAGATGGCGGGTCTGAAAAACTTCATGGAGGGGAGGGGACACTGCCTCTTCCTCGTTCCGCTCGTTGCCCTCGCCGTCCAGAAGTACCAGAGGTTCGAGGAACGGTACGGGAAGATCGCGGGCGTGGGCCTCCTCGTCGGGCAGGCACGAATCAACATCCCCGAGAACCGGCCGGCCGGCGACAGGAACATCCGGGCACCCCTTGTTGTCGGGACGTACGAGGGTGTGGACCACTTCATCCGTACCGGGGGGACTCTTCCGCCCATCGGGACAGTCGTGATCGACGAGGTCCAGATGCTCACCGACCCTGACCGGGGTCACCGGCTCGACGGGCTCATCGCACGGCTCAAGTACCTGTACCCCGGCGCCCAGTTCCTGTACCTCTCGGCAACGATCGGGGTGCCGAAGGTCCTTGCAAAGAAGCTTGGTGCGACCCTCGTCCGGTACGACGACCGGCCCGTCCCGCTCGAGCGTTACCTCCTTTTCCTCGAGAACAAGCAGAAGATACCGACGATTAAGCGCCTGTGCACGCAGGAGTACTCCCGGGTCTCCTCGAAGGGATTCCACGGGCAGTCGATCGTCTTTACGAACTCCCGGGCGAGGACGCACGTGATCGCCGATGCACTCGGCCCCGGTTACGCGGCGTACCACGCAGGGCTCACGTCGCAGGAAAAGCGCGAGATCGAGGCCAAATTTCTGTCCGGGAAAATAAAGGCCGTTGTCACGACTGCGGCGCTCGGTGCGGGGGTTGACTTCCCGGCATCCCAGGTCATCTTCGACTCGCTCGCCATGGGAATATCGTGGCTCTCTGTCCAGGAGTTTGGCCAGATGTCGGGCAGGGCGGGCCGGCCTGATTTCCATGACCTCGGAAAGGTCGTTGTGCTCGCCGAACCGGGGGCTTCCTATTCCCGGACGTCGGGTATCACAGAGGAAGAGGTCGCGATGAAACTGCTGCGGGGCGAGATGGAAGAGGTCGCACCCGATCACGACCTCGAACAGAGCTCCGAGGAGTACGTCGCAAATGCCGTGGTCTGCAGGGGAAAGCTCGCAGACCTGGAGAAGATCAACGCATCCATGGTGGGAACGATGGAGCCGGTCCTCGACGTCCTTGTCGACAAGGGTCTCGTGAAACGGGAAGACGGCAGGGTTGCGCTCTCGCCGCTCGCACGGGTTATGGCCGAGCACTTCATCGGGGTGGAACGCCTCCTCGAGGTCCGGGAACTGGCCCGGAAGATGGAGGATCCCCTCGACATCGTGGCCGAACTTGCATGTGCAGACGCGGAGAGGAGAAAGGAGAAGGAGAAAGAGAAGAAGAGGACGAAAAGGTAATTTTTTGATAAAACGCATCATCCGTCATTTCGGAGGGGGGGGAACACGGGGGCTTTCCCGTCTCCCATTTCACGTTTCCCGGTTCCCCGCCCTGACTCCATAGAGAACAAAAACTTTTTTGGGGTATGCACTTCCCCGTTCACGCCCTTTCCAGCTCGCAGACCCACCGGTCGTAGATGGGATCGCGGGTGTTTTCCGCTGTTTCGACCCGGCAGCCCCGGCTTTTTCCCCAGGACCGGATGAGGTCCGCCTCGCGCTCCGTCCCGACGGTAATCAGGCAGTATTCCGCAAGGCCGAGGAGGGCGTCTGTGATCGCCTCCCATGTGCCCTCGTTGAAGGTATTGATCTCCCCGAACATCAGGCCGAGGCCTGCGTCTGCTCCCCTGCAGTAGTGTTCCGCAAGGGTCCCGTCGATGTACATCGTTTTTTCGGGCAGGAGGCGCCCCCGCGAGATGCCCAGCGAGAGGAGCGAAGGATCGTTGTCGTAGGCAAGGGGGGCAATCCCGCGTTCCCTCAAAACGAGGGACCCAAGGCCCGACCCGCAACAGCAGTCAAGGCACGAGGAAAATGACCTCCCCTTCCAGAACTCGGAGAGGAGGTCGCGGGCCTTCCCGATCCTGTCGGGGTTGAGGTCATCGAGGGCGGGTGTGACGGTCCGGGCAAGGTCGAGGCTGTAGTATTCCCGGACGGCATCCTCGAAGACCGCCCGCTCCTCCTGGAATATCTCCCCGGGGATCTCCTCGAAGTGCTCGATGAGGGCAAGGGTCGGCTCTTTGAGGTGGAACGAGCCCATCAGCCAGCCCTGTTCCGTGTGGAATGCGAATGCGAGCGGCTCATCCCCCTCGTCGACGAGCATCCTTCCCTCGTCGGCAGGGACGTCCTCGAGCCAGGCGGTGTATGCGTCGTCGATGAGGTCTGCAAAGGACGGCTCGATGCAACGCAGACCGGCAACCTCCATGACACCCTCGAGGAGAGGGGTTTTTCGTGGTGCTCCCGTATCCATGGCAGGTCACGCCCCGTACTTGGGCGACCGGTTCAGGAGGTCGAGAAGGATCGGCATCAGGGAGGACCCGCGTATCCTGTGGAGCCCGCCTTCGGCGCAGGAGATCTCGTTGAAGCTGGTCACGCGATCGACCCGGACACCCTCCCCCGCGATGACGACAGGGACAGGGTCGGCACTGTGATCCTTCACGCTGCAGGGCGTGGAGTGGTCTGCGCAGACGACGATGAGCGTATCCGGCAATCTTGCAAGAGGTGCAAGGGCAAGGTCGATCTTCTCGATGAAAGCCACCTTTTCACGGACGTTTCCGTCGTGTCCTGCCTCGTCGGCCCCCTTGATGTTGACGAGGACGAAGTCTGCCGAAGAGAGCGCCTCCCTCGCGGCCCGGACCTTTGCACCCAGGTCCGAGTCGACCGATCCGGTGATCCCCGGCACGTCAACGCGGGTAAGCCCGACGGCGGTCCCGATCCCGGAGATGAGGGCGGCAGCCGATATGACCTTCCCGGACAGGCCATACTTCGTGGAGAAAGGCTCGAAGTATCCCATCTTCCCGGCTCCCCTGACAAGGACCGTGTTTGCAGGCAAAAGACCCTCTGCCCGCCTCGATGCGTTAACGGGATGGTCCCGGAGGATCTCTTCTGCCTGGGCCACGAAGGCGGCCAGGGCCCGGGCCGTCATCCTGTCTGCCTCGTCCCCGCTCCGTGCCTCGAAGGGGAGGGGCGGCACACCCTCCTTCTTCGGGTCGTTCGACGTGACCGCGACACCGAGTCCCTCTCCCCGGAACGCGAGGGCTGCCCGGTGCCCGGCGCCGGAACGGAAGAAAAATTCCACACCCAGCGGGGAGAGGTCGACGCCCTCCTGGATGGCCTGCGAAAGGGGTTCTGTCCCGTGTATCCTGCCGGCCCTCCGGTCGACCACACGGCCCTGATCGTCCAGCGTCGCGTAGTTGCACCGAAATCCGATCATGCCAGGTTCCATGTGGATACCGCAGCCCTCGGCCTCGAGCGGCCCTCTCCCGGTATAGTACTTTTCGGGTTCGTACCCGAGCAGGCTCAGGTGGGCCGTGTCGGAACCGGGCCGGATACCGGGGGCGATCGTGTCCATGATGCCGCAGGCACCTTCGGCCGCGATCCCGTCGAGGATGGGGGTTACTGCCGCCTGGAGTGGTGTCCGGTTGCCGAGTTCCGGGCAGGGCCGGTCGGAGATGCCGTCGAGGACGAGGAAGAGGATCTTGTGTGCCGTCATGACAGGGAAGTTTTGTCACCACGCTCACTTATGTTTCACCCCCGCCGGATGCCGGGAGGAAAAAGGGCGCGTGCCCCTCCTCCCGGGAGCGGTGAGAAAAAAGATGTTTCCAAAAAAAGGCGGTATTTTCCTACACGACCTTGGCCGTGGTCAGCTTTGACTTGATGACCTCGACACGCCGGACCGGGAAGACGGGCTTGACCGCCTTGAAGACCTCGCGGGAGAAGTCGCCGTTGACGATGCCGGAAATGATCCCGTTCATGTCTGCTTCCGATCCCATCTTCGAGATCATTGAGGAGATGATGCTCCGGATCTCGTGGGCCTGGGAGAGGTTTGCACGGGTGAGCGTAAAGCACGTCACCGTGAGATCTACCCTTTTTCCATCCTTTGTCGTGACCGGGACGTGGCAGTCGATGCGCGACGTGCGCCTCTTGATCATCGACCGCAGGTAGTCGCGGGTGATCTCGTGGCCCACGAACTCGGTGTACGCCGAGTCCCCTGCCACGTTTGCGATCTTGAACTTCATCTTGACGTTCTGCCGGGCGTAATCGTTGATGATCTCGCCCAGCGTGGTCTGCAGGATCCGCCCGACCACGCTCTCCGGGTCGTTGGCGATCGTATCCCCGATGTAGGTCTTTCCAAGGACCTCGGGTGCAAACACCTTGTACCAGCTCTTGGCTTTCCAGCCTTCCACTCGTCTTCCTGATTGTTTCTTCTTTGCCATTGTATCACCAGGTTCCGTCCTGTCTTTCTTCTTTTTGTCCTTCCCTTCGGGGCGTTGTCCGCCCTGTCACCGGGTCTCTCCCTGCCCGTCGCACGGCGGTTTTGGCCTGCGCGGAGCCGGGGCCCTCTCTTCTCCTTTTTCCGGGACGAGGCTGCAGAGGTCTTCTGCAATTGCCAGGTTCATGAGGTAGTCGTCCACTGATGCGATCACCGACCGGAGCGAGTCTCCCCGGATCTCGGTCACGACCTGCCCGCCTTCGGACCACGTCCGCATGCTCTGGAGGTTGTCCGGCCGCAGGGACGCCGCGATGCACTCCGCCCGGGAATGCCGGGTCCGCAGGATGCCCCGGATCTCCATCATGCAGCCACCGATTTCTGCAGGGCGTCCATGAACCGGGAGAGCTGCCCTGCGGGGACCGTTGCTCCAGCCCGCTGCCTGTGACCGCCCCCGAATCCACCGACCTGGACTGCCGCGATGTGCACGTGTTCGCTGATATCGATGTCGCGGCCCGGCGTGACGCGGACCGAGACGAAAGCGAGGTCATCTTTCTGCGCTGCAACGGCCACAACGGGCCGGTCATGCAGGCAGTCCCGGGAGAAGGCGTCGGCAACGTCGCTTGCAACCGACGGGTCCCCGACCTCCACCACGCCGGAGACGTCCTTTTGCTCCCAGCACGACCGGAGCGCCCGGATCACGTTGAGCCTGTGCCTGATCGTGCACTCGTATGCCTCGTCGAGACCCGCGGTTGACCGGAGGCAGAGGGAGGCAGCAAGCCCCCCGTGTCCTGATTTCCCGCATGCGTCCACGACAGCGGTGAGCGTGTGGGCGTCCGGGACGACCTCCCGCTGGAGGCTGTAGCAGTCCCCGTAGAGCGATTCGAGCGTCTTTACCGGAGCATACGGCGCCACCCGCAGGACGATGAGCGAGAGGAGCTTATCGAGCGAGACCTTCCCGTCCCCGGCTGCACTCTCCAGGAGGTCGGAGACTGCCATCTCGTCGCCGCTCACCTGGTGGAGATAGGGGTTGAGCGCCCCGTAGAGCCTCTCGTGGTCGTCCCTGCCGGCAAGCAGCAGGCCTTTGCCGGGGGAGACCAGGCCCAGCGCCACGGCATCGTTGAAGATGGCGAGGTTCTCTCCCGCCAGTTGCTGGCCGTCGCCGATGATGCCGAGCATGACGAGCCCGGCGAGGTCGCGGTTGTCACCCAGCGCCTGCGCAACCAGGAACGCGGCCCCCGCGGAGGAGAGTTCGCGTTCCCCGTCGACGCCGCAGAGCCGCGGGTTGACCTGGAGGGCACCGCTGAACCGGGGGACATGGTGGTCGATTACCATGACTTCCGGCGGCAGGTCGGGGATCCCTGATCCGAGGTCGCAGAGGAGCGCAGGCGTCTCCGGGGAGAGGGTCGCGGGGCTGATGTGCGAAACGACGCGCAGCCTGAACCGGATACCCTTCCGGAGGAGTGCCATGCAGACGATGGCACCTGCTGCTATTCCGTCCGCATCATGGTGTGCATACACCTCCACGAACTCCTGCCGGGCAATGTGCCCGGCGAGGTGTGCTGCGGCCTCGGCCAGGGTCATGGGATCTTAGCGCGAGAGCAGGATCTCGGCACTCTCCGGCTTGTAGCTCCAGTCCTTGGGCAGCCTGCCCGTCCCGGTATAGTACTTGACCAGGCGGCGGACCTTGGACTCGGTGAGCTGCAGTTGCCTCTTGTTGTGCAGGTCGTTCTTGTTCTCGGCCATGTGCTTGCGAAGACCGAGCGCCTTTGCGATCAGGTTCCGCAGGTCTTCCGGGATCTCGGGTTCCATCCCCTTTTCTTTCAGGATTTGGCTGATCCGTTTTCCCGTCACCAGTTTCACGTCGGGGACGCCGTGGCGGTCCCGCAGGATCAGGCCGATCCGGCTCGCGGACATGCCTTCCTTCCGCAGGTCGACGATGATCTTCTCGATGGCCGCAACATCCGTGTTCGCCCATGACGGGGCTTCCTTGCGGAACGGGCGGACCGATCCCGAGTGTCCCCTGCGCCGTGCGTGCATTCGTGCCATAGTCTTGTGTCACCTCCGAAATACCCAAATGTAAATCCGAAAAGAGCCACAGGCTGACTCTCCGTAATCCCAGGAGGCCCGGGTTACCCGGGCCCGTGCATGGTCTGCACGTCGGACTTACATCTGCCAGCACCCTTATAAGTGCTGTCTATCCATTTGGCAGGCGTACTCTTAATGATATCGCGGGGGCTACAGCGGCTGCCCGTAGCGGTTGATGAGCCGGATCAGGTCGGCGAATGCCTCCATCTCCAGGGCGAGCACCGCGTTCCTGTCCATGCCCATGCTCGTCTCGGCGTCTGCCGTGAGGCACTCGGGTCCCCGCAGGATGGTCCTTGCAACACCGTCCCGCGAGAGGACGGATTGGGCCTCCCTGTCGTACACGAATGCCCTGCCCGGGATGATGACCAGGGGCTCGAGGTCCCGGGGGTCCAGCGCCCGGAGGTCATCGATGGTGATCAGGCAGGCAATGTCCTTTTCGACCGGGACGACTGATGCCCCCTTCCCGCACTGCGAGAGGATGGACGCGATGTAGGGAGCGGCGATCCTGCCGGAGATGACGCTTGCCCGCCTCCCGATACGGGGGAGTTTTGCGACCAGGTCCGGTTCTGCGGCGAGGGCAAACGGTGACCCGATCTGGGGGTCCCAGAGGGGCGTCCCGCTGATCTTTATCCGGAACTTCCGGGAGAGCGCGGTGACCATGTCGCGGAACCCGGCGACATCCTGCACGGGGTGGCCGGGAATGACGGGGGCGTTTCCGAGGATCAGGCCCTGGTCCGTCCGGTTGGCAAACCGCATCAGGATGATGCCCTTTGCACCTCTCTCCTCGAGCCAGCGGCACGTCTCCTCGAGGACGGGGCCGTCGTTGACTCCCGGCAGGACGACGCAGGCAGCGTACACGTCGATCTCAGCACACAGTCTCTCGAGGACCGCAAGCGAGGCTTCCGGTGTCGGGTCGTGCATGTAGCGCCTCCGGAGATCGGGGCGGACGGAGAAGACAGTGAACGATATCTCGGAAAGGCCGGACTGGACAAGGAAATCTGCGATGCCGGGATCATCGAACCCCTTGCCGCTCGTGTACCCGATGTGGAGCGGGGCCTCCATGCTCGCCAGGAGCTCGATGAGATCCCGGAAACGGGGGTAACAGCTGGGATCCCCGCCGCCGCTGATCGTGATGCGGCTCACCTCGTCGGGGATGGCCTGGAGGCGGGCGAGGACATCATCGGCAACGTCGCGGAGGTCCCGAAAACCGCTGTAAGACTCGCGGACGCTCCGGCTGCAGTAGTCGCATCCCTTCCGGAAGGGCGGGCAGTACCGGCAGCCGAAGGGGGGCGTATCCCGGACGTGCTTGAAGTAACAGTACTCGCAGAACCCCCGGCAGTCGACACCGGGGCGTCCCCCGATGTCCACGGTGAGGTGTGCCATTGTTCCAGTACCTGTCTTCTTTTTTTTGCGGTTAATGCCTTTGGATGGAGACTGTCGTCATGCACGGACAACGGCCGTGTCGTTGCCCTCCCACCCGATGAAAAGCTCCGAATAGCCAACGGTCCCCCGTCCCCCGTGGGTTACCCGTTCCGTCTCGACGACGAGCCGCACCCTGACAGGGGGTTTTTCCCTCCCCATGTCCTGCGGAGGATAGGACCAGTAAATCGATGGTTCCACGGTCCGGACGGTCGCGTTATGGATGACAACCCTGGGATCCGTCGAATTCCACGAGACGAAGTGGCCATAACTCGCAGTCCACGTGTAGATCACCGGAATGGTTGGGCTGAACTCCGGTTCGAGGCGGATACCGACAGTGGACGACATGAGCGGGATGTAGCGGTCGGGCGTTGCACGGATTGAGATAGCGACCGGCGTGGGTGGGACGGTCGATCCTGCTGTCATTGTTTGCGTTCCCGGCAAAGACCCGGAGGAACCGCCGTGAGGCTGGCTGCACCCCGAACAGAGGATGAGGGCGAGGAGGAATAAGCAGGCAGGGAGGAAACGTACCTTCATGGCACAGAGGTTCCCGCCCGGGGACGATAAAGGAGACCGTTTTTCCGTCCTCCCGCCGGGAGGGACGCATCGTTCCGGCAGGCTGCGATACTTCCCTCTATCCCGTTTCAGTCTCCCGGCCGGTGAATCCCCTTGATCACGTGGTACTGCCGGACCACTACGGAGAAAGGTCATATCTTGCAGGGAAGATCTGTTGATAGATCGGCGCTTGTGTCCGTACCCTGTTATCACCTGCCTGTTGACACCCTGCCCGGGTGCATCCCCTGCAATGCACTCCGGAAAACCTGGATCATTCCCTGCCATCCACTGCGGGATTAATGGGCTCTCGCGGATATCTCTTGGGTATATGAACCGCTCAATCTATTGCGGATGCCTCCTCCTCTGTGCGGCCCTCGCCCTCCTCGCTGCGGGCTGCCTTGCACCGGCGGCCACCGGGCCCGGCGCACACACTGCGCCTTTGCCCGTGTACGCGCGGGGCGACGTCCTTGCCGGGAACATGACAGCGGCCGGCTACGATACGCCCGATCCGGATATTGCAGGAGTGCGGGCCCTCGTGCTCGGGTTTGAGCCCGGGAGCGACATGTATGTCTATACATTCGTAAGAACGCTCCCCAACGGGAGCTATGGCTACGTCTTTTCCGAGAGCTGGGAAGCCAAGCTTGCCCGCCCGCGACCGGTCTTCGAGGCATACGGCCTTGGGAAGGTCGGGATGATGGCAGAGGAGTACCTCTGGAAAGTCTGAATGCGAGTGGACTGCCGGGTTGTTCGAACGCATGGAATCCTGCTATTGATCCCGGAATATCCCGGGCAAAGCCGGAGCCGGAACCACGCCCGGGGTAATCCTTTCCCATTTTTTACCACGAATACGCGATGGGGGCCTTGCGGCCCGGTGCAGCACGGGATGACAGGTGACAGCGTGATATTGTGTTCCGGAGGGAGGGGAACTGCCGACAGGACGGCAGCAGGCCTCCGGGGCCGGTATCCACTCATCCCCTCAGGAAAACAGCCATGATGCGGAGCAGGGAAGTCCTCCTCCAGCTCCTCCACGACTCCCGGTATTCCCTTTCCGATGCCGAGGTCTGGTACATTGACCGCGGTGCACCAGGGAACACGAGCCGGTTGTCGGGCAGGGACATCGTCTCCGTGGAGGCGTTCTCCTTCGGGGTGGCAACGGAGAACGGGACAAAAGACATCCCTTACCACCGGATCCTCCGGATTCTCCACAGGGGAGAGACGCTCTGGGAGAGGGGGATGAAGAGGGACAGGAGATGATGTGCGGGGGGAAACACACCCGGGGTGTTTCGCAACCGGCCCTTGTTCATGAAAACGCCGGTGCATTTTTGCCAGGAGAATCGCTGGTTCTTTGCCTTCTGGGTGGGTGATGGGAACCGAATGCGGGGGCTGACGCATGCAGAGGTCAGAGGGTAAAAGGCCGGGAGGTCACAGGAACGAGACCAAAAGTGCATGGACTGCCCCGCATCCACTCCCGCATTGAGGATGGCCCGGGCAGCCCACCCAAAAACCATCGCCGGCGGTTCTCCTCTCCATGTCATGGAAAGTTAAAAATCCTCTTTTCATCAACCACCTGGAGAAAAAGAAACCTGCTGGTAAACCCTCATGCAACGCATCTCCTTGACATAACGAAAGGTAAAATTCCTCTGGTTCGTCCGTCTCCCGGAGAAGGACCCCGGTGCAAAGTGCCGGAACAACCCCGAATGCTCATCCTGCTGCAGGGAACGGACGGCTCGCCTTTTATTAGTGACTGCGAGGCAGGGCTCCCGGACGGTCATCCGGAAGGGAGAAAAAGCCCCGGCTGTCGCCACATTTTTCAGGCACCGGCTGCAACATTATATGGCGCCCCAGTGGCTTAGCTGGCAGAGCGGCTGACTTGTAATCAGCAGGTCCCGTGTTCAAATCACGGCTGGGGCTTTTGCTCTTTGTGTCCGGTTCTATATCGCAATCATTTTGCCTTATTTTTTATTTTCATGAACTGATCTTTCCAAGATACCTTTGACGTCACCCCTGTGTATTCTTCTGTCGTATGGACATAGTATCAGATCTCATGAAACAGGTTGGGACAGGAGACAACCTTTCCCTGATCAGCAGGTCAGTTGGTAGCGATGAAAAGGGTGTGCAGTCAGCACTCGGCATGGGACTTCCGGTGATCATGGGTGCTCTGTCAAACTCTGCACACTACCAGGCACTGCGAGTCACTAGGCGTCAGTGGTTATACGGAATACAGCGACGAACACGCTGCGAAGGAGGGTGCGAGGAGCGGGAGAGAGCAGCATGCCGGTGAGGAGTGAAAACGACGAAACCGGGAGTGTCATCATACCATGATCAATCATGAGAGAATAGGACCGGTATGTGAGCGGAGCAGAATGGAGGAGCACCGGACGGGAGGAGGAGCGGATGGAATGGAGCGGAGACGAACATTCCGGGCCGTCTAAAGTGTTCCGATCAATTAAATGATATCGAGAGCAACCAGTTCCTCAATTTCCTCTTGCTCTTCTTCCTTTCTTCGGGAGGTTTTACGAGAAAAAGAAGAAGAGTTCGAAGTGAACAGACTCTTCAACCAATCAAGAAATCCCAAAGTCAAGTCCCGGTGTACTGGTAATCATCTTTCAATCACCTTCTTCACAGAAGTCCTTGTAATCACACCACTTGCACGTCTGGTAATCTGGCCTTGGGGAGAACTCTTCTGCACATATCGACTTGATCAGATTTACCACCCGCTCTTCAAATGTGCCTATTGTCTCTAATGTTGGAGTGTAGTCGTAGGTCTTGTTAGGTCCAAGATAATACAGCGATGCTTTTACCGGGAGCTTCCCGTAAATCTCGCGAATAGCAAGACTGTAGAGGTTCATCTGTATGTCATCCCGGATGGTGTTCTTCGAGAGATTCCCTGGCTTGGAGCCCGTCTTGAAATCGATCACCACGATTTCGCCGTCAGGCGTCTCTTCAATACGGTCGATAACTCCATTTAGACGTCTTCCCCCAAGAGAGATCTGGAACCTTTTCTCCGCTTCGAGAATACGGTTCGGGTTGCCTGCCTGCCAGGTGAGGTAGGTATCAAGGAGAGCCTCCGCCGTAGCCCGGTCTTTCATCTCGTGGCTCTTCGATTCGTACGCAGCAGTAGACCATGCGGTATCCAGCAGGGCCAGGGCCATCTCTTTCGTGGGCGCAATCCCCTCTCTTTGCTTCTTCGAGAGATGTTCAATGACGGTATGAACCGCAGATCCTAAATCGAAGAAGGTCCGGGAAAGAGACGGGATCTGGAGGACATATTGAAATTTGTACTTGAGAGGGCAACGTTCATAGGTGCTCAGTCCGGACGCAGAGAAGGTATGGGATTCTCCAACGAGGCAGGGGGTACGTCCCTGCATGAGTGTCTCGATTTCTGCATCGTTCTCCGTGAAGGTCAGGAATGCATTGCGATTGAATGATGAGAGGTCTTTTCCTTCTGATATAAGCCGGATTTTTTCGAGGGTGACAATGTGCTGGAGAGCCGTCTGGAGATGCAATTGATGGATGGCTCTCTTTGCCTGGTATTGGAGGGTTTGCTGATATTTTTCCAGGGCTGTTTTACCCCTGAGCGCAGGGGCGGATACGACCGCAGGCACTTCTACCTTTTGGACAAGTGAGGGATCGTCCAGGGGAAGTTCGTCCAGGAATTTTGACTGCTTGGTGGGGTTCTTGTTGTTCCCATACCACTTTGCCCTCGTGAGATAGAGGAGATCTTCAGCCCGGGTCATGGCAACGTACAGCAGGCGGCGTTCTTCCTGCTCAAAGAGGGCTTTCTCGTCATGGGTGGTCTTCATCCCCTTCGAGAGGTCATTGGGGACAAAGAACTCCTTCGCCTGGTACTGGAGCGGGAACCGGTTCACGGCAAGGTCCGCCACGAACACAACAGGAAACTCCTTGCCTTTGCTCTTGTGCACGGTAAGGACTTTCACAGAATCTGCAACATCGGTCTCGCCCACCTCGATAGAGAATCCTGAAAGGAATCGAAGGTAGGTAAGGAAGCTATCAACTGTTGCATCCTTGGTAATCTCCTCGTATTCGCGGGTTATGGTCAGGAAATGGTTGAGGAGGAGGATATCTTGCCCTGTCTCGTCTTCGAGGGCCCGGGCATACAGATCGGTGGCTTGCATCATGAGGTGGTGGACCAGGGCGGTGAGTGGCCCCCGGTCTTTCTCCATGATCAGGGCATCCAAAGTACCGAGGAGCTCACGGATTGCGGTTGCATGGTGAGGCGCGAGGGAGTCAATGCTCCGCATCGCCTCAAACACGCCGTCGTTGTAGGGGTTGCCGAAGGTTGCTCTCCGGGCAACCGCGTTGATCTTCTGCACCTCGGTCTCCGGAATTCCTGATATTTTCATGACCCGGTTGAGAGGGATTCCTGCGGTGAGGGGATTGTTGATGATCTTCAGGTATGCCAGCAGGTCACGGATTACCGGTGCGGAAAAAAACTCCATCTCACCCACAAATTCTGCGGGAATACCCCGGTCCCGGAGGAGCTGGTAGAACTTCGCACCATCCCTCCTCCTCCGACAGATGATCGCGAAATCCTTGTATGTATAGGGACGTTCCACCTTCTCCCGGCGGGACAGGAAGCGAGTGCCGAGCAATCGTTCGATCTCGCCGATTACATACGAGGCCTCGGTGGTTTCATTCTCGCAGTGTACCACCTTGACAGGCTCTCCGGGAGGATTATCGGTGAGCAGCTGTTTCTCCCGCCGGTTGGGTGCATGACGCATCAGGGCCAGCGCAAGAGTAAGAATGGTTTGCGTGCTCCGGTAGTTGTGGGTGAGGAGGATCACCTGTGCGTCCCGGAAGTGCTGGAGAAAATCCTGCATGTTCGTGAGGTACGCGCCCCGGAACCGGTAGATGGTCTGGTCATCGTCGCCGACCACGCAGAGGTGGTCCCCGGCAAGCATCTTGATCAGCTGCAATTGTGCATAATTCGTATCCTGGAATTCGTCCACCAGTATGTGGGTGAACCGCTCCCGGTATCTCCGGAGGATGAGAGGTTTTCGTTCGAACAGCCGGCAGGTCTCATGGATCATGTCATCGTAATCGAGGAGCATCTCTTCTCGTTTGAAGCGTTCGTAGGCCCGGTAGACCTTGATGAGATCCGAGAGTTTTTCGAGGTATGCGGATTCTTCTGCGGAAACGGTGACATTTTCTTTCTTTTTGAGATAGTGGGCAAGTTCATCCGGTGAAATTAGTTCGTCCCGGAATGCACTGATACCATCAATTATTGCTTCAATAACGTCAACGGCATTGTTCCCCACTTCGATATGCTCAAACCCGAACGAGTCGATGTTCTTCAGTCCCCAGACGAGTTGGTTCGCCCGGCTGATAACGCCGGAACTGAAATTGATACCTGAATCTAGCCGATTCTCTTCCAATACCGAGAGGCAGAATGAGTGGAATGTGCTGACAGTGAGATCGGCACTCTGAGGTACGGAGTCCAAACGGTCCCGCATCTCTTGGGCGGCTTTGTCTGAAAAGGTGAGGGCCAGGATATTTGACGGAGGCACCCCCATTGAGATGAGGTAACGGATCTTTTCAGTGATGACCCGTGTCTTTCCTGACCCGGGACCGGCGAGGATTAGCTGGATGCCCTGACGGGTAACGGCATCGAGTTGGGCGGGATTGAGATGCATATAACACTATTAGATGGGATCCGGAAAAATGTGATGAAAAATCCATAATAGGGAATAATCTCTGCAACCTTTCACTATCTCTTGGGTTTATCTCCGTATCTCGACCCCGACCTCATTTCTTCGCAGGAATCCGGGGGTGAACGGCGAATTGTACCGCATGAGGAACGGCGTTCCCACGGGGGAAATATTTGCCCTTGCAAGGGATGCGAGGAGCCGTTCGCGAACGAGAGAGACATCGCGGTCCGAAGCACTTCCCCGGAACCGGATGACTGCAAGTTCCCGTGAGGGGACTTCCTGGATGCTGACCCGCATGTCGAGGGGCTCTGGAATATCGTTTCTTGTATAGGTCGCGGGCATGACGAATGACATCGAATGTGCATCGGACAGGACGGGCGCCGTCATGGCAATCTTTTCGGGGGTGATGACCGGTGCGGTCATGGGCACCTTTTTCCCTGACTGGTTATTTCCCGAGATGAAGCGAAAGAGTATCGTGAATGCCTCGTTTTCATCGGTTCCTGAAACGGTTGCGAGAATGAGGGGTGGATACGTGCGGAATTCGATATCTCCCAGGTGCCCGGTTACTTCGTAAGCGATGGTCTTGGTCATGGCCTCTCGTTCATGGCATGGGACCTTTGGGGTAAAAGAGTGATGGTTAGGGAAATACCCAGGGAATGAAAAGGCAGCCTGATGGGACCTTCGAGGAAGGAACCGTCAATGACCTGGTGGACAAGCGCCTGAAAGAGATGGCAGACACCCTGAAGGAATATTATCCGGCTCCCTGATCAGGAAACCTCAGGGAAGGTCAGGGAAAGGACACCAGCCCGGGGCATTCCCCGGAGGCTGTCCTCATTTTTTCCCGTAGGGGCAGGCATACAGGCACAGCCCGCAGACCGCAACGCCCTTTTTCCCTTCCATTTCCCTGAAGTACTGGTCGCATGCAGCCGCATCGAGGCGTGCCTCCCGCGGCTCGGACGGATCGAACATCCTGCCCGTGATTGCCCCTTTCGGACAGGTATCGGCGCATGCCGTGCAAGTCCCGCAACGGGGTTCCATGGGGGTCCCGGTCACGCCGAGTGGTGCATCGGTAAGCACGCTCACCCACCGGACACGGGGGCCGTTGTCCGGGGTGACGAGGAGGCAGCTCTTCCCTATCCACCCCAGGCCTGCAAGGTGTGCAGCAAGCTTGTGGGAGAAGACCGACCGGATCTCCCGGTCATCTGTGCGTCTCGATGCGGGAACCGGAAATGCATGGTATCCCGCACGCTGGAGTTCGCGAGCCACCCGGACCGAGATCTGGTCGAGCGCCTGGTTGAGGACCTCGTAGCCGCTGTGCCGGTAGATGACTGCAGCCTCTGCATCGCCGTCGGGGACGAGCTCCACGATGTCATCGGGTATCTGCATGCCGATGGAAATGGCCCGCGGGTAACGGGCGATCCGCTCTCCACCCTGGCGGAGAATGAAATCGCGGGCGGGAGCAAGGTCGGCCACCCCGTAGTAACCGGCACCGAGCGAATATGCAAGGGAGTGGATTCGATCCCCGAGTGCGAAAGACATGGTGAATGAGTGGTGTACCGGGATGCGACTTGTCATTATCGGCAGGAATGCCCATCCCGTGCCGGGGATGACGCAGGACGCGTTCCCGCTCTCCTCTCCCGATTCGCTTAAATACCCTGGTCTCCCACTGTCCCCTGAAGATGGAAAGAGGTTTTTTGCAGATGAACACACGGGACATCATAAAAAGGCTTTGGGACGAGGCAGGACGGGGGAACCTTGCGATCTGGGATGACGAGACCATCACGGTGGTCCCGCAGGACTACCCGGGCGAAACCGGTGGGAAAAGACCGGTCGCGATCCTCAAACCCCTTCTCCTCGTAAACAAGTACGATTTCCTCGACTTTGCACTCGCGGACGAAGAACTCCTCACCACCATTGAGGAAGCCATACGGGCAGGCGGGGGCAGGGTCACGAGGGACTAGCACCGGTCCCGCTTCATTGCCTCTGCCTTCAGGGCGGCTGGCATCAACCCGATTGCGTTCCGGAGTGCGGTTCCCGGCATTTTATCCCTGTTCTCCATGACAAAAGAGAACACCTCTTCGGCATGTTTCCTGCTTGCCTCCTTGAGGAGCCACCCGTACCCCTCCTGCACCATGTCGTCGCCGTCGGTCAGGAGGAGTGTCGCAATCGATATCGATTCGTCAAGGAATTTTCCGTGCTTTGCCGGTAAGATGAGCGACACGGCTGCTGCCCTCCGCAGCCAGCGGTTTTCTGATCGTGTCCACTGTTCGAGTTCGCTGATAGAATCCGGGAACCGCCCGATGAAATCACCAGCCGCGTGGTTGCAGAAACCGTCGCAGGACGCCCAGTTGGTGATATAGGCCTCGATCCAGTGTCGGAAGACCGCACTATCCTCCCGGTCATAGCGCAGGGAAAGGCGGCGTGCCCATTCCGAAGCGATGAAGGACTCCTCCAGGTAGCCGGACCGGTACAGCTCCTCGCAAAGAGAGAGGATTTCCTTCTTGTCCCGCGACCGGATCGTTGCCCAGTACTTTTTCGCGATTGTGGTGGCGGTAGTGGTCTTCATGCCATAGCATGTGACCGGTTCCCTGAAGAACCGCCGGGAACTCTTCCGGATCCCGGGGTCGGCGTGTTTTTCAAGTTCCTCCCGGATAAGAGAGATGACCGGGTCCATGCAGGGAGCAGGTGCGGGGGAGAAGAATATGGGGTGCGTTTTCTCGCAGGCCAGGGAGAGACATCGGGGTCGCAACGGTCCGGGATCCGGCATTCGGCAACGTCCCCTGCCAGACCATCCATTCGGGACGTCTTTGTGGTCCCCGTGCCCGGAAAAGGGCCCCTCACTTCCCGATGCGGACCAGGTACCGGTTCGCGGCGACTTCTGTCCATATCACCTGGTATCCCTGGCCGGAAAAAGGGGAACACGTGTTGTCCACCTGCTCCCTCGTTGCGTAAAAAGCCACGGTATCGCCGGGAGAAAGCTTGTTCAGCAGGATTTTCAGCTTTATCATCAGGTTGGTGCAGGTCAGTTCGGAAAAGTCCTTTGCGTTTGTATTCTCCATGGTATCACATCCTTTCAGAAGAACAGCATGCGCATGGCAGGGGTAAAAGCGGGGTCTTTTTTTGCCGGGAACAGGATTCGGGACAGGTCTCGGTCCGAGGCCTCCCTGACCAGCGACAGGTTCCCCGTGGTACTGACGCCCCTGTCCGCGACGGAAGGGGCATGGACGTAATAAGAGAGTCTCCCGATATCGGTCGTGACGGCGATCATCTCCTGCACGTTGAAGATCCGGTCATTATCGGGCACATCGTGGTTCCCCTGGAGGGCATACACGCCATCCTCGATGAAGACGACGTTCGTCGAAATTCCGTCCATGGCCGCGGCAATGGCCAGGGAGAGTCCCCCGAACGTCCACTCGGAACAATAGGGAGGGTGCGTGATAAACACGGTCAGTGCGGGGACTCCCTCCTTCCCGTCTCCGGCCGGGACAGTCCAGCCCCCCATGTGCGAGGCGACGGGGTGGAACCCGGAAAACCGGGCAAGGATCTCTTTCAGTGGCTTGATCGCGATGTCCTGGATACAGGAAGCAGGTTCACAGAAACCCGTGCCGGGGTTCATCTGGTAATATCCCCTCGCTGTTGCACACCGCGAACAGGCAGCAAACCACGGGTCGCGGCATGCCCGTACGGTGTTCCCGGATAGGGCAGATACGCCTTTGCCGATGTTCTCGAACTCCGAGGGGCGCTGACCATCGTGGAGAGTGTGGACCCCGTCGAGGTAGCAATAGAGCTCCGGGTGCAGCCCAGCCCCGAGTACGCAGGTGAGGAACCGGAGCATGTAGACCGGGACCCGGCTCATGTAGGGAGAAGTGCAGAGGAGGAATGCAGCGCTCCTCGTCCCGGGCCAGTCCTTTTCGAGGGAAGAGACGAGTTCTCCCCAGAAAGACTCCCGGTTGGCCGACCCCGTGATACGAAGACCCGGGATCCCGGATGCAACAGGGTCGGCGAGTCCCTGAAGGCGGAGCTCGTCGCCGTCTGCAATGACCAGGACGGACGGCAACCGGGAGAGGGTGGCCCAGGCAGGGCGGGTCCGTGCATCCACGAGGCTGAAGAGGGCATCTCCTGTAAGAAATATCTTTACATTCCCCGTGTCCCCGGAGTGCTCCTGCCCTCCTCCCGTGCCGATCACCCCGGCGAGCCACCTCATGCGTTCCCCGCTGATGGGATCGCAGAAGAGGAACGTTGAGGAGAACACAATGATCAGGCCCCCAATCCAAGGGACTTCATCAGGAGGACAATCCACCCCGATACGAACGCCGCGAAGACCGGGGAGGCAACAGCCATCCCGAGCAGGAAGAACGCAGCCCTGATGTTCCCCTCGGATGTCATTACGGCCTGCCGGATGGGGCATCCGCCGAGGAGGACGCAGATAAATCCGACGAGGAAACCGGGGATCACGGCAAGGAGGATGTAGGCTGCCGGGCCAAGGCCTGCAGGGGCTCCCGGAACCGGGATAAAAGGCCCGCTCGTGAGTGCCCAGAAGAAGTGTTCCATTGCTGCAGGTGTCAGTATCCAGAAGAGGAGGTACCCGAGGAACGCAAAGACGATCAGGGCCAGGTACCCTGAGAGGATCCGCGTGTGGCGGAAGAGGAAATAGTCGCGGAACCCTCCAATCGAGCAGAAACCGGAACGCTGGGCAAGGTAGCCGATCAGGATACCGAGGAGGAGAGTCACGGCAGGGACCGCGTAGACCGCAATCTCCATGGGCAGAACACCGGTCGCCATCAGGCCTCCTCCCTTTCGGCCCGCTTCAGCATGAAGACCGTGCCCGCAACGACTCCAAGTGCCATCGCCACGATGAAGAGCAGGGCAATGATATCCCCGTAGCCCGTCCGGAGAGCCGCCCTGTACGGGCACCCCCCGAAGACCATCGCGAGGATGAGCACGAGGAAACCCCCGAGGAAATAGAGCAGGTAGTCCCGGAACGATCCCTTTTTGACGGCGTGCTCCCTGTTCACGCGTGCGGATACGTATGCGCCGATGAGCACACCGACAACACTCATCACGGGTAAAACTGCATTCTTCGAGATGGGTGCAAGGGCAAGGGATGACCCGGCAAGAATATTGGTAACCCCGTTCACGAGATCCCGCGTGTGGCATGCGACGCAGAACCCGTACGCCTCGGGGCCCCCGGCACTGATGAGAAGCGACTGGGACAGTGCAGCGAGAATCCCGATCACCGCACCGAGAAACGCGGGATGCCGGACGAGGAGGAATGCATGGCGGCGGACTGTGTCATGAATACTGCAGGGTACCATGGGTCATTACATTTCGACATTTTTCACTATAATATTTTGGAACCATTTATGCACTTATGTGACACAAAATGCAAAGATCGGCAGGGAGATTCAAAATCATTATATTTGGATAACCGAATATAGGTATATACAGATGACAGCAATAAACGACCTCTTCACGGCCGGGCAGTTTTTCCTGGTCATCACGCTCGAACTTGTCCTCCTCTTCGTGGCCATCAGCTTCCTGGTAGGGCTCATCCAGGAATACGTCCCCGAAGAGAAGATCCGCCGGGCTCTCTCGTCCGGGAACCGGGTCACGGGGACGGCTCTCGGTGCATTCTTCGGTGCCCTGACACCGTTTTGCTCCTGCTCGACGATCCCCGTGCTCGTCGGGCTGATCAACTCCCGGGTTCCGTTTGGCGCCTGCATGGCATTCCTCCTTGCATCACCGCTCTTAAACCCGGTCATTGTCTTCATGGTGCTGGCATTCTTCGGACCGATACCGACCGTTATATACTGTGCAATCACCTTCTGCATCGCAGTGTTGTCGGGGCTCGTGCTCGAAGAAAGGGGGTTCATCCGGTTCGTCAAACCTGTCGGACCGGGAAAGAACGCTATCTCCTCTGGTGCAGGATCGGGGTGCTGTGCAGGTAACCCGGTTCGTCCGGCAAAGGCAAGTACGGGCTGTTGTCCGGGAGATACAGGCGCGATCACCCCATCAGTGGGGTGCTGTTCAGATGAACCGGTTCGTCCGGCAAAGGCAAGTACGGGCTGTTGTCCGGGAGATACGGGCATGACCACACAGGCAACAGGGTGCTGTGCAGGCGGTTCAACGCCCATCCCCGCGGCTCCCCCCGCCAGTGCAAACCCTGGCGTGAACGGTTCACCCGGATCCCACCATGGCCGCCGGATGAAGTCTGCCCTGGGTTTTTCCCTCCGCCTGTTCCGCCAGGTACTTCCCTACCTCATCCTCGGGGCTGCAATCGGGGCGTTCATCTACGGGTTCGTGCCCGAGGACCTGATCGTCTCCCTTGCGGGTCCGGAAAACCCCCTCGCCATCCCCATCGCAGCCATCATCGGCATCCCGATGTACATCAGGGCGGAGACGATCATTCCCATCAGTGCGGTCCTGCTTACGAAGGGGATGGGCCTTGGCGCTGTCATGGCACTCATCATTGGCGGAGCAGGGGCAAGCATTCCCGAGGTGACCCTCCTTGCATCCATCTTCGAGCGGAGGCTCGTTGCAGCGTTCGTTGGAGTCGTCCTCGGGGTCGCCATCAGTGCGGGGATCGTCCTGCAGGTCCTGCAGACGGCAGGGCTTCTCGGGTGAAGATCACTGGATTTATCCGGGTTTACCAACGAGGTATTAGTACATGACGGGGAGGACAGGACGGCACCGGGCATCGTCCTTGTCCCGGTATATCACCATCTTCAAGGCGCTCTCCGACGAGACGAGGCTCCGGATCTACCTCCTCCTCGGTGGCGGGGAACTTTGCGTCTGCCATATACAGGCCATCCTCGGGACCACCCAGACCAAGGTCTCCCGCCACCTGGGAATCCTGCGGAATGCCGGCCTGGTCACAGCCCGGCGGGAGGGGCTCTGGATATACTACAGGAGGTCGGAGCCGGGACCCCCCGGAGTGAGATCCTTTACGAGGGACCTTGCCAGGCTCCTTGATACGGACCCGGGCCCTGGCGGACGGGAGGGCAGGGACGGTCATTGCGAATGCGAAGAGGGAAAGGTTTCCCATGGCAAAGACACTCGTCATTGAATGGAAGCACATCGGGAACGATGTGACCGGAACGTGCGAGCGCTGCAGCCTGACCGGCGGAGCGATACGCGATGTTTTAAAGGACCTCGGACCCTATTTCAGGCAAAAGGGCATCATACCCGAGTTCCGTGAGACAGTCCTCCCCGATGCTGAGATCGGGGTATCGAACCAGGTCCTCCTCGACGGCAGACCCCTCGAGGACTTCCTTGCCGGTGCGGAAGTGGTCTCGACCCCCTGCTGTTCCTGTGCCTGCATCACGGGACAGGACGAGGCTTATTGCCGTGCAATCGAGTATCGGGGACATCGCTACGAGGCGATTACCCCCGACCTCCTGAAACAGGTGATCATCGGTGTGGTGGAGAGCAAAAAGGGAACGTGTGACTGCGGTTGTGCCTGCAACGGCCGGTCCTGAAAGGACGCTCCGGCAGGTTGCGGGGGAAAAAGCCGGGAGAGGGGGGTGAAAGGACACCATGAGTGCCAGCGAAAAAAAGAGGAGTGTTCTCTTCATCTGCACCCACAACTCTGCACGCTCCCAGATGGCTGAAGGTTACCTGCGGGCCCGGTACGGCGACCGTTTCGATGCCTTCTCGGCCGGGACAACGGCAACCCGGGTCCATCCCCTCGCCATTGCGGTCATGGAAGAGATCGGCATTGATATATCCGGACAGCGCTCCAAACCTGTCACGGAATTTTACGGAAGAGAGATGGACCTCGTGGTGACGGTATGCGATTCTGCGCGGAGTGCCTGCCCCTTCTTTCCCTGGGCAAAAGAGACCCTCCACGTCCCGTTTCCCGACTCGGCCGGGAGGGAAGGGGAAAGTCCGGTCGACGTTTTCCGGAAGGTCCGGGACGGGATCACGGGATGGATCGACGGGCATTTCGGGAGGGGTGAGACGGGATGAAAGATGAGGACCGTCCCGTTCTCCTCCTGACATGCTCAGGGATCTCCCACACGGGGCAGCTTACGACCCTCGCAGGGCGCTTTATCCGGAGCATGTACCCGGCCCTTCTCTCCCGCCACCTTGTCCTCACCGGGCTCACGCGGTCCCTCGAGGAGGAACTGGACGGTGACGAGCGCCTGGTCGTGGTTGACGGGTGCGACCAGTGCTGTGCCAGGAAGAGAGTCCTTCTGGCAGGAAAGGTCATGGACGGGCACCTCGTCGCAACTGCAGAAGGGATCGCCAAGCGGGGGATGGAAGAGCCGCGGTTTGACGAGATCCAGAAGCTTTCCCACGTGATTATGAGAATTGTGAAAAACGACGGGCACATATCCCACCGGGTGCCCCCGGGACAGGACCATGAATAAGAGAAGCATTGTTATTCTACCGGTTCTCCTCTTCGTTTTTGCATACCTGCTCGCGGCAGGGTGCCTGACGCAGGGGAACACGGGGGAGAGTGCCGGGAACAGGTCTCTCTCTTCCGTCGACAAGGTCGAGGTCTACCATTTCCATGCGACCCGCCAGTGTTATTCCTGCATCGTTCTTGGAGAATACGCAGAGGAAACGGTAAAGACGTATTTTGGACCTGAGCTTGCATCAGGGAAACTGGTCTTTGGCCATATAAATGTCGATCTCCCGGAAAACAGGGCAATCGTGGAGAAGTACGGGCCTACCGGATCCTCACTCTGGATCGGGGTCACCAACAGGGGTGAATTTTCAAAAGAGGAGAATATCCGGGTATGGTACAAGATCGGGAACAAGGAAGAATACATGGACTACCTGAAGGGAGTTATTGAAAAGAGGCTGGCAGGGGATCTCTCGTGACAGGCGTGATGGGTGCCATGGAGGCCCTTGGGACCAGCGGCATCCCCCTCGTCGCGGCGTTCTTCATCGGTCTCCTGATGACGTTTTCTCCCTGCCCGCTTGCCACGAACATCACTGCCATTGCCTTCATCTCGAAGAAGATCGGCGACAGCAGGCACACGATCCTCGTCGGGACACTCTACAGCCTGGGGAGGATGGCAGCCTACATCGCTCTCACGGCCCTGATCGTCCATGCGGGCCTGAACATCCAGGCGATCTCGTTCTTCCTCCAGGAATACGGGGAGAGACTGATCGGGCCGTTCCTGGTCGTCATGGGAGTCCTGATGCTTGAAATCGTCCAGATCCCCTTCTCCGGTGGACAAGGCAGGCTCCAGGCGATCGAGCTCTATCTCGGTGAAAAGGGATACCTGGGAGCGTTCTTCCTCGGTGTCATATTTGCGCTTGCCCTTTGTCCGTTTGCCGCAGTCCTCTTCTTCGGAATGCTGGTCCCGATTGCGTTGAAGACCGGGGACGCGCTTTTCGTTCCTGCGGTCTTTGCAGTTGCGACGGCACTGCCGGTCATCGTCATCTCCCTGATCCTCGTCAGGAGTGTCAACCGTGTCTCGAACGTGATGCAAAAGGTGCAGGACATGGAGAAATGGGTAAAGTGGGCTGTTGCCGCTGTCTTTATCTGCACTGGATTGTATTACATCGCGATCGTGTACGGGCCGGCGATCGGACTGGGGTGAATTGGTTCCCGATTCTCCATGCAGGTTTGTGTGAGAGTGGCTTTCGGTTTGTTATCAGGAATCAGGCACGATGATACCCTGTGATTTTTCCGTCACCTGTTTTCGGCAGGGTTGAGTGTGCCCTGCCCGGGACTCGTCATCCAAACCTCTCCCTATGACACCTCCACCATTCTCCTTTTACCCCTTCTGCACCATACCCGCATAGTATGTGGGATGCCGGAACCGACGCGTGCCTGGAGGGAATTCTCTCTCTTTCCGGGGATAGCCGGTGGGAGATTGACAGGGCCCACGCGGCACGAAACGTCACGGCTTACGTGGTCCGTTCGTTCGATGGGAGTGCACTCGTCTTTTCGCTGCCCCTGCTTGTACTCCGCCCCCTCTGTGCAGAGATCCCCCTCGATCCACGGGGATCGGCGGGTGCCGTCGCGTGCATCATCGAGCGTATCAAGGAGAAAGCAGCCTCCGACGAGGCACTGGGCCCCCTCGTTGGCCGGGGCTGCAGGTTCCCCCACCAGTTTGCGGCGTTGACCGAGCCCTACACGGTGGTATCTTCCCCTGCAGCGCTCGCATCGCACCTCTGGCACGCGGGCGGCCGGAACGTTGCCGATGGCAGGGGTGTCCACCTCCTCGTCGGCGGGGCGGTCCCGTGCCCCGCCGCGTTTCCGCACCGCGAGGTCCGGGGGTTCATCGGGACCGTCGCACGCTTCTGCGAAGCGGTTGCGAAAGTGACGTTCTCGGTCCCGGCCCGGGAACTGGAAGCGGCCTGGATGAATGCCCTTGACCAGCAGATTCTCCGGGAAATGCTCCCCGGGAAGGGGCTTGTCTCGTTCGTCGGGGACGGAGCACATCTTGCCCGATCGTATACGCGTTACAGGTGCTATTTCCGGACTGCCGGGCCGAAGACGGGGATGAGCATCCCGTTCACCTGCCCTCCCGATCTTTCCCCCATCGAACTGGAACTTCCCGCGAGCAAACGGATAGTCACAGGCCTTGGGATCAGGAAAAAGGAGGTGTTTGCGGTTGCCGGGTCGAACGCGGAAGGAAAGACAACGTTCCTCGAAGGGATCATTGCCGGGATGGACGACCATGCCCCCGGCGACGGCAGGGAGATGGTGGTCACCGTGCAGGGCCTCTGCACAGCGGAGGCCACGAACGCCATCATGACCGGTGCAGACGTGAGCATGTTCTTTTCGTCCCTCCCGCCCGGGATCAGCGGGACGGTCCATGCAGCGTCCGGAATGGGGAGCGGCTCGATGAGCATGGCATACCAGGTGCAGAGGGCCGTCGACCGGGAATGCCCGCTGCTCATCATCGACGAGGACCGGGCTGCTCCCAATCTCCTCGTCGGAAGCGCCCTCCAGAAGGATGACGTTACACCCCTCTCCGCGATCCTCTGCCATGACCGGGGGAGGATGAAGGAGACTGCCCTTGTCTTTGCTGCGTGTGCCATGGATACGCTGGTCGCACAGGCAGACCGGATCATGGTTCTCGACAGGCACGTCGCCCATGCAATCGACCGGGAAGAGTTCCGGAAAAGGGTGGCCCTGTCACTCGGGAAGATGGCCCGCGACCTGATGGCGGGAGAAAAGAGGGGCAACGCCGGGGAAAGGAGGGACTGACGTTGCACGGTGCAGCAACCAAGGAGAAGGAAGGCCTTGTTCCCCTCTCTGCCGTGAGTTATATCGAACCACCCGGGGAAGCCGGCAACAGGGATCCGGAGAAGGTTTCAGGAAGAAAAAAAACCCAGCCTGTGTCCTTTTCATACACATTGCCCGAGCCGTTTTTGAGTAACCCCATATCGCAATCACGGGTCACCGGGTAGTACTGGGAGGGAAAGGCATGAGTGCGTCTTTGGGAAAGAGGCCGGGTCGCGGTCCCCCATAATATCCCCTCGGGGGAAGAGAGATATTATTGTGTCTCGGGGGAACGTGTCTTCAGAAGAGTGTTTTTTTCGTGGACACCGATCCCCCGGGGTTGTGTGCCTGCGGAACACGGATTTGACAGGTCCGCAACCGGTCATTCTGCATGTGCATCCGGATGATCAGTATTTATTTACAATCCATTCCGGGAACTTCAGGAGAAAAGGATTATAGCGGGCCGGATTGCATCCGGTATAGAACGGCAGACCCGGCGGGTACCAGACACGGGCTTTCTTCTGGCATCCGGGTCTCGATGGGGATGTTCCGATGCCGGAAAAACAGGAAGGAAAAACAGTTGTCGTCTCGTGGACGGGAGGAAAGGACGGTTGCTTTGCCTGTTACAGGGCAATGGAGAAGGGTTATAAAATTGCCCGCCTGCTCCACTTTACGAACAGGAAGAAGAGAGGATCCCACGAACTGAACCCCGGAATCATCAGGGCGCAGTCGGTTGCAACAGGGATTCCCCTCATCCAGAGGGACTTTTTCTCGTATGAGGAGGAATTCCGGAAGGTGATCCTCGAACTCCGGGAGCAGGGCGAGAGAATTGACGGGGCGGTTTTTGGGCATATCCAGACCCACGGCAGTCTCGTGGAGAGGATCTGCCGGGACCTCGACCTTGAGATCGTCATGCCCCTCTGGAAAAAGGATTCGGAAAGACTCCTCGCGGACATGATCGATGCCGGTTTCGAGATTGTCATCGCCAGTACCAGGGCTGATGTGTTGGGAGAAAAATGGCTGGGCCGGATCATCGATGGAGCGTTCCCCGGAGAGATCCGCACGCTGGGGGTGCCTGTCGACCCCTGCGGGGAAAACGGGGAGTTCCACACGCTCGTGACCGACGGCCCGATTTTCCGGAAGAAGATAATCATCACCCGGTCCGAACCTGCCTTTTTTGACGGTTACTGGTACATGGACATCAGGGATTTTTCCCTGCAACAGAAGGGATGAGGGGGAGAGCGGGGGGCTGCCCTTTTGGGAGGAGAAAAGGGCCGGGTTACGACCAGATCGCATACATTGATATGCTGTTTTTCTGAAGAAAACTACATGTCTCCATATACTCCATGCAATAAGATAGAGTAATATAGACTTCCGGGCAGGAGAACGGGTATGGAGATTCGGAAGGTGCAGGTAACAGGAGGGTCTTCCTATGTGATCACTCTCCCCAAGGAATGGGTCCAGGCCCAGAAAATTGCAAAAAACGAGCCACTGGGGATGGTGGTCCAGAGTGACGGCTCATTGCTCGTTACGAAGGAGATCAACGAAAAAACCATCTCGCGGGTCAGGAAGATAGACGTCACTGCTATCGATGACCCTACCTACCTCTTCCGGCTCCTCATCGGGATATACATTGCAGGTTTCACGACCATCGAGCTCTTTTCGAGAACACGTCTCCCGCCGTCGATAGGGTTGATCGTGCGGGATTTTACCCAGGTGGCCATAGGCCCCGAGATCGTGGAGGAGACCGACAACCGGATAGTTCTCAAGGATCTTCTCAACCCTACGGAGATGCCCTTTGATAATACCCTGAAGAGGATGTACGTAATCGTCAAGAACATGTACCTGGACGCCATGAATGCCATGGAGACCCGGAATGGAAAACTCATCGAGGAGATAATCTCCCGGGACAGCGACGTGGACCGGCTTCACTGGCTCATCGCCCGGCAGAGCAGCATCGTTCTGAAAAATCCTGAAGTCGCGAGGAGGATGGGTGTCAGTCCCCACATGGTCATGAATGCGATGATCATCAGCCGGATCATCGAAAGGATAGGAGACCATGCGGTACGCTGGGCTGAAAATGCACGCCAGATCATTGATCACGATCTCGACGCACGGATTCTCAAACACATGAAGGATGCAAGCACGCTTGCCCTTTCCATATTTGACCGGAGTATCACTGCGTATTACAAGGCCGATATCCGGGAGTCACACCGGAACATCGAGCAGGTCAGCACGCTCGAGGAACTTTGCGAGGAGCTGAACCAGCTCGTGATGGAAGAGGAGCCTGATGTTGCCGTCGCACTCCGGTACATATCGGAAAGTATCCGGAGATCGGGGGAATATGCAGGGGATATCTCCGAGACGGTAATGAATTACCTCGTTGAAGAAAAAATCTGAAGCTTTTCGCTCCTTTGATCGGGTATTGGAAAGTGAATATGGTGGATACCGTGCCCCGGCCGGCGGAGAGTAAAAACAAACTGATCCGGGCGAACCTCCGGCAGGTGTTTCACCATTCAATGTGGAATAAAAAAGGC
>ERZ795052.444-NODE-444-length-63133-cov-10.052380_pt1 | contig 63133 bp, 57 predicted proteins | sample MGYA00375136_ERZ795052 | MGnify/ENA primary metagenome ERZ795052 (study PRJEB30181, sample SAMN05720156) | activated sludge metagenome | isolation source: Anaerobic digester | place: Japan | collected 2015-05-26 ...
TAGAACATTGTAGGGACGGCGATTCGCCGTCCGCAGATAACCGTACATATATGGTTAAACAATGTGTAGTGGCGCTTTCCGAGCGCCCGTAATATCCCAGATAAATATGAATAGAACATTGTAGGGACGGCCATTGGCCGTCCTTTAATACACGTACATCCACATGCAAACATGATACCGTGTAGGGGCCGCCTTTGGCGGTCCGTTGCATTTGACCGTATGTATTGGATCATGCGGGCTGCCAAAGGCAGCCCCTACAATCTGTTCATCATAATTATATTGTTATCTGAGGGCGCTCGGAAAGCGCCCCTACATGGGTTCAACAATTGTATACGGTTGCCACGGGCGCACGGAATGCGCCCCTACACTGCTTTCTACTTTCTGATCTCTGATTACTGTGCGGACGGCCAATGGCCGTCCCTACACTGATTTCTGAAAACTAAAGGGGTGATGCAAACATCGCCCCTTACACTGTGCTCTGAGTTCTTATCGATGAGCGGACTTGACAATTTCGCTTTACGGTGGTATCATTCTAATAGGAACTTTTTATGACCAGAAGAATTTTTTCTCGGAGGATCAAATGAAACGGGATTCAGGATATAATACAAGACAGAAGGAAAAACTGCTCGATTATCTGATAAGGAACAAGGAAAAGCATACCAACGTACAGGAGATAAGCGCTTTTCTTACAGCGGAGGGTACTCCCGTAGGTACCGCAACGATATACCGCCAGCTGGATAAGCTTGTAGAGTGCGGAAAGGTGCGCAAATACTCCTTCGACGGAAAAACAGGCGCCTGCTATCAGTTCATAGACGAATCAAAGGACTGCCATGAGCATTTCCACCTTAAGTGTCTGCACTGCGGTAAGCTTATCCACCTTGACTGCGATCATCTTATGGGCATCAACGAGCATATAGCCGAGCATCACGGGTTCGTCATTGATCCCTCACAGACGGTGTTTTACGGGTGCTGTTCGGATTGTCTTCAGGCTGAGAAGGACGATAGATCCTGACCTCGGAACTGTTGCTGACTTCGATGTTTTTTTCGCCGCAGGACGGGATATATATTTTCATATCTTCATCGTACATAAAGTCACCTCCGCTGATAGTATCTGCGGAGGTCGTTTTATTTATTCAATAAACTTTTTATGATACGGAAGGTTTATGTGTAATTATCGGGGTGATCCTTCTGATGGGAGATCTCCCTGATTTCTTTCGGAGCCTTTACTTTAAATTTTCCTCCTTACCGGGTACGGATTGACAATTCACCGGTTTAGTAATACTTTGAGAGAGTACCCTGTAAGGAGGAAAATTTGGGGCAAAAAGTCTTTGGGAGGGGGCATGGGGGAACACTTTCCTCAGAAAGGGTTCCCCCGATAAAACACGAAAGCGGCAGGGAGGATATCCCTGCCGCAATTCAATTTTCATCCCATTCTTCCGCATATCATCTCAGCGGAAGAGTTCATCACAGCAAATGAGTTATTTACCGATATAGTATCTGCCGTCGAGGCAGGATACCAGTTCCCCGGATCTGAGCAGCTTCTTTGTAACGCCCCTGAAGCCGTCAGGATTTATGATCCCTGCATCACTGAAGGTGACAGCCGAATCAGGCGCAAAAGCACCGTGCTCCGAGAGTTTTTTGATTATATGATGCTTACGTATAAGCGGTATTGGCGGAAAAAACATATTGTCACCTCCGATCATTTCATCAATGTTTACCCCATGTACGCTTCGGGCACCCCTGCCTTCGGCGTACTTATCAGCGGATACCCCTATCCGCATCCTTATCAGTTCCCAATGATCCTGTCATGTCAGACGAGCTGTCTCTCAGGTCCATGCAGAGGGAAGCCGGTGCGAACCTGAACTTCCCGTCCGCTAATCTGCTCTGAAATCATTCAGCCTCAGCTGTATTCTGTACAGGTGCGCTGTTCTGAGCGGAGGACGTATCGTCAAGCGGTACGTTTATAAGAAGTCCGCCGTCGCTGCCTGTTACCTTAGGCATAACGCCGTTCCATTTCTGGATCTGCTCATAAGCTATAACCTTTTCGGAAAGAGATTCCTCAAGAAGCTTGTTTGCGTCAGCCTGAGCCTGAGCCTGTTTGAGTATAGCTTCTGCCTCTGCATCAGCGGCAATGACCTTCTGTTTTGCATTGGCTTCTGCAATTACTATAGCCTGTTCCTGTTCTGTCTGAGTTTTAAGAAGATTCTGTTCAGCGACCTGTTTTGCTTCGATAGCGTTATTGAATTCCTCAGAGAAATCGAAGTTTACTATATTGAATTTCTCGATATAGATACCGTATCCGTTAAGCTTTGTATCAAGAGCTGTCTTGACCTCGTCACCTACAGCGGCACGCTCTGTAATGAGCTGTTCTGCTGTATACTTTGCTGTTGCGGACTTCATGCACTCCTGCAATACGGGAGTTATGAGAACGGTCTGATAGTCGGTTCCGACGTTTTTGTACATATCGGGCGACTTATCCGAGATGAGCCTGTAGTTTACCGCAATTGTGCTGCTTACTGTCTGAAGGTCCTTAGAGACAGCCGATGCGGGAGTCTCATAAACCTGTATCTTATTGGACATAGGTTCAACTGTCTGTATGAAAGGCAGTTTAAGGTGGAAACCTTCACTCATGCTGCTTTCCGAGACCTTGCCCAGCGTAAGTACAACGCCCGTATTACCTGCGGGAACAACTGTGAATGAGCTGAGCAGAAGTCCGACAGCAATAACTGCTACGATGCCTGCCTTGACCCAGCCGAAGTTTCTCTTGACCGAGCCGTCTTTTCTTAATTCTTCAAATCTTGCCATATCTGTTACTCCTTGTCAGAAACAAAGCCGATGCTTTCGGTGTGAAAGCGTATATAAGCGGGAGTCTTTCTTCAGTGTCTGCTGCGTCTGTGTTCTGCAAGAGCCGATACGATTCCCGATGCAGCTCCTACAGCCATTCCGATGAACATTCCCCCGGACATTGAACTGAAAAACAGTTCGCCGACCACAAGACCTACCAGCATACCAATAGTAAGACCTGCGGGGATATACATTGCAGCACTTTCTTCGTGTTCGTAATCGAACATCACTTCATTCTTTTCACTTTTCATACTTATCCTCCTCCCGCGGAGATAATATTTAACGTTCCCTGAACGGTTCTTTTCCGTGTTATGTGTAAAACTGCCGAGCAGTCCATTCCATTTCCGTTCAGAAGGATGATGTCATTACAAGCTGCTGACTATCTCTTCAAGCACCTTTTCCATTTCGGATTTGATATAAGCGCTTCTGTAAGCCATTACCGCAACAAAAGCGGCTTTATGGAGCTTATCCGCATCAGAGCGGATATCAGCCTGACTCTTTTTCAGTTCATCAGAAATGATAGCGTTTATATCCTGCGGCTCGAAAGCCTTTTTGTCTTCTGCGTTGAAGATCATTCTGCAGAGGACGTTATAAAGTGCTATATCATCGATGATATCATCAGATGTATCTTCAACGTCGCCATTAATATAAGTCATAAGGTTTGCGATACTCTCAAGCTTCATAGCCCCGCGGAGCATATTGATGAGAAGTATCCTGAGTACCTGCTTTTCGGAGTATTTCTTTCCCTTTGTAGAGGACACCCAGCCGCGCTTGATCCAGTTCTGGATAGTTGAGCCTTCAAGTCCTGTGAGCTTCGAGAGCTGAGACAGTGTAAGACCGCCTGTAGCTTCGAGCACGGGCGAGATCAGCGAAAATGCGGATTCTCTTGCTTGTTCGGTATATTTGATTGTAGTACCTGGGATAAATTTGATCATGATCTTTGAACTCCTCTCACGTGATGATATGATTATATCACAGGTTCATATGAACTTCAAATATAATCCGAGGACGATTCAAAGCGTTTTTTTATGTTTTTTTGAATATACCTCACTGTTTTATCTGTTTTCACACTTTTTCAAGCTTTTTCACACCGATTTATCTTCTGTTTCCTTACTATTGTATAGAGCACCGTGATATCAAAAATTGCTTATTTATAATTTGTTAACAGATAATTGCGGTTTTTCATAGATTCTCTTGACTGATAGTCAATATTGTTGTATAATATAACTTGTATATTTTTAGTCAGGAGAAAAAATTATGCATTCTATATACAGAAAAAAAAGAACTGCCGCAGCTGTAATGGCTCTGCTCCTTACGCTGGCAGGTACAGGATGCTCGGATAAAAAGGGGAACGGTTCTTCATCAACATCTTCGGTATCATCATCAGAAGCCTCTGCTTATTCGGCAGATATCGAATCACCGACATTTTCAGAGGAAAGCGGTTTCTACAGCGAACCTCTGTCCGTGGAGATAAATGCTCCCGAAGGCTGTACCGTATATTACACTACAGACGGCTCTATGCCCACACTTGATTCACAGAAGTATTCAGGTCCCATAAAGGTTGAGGACAGATCCGAAGAAGACAACGTCCTCTCAACAAACATCAAAACTACCTATCCAAGCGCAGGTATGCTCTATGCACCGAAAGATCCCGTTGCAAAGGGCACTGTAATACGTGCTGCCGCTGCGGATAAGGACGGCAGACTCAGTCTTGTGGCAACAAAAAGCTACTTCATAGGCTTCGACCTTTCAGAGAGATATAACGGACTTCCCATAATCTCTATCTCTGTGAACGCCGACGACCTCTACAACGAAAAGACAGGTATCTATAATTTAGGCGAGGTCTGGGACGCTTTCAAGGACGATGAAGCTAATAAGGATCTCATCTCCTCAAATACCTACTGGAAGTATGAGGCTAACTTCACTCAGCACGGAAAAGAGTGGGAAAAACCAGTACATGTCGATTTCTTCGAGGGCGACGGAAAGCTTGGATTCTCCGAGGACATGGGCATGAGGATAACAGGCAAGGCTTCAAGAGCTGCGGTACAGAAGTCCCTTAAGTTCTATGCACGTAAGGAATACGGCTCGGGCAAGGTGGACTACGAACTCATTCCCGATGCTAAAACGAGTACAGGTTCAGCCATAACAAAGTATGATACATTCGTTATAAGAAACGGTGCTAATGACAATCAGGGCACTAAATTCCGCGATCCCTGCCTTCAGGAACTGGTAAAGGACCGTGATTTCGAGACACAGCAGGGACGTCCCGTAATAGCCTTTATAGACGGGGAATTCTGGGGCGTATACCACATAAACGAGGACTACAGCGGAAAGTATATACAGGAGCGCTACGGCTATCCCTCAAAGGAAGTAGTCATAATAAAGAACGGCGAGCTTGAGGACGGTGAAGATTCCGACCTTGCAGACTATAAGGAGCTTCTGGAGTTCGTCCGCGGCAACGACCTTTCATCTGCCGAGAACTACGAGAAACTCTGCAATATGGTGGATATACAGAGCATGGCGGACTATTTCGCAGCTCAGATGTACATCGGCAACGAGGACCTTTTCTATGAGGATTCCGTAAACAACTATCGTATGTGGAAAATGCGCAATAAGATAGATGACGCCGAGGGTGACGGACGCTGGCGCTGGATGCTCTATGATGTGGACTTCTCCTCAAACGTTTACGGCGGAAATGAAGGCGGTTCAACAAAAACTATCGAGGATTCGCAATTCACCGACATCGATACCGTCATTTTCACAAAGACACTGAACGAGAACGAGTCTTTCAGACAGCTTTTCTTCAACACTGCCCTTGATATAGCCAATAATAACTTCACAGAGGACAAGGTCGAGGCAATGATAGAGAAGTATAAGGAAATGTACATGCCCGTTATGAAGGAGCATTTTGACCGCTTCGGACCTGCCTATATAGTCCCCAGCTTCAGCAGTACATATCCTTCAAGCATCGGAACTCTGAAATCCTTCTTCCGCGGACGTACAGATGTATTCATCGGCGGACTTCAGAACGTACTCGGTGCAGGCGATATCTCCGATATGACATTATGGGTAAACGACCAGAGCATGGGTACCATAAAAGTTAATACGATATCACCGCAGTTCGTTGACAATAACTGGAAATGCAGATATTTCAGCGATATTCCCGTAACTCTCACAGCAGTACCTGCCGAAGGCCACACCTTCACAGGATGGGTAGGAGACGCATATTCAACGGATACCACTATAGAAGTGCTCCCCCGTGACGTCTACGCAATACAGGCTGATTTCCAGTAAAATCTATCGGGGAAAACCTTTCTGAGGAAAGGTTCTTCCCCGAACCCCTTTCCAAAGACTTTTTGCCCCAAATTTTAAGCCTGACAGGTCATTTTTCCGCAGTTAATAAGATGCGGAATTCTTTTTTATGACCTGTCAGGCTTAAAATTTAAAGTAAAGGCTCCGAAAAAAATCGGGGAGATCTCTCATCAGAAGGTCTCCCCGATAATTACATATGAATCTTTTGCATGTATATTTTTATCAGAACAGTATATCCTTGAAGCAGAGCAGCGGCTCGTGCTTATCGAAGTCCCAGCTATGGAAGGAATCTCCGTGGCAATACTGTCTTTCCTGACATGATGCGCATTTTTCGTTCTCTTCGCAGAGATCGCGTCTGAACTCCTTGAAACCGTTCTCCCATACATCCTTGAAGCGGTCTTTCAGGATATTTCCCTGTATGTGCTCGGGACGGCGCTCGATGTCAAGACAGGCGGTGATATCGCCGTTTGCCATGATACTTGCAATGTATGTACCTGCTGTGCAGAGGAAGTACCAGTCGCGTACTTCTCTTTCGTATTCCATGCCGAGATAGTGGCTGCATCCGTAAGTTACGGGTTCGCCTGCGATACGCTTATTGCGGATATACTCGAACATATATTTATAGTCATCCTCGGTGAGGAGGTATTCGGGGTACTGCTTTGCACGTCCCATAGGCTCGATGTTGACGATACGCCATGAATCTATGTCCATATCGTTGAAAATGCGGTAGAGCTCGTCAAGATCGCCGATATTCTGGTGTGTTACAACAGTTGTTGCCTGAACTGCATGGAAACCGCCCACGCGCAGGAGACTTTCTATACCGTCCATAGCTTTCTGCCAGCCGTTCGGAGTGCGGCGGAAAGCATCATGGTGCTCGGCGAGTCCGTCGATACTGATCGAAATTGTATCCATACCGACACGTTTAAGGTCTCTTGCAACGCTGTCATCGATGAGAGTGCCGTTGCTTGTCATGCCCCAGTGGAATCCCAGCTCGGCAGCGGAGCCCATGATATCGAAGAAATCCTTTCTGAGAAGCGGTTCTCCTCCTGTTATGCATAACATTTTGTTTTCAACACCGAAATCGCCCTTGACCTCTGCAAGGAATTTCTGGTACTGAGTGGGAGTAAGCTCCTCGGAATGAACGTCGCCGCAGCTGCTTCCGCAGTGGAGACATTTCTCGTTGCATCTCAGAGTGAGTTCGAGAAAGAGGTGCTTCAGCTGTGGGGTAACTTTAAGGCTTTCGCGGTACTGTCGTACCTTATTCATATCATTTATCTTGGTCTGAACGTTAAGCATGGATATTCAACTCCTTAAATTATTGTCCGAAAACCCACGGAGGGCCGTAGAGAGGTGTAGTCATTACAGAAGTAGTAGTTGTTGTTCCGTCGGGATGATCATATACATCGTTGGTACCTGTAGTTTTTATGTCCTCATTGTTTTCGTTGTTCTGTGTCTCAACGGCATCGGTCTTTCCTTCAAGGAACTTGTTGAGCTTAACTACATCTGCAATAGAGAATACGCCGTCCTTATTGAGGTCGCCTGCCCACACAAGGGGGAAAGTAACCATTGCATCGTTTTCATCAGGAGGCGAAACGATGAGCTGTCTTGCGGATACAAGATCGAAGGTATTAACTCTGCCGTCGCCGTTGATGTCACCGAAATACGGCTGAGGACCGTAAATTGGTCCGAGGTTTTCGTTTATCTCGGCGATAACTCTGTCGCCGGGTTCGAGTACCGGTGCAGGCTTGGTATTGGTAGCAGTAGTTGTAGTGGAATACATTTCCTCGGTATCCTCGTAATTCTGGGTTGTGGTTCCGAAAACCCACGGAGGGCCGTAGAGAGGCGTAGTCATTACAGCAGTAGTAGTTGTTGTTTCATCGAGATAAGAATCCTCGTTAAACACTGTTGTAGTACGAGTATCTGCATCCTCGTTATCCTGGGGAGTTGTTGCAGGCTCGAACATCCACGGAGGACCATACAGTGGAACTGACATCGGCATAGTGGTAGTGGTTGTAGTCACAATAGCCGCATCGGCCTGTCTATTCTGCTGCGGTGAAGCGGCATCGGCTGAACCGGGTTCGGGCATGAAATTCAAAGCTGCTGCGAAAACTGCTGCTGTAAGCGCTGTTGCACTTGTTTTTTTCATAGGTCAAAACTCCTTTCGCAAAGTAGGAAAATCTGCCGGAATTTTCGCTTTTCCGATCAGCGTTCAAACATTGAAGGCGGACCGTATAATGCCGCATAAGTCGGCATTGTGGTTGCAGGTTCGGTAGCCGGTTCTGTAACCGGTTCCTCAGCATATTTCTTCCAAGTTTCTTCACGGGCTTCCTGAACTGCCTTTTCGTTTCCTGCAAGGTACTTGTTAAGAAGCAGAACGTCGGCTATGGAATACACACCGTCCCCATTGAGGTCGCCGTGCCATACATACTGGAAAGTTGATGTAGGAGGAGTTACGACGGCTTGTCTTGCAAGGATAAGATCGAATGTGTTTACGACCTTGTCTCCGTTGAGATCGCCTGTATAGGGCATAGGTCCGTAGATCGCACCGAATGATCTGTATTCTGCAAGAACTCTGTCTTCAAAATCGGTAACGGGTGTTGTTACGGTATTTGCTTTGGTTGTAGTCTGTGTAGTGGTGGGACGTTCAAAAAACGGGTCAGTCCTGATGTATACAGGCGGACCGTACATAGGCTGTTCTTTGATATCTGTCAGAATGAATGAAGGAATTCCGTCAGCTGTAGTGGTAGTGGTTTCAGGTGTGAAAACGCCTGTAGGTATGGTAAATATTACCGAAGGCGGACCGTAAAGAGGCTGAGCATGCAGATCTGTCTTTGTAAATGACTGATATCCGGTAGCTGTTGTTGTGGTAGTTTCCGGATCGTCCTGAACAGCTGGCAATGTGAAGAATGAAGGCGGGCCGTAAAGTGCAACCATTAATTCTGTTGAAGGACCGTAGGTCGGTTCATCAGCAGGCTTTGTAAATACTGAAGGCGGACCGTAAAGGTCCTGAGATACCATAACAGCGGGATCGAAAGATGTTTCATTGTTGTTGGCGGACGCTGCATCGGCACTGATCCCGTTATCGGGGATAAAATTCAGCGCAGCCGCAAACAATGCCGCGGTCAGGGCAGTTGCATTGGATTTTTTCATGAACAATCGCTCCTTTCGTATTGTGGTAACGCAGATCGATACATATAATAGAATCTGTTGAGTTAATTATATCCCACAAATAAAGGATTGTCAATAAAAAAGCGGAAATTCGGCAAAAATTCTCCTATATAAAACACACTCGCAATAAATGGAGCATTTATAACAGATTTTGAAAGAAAATTTTACGGCAAAAGGTTACTAAATGGTTACAAAAGGCGAAATCTGTTGAATTTACAGCGAATAACGTGTAGAATAGTATATAGGTCATCTCTAAAAACCCACTTTTAAGAAAAACCGGCTATGCACGTCATATGCTGCGTCAAACTCCCTCGGAGTGCGACAGCACGCCTTCGGGAGCTTTCCTTGCCTCTGTCGCACTATCTGTTTTTTCCTTAACAAAATGGGTTTTCAGAGATGCCCTATAGGCATTTTGTGATGGATATTTCAGCGGACACTTGTTTTTGTCCGTTTTTTTCTGATTCACGGACAAGCGCTCCGTGAACAGTTTCTTACCCCTCACTTTCCATATAGTTCAGATTAAAGGGTGATAGAATGGTTTTCAGCAGCCTGGAGTTTATTTTTATATTCCTTCCTGCATTTATGGCAGTATATGCCTTGACTCCTTCAAGGTATAAAAATGCGATACTTTTCCTTGGCAGTATCATCTTCTACAGCATGGGCGTTCTCAATAACCCGATATACATAATGCTGTTCCTTCTTACGATACTGTTCAATTTCATTATCGGCGAATTTATTTACTATAAGCGACGGTCCGCCAAGGCGTGGCTGACTCTCGGTATTATCTTCAACTTCTGGTGGCTTGTGTTCTTCAAGTATTCGGGATTCTTCCTGACAAATGCGAATGCACTCCTCCGAACTCATATGACGGTAAAGGATATTATCCTTCCTATCGGTATAAGCTTCTATACCTTCCAGAACGTTTCCTATATCATTGACGTTTACCGCAGGAAAACACGTTCGGAACAAAGTCTTGTGAACTACGGCGCATACATCAGTATGTTCCCTCAGCTCATTGCAGGTCCTATCGTTACATACGGGACAGTTGCGGAACAGCTGAAAAAAAGACAGCATACTCCCCGAAAGATAGAGAACGGTCTCAAGACCTTCACCATAGGACTCGGATACAAGGTACTCATCGCAAACCAGCTTGGCGGTCTCTGGAGAGACGTTGCCAATATCGGCTATGAGAGCATTTCCTCAAAGCTTGCGTGGATGGGTATAATAGCTTATTCTTTCCAGCTGTATTTCGATTTTATGGGATACTCCTACATGGCAATGGGACTCGGTCAGATGATGGCTTTCGATATCCCGAAAAACTTCGATTATCCTTATCTTTCCGTAACTATGACAGAGTTCTGGCGCAGATGGCATATCACACTCGGTTCGTGGTTCAGAGAGAACATATACATCCCTCTCGGAGGAAACAGAAAGGGTACTCAGAAAACAGTCCGCAACTTCCTGATAGTATGGCTGTTCACAGGTCTCTGGCACGGCGCAAGCTGGAACTTCGTACTATGGGGACTGGTGCTGTTCGGACTGATCATGCTTGAACGCTTCGTTATCGGCGATTTCCTGAATAAATACAGGATAGTCGGACACCTTTACATGTTTCTTGTGATACCCCTTACCTGGCTCCTGTTCGCTATAACAGACTTCCACGAGCTTGGTATCTACTTCCGCAGACTTCTGCCCTTCCTGCCGCAGAAAACATATGCGGTCATGGCTGACGACTATGTGAAGTACTGGGGCATCTACCGCAAATTCTTTATTGCAGGCATAGTGTTCTCAACAAGGATACCCGAAATGATATACAAGAAGATCAAGGGTTCGCCTTTCTGTGCGATACTGCTCCTTGCAGTATTCTGGGGATGCGTTTACTGCATGTACAAGGGTATGAACGATCCGTTCCTGTACTTCAGGTTCTGATGACAATTAAGGAGAAGGATGATAGATAAATGAACAAAGGCAAACAATACATATACACTTTCCTGCTGCTGATAACCTGTTTTGTGGCATCGCCCTTCATGTGGCATAAGATCTGGAAAACAAGTGCGGACGCAAAGAAAGAACCTGCTGTACCCGTTTCGGCAAATGTTACGCCGACTGCTCCTGCAGGGGATGTTCCTGCGGCTACAGAGGCATCTACCGAGGGTTCTGCTCAGCCTGCCGTCAACTATACCGCAGGTTCGGTGAACTACTTCGATGACGCTCTGTTTATCGGCGATTCACGTATGGTGGGAATCAGTGAGTACGGCTCGCTGAAAAATGCGGACTATTTCTGCAGTGAGGGACTTCAGGCAAGTAGGATAGCTACAGAAGCGGTCGACGGAAAAACTGTGGATGATGTCCTCAACAGCAAGACCTACGGTAAGGTCTATGTGATGCTCGGCATCAACGAGGTCGGAAATGATATGGACACAACGATATCAAAGTACAGTGCGCTGGTCAGCGATATCAAGGCGAAACAGCCGCAGGCTATAATATATCTCCTCGCTAACCTGCATGTTTCCTCTTTCGTTGAGGACGGTATCATCAATAATGGCAATATCGATACTCTCAACAGCAGGATCGCTCAGCTTGCGGACTATTCCACAACCTATTACCTCGACGTCAACACTGTATTCGATGACGGATACGGCGGACTCAATGCCGAATATACATCTGACGGCATTCATCCGCTTGCAAAATACTACGGTGAGTGGAGCGACTGGCTCTGTGCAAATACAGTATCGAAGGACGGACAGGCTGCTGCTCCCGAACAGGCAGAAGTTCCGCAGGATAATGCAGCGGAAGCTACAACTCCATTTGCTGCGGATGCAACTCAGGAAGCGGCTGCCGAGACTGTTACAACTGCCGCTGCCAACAGCGATTCATCAGGAAGCAACGACTATTTCTCGGAGTATTGAACTTGCGAATGATATAATGTAACATAAAGGAACGCCCTCTCTTGCAGGGCGTTCCCTCTTTCAAAACAGTCCACCGGACTGTTTTGAAATTCACCCTTTGCTGAGCGCTTCAAATAGCAGGGCTCTGCCCTACCTTACCGGTCCGTCCCCTCTGTCAGCTTCGCTGACATCTCCCCACACTGTGGGGAGTCACCCGCCAAAGGCGCTGCCTTTAGAATCCCAGCATAGTTGGTTTTACAAAAAAACGAAAGCGGACTGTAAAGTCCGCTTTTTATGTATTATCATTTACCAGTGATACAAGTTCATCCATCCGGTCTGTGGCGTCTTTGTATCCCAGCTCGATGTCATGCGCTATCTTCTCGCTGTTGAGATTCAAAGTTCCAGATATCATCCCTCCAAGGTCCTCGGAAGGTACGATATTCACTATCTTTGCTCCGCTGTAAAGCTTCTGGTCGGAGATATCCGCGTAGTTTTCAAGATGCACCGCTATTATTTTTCGGAAACCCTTTTCGTAAAGGCAGAATATTGGCGTATTATCACCGTTTTCGGAGTATCCTCCGTCAAAGTACATGCCGTCATGTCCCTTTATGCGTACTCCCTCTGCACCGCAGAAGAATCCCGGTATCGCCGAGGATGCAAGTATTATCTGCTTTTTCTGTTCGTCGTCGTACCACGGATAGGGACGGTTAAGGTGGAAACATTCCGCTTTTCTGTCCGTCGGAGCGAGAAAAGTCCTTCTCACCCTCAGGCACATTATGTAAATATCACGCTGAAGCTTGTCGAAGTCGATATATCGGTCGATAAGCTGGGATATCCTCTCCTGCGTGAAGGGAAGTCCCTCAGCTACGAGGTCGCTGACCTGAGAGTAAACGCTGTTGCCCGTATCGCTTGACGAGGGTACGGTATTCATTCCCAGCAGTGACTCTGCTATCCTTTTCATGCGGGACCTGTCGGGATTTACAAGGTCGGTGAATTTAAGCTCCTGCCAGACCTGTTCAGCATCTTTGCCCATACACTCCAGCAGTACGGCGTTGAGCGCACCTACGGAAGTTCCCGAAAATGCGCCGATATATCGGTCTATACCGTGCTCGCAGAGCGCTTTGTACACGCCTATCTCATAAGCGCCTTTTGCACCGCCGCCGCTCAGTACGAGTCCTGTGGCTTTTTTCATTGAACTGCGGTATCCTCTTCGGGCGTGCTTTCTTCGGAAGCTTCGGACGTATCCTCGGTTTCGGCATTTTCGTCCGTATTGCTGTAGACTATCGGCAGTGACTCGCCGTTTTCGTCATAGAAAACGATATTGTCAAGGTAAAGGTTGCCCTCGTTCTGAGCGCCCCAGCGCATTATCAGGAAGGAAGCCTCGTCCATATCCGCATCCCAGCATATACCTCCTGCGGCAAGCAGGAATTTGAAGGTAACGTGGACAGGTCCCGACATCTCGAAGTTATATTCTCCGCCGCTGAATTCAGCAAAATCGTACCATTTGTCACCTGTGGTATTTGCTCCGCCTCCGCCGCCTATCCAGCCGGGAGCCTTAACGTTTTCCTCAGCTTCGGTAGCGAGCTTGTCCGATGTTGCATCTGCGTAGAGGTCGAAGTCTATCGAGCGTACCTTTGCGACGTCCTCGGGGGAGAGGAGCTTTGCCGCATCTATCTGTATCTTCTGTACTGTTCCGTCTGCAAAGTTTGAACCGCTGTCTGTGAAGCGGAGCATCGGATTGCCCTCGAAATCGGCTATTTCCAGTGTACCCTGAGCGGAGTCCTTATCTGTAGTCTTTGCCTCGGCAAAGAAGAACTCGCCGTCATCGAAGGTAACTGTATTCGGATCGGAAGCCTCAGCAGGTACGGGAGGAATGAGCTCTTCCTCGGTTACTTCCTCTGTGGGAGCTTCTGTAGCTTCAGCGACTGTTTCTTCGGGAATAATGCTGCTTTCCGAAGATTTGCTGCCGTTTCCGCAGGCTGTGCAGAATGCAGCTATTGAAAGTGCAAGGGCACTTGTAATTATTTTTCTGTTATCCATAGATTATCTCCTTTAAAAGCAAGCCCCCACTGTTGTGGAGGCATTCTTTGTTCATCACACGGGCATAGCCCTATTTTCATTTTAGCACAAACAGAAATTGTTGTAAAGTCGCAGTTTGAACAATAAAGTTGATTGTTTTTCTATGTATTACACAAATTCTACTTATCTTTTTGCTGAACCGATTATGTCAACTACCTGTTTCATCATGTCGAAAGGCTTTATCTTCGCCTGAAGCTTAACCGAAACATAGGATTTTCCCGAGCCGTTGAATGTTATCCTGCCCTTATACTCGTCCACAAGTGCAGCTACCTGTTCGGTAGTGAGATACTCCGTGAAGAAGTACATAGAGCCGTTTTTCTGGGATATCTCCGTAATTCCGAGATGTGCCGCCTTGTTTCTCAGCAGTGATACCTCGATAAGTCCGAGGACTGATTTCGGCGGATCGCCGTAGCGGTCGATAAGTTCATCGATAAGGTCCATTTTGTCCTCGTCCGAAGTAACGAACATTATCTTGCGGTAAACGTCAAGGCGCTGATTGAGGCTTGAAATGTACTTTTCGGGGATGTGTGCGTCAATCTGTATATCCACAAGGCACTCGGGTATCTTCTCGGGCTGCTCGCCTTTTTCCTCAGCGATCGCTTCTGAGAGCAGCTTCAGGTACATATCGTATCCTACGGCTTCCATGTGACCGTGCTGACTTCCGCCCAGTATGCTTCCTGCACCTCGTATCTCCAGATCACGGAGAGCTATGCGGAATCCGCTTCCGAACTGTGTGAACTCGCGCATTGCATTGAGCCTTTTGGTAGCGACTTCGGTGAGGACCTTGTCCTTGCGGTAGGTGAAATAAGCGTAGCCTCTGCGGTTGGAACGTCCCACACGACCTCTGAGCTGATAGAGCTGAGAGAGTCCGAATCGGTCGGAATCCTCGATAATAAGGGTATTTACGTTGGGAACATCCACACCTGTTTCGATAATGGTAGTGCAGACCAGTATATCTATCTCGTGCTCCACAAGCTGTTCCCAGATATCGGACATCTCGTCCTCGTTCATCTGACCGTGTGCATAGGCGATACGTGCGTCGGGAAGGAACTCCTGGAGCCTGTTAACACATGCGGTTATGGTCTCGACACGGTTGTGGATGTAGTATACCTGACCTCCGCGGCGAAGCTCCCTGACTATCGCCTGTATAAGAGTACCTATATTGTACTCGATAACGTAGGTCTGCACAGGGTATCTGTCCTGGGGCGGTTCTTCAAGTACGGACATATCACGTATGCCGCTCATAGCCATATTCAGTGTACGGGGGATAGGAGTAGCCGAAAGCATCAGTACGTCAACTCCAGAGAAGGTCTCTTTGAACTTCTCCTTGTGAGCGACTCCGAAGCGCTGCTCCTCGTCGATTATGGCAAGTCCGAGGTCCTTGAATACAACGCTTTTCTGTATTATCTTGTGGGTGCCGATAAGGAGGTCGATACGTCCCTGTTTCAGCTTCTTGATTATCTCCGCCTGCTGTTTAGGAGTCCTGTAGCGTGACAGAAGCTCCACATTTACGGGGAAGTGCTCGAATCTGCGGAGTGCGGTCTGGTAGTGCTGGAAGGCGAGCACCGTAGTAGGTGCAAGGAGAGCGCACTGTTTGCCCGAAAGTATGCATTTCATTGCCGCACGAAGGGCAACTTCGGTCTTGCCGAAGCCAACATCTCCGCAGAGAAGTCTCTCCATAGGACGTGAGCTCTGCATATCCGCCTTTATCTCCGCAATGGACTGTAACTGGTCCTCGGTCTCGACGTAGGGGAAGCGCTCCTCGAAATCGTGCTGTATCTCGTCATCCTGATAGAATGCGAAGCCCTGACTTTTCTCTCGCTTTGCGTAGAGTGCGATGAGCTCGTGAGCCATGTCCTTGACTGCACGTTTTACGTTGCTTCTTGTACGCTGCCATTCGTTGGAGCTGAGTTTGTTCAGCTTAACTCCGCTGTCATCACGGGGACCGATGTACTTTGATACAAGGTCCAGCTGGGTTACGGGGATATAAAGCTTATCGGTACCAGCGTACTGTATGGTTATGTAGTCCTTGGTAACGCCGTCAAATTCCAGCTTGCGTATGCCTATGAAACGTCCTATACCGTGAGTTGAGTGTACGATAAGGTCGCCCTCGGTGATGTCCGCAAGTGAGCGTATCTCCTCGGCTTTATTTTTCTTCTTGCGGCGCTTTTTCCTTATGGAGTCCATTGCCCGTCCCTGAGTTATGAGGACGGTCTTGTTATCGGGGTACTCGAAGCCTCCGCTGAAGCTTCCCGACATAAGGCAGACACGTCCGGGGGCAGGTACTGTATCATCGGATGCAAGGTCACATGGGATGCCGTTGTCGATGAGGTCCTGCTGTACTATGGGAAGAGTCTTTTCGCTTCCTGCTGCAAGGATTATGCGGTATCCCCGTGACTTGTACTCGGTTGCGTCCTCTATGAGCTGTTTCAGCTCACCGCTCCAGGGAGCATTCTGCATCGCTTCAAAGCTTACCAGTCTGCGGAAGCTGACTCTGTCGCCGCTCTGCATGAAGCTGCTGAGGTAGAGGCAGTTCTTCTTCTCTGCAATAAGCTGTATCTGCGGAAGTTCGAGGATATAGCCGTCCAGTCCCTTGCAGAGCTGACCGTCCTCCATGAGTATGCGGACATCCTCGTTGCTGCGTGTTGTAACGCCGTTTGCCGAGTCGAGAATAGCCGAGTAGTCGCTGTAATACACGATACCGTCGATATAGTCGAAAACTGTTGAGGGTTCGCCGTACACAAGAGGATAGTATTTGACTCCGTGAGCCAGTATCTCTCCTGCACGGAGCCTTCTTACGTCCGCACCGAGATGCTCGCGGATAAGTTCCATACGCTTGCCCCTTGCCTTTTTGCAGAGTTCCTCTATCTTGTCTGCAAGCTCCTGACCGTCATACAGTATCTCACTTGCAGGTGAAATGTCTATGCTTTCAAGTTTTTCCTCGGAACGGCGCTGGGTATCGGTATCGAATTCGGATATAGAGTCCGCTTCGTCGCCCCATAGCTCTATACGTATCGGTTTATCCGCCTGAACAGGGAATATGTCCACGATAGAGCCGCGTATGGAGAACTGTGAAGCGCCCTCGACCTTCTCGCAGCGCTGATAGCCGCACTGTGCAAGACGCAGACTCAGTTCCTTTGTGTCTATCTCACCGCCTGCCTTTATGGTGATGCCTGCGGCTGTAAGAACTCCCACAGGTATAACAGGCTGCATTACCGCTTCGATGCTTGCACATATGACTCCGCAATCCTTCTTCGCTGCACGGGAGAGGGCGGATATACGCATATGCTCGTACTCGTGGTTAGCGCTGTCCACGGGAGTGAATACAAGCTCTTTTGAAGGGAAGAGCACTGCGGTCTCAGTCCCCGACATCATGTTGATATCATCGCAGAGACGTTTTGCTTCCGCTTCGCTGCCTGTTATGACAAGGTCCACTTTTCCGCTGTTGAGCGCATATATGAGCTGCGCCCTGTGTATATGCGAAAGGCCCGTCACTGAGACGGGTGAGATGTTTTTATCCAGCGCTTCGCTGAGGCTTTTGCAGCCTTGCAGCTCGGCGAAGAGTTCTTTGAATAATTTCATGATATCGCTCCGTTTTATCGGTTATGAATTGAATTTGTTCATAGCCTCGTCGGTCTTGCCCTGTACCATGAGTTCGATGCACCGGCAGGCATTTTCAGCAGCTTCTCTGAGCTTTGCCGAGTCCTCCTTGCCGAATTTGCCGAGAACCCACTTTGCAAGGTCGTAATCGGGGTGGGGCTTTTTGCCTACTCCCATTTTTATACGGGGGAAATCGTCCCTGCCTGTAAGCTCGATGATGCTTCGTATGCCGTTATGACCACCGTGACTTCCCTTGCGGCGTATTCTGAGCTTTCCGGGGTCCAGCGAGATGTCATCGTATATGACTATCAGGTTCTCTGCGTCTATCTTGTAGAACTCCATTGCCTGTACCACGGATTCGCCGCTGTTGTTCATGTATGTGGTAGGCTTCAGCAGAAGACAGCGCTTTCCGCCTATCACAGCCTCTGAGGTCTTGCCCTTGAACTTAAGGCGGTTTATCTCGGTGCTGTACTGCGAAGCAAGTGTATCGATAGTGAAAAAGCCTGCATTATGACGGGTGCCGTCGTACTCCATACCGGGGTTGCCGAGTCCGACTATTATATATTCTATTTTACCATTCGACTTGTTAGAATCAGAAGCTATCCTGTCGAAAACATCGAAAATACTCATTTTTATTTCTCCTTATTGACCTGATAACAGGTAGTAAATGTGCGCTCAACAACAAAAATCGGCTTTAAAGCATGGTTTAAAGCCAACGGATCGTCCGAAAGGTAAAATCGAGCACAAACTGATTATAGCACATACGGAGACGGATTTCAAGAAGATTTTTTGATTTAGCTGTTATTCAGCTTGTAGGGACTGCCTTTGGCGGTCCGCAGATAACCACATAATCATAATGAACCGATTGCAGGGATGGTCATTAATATTTTAGTTGTCAGAATGGGGCGATGTAGGCATCGCCCCCTACACAGCAACATGGAACACTATGTATAGTCAACAACAAAGGACTGCCAAAGGCAGCCCCTACAGGATATCAAAGTTACGGATAATTGTGCATTTATCCCATTTCAAATCCGTCCCCCGACATGGGACACAATATTCATTAATTCAATACATACGGACGGCCATTGGACGCCCATACACTGCTTTCTGATCACTGATTACTGAAAGAGACATCGAGTACGCCGTCCACTACACTAAGTTCTTAGCTCTGAGTTCTTATAACTGTTTTCTGCTTTCTGCGCTCTGACAACTGATTCGTGAATTTCGTGCGGCTTGACCTATTGAATTTTCTTGTAAGACCTGATATAATGTATATTGGTGTTTTATTGCCATTGTTTTTTCAGTGAAAGCGGCAGTATGTATGAAGAAATGAAAGGACTGTTTTGATTTGGATCTTAAAAATACTGTAATATCACTCTCTGAGATCAGCGGAGCCTCGGGCGACGAGAGCCGTGCCGCACTGCTTGCAAGAGATCTGCTCAGGGAGTATTGTCCCGATGCTGAGATAGTAAGCGGTAATGTTGTGGGTACTTTCGGAGAGCAGAGAGAGGGACTTCCCCTTCTTGTGCTTGATGCTCACATCGATCAGGTGGGGATGATTGTAACATACATCACGGACGAGGGATTTGTCAAGGTCGGCAATCTCGGCGGTCTGGACCGCAGGCTTCTCCCTGCACAGACTGTGACTATACACGGTAAAAAGGATATAAGCGGAGTTATCTGCTCTGTACCTCCACATCTCTCGGGCGGAAGCGGAGAGGTGCTTCAGATGGACGATATTTCCGTCGATACAGGCATGACTAAAGAGGAACTCGAAGGAATAGTGAGCTTCGGCGACAGCATAACCTTTGATGTTACATGCCGTCCCCTTGCAGGAAACCGCATTACAGGCGTCGCTATGGACGATCGCTGCGGTATCGCTTCTATCCTTGCGGCTCTGGATATGCTTAAGGACTGCAAAACAGCTTATAACGTGAAAGTCATTTTCTCCGCTCAGGAGGAACTCGGCGAGAGAGGTGCAAAGATAGGCGCTTACGCTCTGAATCCCGATATTGCTCTTGCAGTTGATGTAAGCTTCGCTTATGCCATAGGTGAGGACGAAAGGAAGTGCGGATACCTGGGAAAAGGTCCTATGATAGGCATTTCTCCGTCACTTTCCCGTGAGATATCGGATAAGCTAACAGATACCGCAAAAAACTGCGGCATTCCTTACCAGACAGAAGTCATGAACGGTCTCACCTCCACAAATGCGGACAGGTATTCCGTAAACAGGGGCGGCTGCAAGGCGTGTACCGTGTCCATTCCGCTCAGGAACATGCACTCTCCCGTTGAGGTCATAGACCTTGAGGACGTAAAACTTACCGCAGAACTGCTTGCGGCATTTATCAGGGAGGTGTAATTATGAAGGAACTGCTTAAGGAACTCTGCCTTATCGACGGCGTCTCAGGTGACGAGAACGCAGTGCGTGAGGCTATAACAGAGAAAATAAAGGACGTCTGCGAATACAGAGTTGATCCGCTTGGAAGCCTTATCTGTTTCAAAAAGGGCAGAAAGGCTCCCGAAAAGAAGCTGATGATATGCGCTCATATGGACGAGGTCGGCTTCATCATCACATCCATACGGGGCGACGGTACCCTTACATTCGGTGCAGTGGGAGGGATCGATCCCTCTGTTGTCATCGGCAGACAGGTAAGAGTCGGAAAGAAGCGCATCAGCGGAGTTGTTGGCTCAACTGCTGTGCATAACCTCTCAAAGGAGGAACGTGAAAAGGCTCCGAAAATGGACAGTCTTTACATAGATATCGGCGCATCGGACAAAAAAGAGGCGGAGAGTCTCGTTCAGCTTGGAGACTGCGCTTACTTCGATTCACGTTTCACCGAACTCGGCGAAAGACGTGTAAAGTCCAAGGCTATAGACGACCGTGCAGGCTGCGCCATGATGATACGTCTGCTTCACGAGGAGCTTGAATACGATACATGGTTCGTGTTCAACGTGCAGGAGGAGATAGGTCTCAGAGGTTCGACTGCTTCGGCATTCTCGGTAGCTCCCGATATGGCGATAGTGCTTGAAGCTACTACCGCTGCCGATATCGACGGCGCATGCGGTGCAAAGAGAGTCTGCTCACTGGGCGGAGGTCCTGTAGTGGGATTCATGGACAGGAGCACTGTTTACGATAAGGAGCTTTACCGCCTTGCCTTCGATACAGCTTCGGCTAACGGCATACCATGCCAGACCAAGACTATGATAGCAGGCGGAAATGACAGCGGAGCTATCCACATAAGCGGAAAAGGCGTCCGCACTATCGCAGTATCTGTGCCGTGCAGATACCTCCACTCGCCTTCCTGCGTTATAGAGACTGAAGATATGGAAAATTCCTACAGCCTTGTAAGGCTGCTTGCAAAGAGGATGCATGAGATATGATTAAACAGATCAGATCAGAGGACGAGCTTGACCGTCCGCTGCTGCTGGAGACGCTTCTCGGCAGAAAGATGCTGGCTTACATGAAAGCCTACGGTCCGAACTATGATTTCTGCCGTTTCTATAAGGTCACGGACGAATCAGGCGTCGGCTACATGTTCTTTATGAATGCCACAATGATCATTTGTACCGACGGTGAGCTTGAAGCTACCGATGAGCTGCGAATGTTCGTGAATATGAATATGCCATTCCGTGTTGAGGGCAACAGGAAGGTGCTGGACGGTCTTATCGGACTGGAACGCTATCAGGTGCTGAACAGGACGATATTCGAGCTTATACCCGATGAGAACAGCTATAAGTTCGCAGAGGAATATGTGAACTTCGATCCCTATCTTCCCGATGTGTACAAGATACTAAGTGAGGGATTCCCAAATATATCGGACTTCTCGCTGTGGTACACCGATACCTCACACAGATGCCGCCACGGTATAAGCCGTGTATTTACCTACAGGGACTCCACTACCGCTTCCGTGGTATTCGACATAGAGAACAGCGTACTCATCGGACAGGTAGCTACAAGGCTTTCGGCAAGAGGAAGCGGCTATGCCCGTGAATTCCTCAAATGGCTGGCACTCTGGCTGAACGGTCTCGGTAAAAGAGCCTACCTTCTGGCACTGGATGTACGTGTCAGCTTTTACCGTGAGATAGGCTTCCGTGAAGTGGAAAAGGAGATAGTCCTTGAACGTATCGACGTGGATAAGGACAGCGTAATGAAAGGAAAACTTGCAGATGAACACTAAGATAAACGAATTGTACGGATTTTCACCAAAGCTTGCAGAGCTTGCCGCAAAAGCGGAGGAAGCCTGCGGAGATTCATTCAGAAGGATAGAGGCTAACGCAGAATACTGCGGAGCCAAGGTCCTTAAGGCTTTTTCCGATAACAAGGTAAGCGAACCCTGCTTCTACGGCTCTACGGGCTACGGCTACGGAGACATAGGCAGAGAAACTATCGACAAGGTATTCGCTCAGGCTCTCGGTACCGAGGATGCTCTTGTGCGCTTCAACTTCGTATCGGGTACCCACGCTCTGTCCGTAGCGCTTTTCGGCGTTCTCAGAACAGGGGACAAAATGGTATCTGTCACAGGCAAGCCTTACGATACACTTGAAGAAGTTATCGGACTTGCAGGCGAAAAGGGCAACGGTTCACTTATGGACTACGGCGTTGAGTACGGTCAGGTGGACCTTAAAGAGGACGGAACTCCCGACCTTGAAGGCATTACAGAAGCGGTAAAAGGTGCAAAAGTGGCTTATATTCAGCGTTCGAGAGGATATTCTCTCCGTCCTGCCTTCACCGTTGAGGATATAGACAAAATGGTCAGAGCAATAAAGAAGGGCAACCCCGATGCTATCGTAATGGTGGATAACTGCTACGGCGAGTTCGTTGAGTACAGGGAGCCTTCCGAGGTCGGAGCTGATATCATCATCGGCTCTCTCATCAAGAACGCAGGCGGCGGTATCGCACGTACAGGCGGATATATCGCAGGAAGAGCGGACCTTGTGGAACTTTGCTCCTATCGTCTTACCTGCGTAGGCATGGGCAAGGAAGTTGGCTGTACTCTCGGAATGAACCGTGAGATGCTCCTGGGACTTTTCTTTGCTCCTGATGTAGTCGCTTCCGCAATAAAGACATCCGCATTCGCAAGCGAACTTTTCACGCTTCTCGGCTTCGAGTGCTCACCCCGCAAGGACGACAGCAGAGGAGATATAATAACTGCCGTAAAGCTCGGCGACGAGGAGCATCTTACCGCATTCTGCCGCGGTATACAGAAGGGCGCTCCCATTGATTCCTTCGTAACTCCCGAACCGTGGGATATGCCCGGTTATACGAGTCAGGTCGTAATGGCGGCAGGCGCTTTCACTATGGGCGCTTCCATCGAGCTTTCTGCGGACGCTCCTATCCGTGAGCCTTTCGCAGTATGGATGCAGGGCGGTATCACCTATACTTCGGGAAAACTCGGAGTTATGCTCGCAGCTCAGCAGATGATAGACGAAGGACTTATCACCCTTTGATGAATTGTTACAAAATAGTATAAAAACCCGCTGAATTGTTACAAAAAAAATACAAATTCCAAAGAATCCGTAATAAGACGCTTTTAACGGTTGACTTTTTCGGGATTTGCTGATAAAATAGATATGATACGATAGCGTAAGTGTCTATCGGAGCAGTAAGTTGTGCTGCTTATCAATTGTCAAGAAGGAGGATCTGCTTTGGGAGAACTTAGATTTTGCTATAAGTGTATGGAACAGTATGATTCGGATAAGCATGTCTGCCCAAATTGCGGATATGATGAAAAAACTCCTCATAATCCGATGTATATAGCCCCCGGTACTATTCTCCGCGACAGATACCTCGTCGGCGTTCTTCAGGAGTATAACGGCGAGGGTGCAACATATATCGGCCATGATCTCTCAACGGGTACAAAGGTGCTTCTCAGGGAGTATATGCCTATAAACCTCTGTACCAGAGTCAAGGGCAAGGCCACTATCAGTGTAAACTACAATAACCTTGCGAAATACAAGGCTTTCATGGCAGAGTATACCGAGCTGAACAAGTCACTTGCAAGGCTCAGGAACAACTCCAATATTGATCCCGTTCTCGATATGTTTGCAGAGAACAATACTACATATACCGTTTTCGAGTACATCGACGGCGTTAAAATGCTTGATTACCTCAAGGATAATGCAGGTGAGCTCACCTGGGAGCAGGCTTCGGCTATATTCCCTCCGCTGTTCACTACTATCGGCATCCTTCATAACGCAGGTATCATCCACCGCGCTATCAGTCCCGATACGGTGTATATCACCAATAAAGGCGAGCTTAAGCTCTTCGGCTTCTGCATCTCCGCTGTAAGAACTGCAAATGCAGGTCTCGAATACGAGCTCTTCAAGGGCTATGCGGCTCCCGAGCAGTATTCCGCAAGCAGCAGCAGCCGTCAGGGTTCATGGACGGACGTTTACGGCGTAAGTGCTCTGCTTTACCGTGCTGTAACAGGATGTATGCCTGTGGATTCGGTAAGCCGACTCAAGCATGACGACCTCTGCGAGCCTTGCAGACTCAATAACAGCGTTCCGCCGCACGTTTCAAAGGTCATCATGGACGGTATGAACCTTACGGGACGTGACAGAATACAGACTATCACAGAACTGGTAACACGCCTTTTCGAGCAGCCTGCACCTGTGAAGCCTGTGAATCAGAATCCCGCTCCTGCACCTGAGAATGTCCGCAATAACCGCGAACCTCAGATCAGCGAGCCGCCTCAGCAGAACGTTTACAACAACGGCGGTTACAATAATAACCCCTACGGCGGTAATAATTACGGCTATCAGCAGCCGCAGCAGAATATGTATGCAGAGCAGCAGTATGCTCCGCCTCCGCCGCCTCCCGCACCGGTTTACGAGCCGCGTGAGGAAGAATACCGCTATGAAGAAGTTAATATAGTTGACCGTATAAAGGTGCCAGTTATAATCGGACTCCTTCTTCTGGTCATTCTTGCGATAATAGGTACTGTTATAATCAATATGGTATCTCCGGGAAGCCTCAGCAACTCATCATCCAGCAGTTCTTCTGTTTCGGATAACATAGTTACAGGCGAAGCTGCGGATGCAACAGAGCTTACAACTCAGAAGCTTGATACCGAAATGCCTGATCTGGTCGGCAAGTTCTATGAGCTCATCGAGCAGAAGTATAAGGATTACTTCACTTTTGAAGCTATATATGACTATAACGACGAGTATGAAGCTGATATGATCTTTGAACAGGATATCGAGCCCGGTACTCAGATAGCACAGGGCAGTGTTGTAAAGATCAAGGTCAGCAAGGGCAATGAAGGCGCTATAATCCCTGATTTCAGCGGTCTAACTCTTTCACAGTACGAGAACCGCCTTAAAGAAGCAGGTATCTCAAACTACTCACTTATCGCTTCCACAACTTCATGGGGAAGTCCGAATACCGTAACTATGCTTCAGGTGGACGGCAATATCGTAAGCGCAGGAAGCTACTTCAGCAACAAGGAAGGTAAGAAACTCATCGTTTACTACATGCCTGCGGATGCTACAGCAGCTCCTCAGCAGGCAGCTAATAATAACGATACCACTTATGTTGCTCCTGCAACGGATGCTCCTACAGCAGCTCCTCAGCAGCAGCCGTCTCCGACGGAAGCACCGTATGTTGCGCCTACAGATCCTCCTGCACCTCAGCAGCAGGAACCGCAGCAGCCTGATCCTCAGCCGGAAGTTCCTGATACAGGAAACAGCGATCCTAACACTGGCGGAGATCCTAACAGCGAGACTCCCGAATACGGAATCTGGTAATAAGAGCGGTATATTTAGAAGTTTAATATGTATTGTCAGGGAACACCATTGAATGAGGTGTTCCCTGATTCTTTTCTGAGCCTTTACATTAAATTTTCAGCCTGACATGACACTCCTGTAAAACTACTGTTTTAGTGATACTGTGAGTGAGTGCCATGTCAGGCTTAAAATTTGGGGCAGAAAGTTTTAGGAAGGGAGTTTGAGGGAGAACCCTTTTTCAAAAGGGTTTCCCTCAATAAAACACATAAAACCCTATATGAATATCTCAGTGTTAATGTTGCCCTTTAAGTTTATCAGAGTGAAGCGTTTGCGGCGATGTTGTATATCTCTGTGATATCGGCTGCGGAAAGTGCTACGAATCCGCCTGTACGTCCGTCGCCTATGCCGAATTTCTCAACAAGTGCAGGGATGTCCTCCTTCTTTGCGCCAAGCTCCTCGAAGTTTATCGGCATACCGATGCTGTGAAGGAAGCTGCGGAAGCGTGAGATACCTTCAAGTGCAGTAGCTTCGGGATTCTCGAAGTCCATCTTGCAGCCCCATACTCTTACGGCTGCCTGTGCGAAGCGCATTACGTTGTGCTTGTATACGAACTCCATCCATGCAGGCATTATAACTGCAAGTCCTGCACCGTGAGCGCAGTCGTAGAGGGCGGAAAGCTCATGCTCGATGCCGTGGCTGTTCCAGTCCTGCTGTCTGCCGACGCCGACTATATTGGTGTGAGCTACTGTACCTGCCCACATTATGTTAGCTCTTGCCTGATAGTTTGAAGGATCGGCTATAACTCGGGGAGTTTCCTTTATCATAGTCATGAGGACTGCTTCGCAGAGACGGTCTGTTATCTCAACTTCCTCGGTGTTTGTGAAATAGCGCTCGAAAACGTGAGCCATTATATCAGTAGCTCCGCTTGCTGTCTGATAGGGTGGAAGGGTGCATGTAAGCTCGGGGTTCATTATAGAGAAGCGGGGACGGATAAGATCCGAACCTGCACCGCGCTTAAGTCCGCCTTCTTCCTTGGTGATGACCGAGTCGCCTGAACCTTCGCTGCCTGCGGCTGCAATAGTGAGGATAGTAGCAACTGGAAGTGCTGCCTCGGGACTCTTTCCTGTATAGAAATCCCAGAAATCGCCGTCATACGGAACTCCCATAGCTATTGCCTTTGATGAGTCGATTACCGAACCGCCGCCTACAGAGAGGATGAAGTCCACCTTTTCCTCACGGCAGAGATCGATTCCCTCGTATACGAGCGTGTCTCTCGGATTCGGCTTAACACCGCCGAGTTCAACGTACTCTATGCCGTTATCCGAAAGGGACTTTCTGACTCTGTCGATGAGTCCGCTCTTAATTGCCGAGCCTCCGCCGTAGTGGAGTAGCACCTTAGTACCGCCGTGCTTCTTTACGTATTTGCCTGCCTCGTTTTCCGTACCCTTGCCGAATACGAACTCGGTTGGGCTCCAGAACTGAAAATTATCCATTGTTTTTACCTCCTCAGAATTCTATCTTAGCGGAATTTTCCATTGCTTCCACTACCTTGTCGCACCATTTGTCAAATTCATCGTCATCCTGCTGACAGTCGGGGTGTGCGAGAATGTACTCAACTGTCTGACGGATTCCCTGATCTGCACGTACCGTTGCCGTAAAATCGGGGACTGCACGTTTTATCTTGGAGTTGTCGAATACTACCGTAGAAGCCTTATCGCCTATCAGTGTGCCTTCAAAATCGTATGGACCGACCTTGCAGAGCCATTCTGACGGTACGTGGCAGGCTTTGAGCTCAACTCCGAGAGTATCTGCGATTATCTGATATATCTGATTCCATGTAACGCTTTCGTCCGAGGTTATATGGAAAGCCTGTCCGATAGCGTGGATATTGCCGATAAGTCCCGCATAAGCCTTAGCGAAGTCTGTATTATGGGTAATGGTCCAGAGCGAAGTGCCGTCGCCGTGGATTATTACAGGCTTGCCCTGTATCATGCGCTTTATTACCTGCCAACTGCCCTTGTCGCCGTGAACGCCCAGCGGTACCGACCTCTCATCGTAGGTATGACTGGGGCGGACTATAGTTACAGGGAAACCATTCTCACGGTACATACGCATAAGGAACTCCTCACAAGCTATCTTGTCACGGGAGTATTTCCAGTGGGGATTGGAAAGGGGAGTGCTTTCGGTGATGCGGTAATCCGAAAGCGGCTTCTGATATGCAGAAGCGGAGCTTATGTAGATATACTGCTTTGTTTTGCCCTTGAACAGTCTGTAATCCCTCTCAACCTGTTCGGGGATGAAACCGATGAATTCTCCCACAGCGTCGAAGGACATATCTTTCAGCTTTTCGGTTATTTCAGCTTCATTGCTGATATCGCCCTTTATTACGTTTACGCCTTCGGGGAGAGAGCCGTTGCGGACTCCGCGGTTAATGAGCCAGAGATCGTGTCCCTGAGCTGACAGCAGACGGGTTATAGCCATACTTATAGTACCCGTACCGCCGATAAGTAAAATTTTCATGTGATCACCTCTCGGATAAAATGTTCTATTATTATAACATAAATCTTTAAATCATGCAAGGCGTTTTTTGTTATAACTGCAAATTTTAAAATGATTATTTTTGTAAATAATGTCATGTTTTAATTAATTAGCCATTCGGATCATCCCATATATAAAAATGAGTATTGAATAACGAATAATGAATAAATGATAATTGTGGTATCGCTTTACGACGATGAATTTGAATGTGGTTTACTAAATTCTTAGCTCTGAGTTCTTAGTTCTTATAACTGCTTTCTGATTTCTGTTAACTGATCAGTATTTTGTGCGGCTTCTGTGAAAAAAATTTTTTTCTTCTTTACAAACTGCGGAGAATCTGGTATAATTACTATGAATAAATATGTTTGAAATGAGGAATAACATTGGCTAACGATAAGATCAGAAATTTCTGTATAATAGCACATATAGATCACGGAAAGTCCACTCTTGCGGACCGTATCCTCGAAAAGACCGAGACCGTTGCCGTCAGAGACATGGAGGATCAGCTCCTTGACAATATGGACATCGAACGTGAGCGCGGTATCACTATCAAGGCCCGTGCAGTCCGCCTTAAGTATACCGCTAATGACGGCGAGGACTATATCTTCAACCTGATAGATACTCCCGGTCACGTAGACTTTAACTACGAGGTATCACGTTCTCTTGCCGCATGTGAAGGCGCTATACTCGTCGTTGACGCTTCACAGGGTATCGAAGCGCAGACACTTGCGAATACCTATCTCGCTATCGAGCACGATCTGGAGGTTGTCCCCGTTGTAAATAAGATAGACCTTCCTTCGGCTGATCCAGAGAGAGTCTGCAATGAGGTGGAGAACGTAATAGGCATACCTGCTATGGACGCTCCCCGTATCTCCGCTAAAATGGGTACTAACATCGAGGCAGTTCTTGAAAGGATAGTTACGGACATCCCCGCACCTAAGGGAGATCCCGAAAAGCCCCTTAAGGCGCTTATCTTCGACAGTTATTACGACTCCTACAAGGGCGTTATAATCTACGTAAGAGTCAAGGAAGGCAGAGTAAAGATCGGCGACAACATACGTCTTATGGCTACAGGTGCTGTATTCACCGTTGTTGAAGCAGGCTGCATGGACGCTACAACACTCAATAACACAGGTATGCTCGAAGCAGGAGAAGTTGGCTATATTGCGGCTTCTATCAAGAGCATCGGCGATACCCGTGTAGGTGATACCGTTACGAATGACGAGTTCCCCTGTGACGAACCGCTCCCCGGTTACCGCAAGGTCAATCCTATGGTGTTCTCGGGTATCTATCCTGCGGACGGTGCTAAGTACGGCGATCTGCGTGAAGCACTGGAAAAGCTCCAGCTAAACGACGCTTCCCTTTCGTTCGAGCCTGAGACCTCTATTGCACTCGGATTCGGCTTCAGATGCGGATTCCTCGGTCTCCTCCACATGGAGATAATACAGGAGCGTCTTGAACGTGAATACAATCTGGATCTCATAACCACTGCTCCTTCGGTTATCTACAAGGTAACTATGACCAACGGTGAGGTGCAGTATATCGATAACCCTACCAACTACCCCGATCCTGCGCTGATACAGGTAGCAGAGGAGCCGATGGTAAAGGCAAGCATCCTTTCCCCTTCGGACTATGTCGGCAATATCATGGAACTTTGTCAGGACAGACGAGGCGTTTTCAAGGATATGAAGTATCTGGACGATACCCGTGTCGAGCTCCATTATGAGCTTCCGCTGAACGAGATAGTATACGATTTCTTCGACGTTCTCAAGTCCAGAACAAAGGGATATGCTTCCTTTGATTACGAGATGCTGGGATATGTTCCCTCGAAGCTTGTCAAGCTGGATATACTCCTTAACGGCGATGTTGTGGATGCACTCTCATTCATCGTTCATACTGACAAGGCTTACGGCAGAGCACGTAAGATAGCTGAAAAGCTTAAGGAAAACATTCCGCGTCAGCTCTTTGAAGTACCGATACAGGCGGCTATCGGCGGAAAGATAATCGCAAGAGAGACCGTCAAGGCTATGCGTAAGGACGTTCTTGCAAAGTGCTACGGCGGTGATATCACTCGTAAGAAGAAGCTCCTCGAAAAGCAGAAGGAAGGAAAGAAGCGTATGCGCCAGCTTGGTACGGTAGAAGTGCCGCAGGAGGCATTCATGAGCGTTCTAAAGCTGGATTCATGATTACGGAGGTGACGTGATAATGCTGAACTATATCGCACTGGGTGCTTCGGCAGTTATACTGCTGCTGAGTCTTATAGCTGTGCTTACCGAGTTCATATCCTATAATACAAATGTAGGAAGAGTGCTCAGGAAGCTGAGGATAACCCTCAGGGATATAAGCTTTTCGGCACTTGTTGTTACGGCTGTTGTACTGCTCATACTCTCGGCGGTAACAGGCGACCACAACAGGAAAATGATGTGGGCGGATGTGGGCATCCTTGCTGCAAGCTGGCTGATACTCCACATAAGACGCTTCATCGGTGTGAACAGAAGCAGACATCACGCACATAAGAAAAAAACGCTCCCCACTGTCGGAAGGAGCAGTATTTCGGATAAATTAGCTCCCCTTGCTGCCGAAGCAGGACTTGCAAAGGAGCTTCCCGAAGCAGCAGCCGCTGCCGAGGCAAAAGGAAAGGATATTGCGTAAATGAGTATATATGTTTGTCCGCACTGCGGAAAGAAGTCCTTCAATCCCGTAACGAAGGCAATGGCAGGTCAGCTCAACTCCCACGGCAAACCCTGTAAGGAGTGCGGAAGACTCTGCGTGAACGGTAAGGCGGCAACTGCATTCAATGCGGTATTTGCCCTTATCTGCTTTGTGCTGGTAGTGCTGACCTACCTGAAAGCACCTGATATAGACTGGCTCTACCCCATAGAGAAGAGAGTCGTGCTGGGACTGATACTTGCTATATTCATCGTCCCGAGGATAGCAAACGCCTTCTTCTTCAAAATGGAACCTGCTATCAGGATAGAACTTAAACGATGAGTGATCTCGGTATCTATATACACGTTCCCTTCTGCGGGAAAAAGTGCGGCTACTGCGATTTTTACTCCGCCTGTTACTCGAAACAGCAGGCGGAGCTTTATGTAAGTGCGGTAATACGCAATATACGTCATTACGGTGACGGTGAACGGAAGGTGGATACGGTCTATTTCGGCGGAGGTACTCCCTCATTGCTTTCACCTCATCAGCTCGGAGAGATACTCGGATGTATCGGGGAGTCCTTTGATGTTGACAAGGATGCGGAAGTTACTATTGAAGCCAATCCCAACACTCTCACTCCCGAGAGACTTGCAGGATACAGGAATATCGGCATAAACCGGCTTTCTATCGGAGTTCAGTCCATGAACGACAGGGAACTGAAAATGCTGGGCAGGACTCACACTGCGGAACGTGCCGAAAAAGCCGTCAGGGACGCACACGGAGCAGGATTCGGAAATATATCCTGCGACTTTATGACAGCGCTCCCACATCAGGATGTGAAGAGTCTCGATGCTACCATAGAACGCTTGACAGAGTTGCCGATACAGCATATCTCCGCCTATATCCTTAAGGTGGAGGAGGGAACTCCCTTTGACTGCGACGATATACGTTCAGTCCTTCCCGACGAGGAAAAAACTGCCGAACTCTATCTTCATATGGTGGAAACGCTTGAAAAGCACGGCTTCATGCAGTACGAGGTCTCAAACTTCGCAAGGGAAGGCTTTGAGAGCAGACATAACTGCCGTTATTGGAGGTGTCGGGACTATCTGGGGATAGGTCCCTCGGCTCATTCCTGCTATATGGGAAAGCGGTTCGCTGTTCCCCGTGACCTTGAAGGCTTCATCGGTTCTGAGGTCCAGCAGACAGAGATAACGGACGAGTCGCCCTGCGGATTCGAGGAATACGCAATGCTTAGACTCAGACTGCGTGAGGGACTCCTTCTCAGCAGGGTTCCCGAACACAGAGCGGATATCGAAAAAAAACTCCCTGCACTTATAAGCGCAGGGTATGCGGAATACAACGGAGAATGTGTACATCTTACGGCGAAAGGCTTTCTCATGTCCAATTCGGTCATAGAATACCTCATTTTCTGAATCATTCAAGAAGCTCCTTTTTCATCTGAACAAGGAGCTTTTTTTCACGCCTTGATACCTGTACCTGCGTCATGCCCAGTGCGGCGGCTGTACGTGACTGGGTAAGACTTCTGAAGTAGCGCAGTTCCAGCAGGGCACGGTCCGTGCGGTCGAGACGTCCCATTATCTGCCGAAGGGCAAGTATATCGGTTATTTCTTCGTCGGGAGCGCTTACGGGTACATCAAGCTGTCCATCATCCTCGGATGAGGTGAGAGACAGTACAGGCTGACTTACGCATAATGCCTGTGCTACGTCGGATTCGCTCTCTCCCGAAAGCTCCGCAAGCTCACTTACCGCAGGCTCACGTCCCTCTGATAGTATCAGCTCATCCCTTAGCTTTTGCAGGCGCAGAGAAAGCTCCTTAAGACTGCGGCTGACGTGTACTGTCCCACCGTCACGGAAAAGCCGCTTTATCTCACCGAGTATGACGGGTACCGCATAGGTGGAGAACTTCACGCCCCGTTCCGCATCAAATGCCTTTACCGCCTTGACCAGTCCCAGACAGCCTGCGGAGTACAGCTCATCGTACTCTATGCCACGACCTCTGAAACGATTGGCGCAGAGGTGTACCAGTCCGAGATTTTCTTCAGCAAGCGGAGCCTTGACTTCACCTGCCATGTACCTTTAACCTCTTGCGCATGGTCACTGTAGTACCTTTCCCCGTTACGCTCCTGACAGTGAGCTTGTCCATAAAGGACTCCATAACGGAAAAGCCGAGTCCCGAACGTTCTTCCTCGGGAGCGGTAGTGTAAAGCGGTTCCATTGCCTTTTTTACGTCGGGGATGCCGCAGCCGCAGTCCTTTATGCGTATGTATATCTCACGTCCTGCAAGGAGCTTCACGGAGATGTCCACTTTCCCGAAGCTTCCCCTGTAGCCGTGTACTATCGCATTTGTCACCGCTTCGGATACTGCTGTACGTATATCGGAAAGCTCCTCCACTGTGGGATCAGCCTGCACCAGAAATGATGATACTACCGCCCTTGCAGTGCTTTCGTTGACCGAGTGGGACGGAAGACTGAATTTTATTTCGTTAAGTATTTCCATTTTTACCTCCTTAAGTTATCCTTACCAGACGTTCGATGCCTGAAAGCCGCAGAACACGCCGTATATACGGCTGCGGCGAGCGTATTTCGATGCGTCCTCCGCATTCCTTCATCAGCTTGCAGCGTCCCATGATAAGACCTATGCCCGAGCTGTCCATGAAGGTGATGCCGCTCAGGTCTATAGCGAGTATATCGGGCTGCATTGCGATGATGAACCTGTCCAGGTCGGTGCGGAGCGCTCTTGCGGTGTGGTGGTCTATTTCTCCGCTGATGTGAGCTATAGCGGCTCCGTTTTCCGAGGTTATGTCAAGTGCCATATAGTCGCCTCCTTTTTGAACTATGAAAGTATTATACCACTTCGGACTGGCGGAAAATGTCGTTTCGTGCAAGGGAGCGACAATTGATTTTGAGGTTAGCGTATTAGTAGATACTAACAAAAATGTTTGACAATATTATGTCAGAGTGGTATAATATGATTGCGGATCATAGGATTTATCCTGTGTTCGGCATTAATTAATCTGTTTGTTTTCGGGCAGCGGAGTGCAAACTTCGTTATCGGAAGGCGGCTGTTTTTATGCGTATATGGAACAACTGTACCTGTCTGCCCTTTTGGCGGACTTTTTTTGTTTTTCAGGGAGGCTGATATGGAAGATAAACGTATAGCGGTAACTGCTATCGTCATTGACGAGCAGGAAGCAGTACCCGAAGTGAACAATGTGCTTCATGAGTATAATGACATTATCATCGGACGTATGGGCATACCATACAAGGAGCGCGGTATATCGCTCATATCGGTCGCTCTTGATGCTTCACCCGACGAGATAAGCAGTCTTACAGGCAGACTCGGACAGATATCGGGAGTCTTGGTCAAGGCGGCTATCTCCAAGAAGTGATAACGGAAATAAAGGTGAGCTTATGGCATCGAAAAAAGAGTATCTGGATTTCATTCTGGAACAGCTGTCAGGTCTTGATGATGTGTCTTACCGTGCTATGATGGGCGAATATATCATTTACTACAGAGGTAAGATAATCGGCGGTATCTACGATGACAGGTTCCTTGTCAAACCCACAAGGTCGGCTCGGGAGCTTATGCCCGAAGCTTCAATAGAACTTCCTTACGAAGGCGCAAAGGAAATGCTCCTTGTGGATGATGTGGACGATAAGGAGTTTTTATGCGGACTATTTCAGGCTATGGCGGATGAACTGCCCGAGCCTAAGAAAAAGAAGTGATATGCGGCGATTCCGTATCGCTGCATTTAACTCAAAATATTGATCGGAGGTCAAATATATGTACGACGTTAAATCTTTAAAAGCAGAGGAATTCATAAACGACGAGGAAATAAAGGCAACTCTCGCCTATGCAGAGGAGCATAAGCACGACCGTGAGCTTATCGAGTCGCTCCTTGAAAAGGCGCGTCCCAAGAAGACTGGCAGAGGAGTTGAATATTCAGGACTTACACACCGTGAAGCAAGCGTTCTTCTTGCCTGTGATCTTCCCGAGATGACCGAGAAGATATACTCCCTTGCACGTGAGATCAAGGAGGCTTTCTACGGCGACCGTATCGTTATGTTCGCACCGCTCTATCTCTCCAACTACTGCGTGAACCAGTGTGTATACTGTCCCTATCACATGCAGAACAAGGAAATACCGCGTAAAAAGCTGACTCAGGAGGAGGTCCGTCAGGAAGTTATCGCACTTCAGGATATGGGACACAAGCGTCTTGCTATCGAAGCAGGTGAGGATCCTGTAAACAATCCTATCGAGTACATCCTCGAATGTATCGACACTATCTACTCCATAAAGCACAAGAACGGCGCTATAAGACGTGTAAACGTCAACATTGCCGCTACTACCGTTGAGAACTACAGGAAGCTCAAAGACGCAGGTATCGGTACTTACATCCTGTTCCAGGAGACCTACCACAAGGAGAGCTACGAGAAGCTTCATCCCGCAGGACCTAAGCACAACTACGCTTACCACACCGAGGCTATGGACAGAGCTATGGACGGCGGTATCGACGATGTGGGACTCGGTGTTCTCTTCGGACTTGATATGTATAAGTACGAGTTCGCAGGACTTCTTATGCATGCCGAGCACCTTGAAGCAGTACACGGCGTAGGCCCGCACACTATCAGCGTTCCCCGTGTAAAGCGCGCAAGCGACATAGATCCCACTGTTTTCGACAACGGCATTGACGACGATACATTCGCAAAGATAATCGCATGTATACGTATCGCAGTACCATACACAGGCATGATAATCTCTACCCGTGAGAACGAGACATGCCGTGATAAGGTGCTTGGACTCGGTATATCCCAGATCTCAGGCGGTTCACGTACATCTGTCGGCGGTTATGCAGGATATTCGGCTGACGAAAGACCTCATGACACAGAGCAGTTCGATGTTTCCGACCAGCGTTCACTGGATGAGGTAGTAAACTGGCTCATGAAGGGCGGTTATATCCCTTCGTTCTGTACTGCCTGCTACCGTGAGGGACGTACAGGCGACCGTTTCATGGCGCTCTGCAAAGTCGGACAGATACAGAATTGCTGTCACCCGAACGCTCTTATGACCTTACAGGAGTACCTTGTGGACTACGCTTCACCTAAAACAAGAGAAGTCGGCGAGGCTCTTATTGCCCGTGAGATAAAGAATGTACCAGATGAGAAGCGCCGTGCAAGAGCTATCGAGTACCTCGACGAGATAAAGAACGGCGGAAAGAGAGATTTCCGTTTCTGATCAGGGCTGAAGCATATAGTTTTATATGAATTCAGTTGGTATAATAATGGTTATGTAGATATTAGAAGGGAACGCTCTCTCTTGCAGAGCGTTCCCTCTTCAAAAACAGTCCACTGGACTGTTTTTGAATTCACCCATTGCAGAGCGCCTTAGGAGCGTGGGGCTTTGCCCCCACACCCCACCAAAGGCGCTGCCTTTGGAATCCGGCAGGGAGCGAGCGGCTCCCTGCACCCCGCTTATTTCCACCTTGATTAGCTTCATATCGCATGTTCTCAGTCTGACCGACAGTAATAAAACAAAAGTAACGACTGTATCTGTGCGTTTCTGATGCTCCTGATTTGACAAATCCGTTTCGTTGTGATACAATATTGACCGTAAGTGCATAAATCTATATGTCACAGGAGGATAAATATGTTTTACGAATTAATGGCAGCTTTCGCTGCTTCGCCTGTTACAGGTGACCAGTTCCCTGTAAAGCTTCTGCTCATAATTGCAGCAGCTGCGGTAATTATAGGTATTATAACCGCTGTTATAGGCAAGAAAAAGAATAAGGACGAATAATTGTCGGCAAGTCCCTCTGCATATACTATAAATATATAGTATGTCAGGGGGATTTGTTTATGATATACAGCTTTGAGGAACTTTGCAGGAAAGAGGTTATAGACATAAGAAACGGCGAAAGACTCGGATATATAGACGATCTGCGGCTCGATGCGGATTCGGCGGAGGTGACTGCGCTGCTGATTTACGGGCGCCGCTGGTTCTTCGGACGTGAAGAGGGGATAGAGATACCCTGCAGCGGTATAAGAGTCATAGGGAGCGACGTAATACTTGCGGACAGATACCTTCCGTTAAAATCACTAAAAAACGATGATAAATGTTCCTGAAATTCTGCGGCGGCTGAACTGCCTGAAATCTTGCATATTCTGTCGGTTCGTGTTATAATTATAAGGCAATTCGCACGCTTGTACTTTTACGGATTGGTGCGCCCTTCGGCGTTGTCCGTGAGCTAAGTCGGGCGGAGGATTAATATTAACCAATTTTAAGGAGGACTACACAATGTCAGTAGTTTCAATGAAGCAGCTTCTTGAGGCAGGCGTTCACTTCGGCCACCAGACAAGACGCTGGAACCCAAAAATGGCACCGTACATCTTCACAGAGAGAAACGGTATCTACATCATCGACCTTCAGAAGACAGTCAAGAAGCTTGAAGAGGCTTACAACTTCGTTCGTGAGATCTCTGCAAACGGCGGCGAGGTACTTTTCGTTGGTACTAAGAAGCAGGCCGGAGATTCCGTTAAGGAAGAGGCTACACGCGCTGGCGCTCACTACGTAAACGCAAGATGGCTCGGCGGTATGCTCACAAACTTCAAGACTATCCAGACAAGAATAAAGAGACTTGAGCAGCTCCACACAATGGAAGAGGACGGCACATTCGCTCTTCTCCCTAAGAAGGAAGTTGTTAAGCTCAACCTCGAGATCGAAAAGCTCGAGAAGTTCCTCGGCGGCATCAAGACAATGAAGAAGCTCCCTGCAGCTCTCTTTATCGTTGACCCACGCAAGGAAAAGATCGCTGTTGCTGAGGCTAAGAAGCTCAACATCCCGATCGTTGCTATCGTTGATACAAACTGCGATCCTGACGAAGTTGATTACGTTATCCCTGGTAACGATGACGCTATCCGTGCAGTTAAGCTCATCGCAGGTACAGTTGCAAACGCTATTCTCGAGGGCAGACAGGGTGATGACACTGCTGTTGAGGCTCAGGCAGAAGAGGCTCCTGCTGAGGAGGCTGCTGCTGAGGAAGCAAGCGACGCTGAATAATCATAGTGATCTGGGGCTGCTGCCGTTCTGCGGCAGCCCTGTATAATATACGGCTATACTATTATATATAACAGGAGGTAATAACAATGGGTAAGGTATCCGTTGCAGAGATCAAGGAACTGATGAAGTCCACAGGCGTTGGTATGATGGACTGTAAAAAGGCTCTCGAAGAAAACGATGGCGATATGGACAAGGCTATCGAGTTCCTCAGAGAAAAAGGACTTGCTACACAGGCTAAGAAGAGCGGAAGAGCTGCTGCAGAGGGCGTAGTTGCTGCTGTAGTTGAAGGCGACAAGGGCGTTCTTCTTGAAGTTAATACAGAGACAGACTTTGCTGCTAACACAGACGATATCAGAAACTTCGTTGCTAACGTTGCAAAGACTATCATAGACAAGGCTCCTGCTGACGTTGAGGCTCTCAAGAACGAGCCTATCGCAAACGGCACAGGTACAGTTGGTGAGGCTCTTACAGAGCTCGCAGGAATGAAGATCCGTGAGAACATCGTTATCCGTCGTTTCGTAAGACTCGAGGGTGCTCTCGCTTCTTACATCCACAACGGCGGCAGCATCGGCGTTCTCGTTAAGATGGACACTGATCTTCCTGCTGACAAGGTTGCTGCTATCGGTAAGGACGTTGCAATGCAGTCCGCAGCTCTCAATGCTCCATATCTCTGCCGCGAGCAGGTTCCTGCTGAGGTTATCGAGAAGGAGAAGGAGATCATGATGGCTCAGATGGCTGAGGATCCTAAGATGGCTTCAAAGCCTGAGCAGGTTAGAGCTAAGATCGTTGAAGGCAAGGTTGGCAAGTACTATTCAGAGAACTGCCTCCTCGAGCAGGCTTTCGTTAAGGACGATAAGCTCTCAGTTCAGGGCTATGTTGACGCTGAGGCTAAGAAGCTCGGCGGTTCAATAAAGATCGTTGACGTTATCCGCTATGAGCGCGGCGAAGGTATCGAAAAGAAGGAAGATAATCTGGCTGACGAAATAGCAAAGATGATCAAGTAATCAATCGCGGCTGCAGAATTTCCTGCAGCCGTTTTTCTTTTTTCGGAGGTTTTGTATGAAAGGCAGTTCGGGAAGAGCAGTTTTCCGTATGTTCCTTGTTTTGCTGATAGGTGCGGTGTGCATCTTTTTCGGCGCAAGCGATGCGTATATATGGTTCAGCGGAAAAAAGATAGATCTCAATGACTCGAAGCGTATGCAGTATAATGCTCCTTCCGGTATAGTGGGAGAAGTTTTCGCTGTACAGTCGGTCATGAAGTCTGAGGAGACCTTCCGCGAGTATGGCGTTATACCTGTTAAGCGCAAGGTCAACTATTATCTTGTTACAAACCTGATGCGCGAGGATTGGGCAAAGGCTATATCCTCGGCTGAGTACGGACTTTTTGACGGCGGCTTCTATACGCTCGTCCGTGTCAGCGATAAGGAACGCATTGAAGCCTTTGATAAGGCATCCGAAAAAACGGAAAGATACATTTCAAAGCTCGTCAGCGGCAGTTACAGTTCAGCTGTTCCTTCGGTTTCGATAAAAATAGACGGAAAACTGATGGCACAGCGTACCGACAGCGAGTATATAAAAGCACGTGATACATGGCTGGAAAATGCAGGCGTGAGCAGTGATCTTATGACGGAATACATTATTTCCGATGAAACTTCCGATAAGAAGGATGCTGTGCTTGCTCTTGGCGGCGCTGCACTTGTGCTTATAAGCCTGATCGGTATGATCGTTCAGGCGGTCAAAAATATTTCAGAGAGAAAAAAAGAAAAACAAAAACATGTCCTGTACTGATTTTTCGGAGGGTATTTTATGAAATTAAACGGCTTTTTCAAGCTTCACCTGATACTTACGATAGGCTGCTTCCTTTTAGCTTGTGTAGCTTTTACGGATGTAAGGATGTATTTCAGCGGCAAGACCATAGATTTTAATACTGCTGAAGTTGCCGACCTTACTGACAAGGCACTTATAGAGGGCGACATTGATTTCGTTTACGGACCTTTTGCAACTCTTGAAACGTCCGAGAAGAGATTCGGAGTTACTACCTCAACGAGCGAGACTCCCTATTACATCGTTACCTATACCGGCGGAAAGGCTTACGCTGTTTTCTCCACTACAGATGAGGAAATGATATCAAAGCTCAACGCTCTTGCCGACGAGTGGTATGAGTATCTGACAAATGACGATATCGAGAAGGGCGATTTCCCCGAGGGTGATATCCCTTTCAAGGGCAAGCTCTGGGATCAGCCTTCACATAAGGACTATAAGCCCATATACGATGATACTATCGAGGATCTTGTATATGTGGGTGCTGATGAGACTGAATTTGCACCTCTTATGATAGTGGAGGGCGAGATAGGCAAGGAACAGCTTGCGGTGTTCTTTATTTCGGCTGCAATAGCTCTTATCGGTATCATCCTGTTTGTTATCAGATTTGTAAAATGGCTGAAAAACAGGAAAATATCGGAGTATTGATTCACTTTTAAACAATTTTGCGTCTGTATTTTTGTGCGAAACTTACAAAAGTACAGGCGCATAATTTATATATATGACCCTTGCAGTAATTTGTCGGATGTGGTATAATATGATTAAATGGATAAATGTGACCCGCAATTTTTTGTGAAGCATTTACCGTTTAAATCACTGAAATTACGAGGTATTCGCTAATGAATAACAGGATCAGCAAACTTGCAGAGTCCATAGGACAGGTCATCGTCGGTAAGGACGACACTATCCTCAGACTTATAGCCGCTCTTCTCTGTGAAGGTCATGTACTGCTTGAGGACGTTCCGGGTGTGGGAAAAACTCAGCTCATTACCGCTCTTTCACGTTCCATAGGCGGTAAATTCAACCGTATACAGCTTACACCTGATGTAATGCCTTCCGATATAGTCGGTTTCACTATGCTCGATTCAAAATCAGGAGATTTCATATACCGCGAAGGTGCTGTAATATGCAATTTCCTCCTTGCGGACGAGATAAACCGTGCTTCGCCGAAGGTACAGTCGGCGCTCCTTGAAGCTATGGAAGAACGTCAGATATCTCTCGACGGTACTACTCATCAGCTCCCTAAGCCCTTCCTTGTTATGGCTACGCAGAATCCTGTTGAAACCTACGGTACTTTCCACCTTCCCGAGGCTCAGATGGACCGTTTCTTCATGAAGCTGTCAATGGGCTATCCTTCAGTGGAGGAAGAAATAAAGATACTCGAGCGCACTGAGCTCCACAATCCCATAAGAAATATACAGGAGCCCGTTATGCATGTTGATGACGTTGTCGCAATGCAGGAGGAAGTACGCAGGGTAAGAGTATCGGATGAGGTAAAGCAGTATGTGGTAAATATAGTGGATTCCACACGAGGAGACAGAAATACTACTCTCGGTATCAGCCCCCGCGGAAGCATCGCACTGTATAAGGCTGCAAAGGCTTTTGCTTATATCAATGAGAGAGAATATGTAACTCCCGATGATGTAAAGAATACTGCTGTATCAGTGCTTTCTCACCGTATTATCCTCTCGCCCCAGGGCAAGAGTCAGTTCGGTACACCTGAGGAGTATGTAAAGCATGTGCTTGCATCATGCGCTGTTCCCTCAGTGGTAGGATGATATGAAAAGTATTTTTGCTGTGCTCGTGGTAGCCTTCCTTATGGTGATATTCACTCTCTTTGTGGACGGCGAAATGGGCGTTATACTTATAGCTTTTCTGGTCTTCGCACCGCTTATATCGCTGATATTCATGCTTTATTCGCGGAAAAAGGTCAAGGTCAGCATCGACTGCGACGGATATGTGAAGAAGGGAAGCAAGCTCAGCGTTACTGTCAGAGTTGAAAAAAACGGAAGACTTCCGCTGAGCATCATTGAGATACATACAAAGGCTTCTGAGGTATTCTCTCAGGAGAATATGATATATCGCCTTTCTTCTGGTTCCAAGGAAGCGGAAGAATTCACCTATGAAGTGGACGCTCTTACAGGCGGAAACGGTGAGATAAGCATAACAGACGCTTTCGTCAGCGGATTTCTCGGCTTTATGCGCCTGAGGATAGCTGCTCCTCTTCCCGAACCTGTAAGCGTAGGAGTTATCCCCGAGATACCCGAGCTTAAGTCATCATCTCAGCTTTTCAGAAATATAGCTGATGTTGTCGTTACAAGCGACGAAGAAGAGGAAAACGATACTTCCATGATGTTCTCGGCTAACACAGCACCCGGATACGAGCACCGCGAGTATGTTCAGGGTGATCCGCTGAAGCGCGTAAACTGGAAGCTCTCTACAAAAAAACAGAAGCTTATGGTAAGGCTCGACGAGGCTGTTGCCTCTGTTCAGCCTATGATAATACTCGATATCTACCGCAGCAGCAAGACTCCTGCGGCAGAAGCTGTGGCAAATGAGGAGAAACTCATACAGTCCGTATTCGGACTTCTTCAGCTTATGATAGAACAGGGAATAGCCTGCGGCTTCGCCTATGTCGGACAGAATTCCGAGACAGTCGTGGAAAGTGCCGACAGTATCGATTCGCCTTCGCAGTTCCTGCTTAAGGTCCTTGCTCAGAAGGTCGTGACCGACAGGCACATCGAGCTTGATAAGGTAGGCGACAGCGCCTGTGCATGTATAATTGCATCTACGGATTTCGGAAACGGTCTTTTCGATACAAATATGACCGAGGATCCCGACAGGATAAGTCTTCTCGGCGTATCAGCCGAATCCGAGAATCCTACTAATCTGCCGTTGTGGTTCCTCGACGGGGATAATAACTTTAAAATGGTATAAGATATGACGATTACTAAAAATAAAATCTCATGGAAAGATGTCATTGAGAAAACGGTGTTTGATCCTGTTCTGCTCTATACTGTGGCAGTTGTGATGTCTATCATGTATCACTATCGTGATAACAGCGAGGAGATAACCAGCATCCGTGACAAGATAGAGATCGGATACGGGATCCTGACATTCATCATCGGCTGGGTAGTGTTCAGATTGTTTGACTTTGTCAAGAAACACAAGCTCATAGGCGGACTTCTGCTTATTATCACCTATATCCTCTTTGGTACGGTTGCTGATAAGGCTATGTCAAAGGGACGTGACGGCTATCCTATCTCATGGGGACTGTGGTTCATGTCTCCGCAGGACTCGGTGGACTATAACAAATGGTATACCGTTGCGATGTTCATACTATTCTGTATCTTCATGCTTTCGGTAATATACTATTTCAACCGCGTCCGATACAGGATACTGATGAATTTCCTTATATTCCTTATCCCCTTTGCTATATACGGTAAGGAATATGTTAAAATGCCGATAGGGTATATAATGATTCTTTCAGTGGGATATATACTCCTTATGATATATTCGAGACAGATATGTTCGACAGACAAAAAGATCACTGTCGATCATAAAGAGGTCTGGAAATCGGTCACGGTCTATGCCGTACTTTTCGCGCTTTTCGCTACTCTTACTCCTAAGCCGAAGATAGAAGCGGACAGAACCGCACTCGAAACACTCGTAAGTGCGGATGCATTTACCGACCGACTAAATGCCATGCTGAATGCGTTCCGTGATACCGCAGGCGGTAATCAGTTCAGGAACAACAGCAGCAACCTTCCCGTATATTATGTCAGGTCGAAGGATCCCATGCACCTTAAGACCACTACTTTTTCTAAATATGACTATGAAAATGACAGCTGGCGGGCTTCCATGCTTGATAAATCGATATATGCGAAGAATCAGGAGTTCCCCATAAATATATACGGAAACGGTCATATGACCGAGGCACTGCTTCTTGCTGCAAAGCTTGACAGCGGATTTGCTCAGAAATATGGTCTTGAAGATCTTGATTATTCGGAGCTCACCCTCACAAAAGAGCGTGAAGCTAAGATATATACGGTAATGAGAGGCGGAAAGATCGCTCCTATGCCGCAGTCTGTACAGAGTTATACCGATTCCAGTACAGACGAGAAAATGACTTGTCTTGATTCAGGACTTGTTTATATGGAGTTTGAATTCTACAAGGACAACGAGACGTATACATTCAACTATACCCCCGATGTGTTCTTCACTTATGACTACAATGAACAGGCTGCTGCACGTTTTTCGGAGGATGACTATGCAGATATCGTAAGCGATGCCGAAGCTTTCTATGAGAGCGATGCGTTCCTCAGATACCGTGAAACTCAGAGCAACGAGGCAAAGGAGTACCTTGACCGACTTGCAAAGGAAGTTGCATTTTCTGATAAGAATTATGAAAAATATCAGGATGAACTTCTCGATTACGGTGACAGCAAGAGAATTTACGAGCTTGCACAGTCCATAACTCAGGGACTTGAAACGGATTACGAAAAGGCAAAGGCACTGGAGTATTATTTCTACGAGAATAACTACGTCTATGACCTTGAATACCGCAAAAAAATGGGAGAAAATGTAGAAAACTTCATTTTCGATTCAAAAACAGGCGTTTGCTATGAGTACGCCACTGCCATGACTCTCCTTGCCCGTGCGGCAGGAATCCCTGCAAGATACTGCGAGGGTTACTCAGTACAGGAGGCGTTTGAAGGGGACGAATCATGGAACGTGGATTATACCGTATGGCTCAAGGATGCACACGGATTCCCCGAGTTGTATATACGCGGCTTCGGCTGGATGGACTTTGAACCTACTATGACCGATCAGCTGGAAGTTGTAGAGAGAGAATCCACTACAAGTCTGCTTTCAAAGGCAGGTATCATACTTCTTATAGCTGCGGTCATCGCACTTCTTTTCATACTTGTCTCACCTGCACTTATTCACAAGCTTTTCCTGATGATTTGCAGGAAGCGTTCGCCTAATGATACAGTCAGGGGCATAATCAAGCGCATCTATAAGCTGCACGGCCTCAACGGAAAGAAAACCACTCATGAGGCGTCGGAGTACGTTCAGAGCTATTCGGGTGCGGATATGAATACCGCTGCCGACCTGTTCGACAAGGCAGTTTACGGCGGCGCAGAGCTTGACGAAAACGAAAAGCAGACTGCCATAGACGTATATGTGAAAGTCTATGAGGCTTATAAGGAAGCAAGAAAAAATCGGCGTAAAAAAGCCTGATGATCATGGAGGTCATAATATGGAACGTTCAAAAGTCGGAAAACCGCTCGGTGCTGTTACCGCACTGGTGTTGATACTCACACTTCTGTTAAGCAGCTTTGCTTATCCGCTTAACTCAAAGGCTGCGGAGAGCTACCGTTCCTGGAGACAGATGGACAGCCGCTGGAGCGGTATCATGCTTGGTACCGAGTCGTATGCAAGTCTCGGCGGAAGCGGATGCCTTGTAACTTCCCTTGCGATGCTCGCTGTACATACCGGCCTGAGGAACGAGGAGTCCTTCAATCCCGGAGTTTTCGCAAATCAGCTGAAAAAAGCGGACGCTTTCAACCGCTGGGGCGGTATCTCAAGCTGGGCAAAGATCTCTCAGGTCATCCCAGAAATGAGCGTTGTATGGGCTCCCGAGAAGTATTCCTACTACTGGGGAACTACAGATAAGAATATAAAGCTCAATATGCTTAAGTCCTTCATGATGGAGGGCTACTGGCCGCTGGTAAACGTTAATACTCACCACTGGGTAATGGTGGAGGGAATAGTAGGCGATAAGGTCTATATGATAGATTCCGCTACTGACAATACGGATATGTTCGGCTATTACGGCAATATCACAAGAACTGATACGAACGATTTCGACTATATACTTGTAAAAAGCAAAACAAAGCCCGATGTTTCAGGCTTTACACCACCTGTAGTCTACGAGCCTTCTGTTACGGTAAATATCGATAAGCTCCCTTCCACACTTTCATTCGAGAAGGATCAGCCTATAGATATCTCGGACGGTGTTGCTTCGGTAACTGTTGTTGACAGATACAAGGGCGAGAGCAAACTCAGTCCCGAGCCTATGAACGGCAAGTCGAAAAGCTTCGCTGTCTATACCGAGTATTACTACCCGTTCTCGGATATGAACAAGCCTTACGTTCCCGGAGAGTCCTCATTCGATGAACCCGGTACGTATCAGATAATACTTGAAGCTTACGTCAATTCCTACGTCTATACCACGACTACTTTTGACGTGAAGATAACAGGCGAGGTAACAGGTACTCCCATAGAGCCTCAGGAGTAATACTATGCAGGCTACGGCGACGGAAAAGTTATGACTTCTCCACTTGATGACGGCGAGACAGCTGCCGTAATGGACCGAGGAGACGTTGTGAAGATAGTTGCAAGATATCGCAACTACGGCAAGTTCCTTTCGGGCGACCGCTATCTGTGGGTGGACCTCGACAATATGAGCTATATTTATGATTACTACGATGATGAGTATGAAGCAGGTGATATCAGCAGAAACGGAGTTATCGACAATATCGACCTTGACCTGCTTGTACGCTTCATTATGAGCAATAAAGAAAAGCCCGAAGGCGTTTCAGCATTCTGTGAAAAGGAAGCTGCGCTGGCTGATGTAAACGGAGACGGTAAGACGGACTCCTCCGATATTACTGCAATGATAGGGCTTATCTGCAAAGAAACAGAATGAAAGGAGTTCCGCAATGGAATGGACAGAAGTTGATATTTATACTACTACCGAAGGCATCGAGCTTATCTGTTCAAAGCTTATGGACATAGGCATAAAGGGGTTTGCTATCAAGGATGCCGAGGACTTCAACGAGTTCCTCGAAAACAAAAACGGTCAGTGGGATTACATAGACGAGGACCTTATGGGACTTTCAAGCTGTGAGACCTGCATCACCGTGTACCTCCCCGATAACAGTCAGGGAGTTGATATGCTGGCGTCTATCAGGTCTATGCTGGCTGAGATGAAGTCGGCAGACAGCGAAGGTGCCTACGGAAGACTTGAAGCTGAGCTTTCAAGCATCCGTGAAGAGGACTGGGCAAATAACTGGAAACAGTACTTCAAACCGCTGAAAGTCGGCAAAAAGCTTGTTATCAAGCCCTCCTGGGAGGATTATTCCGACAACGGCGAAAACAGAACTATACTGGAGATAGATCCTGCATCAAGCTTCGGTACAGGTCAGCACCACACCACAAGGCTCTGCCTTGAACTGCTTGAGGACTGCATAAAGGGCGGCGATAAGCTCCTTGACCTCGGCTGCGGAAGCGGTATACTCTCTATCGGTGCACTGCTTCTCGGCGCAGATTCGGCTGTGGCTGTGGACATAGAACAGAATGCAGCAGCAACTGCTGCGGAAAATGCGGAGAAAAACAACATCCCGCAGGATAAATACACGGTTTATTTCGGCAATATCCTTGATGATAAGGCTCTTGCCGATAAAATAGACGACGATTATGACATCATTACAGCTAATATAGTTGCAGATGTTCTGATCGCAATGAAGGAATACTTCCTCCGCTACCTCAAGAAGGGCGGCTTTCTCATCGTTTCGGGAATTATCGAGGAACGAATGGAAGAGGTTCTTTCGGCACTGGAGAATACAGGCTTCACCCGACTTGACGTCAATGTAAAAGACGGCTGGGCAGCGGCTAAGTTCACTAAATAATCAATAAGGAGAATGATCAAAGTGGCATTATTCAAGAAAAAAAATCAGGCAAATGAAAACAAGGAAGAAAAGAAGGAGTTCGATGTCAAGACAGCGACTCTTGAAGAACTGAACTCAAAACTCAACGGTCACCTCTATGACGGATGTATCATCATGCCGAGAGGCGGCTATACTATCGATGTAAATGTCGGCAGAAACGAGGAAAAGGACGGAGTTTCAATTATCCAGGTCATCTTCATCGTAAGAAACGATGCTTTCGATGAGCCTATCATCGAGCCTATCGACTCTCAGGGCAAGACTCCTCAGGAAGCTGTAAATATAGCTGTACAGATGTTCATGGGAGGCCTCTGGCATCCGCTGGAGCAGGCTGATCAGAAGAAGAACGGCCTTCACGTTTCCATCAACTACCTCATGCAGCACTATGATTTCGATATGTATGCACAGTCTATCGTCAGGATCGGCGTTGAAGAGAACAAGACTCCCACAATGCTCATAAACTACATCAAGGCTGAGATACCTAAGTACCTCGGTTCAAAGAAGTATTACTGGGTAAGGATCTACCTTGCTAAGTATAAGGATAAGGAAACTGCTGAGATCCGTGTCAACGGTTCTGTGTGCAGCGAACTCGGACGCTATTTCAAGCCTTATATGGATACATGGGATGCAAGCGAGACTTTCATGTGCGAGAAGCAGTACGCTATCTTCGTACAGCGTGAGGACGACAAGTGCCCATTCACAAAGGAAACTGTAGTTAACGCTGCAAAGACTGCTATCGAGAAGATGGTAAAGATCAACAGCCGTGAGGACTACAACGATATGGCTAAGACTCTTGAGGATATGACAGGCGACAAGAACCTTGCTGCCGAGATAAGAATATTCATCCCTGAGATACTCGCTAAGATGACTCTCGGTTATCAGGAGGGCGACAGCCTCTTCCTCCTCGAGGATGATTCACAGATCGAGTTCAAGAAGACTCAGCTTCGTTCTTACTTCTACTTACAGCAGGTTCTCATAGAGTATCTCTCAACAAGACCTCCGCAGGAGGACGTTCAGAGGATCGTATTCAACAGTGTTGCTTTCAGAGAAGTAAAGAAGGCTCACGATGAGGGACACGAGCCTAAGGAACTCTATGTACCCGGAACTTCTTACAAGATCGGCAACGGCGACTATAAGGTCTGGTAAGCCGTTTAATGTACAGCAACTGTAAATATTTTTATACCTGATATTGAGGGAAACTCTTTTAAAAGGGTTTCCCTCAAACTCCATTCAGATATATAAAGGAGGTCTTTATTAATGCAGATAGTTACACCTAAACAAATGGCGAAGATCGAAAACTATTCGGAAAAGCTTGGAGTATCGAAAAAACAGCTCATGCTCAACGCCGGAAAGGCACTTGCTAAGCTCATCGAGGAGTGCAGCGCCCGTGAAAACTCGAAGGAACAGCCCCATATCGTATTTCTTGCAGGTTCGGGAAATAACGGCGGAGATTGCTTTGTGGCTGCGGAACTGCTGGTCTACAGAGGATTCAGAGTTACTGTTATCAACCTTATAAAAGCACCTTCGGCAGAACCTGCAAAGGAGATGTTCGATAAGCTCCCTTCAAGAGTTAACGTCATAACAGGCTATAAGTCGGCAAACGAAGCCGCTGCCGCCGAGGCTGCGGAACTGGACTTCATGACACTTCAGGATAAAGACCTCACTGATATTTCCAAAAAGAAGGAGCGCTCCCCGATAGAGAACATACTCCTGAACGAAAAAAAGCGCCTCTCGGATATCCGACATGCAGTTATAGATGCGGATATTCTCGTGGACGGCGTGTTCGGTACGGGATTCCACGGCAAGCTCGATAAAGATATAATGTCCCTGTTCAATATCGGTACAGGTGCATACAAGATAGCTGTTGATATACCAAGCGGCGGAAACAGCAATTCGGGTACGGTAGCAAAAGGCGTATTCAAGGCGGACGAGACTATTACATTCGGCTACATAAAGACAGGTATGTCGCAGTTCCCGCTGAAGAAATACTGCGGTAAGATAACCGTTGCGGATATCGGCATCCCGCGTATGGCTATCGACTGCATAGAGGGCGAACGTACTTACTACAGGATAGAAAGAAAGCACCTTGCAGGCTTTCCTCCGAAGCGCGAAAGAGATGCCCACAAAGGTACTTTCGGAAGCGTACTTGTTATCGCAGGCAGCAGCAGTATGCGAGGTGCAGCAGCTTTTGCGGCTCTCGGAGCGTTGAGAGGCGGTGCAGGAATGGTGCGTGTGGCATCGGTGGAAAAATGCATCGATACGGTATCTGTACTCGCTCCCGAAGCTACCTACATCACCCTCGACGAGGACGATTACGGCTTCATGCTCTTTGACAGCAGCAAGGATGCTCTCCTGGACGCTATGGAAAAGTCGGACACTATAGTTATCGGCTGCGGAATGGGCGTTACAAATGATACTGCCGAGATAGTACGCTTCGTCCTTGCAAATGCAAAAGTTCCCGTGATAGTTGACGCAGATGGAATAAACTGCATAGCACGTGACATAAATATATTACTGAACAGGAAGTCAGAGGTCATAATAACTCCCCATCCGGGAGAAATGGCGAGACTGCTCAACTGCGATGCGGCTGCAATAAACGATAACCGTATAATGACTGCGGAGAAGTACGCCGAGAAATTCGGCATTACAGTTGTCCTTAAGGGTGCAGGTACACTTGTTGCCGACAGCCATAAGACTGCCGCTAATCACACGGGCAACGCAGGTATGAGCAGAGGCGGAAGCGGTGATATCCTTGCAGGTATCATAGGTGCGACTGCCGCACAGAAATATGCTCCATTTGATGCATGCTGTGCAGGTGTGTACATACACGGTCTTGCAGGTGACGCTGCTGCGGATAAGTACGGTCAGGAGGCTATGCTGCCCCGTGACATCATAAGCTGTCTGCCTGATGCCTACAGGATACTCAAGGAGAAGCAGCTCGGCAACATATGATCTGATAAAAACGGACGTAAAAGCAATATTATAGGATCGGAGCGATCATTATGAAAAAACTTTTTGCGTCCGCTATCATATTTGTTATGGTGTTTGTACTGAGCAGCTGTGCGGTACCTGCACAGAACAGCTCTGAGCGGACTAACGGCCTTAACTGCGCTTTTACCGCCGAAATGAGCATAACCCTCGATAAATTCAGCGGAGAAGCCGAGGCAAAGCGTTTCAGGGACGGTGTGTGGTCCGCAGAATTCAAGTCGCCGAATACTCTCAGCGGAGTTACCCTCTCCTTTGAGGCAGGAAACGCAGAAGCAAGCTATAAGGGACTGAGCTTCTCTGTGCCCCGTTCGGCACTTCCCGTTAAAGCCATGATGCTGAACCTTATGGACGCTGTGGACACTGCCGCAAAGCTTACTGAGCTGAAAGGCGAGGAAAAGGACGGTATGCTCCTTATCAGCGGAAGTCTTGAAGGCGGTGACTATACCGTGACCGTTGACGAAAACGGACGGCTTGCGGCTTTCAGTATGCCTAACAATCAGCTTTCCATGACCTTCCGTGAGGTGACACTGATAAGCACATCCGATGCTGCGGAGGAAACTGTTCCCACTCAGGAGGAAACAACAGTATCCGTTCAATAAACAATTATATAAGCCGTTCCTTTGTTAAGGGACGGCTTATTTTTGCATAAATTTTGCATTTATATCCTTGAATTCGCAGTTATATGGTGGTATAATAATATCGTGAAATACTAAATACAGATGTCAGGAGAGATTATGGCTAAACAATTCTGGAAAGGCAGTGCTCTGCTCGCTCCCGTTCCTGCCGCACTGGTCACCTGCGGCAATATGGAGAAATGCAACGTTCTCACTATCGGCTGGACAGGCATCGTCTGCACCCGTCCGCCTATGACGTACATATCTGTGCGTCCCGAACGCTATTCCCACGATATTATAAAGGATTCGGGAGAGTTCGTTATCAACCTCACTACCTCCGCTATGGTGCGTGAAACAGACTTCTGCGGAGTCAAAAGCGGCAGAGATATGGATAAGCTTGAAAAATGCGGCTTCCACACCGAACCTGCGGCAAACGTGAGCGTACCCATAATTACCGAATGTCCCGTAAGCCTTGAATGCAGAGTCAGCGAAGTTAAGCCGCTTGGCTCACATACAATGTTCCTGGCGGAGATAGTCGGTGTGGACGTTGACGAGAGATATATCGACAGCAAGGGCAAGCTGAATTTACAGCAGTGCGGACTTGCTGCCTATGCACACGGCGAATACTTCGCACTTGGCAGAAAGCTCGGAGATTTCGGCTTTTCGGTAAGGAAAAAGAAGAAGCACCGTCCTGCGGACAAAGGCGTCAGGTAGCTATATCCTCGATGAAGCGCTGTAATTCATAGTCGCTGTTCATCTCTATTCCCTCGCTGAGCTGTATCCTGTCGAAATCGGAAAGCAGTGAGATATCGTAGTCTATGACACGGTAGGGTACTGTGCTTCCCCGTGCGAATACACCTATCCTGCCATTGTATTCCTTTACGATGCGGTCGGGGAGGGATTCGTAAGCCGCTCCTGCGGATATGCGCTCGGCAGTCTTCCTGCGGTGTGCGGACTGTCCCATTGTACAGATAACTATGAATCCCGAGAGAGTAAGTCCCGTTAAAAATGTAAAATACACCCGTTTGTCGATAATTCCTGACATTTTATCACCTCAATGATCAATAAATGTGACTAAACCATGCTTCTATTTTGTCCGTTTTTTGATATAATATACAAATCTTAAATTATTTCTTTCCGTACTATTAACAAACGTTCGGAAATATGGTATAATATAAGATGTGTTTTAATGCGAAAAAATAAAGAATGAAAGGAGATCCCGCCGCTTTTCCGTGGATCGCGGCAAGATGATATATGAGCAATTATAGTGTTAATGGAAGGCGTCCTGCGCCTCAGAAGAAAACTGTGAAAAAGAAAAAACGGAATCCCGTTGCCACTTTTTTCAAGAAATTTTTCATGGTAATAGCTACCACACTGCTTTCGCTGTTCCTGGTAATGATAATTACGGGTACTATCGTAGCAACTGCACTTACAGTCTACGTCCTTGACTTCATGGAGGAGGCTACAAGTATCTCACTTTCAGAGCTTGAATCAGGAAGCGATACCTATTTCTACGGTACTGAGCTTGACGAGAACGGCGAGCCGCAGTTAAAGGTGCTCCAGAGCATAAAGACGGACGTTCAGCGTATCCCTGTTTCTATCGATAAGATACCTCAGCACGTCCGCAACGCTTTCGTTTACACCGAGGATGAGCGTTTCTATATCCACGACGGTGTTGACTACAAGCGTACTTTCTCGGCGTTCCTTAACATGTTCCTTCGCTTCTACAATACCGACCAGGGTGGTTCGACTATCACTCAGCAGCTCATCAAGAACCTGACAGGTGATGACGAGCACTCTCCGCAGCGTAAGATACGTGAGATCTTCTCTGCGATGCAGCTTGAAAAGACCTACTCAAAGGACGAAATCCTTGAAGAGTACCTCAACTATATCGGATTCGGCGGTCCTATCAACGGTATACAGCTTGCTGCTACACGTTATTTCGGAAAGAGCGTTGAGGAGCTTACAGTTCCCGAAGCTGCCGTACTTGCCGCTATCCCTCAGAGCCCTGAGTGGTACGGTCCGTTCGTTGAGTATTACGATGACGACGGCAACCTTATCCGCGACGGTAAGGCAAATAACAAGGAGCGTCAGCAGTACGTTCTCTGGCAGATGTACAAGAACGGTGCTATAACCTATGACGAGTATCAGGAATACCTGAATACACATATCCTCTATACCGATACAGAGGAATACAGAAAGCTCCACCCCGAGATCGACCTCGAAAAGATGGAGAGCGAACAGCAGATATATACATGGGAAGTCGATGCCATGATGTACGAGGCAGCAGGCTATCTTATGGAACAGTACGGCATAGACAAGGAAGAAGCTATAAAGCGTATCAACAAGGGCGGCTACAGGATCTATTCAACTATCGATCCTCAGATGCAGGCTTACGTTGAGGAGAAGTTCCTTGACATCAACAATATGGTATCAGCTGATTACGTAAGAAGATGGGCTGACCTTGATAACGACGGAAAGGCTGAGGAGTATCTTCCTCACATCGCCTTCGTGGCACTCCGCTATGACGGTTCGGTAATGGCTCAGGTAGGTAACTGGGGACCAAAGGAATCCTCACTTTCAACCAGCTATGCTGTTACAGAGCCAAGACAGATCGGTTCTACAATGAAGCCTATCTCGACATACGGACTTGCTCTTGAAACAGACTACATCCACTGGGGTTCGACCTTCAAGGATGAGGCTATAATGGAAGTAAACGGCAAACCGTGGCCTACCAACTACTCAGTAGACGGAAACATCAGTATCTCTCATGCCACAAACTTCGTTTACTACTTCCTCCAGAAATCCTTCAATACAGTTCCTGCACAGCTCTGTCAGGCACTTACACCTACTGAAGTATTCGAGTTCTGTAAGAACAAAATGGGTATGCAGCTCGATCCTGATGACGAGGCTTATTCACCTCTGTCTGTTGGTTCACTGACATACGGTATAACTCTTGAAAACCTTGTTAATGCTTACCTCCCTTACGGTAACAACGGTATCTACAACGATGCTCACATAGTTTCACGTATCGAGGACAGCAACCGCAACGTTATCTACTCCAACGACGGCAATCCGAGAGAAGCTGTTTCTGACGAGACCGCATGGGTAATGAACCGTCTCCTTAAGAACGTTGTTGAAAACGGTACAGGTACTGCCGCTAAGGGCTACTACAAGACAGTCTGCGGTAAGACAGGTACGACCGATAACTGGTATGACCTTACATTCGTTGGTATGACACGCGATTTCGTAAGCGGTATCACTATCGGATACAAGCAGTACAATGAAGCTCTTGAACTTCCTACCTCGCTTAAATCAGCTCAGGTATGGAGAAACATAATCGGCGAATATGCTGATACGATGTTCACCGATACTCCTCAGGACTTTGAGCCTGTTGCTTCTGTTACTGAAGCTCCTATGTGTACAGCTACAGGTATGATCGCAGGACCATATTGTCCTAAGGGAATCACAGGTTACTGGAAGTCCACTAACGCTCCTACATGTAACGGAAACCACGGCGGCGTTTATGTGGATTCAGGTCAGACCGACAACTCAGGCAATACATGGACTGATCCTAATGCAGGTGCTGGTACAGGCGGAAACACATGGACAGATCCTAACGCAGGTGCTGGTACAGGCGGAAATACATGGACTGATCCTAACGCAGGCACAGGTACAGGCGGAAACACATGGACTGATCCTAATGCTGGCGCTGGTACAGGCGGAAACACTTGGGTTGATCCTAATGCAGGTGCAGGCGCAGGCACAGGCGGTGATGTCGGCGGCGGTGCTATCGATTACACAGGCGGCGGTGCTGACTATAACGGCGGAGGCGTTGACAGCGGTGCAGCTGCTGTCGGCGGCGGAGAACCGGCAGTTCAATAATACACAATGAAACGACCTGTCTGCACTCGGTGCAGGCAGGTCTGCCTATAGAGGGAGATAATATGAGCAATACGATGAGATTATGCTGTCCGTGTCATTTCGGACTGGAAAGCGTACTGAAATATGAGATAACAAAAATAGGCGGCACAGACCTTAAAGTCAGCGACGGAAAAATAAGCTTCACAGGTGATGAAAACATCATGGCAAGAGCGAATCTCTGTCTTTCAACTGCCGAGCGTGTATTAATAGAGCTTATCGAGTTCCGTGCAGAGTCCTTTGAGGAGCTGTTTCAGGGCGTAAGAGCTATAGAGCTTGAAAGGTACATCGGCGTAAACGATGCCTTCCCTGTTAAGGGATATTCGCTTGATTCAACTCTGCACAGCGTCCCCGACTGTCAGTCCATAATAAAAAAAGCCGCTGTTGAGCGACTTAAATCAAAGTACGGCGTAAGCTGGTTCGACGAGACAGGGCCTGCGATACAGATAAAGTTCAGCATCCTCAAGGACGTTGTTACTATTTACCTTGATACAAGCGGTGTGGGACTTCATAAGCGAGGCTACAGAAAGAACTCCAACGCTGCACCTATCAAGGAGACTCTTGCGGCAGGTATAGTTGACCTTGCCCGTGTAAGAGCTGATTCAATTGTGTGCGATCCCTTCTGCGGAAGCGGTACTCTGCTGATAGAGGCGGCAATGAAGGCTCTTAAAATACCTGTCGGTATCAACAGAAGATTTGCGGCTGAGAAATGGGCATCTATCGACAGTAAAGTATGGCAGGAAGAACGCAAACGTGCTATCGATCAGGTGGATCGTTCCGCTGAATTCGAGGGTATTGGCTTCGATATCGACGATGCAGCTGTTGCACTGACTCTCGATAACGCTCACAAGGCAGGCATTAAGTCCCGTATCAGAGTAGAACAGGCTGATATTTCCTCTTTCCGACAGCCCGAGGATTCAATAGTCATCTGCAATCCGCCTTACGGTGAACGTCTTCTCGAACTCCGTGAAGCAGAGGGCATCTACAGACAGATGGGACGTGTTCTCGGAAAGGGCGGAAACCGTCAGAGCTACATAATCTCGCCCCATGAGCAGTTTGAGCAGTTTTTCGGTTCTCCTGCAAAGAAGCGCCGCAAGCTTTACAACGGAATGATAAAGTGTCAGCTGTACATGTACTTCTGATATGAAAAGCAATACAAAACGGAGTATACTGCATCTGCTGTACCCGAACCGCTGTCCCGTATGCGGAACAGTTATAGAAAGCGACGGACGTTTCTGCGGTGAGTGTGAGGACAAGCTTACGGTGTACTCTGACAGCTTCTGCATAAGCGGTGCTGAGAGCTTTACCGCTGCATATGTGTATGACGAGGCTATAAAGCCTGCCATAATACTCATGAAGGACGGAACTCTCGGTAACAGTGCTTTTGCGCTGGGAAATGCGCTCTGTGACAGACTTCGTTCCGAAGGTATCACAGAACGTACAGATATTATAGTCCCCGTTCCCATGTACGGCAAGGACCTGCGTGAAAGAGGGTACGATCAGGCAGTTGAGATATGCCGCATCATCAGCGAAAACTGCGGTATACCCTACGTTGCGGCGGTTGAGAAGTATATCGATACCATGCCGCAGAAGGAACTGAATCTCAAGGAACGTCAGGTAAACCTGAAAGGGGCTTTCAGAGTTCCCGAACCTGATACCGTAAAGGGGAAGCGGATATTACTGGTGGATGATATATGTACTACGGGAAGCACTCTTGCAGAGATAGTTTCTGTACTTCTGTCATCCGATGCGGCGGAGGTTCACTGTGCCTGCTGCTGTAAGACTGAAAAAAAGGAAGGGATCATATGAATACCGATCATGCTGAAAAGGCATGCGATCTTTTTGCCGAAGGAAGAAGCTGCGCTCAGGCAGTATTTGCGGCTTTTACCGATGTTACGGGTTTGGACGAAAAAACCGCACTTCTGCTCTCATCGTCCTTTGGCGGCGGAATGGGACGAATGCGTGAGGTGTGCGGGGCTTGTTCAGCTATTTTTATGGCTGCGGGACTCCTTTACGGCTACACTTCCACGGACGATATCAAGGAGAAAAGCGAGCACTACGCAAGAATACAGGAGCTTGCAGCACGATTCCGCGAAAAGCACGGTACTATCATTTGCCGTGAACTGCTTAAGGGACTTAATGTGGACAGTTCTCCAATGCCTGAGGCGAGAACTGCAAAGTATTATAAGGTTCGTCCCTGCATACGATTTGTGAATACGGCAGCGGAAATACTCGATCAGTACATGAAAGAAAATCCTCCGTTAAATAGTAAGTAGTATATAATTGTTATCGGCTCTATATGTAGTATTGAGGGGAACTATCTGAACAAGAGTTCATCTTGATCTTTTTCTGAGCCTTTTACTTTAAATTTTCAGCCTTGCATGGCACTCACGAAATATTACGGTTTCAGATAACTGTAATGGAGTGCCATGCAAGGCTGAAAATTTGGGGCAGAAAGTTTTAGGAAAGGAGTTTGAGGGAGAACCCTTTTTCAAAAGGGTTTCCCTCAACAATATATACAAGTAAATTGTATCCTATGCTGCTCTGAGGGCTTCAAGCATGTCCTTAAGAACAGCAGGCTTTATTCTTACCTTTTCGTTAATAACAGCGTTGTTCATGCCGTTGCTGAAGAATCCGTTTATGTAGAGGTTCATATTGAGGTCGATGCTTTCTATCTCGTCATAACGGACAAAGAACTTAGACAGGGATTTTTTATAGGCAAAACCCTCGGAAGTAAATATCATTCCTTCAAAATTGTCCTTATTGCCTGTGAAATCGATGAATCCGATGATATCGCCCTGTACCTTGCCTCTGAAAGCTCCTGATGCTGCTTCGATACGCTCTGAGATATCGGCTATTTCTGAGCTGTTATAAGTATTTTCGCCGACTTCCTTGATATATCTGTCCGAAGCGGCTTTTCTGTGTTCGGCTATGTTTATATCAGGCTCGAAGCCTTCTTCCTCTTCGTACGGCAGCGCTTCAGGCTCTTCGCTGTCGGGGAGCGCTTCTGCGGCAGCTTCAGCAGCTGCGGCTTCCTCGATCGCCTTTGCGCGCTTCTCGTTATAGTCAGTCAGGAGAGGTTCAACGTCCGCAGTGGTAAGTCCCTTATCCTGCATGTCGCTGAGGAGTCTTATGAGGTACATGCTCTGCAGGTCATCGGACTTCTTTATGTCAGTGAGCTGATCCTGCAAATGTGCCTGTTTCAGCTTAAGTGAATCGTTTTCCTTGCTCAGCGCAATGAGTACGTCCAGTACTATCTTTATGGACGTATTAGTATCAAGTGATATCTGGTTCCTTATCTGCTTGTCCTTTCCCGTAAGTACTCTCAGAAGCTGACGGAAACCGCTTTCATTCAGTACCTTTATCCTTGATTCGTTGTTCTGAAGAAGGAAGGAGAGTTCGCTTATAAGCTCATTTTTCTCCGAGGCGGTCATAGTGCTTATGACTTCGGCGTGTACAGATGGTACGATGCTGTATTCGTTCATTTTATCCTCCGTTTATATTATACCGTTAAGAATTTTTTTCTCGGTTTCGAGTAGATCTCTTGCGTTATCGGCTTTTTTCTGCTGAACTGTTTTTTCAGCTTCGTCAATTGCCTCTGAGATATCCGTGCTGATTATCGATGATCTCAGCTGGCGCATAAGGGGGAGACTGTCCCTGTAGCCTGCCTCTATAAGCCTTCTGGCGTGATCGCAGCTGAAATTCAGTGTGCCGCTGAGAAGTCCCAGTTCGTCCGAGGCAACATCGGGAAATATCTCGTATATCCTGATATCGCCGTATTCCTTGCGGTCGGCGATGCCCTTTATGTGATCGAGGTGGACTATTATGACAGTGTCACAGAACTCGCCGCCCCAGTCCAGCGGAAATACAGGGGAATTGTCCTTTATGCCGCCGTCGTGGTGGAACATGCCGTTTATGACCTGCGGACCGCATAATATCGGCATGGCACTTGTCGCAAGAAGTATCTTTGCGGACATCGAGTTATTGAACAGCAGGTCCTTTCTGTCCTTCTGGGACATTGATCTCATCCTGAAATAATTCATGTTGCCCGATATTATATTTTCTATTTCGCCGTCAACTCCGTAAACAGCGTGGGGAGGAGTATCCTCGTCCTGATTACTGCAGAATGTAGCGATAAAGCACTCTATGGGACTTTCTGAGAATACCGACAAGTCAAGGTTGTTTTCATCCTGTATAAGCTCCCTGACGGACTCCGCAAGACGCAGGACGTTTATCTTTTCGATATCACGAGTCCAGATGCGTTCGGCTTTTTCATAGTCGCCCTGAACGAATAAAGCTGCATTTAGTCCTCCGACAGAAGCTCCCGAAACAGCTTTTATATACTTATCAATGCCTGTTTCACGCATAGCTTTCCAGACACCTATCTGATAAGCGCCTTTACCGCCTCCGCCGTCAAGAACAAGACCTATTCTTTTCATAGACAACCCCTTTCGTATTGTTGATATCTGTATCAAAGTATAATGGATGCTTCAGCATTCATTATACCATTTTATGGGGAAAGTGTCAATCATTACAGCATGAAGCGGAAACATAACCTACAGATAAATCAATGGAAAAAGCTGGTACGAATTATTGAACTGTAAAGGGAAATCCTTATCATGGGGTGATAAAATGGATAATTTCAGGCTTCCCATGAATTTTTCTATGGCTCTTGCGCTTGAACCCGAAGCTATGCGGAAATTCGCACTTCTCAGCACAAAGGACAAATGGGAGATAATTAGTGCCTCTCACGCAGTCGAATCGGACAGCGACATGAGACGCTATGTTCAGAACATGATGAAAACTTATTAAAACCGTACTGCATAGTTCTGAACTCAGGACTGTACTCGTACGGTGGTTTTATGTGCGTTATTGAGAGGAATCTTCTGAGAAGATTCCTCTTGATCATTTTCAGAGCCATTACTTTAAATTTTCAGCCTGATAGGGTGCTTAAGTAAAACTACTGTTTAGTGATACTATGAATGAGCACCCTATCAGGCTGAAAATTTGTGGCAAAAGTCTTTGGAAAAGGGGTTCGGGGGTGACTCCCCGCAGTGCGGGGTAACTCCCTACAGTGTAGGGAGTTGTCAGCAAAGCTGACAGAGGGTCATCGCTCCTGTTAGGAGATGCCGAACAAAGTGAGGCAGAGGGGACCGCCTCCGTCAGAGGGAACCTTTCCTCAGAAAGGTTCTTCCCCGATAATACATATATTACTTCTGTACGAGTACAGTTTTACGGTATAGAATTTACTTCTTCTTTGCTGATGATCTCTGTATCAGCTTAACTATCTCAACAACAGGTACTATAACTGCTGCAATGAGGAAAGCGTTAACGTAATTGATGCTTGAGAGCTTAACGAGTGAGAAGATGTTTCTCAGTGCAGGAACAAAGAGTATCGGTATTATGAGTATGAATGAGAACAATATAGAGAAGATGAGCATCTTGTTATGTGTCTTCATAGCAAATATCGATTCTCTGAGACTTCTCATGTTCCATGCGTGGAGCATCTCGCAGACTGAAAGTGTGATGAATGCCATTGTTGTACCTGCTTCGTGAGATGTCTGTGCGCCGATAAGGTAAGAAACTATAGTCAGAACTGCTATTACAGCACCCTGCCAGAGAAGGTTAATACCAAGTCCGTCGGAGAAGATGTGTGCATTGCTGCTTCTCGGTTTACGCTCCATGATGCCGTGTTCAGCGGACTCCATACCCAGTGCAACTGCAGGGAAGCAGTCGGATATGAGGTTTATCCAGAGAAGGTGTACAGGGCTGAATATGCTCTTTCCGGGAGCGAGGATGAAGGTCGCAAAGAGTATGCAGAGCACCTCGCTGAGGTTACTTGAAAGCAGGAACTGTATTGCCTTTCGGATGTTATCGTAGATACGTCTTCCTTCCTCGACAGCTCCGACTATAGTTGCGAAGTTATCATCGGTAAGCACCATATCTGCAACGTTCTTTGTAACGTCTGTACCTGTGATACCCATTCCGACGCCGATATCAGCGCTCTTTATGGAAGGAGCATCGTTAACGCCGTCACCTGTCATGGCAGTGGTCATATTCTTCTTGCGCCATGCGTTTACTATACGAACCTTGTGCTCAGGCTGAACTCGTGCATAAACACTGTAATCGCCGACAGTTCTGTTGAATTCATCATCAGGGATAGCTGAAAGCTCTGCACCTGTGATAGCCTTCTGACCTTCGCTGAGGATTCCGAGCTCTTTAGCAATAGCAACAGCAGTATCCTTGTGGTCGCCTGTTATCATAACGGGACGGATGCCTGCTGTCTGGCAAAGGCCGATAGCAGGTTTAACTTCGGGACGTACAGGATCTATCATACCTGTCATTCCGATATAGATGAGATCGTGTTCAAGTCCCTCTGGTGAGATATCGGAAGGTAACTGATCGTATTCACGGTAAGCTGCCATAAGAACTCTGAGAGCCTTGTCAGCCATTTCCTTGTTTCTGCTGAGTATCTCAAGTCTGTCGGATTCGGAAAGGATATGTACCTCTCCGTCCTCGTCAAGCATATGTGTACATTTGCGGAGTACTTCGTCGGGAGCGCCCTTTGTGTACTGAACATAACCGTTTTCGGTCTTGTGAACTGTGGACATCATCTTTCTCATTGAATCGAAAGGAGCCTCAGCAACTCGCGGAGTCTGAGCTTCAAGCTCGTACTTCTTAAGACCGCACTTGTGTGCATAAGCTACGAGAGCAGCTTCTGTAGGTTCACCTGCAACGTTGTCATCCTGATTGAGAACTGCATCGCAGCAAAGAGCCATTGCCTTTGCAAGGAGAGGCTTGTCCTCAGTGTTTTCCTGTACGACAGTCATCTTGTTCTGAGTGAGAGTACCTGTCTTATCACTGCATATTACCTGAGCACATCCGAGAGCCTCAACAGCTGTAAGGCGGCGGATAACAGCTCCGCGCTTGGACATGTTAGTAACGCCGATCGAGAGAACTACTGTTACAACAGCAGCAAGTCCCTCTGGGATAGCGGCAACTGCAAGGCTGACAGCTATCATGAATGAGTTAAGGAATCCCGGGAGAGTTATAGCGCCGTTCTTGACGAGCATTTCTATAACATTGATAACGAGTATGAATATACAAATAAGAAGTACAGCAACAGAGAGTATCTTACTGAGCTGAGTAAGGCTCTTCTGGAGGGGAGTTTCATCGTCCTCGGCATCTGCGATAGCGCCTGCGATCTTACCCATTTCTGTCTTCATTCCTGTAGCAACTACTACAGCTTCGGCACGTCCGTAAGCGACGCTGCTGCCCATATAGAGCATATTTTTTCTGTCGCCGAGCGGTATTTCATCACCTGAGAGCTTTTCGCTGTCTTTGTCACATGGAACGCTTTCACCTGTAAGAGCCGATTCCTCAGCTTTGAGTGAAGCGGCTTCGATGATACGGCAGTCGGCAGGTACGTTGTCGCCTGCTTCAAGGGTTATCACGTCACCGGGAACGAGGTCAGAGCTTGGGATAACTACGAGTTCGCCCGAACGGAATACCTTGCTCTGTGCAGCACTCATAGCCTGAAGGGCTGCGATAGCGGATTCTGCCTTGTTTTCCTGATAAACGCCGAGAACGGCATTTGCTATAACAACGAACAATATAATGAATACGTCCGCTTCAAGCTTTCCCTCGGATATGATGCCTGTAATGGCAGAAATAACAGCTGCCGCAAGAAGTACGAGTATCATGGGGTTTTTGAACTGTTCTATAAAGCGGGCAAGAAGTGTCGGCTTAGGCGGATCATCCAGCTTATTGCTGCCGAACTCGCCAAGTCTTTTGGCAGCTTCTTCAGAAGTAAGACCTTCCGGAGAGCTTTTGACTTCTTCGAGAACAGTCTCGGTCGATTCAAGATAATGTTTCATTTCATGTTCCTCCAATAAATTGTATTGCCTCGGGTATCATCCGACAAAAAATGCGGAAAAATCACCCAAGGACAATGTATTACAAAACATACTGATTATATCACTCCGAAGGGGATTTGTCAAGCGCTTCGGCGTGGTAATACTGGCAAAAACAGCGGATTTAACATGGATTTTACATATTTCAATAAATGTGATGGATCTGTAAAAAACAATGTGAAAAAAAGATGACCGCCGGCTTTAAGGGTTGTACTCATATAGCAGCTTTATATGTAATTATCGGGGGCAAACCTTT